>Ga0115566_10001362_pt1 | contig 20925 bp, 19 predicted proteins | sample COGITO_mtgs_1204_3_FD_87173 | JGI IMG/M metagenome (GOLD analysis project Ga0115566, IMG submission 87173) | Pelagic marine microbial communities from North Sea - COGITO_mtgs_120405 | ecosystem: Environmental > Aquatic > Marine > Epipelagic | place: Germany:Helgoland, sampling site Kabeltonne...
GCACTATACGAGCGCCTTGAGCGGCTAGTTCGATAGCCAAGGCTTTTCCGATTCCAGATGAAGCACCGGTAATCCAAACGACTTGTTCTGAAAAAGACATAGATAGGGAGGTTGATATATCAATTTCCAAAAATACACGAGCGGGAGGCTGCATGCGCAACCTCCCGCTCAGGAGTCAAAAGAGAATGTTTTGAGCTTCACGACGAATCGTCATCGTATCCATTGATTTTTGAACGCAGGAAGGCGAAGCGACCACCAATATCCTGTCCTCCTTGTGTCCAATCAAAGGATGCAACGCGGTAATTCATGAGTTAGGGCGTTGTTACTCAAGCACCAAGAGCATCAGCGTGAAGATATTTCTTCTCGATCACGTTCTCCGTAACGACATGGCCGTCGAAGAGATGTATGACTCGGTGGCTGTACTCCGCATCGGCAGGCGAGTGCGTCACCATGACGATCGTCGTTCCTGCCTCGTTGAGGTGAGTGAGGAGGTTCATTACTTCCTCTCCATGTGTTGAATCCAGGTTACCCGTAGGTTCATCAGCAAGGATCAGTTTAGGACCTGCCACGACGGCTCGGGCGATTGCAACACGCTGCTGCTGACCACCTGAGAGCTGCTGAGGAAAGTGTGTCGAGCGGTGCAGAATCTGAACGGAGTCCAGTGCGGCGCTGACACGCTCCCTACGCTCTTCGGACGGCATACCGAGGTAGAGAAGCGGCAGCTCTACATTTTCATATACGTTCAATTCGTCGATGAGATTGAAGCTCTGGAACACGAATCCGATGTTGCCTTTTCGAAGCTGTGCGCGCTGGCGCTCACTGAGGCGGGATACTTCGGTATCGAGAAACCAGTACTCTCCGTCGGTCGGGTTGTCCAATAGGCCCATGATGTTGAGCAAGGTGGACTTTCCGCAACCGGACGGACCCATTATGGAGACAAATTCTCCTTCCTTAATTTCAATATTGACGCTGTTGAGGGCGATCGTTTCGACCTCTTCCGTCATATATGATTTTTTAAGACTGTTTGCTTTAATCATGATCTATCGTCCCTTTTCAAGGGTTCTGGATGGCGTTAATCGGTGGTGCGTACTGACTTGCTCGGGCCGGAATTCAGAAAGGCGAACCGCCTTGAAGTCTCCGGTATATCGCATAGACAGCGGGTTTGGTTACAAGGTTGGCATGAATTTGCCAGATTGCCTCATTTAAAGACCAATCGGTCTGCTTCGTTGAAGGTGTCATAGGAAGAGGTAACAACACGTTCTCCCGGCTGTAGGCCTTCGAGAACTTCGTACACTTCGAGATTTTTGCGTCCACGGCGGATAGCCCGTTTTTCGGCAAACTCTCCTGATGGATCGACAACATAGATCCAGTTACCACCGGTGGTCTGGAAGAACCCACCTTGAGGTACGACAACTGCATCAGCCGGGTCACTCATTTCCAATCTGAAGCGGACGGTCTGGCCACGCCGAATAGTTGGAGGCGATTCGTTTACGAAGTCCAAATCGATCTCGAATCGGGAATTGACCACTTCAGGGTAAACGCGGCGAACAATCATTTCGTATTCCTGACCCGCAATAGCATTGGTCAAGGCTCTCTGACCTCGTTGGACACGACTAATATGGAATTCGTCGATACCTGCGCGAACCTTAACACCGTCGAGTACGTCGATCTGTCCGAAACGGAAACCAGATGTTTTCAATTGCCCAAGCTCAGCATTCAGCTGCGAAAGCTGACCAGCTACAGGAGCACGAAGTGTCAGATTGTCCAGCCGCTGGTTGATGATGGTGAAGTTCTGCTCCATGCGAGCGACAGCTCCTTCCATCTGGTCAATTTGGATGCGCTGGCGCAAGCTGTCCTGTTGATAAGCGCGAAGCGTTAGAGCACGTCGGTTGAACAGGTAGTCATACTCGTCCTTAGTCGCTTCATATTCAGCTAGGGAAATGAGCTGTCGTTCGTAGAGGGCCTCATTGCGATCGTGATCGCGCTTCAAACGCTTGATATTGTAGTCCATGTCGGCAAGCTGCTGCTGCATAGACAAGTTGTTCTGCTCGACCCGGAAACGAGTGTCTTCGAGCCTGTTGTTCTGCTCGATTCGCTGTGTTTCGGTCTGCAGGAGGCTCAGTTGCAATGTCGGGTTGGATAGCCGCAGAATTGGTTGTCCTTCGATGACTTCTTCGCCCTCAAGAATAAAGATCTCCTCGATTCGGCCACCTTCTACGGCATCCAAGAAATGAATAGTTCTAGGTTCAACATTTCCCGTGCCCGGTACCATTTCCTGGAACGGCTCAAATGTGACGTCTGAAATGGAAAGCCGCTCAAGCTCAACATTCAGTTTTCGACCACCCGTGGTCGTTGATAATCCCCAGATTACCAGCGCAATAAAAGCCAAAATGACCGCTATCATCCCGATCCGTTTCGGAGTCCAGGTCTTTTTTTCAAGTTTGCGATCCATGCCTTCTCCACCACCGCGGCTCTGTGGGCCCGAAGGAGAATCGCCGCCGGTGGAGGTACCACGCGGAGCAAGCAGCGTATCAAGCGAGCTGCGTTTTGCAGAGGGGGACTCGGTGCTCATCAGATAAAAAGGGAGTGGAATTGGTAGTCATTCAAGGCGTTCTCCTTCACGTAAAGAGCAGGGCAATTGTTGCACTTAGGATTAAAGACGCTCTATTCGGCCAAAAACGAAGAAAAAGGATACCATTTCTCACGAGAGCGGACAGGGTGCGTTACATTTTAGTCGGCTTCATGGCCGGCAGATGTATATTTAGACTCATTCGAGGAGGAAGGGACTAGACCCAACCGATTCCTTGTTTTGATACATTGAATTAGCCTCCTTCCAGATGGGACGAATTGTCCGCACCGGCGATACACCGGCTAAGCGCCGAAATCTGCACCGCCGCTCATGCGCTGAAGTTATTCGCATGCTTTCTCAACGCCACACCATTGATGATGAATGGGCAGATATGGTGTCTTTCCTTGTTTTCAGTCTACGGGGCATCCACGAAACTATCGAACAGAGTGCCGGTGCGTGGGACGATCGGAATTATTGGAAAAAAGCTGAAGCTCTTCGTCATAAATGGCGATGGACGGAGAAAAAATCCGAGGAAATTGCCCAGATGATCGTGAAGGAAGACTGGCACTTGATAGCAAATGAGATGATTGGGTTGATCCCGCACTTCTCGGATGTTACTATAAACAGCATCACCCGGGGACCGGACTGGTGGGTTGGAGCCCGAAAAGCCTTGGTCAAAGAACTCCAGAACCCGGAGTCTTCCACATCAACGACCTAGAGGTACGTCCCGTGATCAAGGATCATACGTCGCTCAAAGCAGGGTCCCTGCTGATCGCTCCGCCCATGCAATGGGATTCAAATTTTCGCCGATCGGTCATACTGCTGTGCGAACATTCGGATAACGGGAGTTTCGGTTTGATCCTAAATCGGACGCTAACACTCGTGATGGAACAGGTCTTTGATGACCTTCCTGGATTCAGCGAGGAAATAAGTTGGGGTGGTCCAGTCCAGCCCGAAACCCTCCATTTTTTACATCGTCTCCCAGATCAATTGGACGGCGGTATTGAAGTACGTCCCGGTGTTTTCTGGGGAGGTGACTTCGATTTGGTTAAGGCGGGAATTCGATCCGGAACGATAAGTCCAGATGACATCCGCTTCTTCCTTGGGTATTCCGGCTGGTCACCGGGTCAATTGGCTGATGAAGTAGGTCACGGTGGATGGATCGTGGCCGACTCCTCTGAGGAATTTGTATTTGACACAGCCGAAGATGCTGTTTGGGGCCAGTCAATGCGCTCCAAAGGGGGCTCTTATACCATCCTAGCAAATTTTCCGGAGTACCCGAGCCTAAACTAATAGGCTCCGGTCATGTGAGTCACTACGTGCCTAGCACGTGAGAATGCAGAGATTATCCACCGCTGCTGATCAAGCGCATGAATTCTGCTCTTGTGTGGGCGTTGTCAAGGAAAGGCCCCGACATGGAACTGGTTGTCGTGGACGAATTCTGCTTTTGCACGCCACGCATCACCATGCAAAGATGAGTTGCCTCGATGACTACCGCGACTCCCTGAGGCTTTAGTGCCGTCTGGATGGCGTCCCGGATTTGGAGCGTAAGTCGCTCTTGAACTTGGAGCCGACGAGCAAAAACATCAACGACCCGAGGGATCTTGGACAGTCCAACGATATGGCCGTCAGGGATGTATGCTACGTGAGCCTTGCCGAAAAACGGGACCATGTGGTGCTCGCACATGCTGTAGAGTTCAATATCCTTGACCACGATCATCTCGTCATACGATTCTTCAAACACGGCGCTGCGAAGTATTTCCTCTGCATCGTGTCCGTATCCCTGGGTCAAGAACAGCTGAGCTTTGGCTACCCGCTCAGGCGTTTTGAGCAGTCCTTCGCGGTTAGGGTCTTCCCCGATAGCTTCAAGAGTTGTCTTGACGCTTCCTGACAGCCGTTCGATCGCGTCGGCGTCGTAGCTCAATTTTTCGTCGAACAATTTGTGATGGTCCATGGGAGGAAACGTTGATGATAACTGATTGATTAATTGGACGTTATTGACTTCAGGGGTCATTGACTTCAGGGGTCAGAGGTAAGCTATTCTCCTCTGTAGTCAACAAAATTGCGTTCGGTTTCATAGAGCCTGATACACTCCAGGCGAGCGCCTTCGATGCGAGGTTCGAGTTGCTTCCAGAAAGCAACCACAAGGTTTTCAGCAGACGGAATGATTCCTTTCAAAAAAGGGACGTCCAAATTCAGGTTCGAGTGGTCGCAAGGTTCGATAATTGTCTCCCATAGGAGGTCCTTGAGTTTACCCAGATCCATAACATATCCCGTGTCTGGATCGGGCTCTCCAGCGATGGTCACTTCCAAGTTGTAGTTGTGACCATGCCAATTGGGAGAATTGCATTTACCAAAGGTATCTCCGTTCCACTCGTCTGATTTCTCCGGGTTATGGAGACGATGAGCGGCGTTGAAATGGACCTTGCGAGTTATATGGACCGTAGGCATGATTCGAATGGTCAACAGTGATGGATGGCCGAAAACCCGGCCTCTAATCGTAAACAGGGCTTACCACTGTGCGTTCCGGACCGCTGAGTTGCGCAGCCCTTCCATGTGTTTCAACAAATCCCTGCCAGACATCACCTATATTCTGATCGAATCAGAAAATTGGACTTCATGGCTGAAAAAACACTATTCCAACGAATTGCTGACGGGGAAATTCCGGCAGATATCGTACATGAGGATGAGCTCTGTATCGCATTTCGCGATATCAACCCTCATGCTCCAACCCACATCTTGGTAGTGCCAAGAAAACCGATTCCATCGCTTGACGATCTCGAGGATGCAGATCGAGACGTAGTGGGCCATCTTTTTCTATGTGCTCGAGATATTGCGAAGAGCGAAGGTCTAAGCGAAGGGTACCGAACGGTCTTCAATTGTGGAAAACACGGACAGCAAACTGTAAACCATCTTCATCTCCATCTCTTGGGTGGGCGACAGATGCAATGGCCACCTGGGTGATTTTAGAAACCGAAGAGAAGGTCGGTGGGTCTCGTGATGGAGCATTCTTTGTCGGACATATCGATATGGCTTCGGAAGAGGGCGGTGGCGCCCAACATTTTGCATGGACGCAAGCGAGACATGGTACGCTTGCCATTACTGCTGTTTGCTGTCCTTACCACCGTTTTTGTAGCTGTATTCGCCGCTGCCCCGGCCGTCAATGCCCAGGCGCAATCAAGACCTCGAGATAGCGATCCCCCCCAAACCACAGTGCTACAAGCAGGGTTTGAACGCGACGTCAATCGGTATCGGTGGACAGCAGGCTTGGACTCGCGTCTTGATCTAGGAGGATGGAATCTGATGCTGAGTGACAGATACCGATCTGACGCTTTCCTGCTATTTGATGATCGGCTCAGTTTCCGAGATGAGAACAAATTCCGCTTTGATGCACGACAACAACAGGATGGACAAGGGGGCGAATTCGTTGTATTTGGTACGGCCGATTGGTACAGTTTGAGCAGAGTCTTCAGGCAGGATGTTTGGGGAGGATATCGATTTCGCCCTACCTCGCGAATATGGATTGAACCGGCGGTCGGGTTTTCAACAGATGCTCGTCCTGGCTTCGGCGCCAATGCTGCTACGGTTCCGGTGCGCACTGATTTCGGTCCATCAGCCGGACTGCGCTTTGCCATGCCCATGGCAGATCTTGGTGGGTATCTGACAGAGGCCTCTGGGATCGCACAAATCCAGCGAACAGCACCACGAACTGGGCGAATGCTACGATCTAATCTGGCTAGCTCGAGGACGTTCGAACGAACAAGTATTAGGACTCGAGTCTCGGGCTCGAGTGTGAGGCGGGATGCGTATCAGGCAGCTTCATTCCTGAATCGGGACGATTCGTCTGGTCGGCAAACAGAAACCGTTGAATCTACCCGAAGCGATACGGTTATGGTTGGGCTTGACGTAGAATCCAGATTAGCCAGGCCGTTTATCGTAACGGGGTCACTTGACGTATCGGCCAACTCTCGTCGCGTTCAGACCTTACGGGCTCCGGAGTCAGCCTTGTTTTTCGACTCGGATTTTGATCGGCGAACCGTGGAGGCGACGTTCGCAGGTCGGTGGGAAAAGGACGAGGTTCGGGCTCGTCTCGCCTTCACGGCAGGCGTTGAAACGGAGCGTCGTCGGCTTCGCAATGCTGATGACTTACCTGCGGCACAAGCCGTACAAAAATTGAATCTCTTAAGGCAGGCCGACAATGAGCGTGGCTATTTTTCGTTCCAAGGAACGGTCAATATGATGCCGCTGAGGTGGTGGAGCATAATGTTTGATGGTTCTGCGAACATCCTTCGACACGATACACCAGAAGTGAACCCCGATGATCGGGACGAACTCCTCTATAACGGTGTTATGGGTTCCAGAATCCAAATCAGGGACGGTCTGGATGTAACACTGCAGGTTTTTGGATCATGGTTTCACACAGTGTACCTGAAATCGATACGGTCCGCTGAAAACTCGGTGCAGCGCTCCCTGAGGTACCGACCGAGTATTCGCTGGAGCCCAACTCGGGATACGCGGTTGCGGCTCTCAAGTGAAGTGCGAGCAACCTACACAGTAGATGATTTTCTTCTTCCCGGTCGTCGGCCCACTGATCAGGCTGCTCGGGAAATCAGGTATGATTTTGAGGGAGATCATAATTTTGGCGATGGTCTTCGCCTGCGAATTACGGCTTCTATTTCTGACTTGCAGCTAGGCCGGTTCTTGGACGATGTGTTTGCCGAAATCCCCTTTGATACTCTTCGGACGTATAGCGGCTGGGCTCGAGTACAGACCGGCGGAAAGGTATCGGCGGAGATTGGAATGAGGCTCTTTATTCGAACGGGTTTTGATCGATCATCTACCATTCGGTATATCATACCAGAATCTGGTGAGGAAGCCGCCGTTACTCGTCAAGGAAGGCAACGTATCGACCAGATTGGGCCAACAATGGCCGTTTCATGGCCAATGCGGCATAACGCGTATCTTCGAGTCGATGGATGGGCAACTCTTCAGCGTGTATCGTACACCTTGTATGGTGATCTTCCTGAAGGACGCGAGTCGCTCATAAGGAAAGCAGCTTCAAAGGGACGCACAACAATGATTCCCAACCTTTCTGTTACCATGCAGTGGGGATTTTGATACCCGGACTTCATTCATGATACGTGTAGGAATAACAGGGGGGATCGGTAGCGGCAAGTCCATGGTTCGGGACCTGTTTCAGAAACATGGTGCGCTTGTTTTTGACGCAGATGCCGAGGCGCGAGAATTGATGGAGAATGACCCTCGGGTCATTGACAAACTCCGGCGTGTTCTAGGCGAAAAAGCGTGGCAGCCGAATGGCAAGCTCGACCGTCCATGGATAGCGACCAGAATATTTTCTGATGATGAGCTTCGACAACGGGTAAATGCTATTGTACACCCGGCTGTCCGCGAAAGATTTTTGGCTGTAGCCGCCAAGGCAGAAGCTGACGGTTTTGTCATGTTGGTTAGGGAGGCCGCCCTCTTGCCTTCTGCCTCCCAATTGGATCAGTTGGATGTCCTACTTTATGTCGCGACTCCAGAATCTGTTCGGCTACAACGGGTTATGACAAGAGACAATGCGGTCCCATCGGATCTTCAAGCCCGAATGCGTGCCCAACCATCGGATCAGGAGTATGCAGCTATTTCCGATATTGTGTTGAAGAATGACGGATCGGTGGATGACCTTGAAGCCGCTGTCAAAAAGTTATGGGACGATTTTAATAGTGGGGTCTACTCAAGAAATGATTGAAATCGGTCCAAACGTTCCCCGCAGGCGCAATCGCTTTTTGCGCTTCATCGGCAATTCAGTGCTGCGCATCGCGGGATGGAAGATTACCGGTCGCATCGCCGACGAATCACGCTTTGTACTCTCAGGTGGGCCTCACACGTCAAATTGGGATTTTATCTTTGCCCTCATGTCTTGCTGGAGCTTAGAGTTGGAAGTTCATTGGGTGGGCAAGCACACCATATTCCGGTGGCCTTTCAAAAGGTTGTTCCGGTATTTCGGCGGTATTCCCGTTAACCGAGCTAATCCCGGGGTCCTTTTCAGAGATATCCTGAATGGCTTTAACAATAACGAGGCGTTCGTTTTAGCCCTTGCCCCGGAAGGTACACGGCGTAAGGTCAAACGCTTCAAGCCGGGGTTTCACCGCATCGCATTGAAAGCTGGGGTCCCCATAATTCCAGCTGGAGTTGACTTCGGCAAAAAGGCACTCGAATTCGGACCACCTATCATTGCGTCGACAGATTATCAGGCGGATAGCGATAAGCTGCGCTCCTACTACTCAGGCTTTACGCCCCGGTATCCAGATCAATTCTGACCGATCTACTTGATCTCTTTCGCTGAAAGGAACAAACTAAGTGCTGAAATACGCTCTCGGTGCTTAATTACGTCGTAAATCCGTCGATTAAAGAGGGGACTCCAAGAGCTCAAGCTCTCCTGAATACCCTGAGCCATGACGAAACTCCTTTCACTTTACGGAAGAACGGTCAGCCTGATCGTTGTCTTATTCGTTGTTTCCTTTACCGTTTTGACACTCGCCTTTCTGGCTATGTCTGCCATGGAGGAACGCGACCGCGTGAGGGATTTAGAGAAAACCATTCTCACGGCAAATACCGGGGCACGGGACTTCATGCTGACGCGTGATCCGCAGGATGCAAAAGATACCGAGCTACTCCTCCAAAAAGCGGATTTGGTTGTGCGTAAAGGTATACGGGCAACCAATTATCAGCAGTTACACAACGAGGTACTGCTGTATCTGCACACGATTAATAATCTGATCGAAGTCTATCAGCGACGGGGCTTCTACGAGGATGAAGGGATAGAAGGACAGATTCGCTCACGGCTGAATCGTCTAGATGCAATGCTGGAAGAACGAGGGCAATCTGAAGCCCGCATTTCGCTTCTTTCTGCCCGTCGCATGGAAAAAAACTTTTTGCTGCGGGAAGATTCTCGTTATGCAGATGGTGTCCATGTGGCTATCGACGACCTCATGAAGCAAATAATGCTCAGTTCGTTGCCTCAACAGGAAATGACTGCCATTTTTAGCGATCTGAACGAGTATCAACACGATTTCGATGAACTCGTCTCTCTTGTAAATAGGGCTGAATGGATCCATGAAGATCTACTGTTGCTTCAGCGTGCTATCGGAAATACGTTGAGTCATGTTATTGGATTGGAGCAGCGCAGACCGAGGTCTTTTCTATGGGCCTCCCTAGGTCTCATTTTGTTGGCCTTCGTTATAGGCATCCTTTACTCGATGCACGTAGCCCGAACAGTCCTAAAACCACTCGAATCCGTTCGTGGGTTTGTGAAACGCGTAGCTGATGGAGAAGAAATTGACCTGGATACCTGGAATGAGTCTGATGATGCTTCTTCGGGCTTGCACGAGTTAATGATTTCGTTCCAAGACGTGGCCGAGCAGGTTCGATTACGTAAAGAGGCTGAACATGATCTGAAGGTGTCTAAGGAAGCTCTTCAACAGTATGCGGATGAACTCGAGGAAAGGACGGAGCAGTTAGATCTTGCGGTGGATAAGCTGGGTTTGGCCAAATCCAAGGCAGAGGATGACTCCCGAAACAAGGCTGAGTTCTTGGCCAGCATGAGCCATGAAATTAGGACGCCGCTCAACGGCATTATTGGAATGACGAGCCTGCTGAATCATGACGAAATGTCAGCTGATCAGCAAGAAATTATTGGCGTCATTCGTACAAGTGGTGAATCTCTTTTAAGCGTCGTCAACCACGTGCTCGATTTTTCCAAAATCGAAGCGGGTGGGATGAGTCTTGAAGCAGAGCCCACAGATATTGCCACATGCGTCGAAGATGCGTTGGGAATGATTTCCAGGCAGGCAGCTGAGAAAGGCTTGGATCTTTCCTGCGCTATAGACCCTTGTGTGCCACACGAGATTCTGGGCGATGCAGCGAGGATTCGTCAGATCCTGATCAATCTGCTGGGCAACGCTGTAAAGTTTACGCACGAAGGAGAAATTCAGGTTCGCGTTGGCTGCGCCGAGCGAGGACGGGATCATTTGGTATTGCACTTTAGCATCGAAGACACCGGCATTGGTATCGACGAGGAGCAACTCAAGCATCTATTTAAACCGTTTACTCAGGCTGAAGCCTCCACATCGCGAAGATTCGGAGGGACGGGTCTTGGCCTTACCATAAGCCAGCGACTTGCCGACCTCATGGGAGGATCGATGTGGGTGGAAAGCCGCCCTGGACGTGGGTCAACATTCCATTTCAGGATTAATGCCCAGGTCTCCGCTAATTCTAAGCAATACGAGCCACTCGAAATCGCTGGCGGGAAGCGTCTGCTTTTTCTGACTCAAAAGCCGTTGATCGGCGAGGCGATGGCCATCAATGTCAAGGAGTTCGGGCTCAAAGTGGACATCGTCCAAAGCGAGGAAGAAGCAACTGCCCGTTTGAATGAATCCGATTATCTAGCCGTATTCATCAATGAATCGAACGGTGGAATCGACGGCGTTGCCGGGGCAGCTATTGCCCGAATGCTACGAGGCGATGCGTTGGATACGCCCTTTGTGGTCTTGAGGCACATTCAGCAGCAACTGGGTGACGAAACGATTGCGTGTCTTCTAAAACCACTACGTGCAAGTGCTTTGCGTGACTTTCTCCAGAGAATTGTAGGAGTTGCAGGCCAACACGAAAACATCATTCCGCTTATGGCCTCTGGGCCATCAACTGTGCGACGCACAATCGCAGATGACCGAGAAGCTCAACGCAATGCAACCAGGTTGAAGGTTCTGCTTGTCGAAGACAACGCCGTCAATCAGAAAGTCGGCGTGCGGATGCTAGAAAAATTGAATTGCTCTGTAGACGTCGTGGACCGCGGGGAAAAAGCGATCGAAGCTGTTCGTTTAGGCAATTAATCACATGTCTTTATGGACGTGCAGATGCCCGGTATGGATGGCATGGATGCGACAAGACAGATTCGTCGATTAGATAGAATCGTACAGCCGGTAATTATCGCCCTCACAGCGAATGCCACCACAAAAGACAGGCATAAGTGCTTGGAGTCCGGAATGGACGATTATGCATCCAAACCCGTCGATCCGAAAATGCTTGGGCTGTTACTTGAGCGGCATTCGTCCGGGGATGGGCATCATGGCCTCGTAAGACGAGCGCCTTCGCTCAACAATGGACAGACCGGGGACGTAGAAACGTCAGCTGACTGATCCTTCTTTTTATCAGCCGTTTTCCTTCCCGCTCTCTTTCGCGTTTACCGAAGAGAGGGAGCTTTTCTCGAAACGCAGCTTCGTGTTATTGTCCACCTGAACGAGTACCGAGGTATCATCAACCTGTGTAACCGTTCCGTGGATGCCACCGATGGTGATTACACGATCGTTCTTCTTAACGGCTTCGACCATCGACTTGCGCTGGTCTTCCTTCTTCTTCTGCGGGCGAATAATAAAGAAGTAAAAGACGACAAAAATCAGAATCAGCGGAAGGAACATTGCCAATGGATTGGACTGTTCGCCTGCTGGTGCGCCGAGAAGGAATAAGGAATAGAATGACATAGGATGCGATTCAAGTTGATTTAGGACGGAACTGTCAACGTAAGCCGAATCTACGTTAAACCTTGCTTGTGGATCCGGGAGGAACGTCTGATCGTGGGATCATGGAAGCCTTTCAGAAAACCGGATGCGCACAAAAAAGGGCAAGCTACCCGCATCGCGACGCTACAACCTCCTACCGCTGCTGCCTTCCGGCCCTGACGGAGTTCAGAGGGAGCTGTCCGTACGGGACTTGCCCTTTGGAGGCTCCCCAACCCCGGTCTTGACCCCTTGTTCCGTTGCTATCTACTTCAGTTCTCGGAAACGCCGGTGTTCACGAAAACTCCGATATTAGCATTCGGAGCCCATATTCTGCCTTAGATAGCCGTGATGTTCAAGGTCAGCTCAGACCAACAGGATCCACATCAATAGTCATGCGCAGGCCTGAGGGTAGTGAACCTGCAGCCGATTCCGCTTTTCTTAATCCCTCCCGTACCCTCGAGGCGGGAACGGACTCCGGAATTTTCAGGATGATCTGGTGCCGATAACGGTTTTTTACTCGATGAATGAAGGCAGGTGAGGGTCCTAGACGATCAACGTCTTTTAGGTGATTATCAATGAGCGTTCTAAACTGCTCCGCTCTCGTTCGGGTGGCATCATCGTCCGGTCCTGAAAACAGGATAGAGACCAATCTTCCTGCCGGGGGATAATTGAGCGCATGTCGCGTTTCGAGAGCATATTTTGCGAATCCTGCGTAGTCATGACGCAGGGCAAACTGAATGACAGGGTGCCCAGGTTGAACGCATTGCAAGTACACCTGCCCCGCCAGATCGGCTCTGCCGGCTCGGCCTGCGACCTGGGTCAATAGTTGAAAGGTGCGTTCCTCGGCCCGAATGTCAGGCAGTTGCAGGCCAGCCTCAGCTCTAATGATTCCCACCAGCGTGACTCGTTCGAAATCCAGTCCTTTGGCCACCATTTGCGTGCCTAGCAATACGTCTGCTTCGCCCCGCCCAAACTGCTCAAGAATGGCATTGTGACTGCCCTTTTGGGAGGTAGTATCAAGGTCCATGCGAAGCACTCGGACATCGGGAAGACGCTCAGCCAGCTCTGCCTCCAGGCGTTGCGTTCCACTTCCCAGAAAGGCTAACTCTGTACCCTGACATTCCGGGCATGTCCGTGGTGGTGGCTTCGTGATGCCGCAGTAATGACAACGCAGATGATTGAGAGGGCGATGATACACCATGCTCACCGAACAATCCGGGCATTCTGGGACCCAACCACAGGAGGTACACTCCATTACTGGAGCAAAGCCTCTTCGGTTGAGCAAGAGGATCGCCTGCTCCTTCTTCTCGGCGCGTTCTTCGATGGCCGCTAAGAGACTGGGAGACAATGCGTTATTCGTTCCGCGCATCGAAGCTTCGTTGCGCAAATCGACCACTCGTACATCGGGCAGGCGTGCTGGAACGCCATCGATCGGAACCCGCTCGGGCATTTCTAGCAGCTGGTACTTGCCTGCACGGGCGTTGGATAAGGACTCGAGGCTTGGTGTAGCTGAACCTAGGATACACGTCGCGCCGTTTTTCATTGCCCGAATCACGGCTACATCCCTGGCATGGTAGCGTGGTGCGGGGTCAAACTGTTTGTACGACGACTCGTGCTCCTCGTCCACGATGATCAGCTGAGGGTCTTTAAGCGGCGCCAGGATGGCAGATCGCGGGCCGATGACGATAGGGAAACGGCCTTCACCAATGCCTCGCCAGGCATCATAACGCTCACCATCACCCATCCGAGAGTGCAAAACAGCGACCTCATCCCCAAAACGGGCACGGAATCGACGGACCGTTTGAGGTGTCAAGGATATTTCCGGGACCAGTACGATGCCCGTTTTCCCCTCCTGTCTGGCTGCTTCTAATGCCTGCAGGTACACTTCCGTCTTGCCCGAGCCGGTCACGCCATGCAGTAAAAACGTTTTGAAGGCTCCCGAGGCTATTTGAGCCGATATGGCATCGACCGCTTCCTGTTGGCGGACATGGAGATCCGGGCGTGAAACGGTTCTGAGCAGTTCTTCCAGGTCTTCTCTGGATCGATCCAACTCTTCCGTCTCGATGTGCAAATACCCCATTTCCGCCAGCCGCTTCAGGGTAGCGGCAGTGCCACCACATTCGGCCAAGACCTGTGTCTGAGGCACGGGCGTCTCTTCGGCGGCTTTCCAGACCCTCATCTGCTCGATGATTTCCTGTTGGCGTGCGCCGCGGGGTAGCTCAAAAGGTGCTTCGTCCGACAAATCGACCATGGCCACAGTGCGGACCCGGGAACGAGCCGACCCCCCTGAACTGCCTGGAGGCAAGGCAGCACGAAGCGCTTCTCCCCACGCGCACATGTAATAGGTTGCTATCCACTTGGTGAGGTGCAGCAGCTCCGCTGAAAGCGGCGGTAGCTCCACATCGACGTCTAGGATGTCCCTTGCTTTGTACTTAGCCAAGTCGGCTTCCGTCCCAGCTTCAATCACCACACCGGCCATTTTTCGCTTTCCAAACGGTACCACCACGCGTCGGCCTGGAGTGATCCAGTTCCGAAACGTTTCTGGAACTCGATAGCTGTAGAGCCTATCGAGCGGAAGGGGAAGCGCTATGCGGGCTATGTCCAAAGTGAGGCAGGTCGAGTTTATTGCGCCAGGCGGAAGGGCAGGCAAGATACGAGGTGGGATGGACCTGGATCCGCCTTGATTCGGAAACAGGATCTTCTGGGCGAAGTACAGGATTGCCCATCCCCGAGACCCATGTTTTTGTCCAACCGTACCCTCCCTTTCTGGCTTTTCCTGCTACTGACAGCAACAGGTTGTCTGCCGTCAAGCTGCGCGCGCGTGGAGTCGCGAGCAATAACGCCGGATGACTCCCTTTCGCGTGCCTTGGCTGCTGCCATGCCCATCGATACGCTTGACGTGATCGATTCGATCGTTCCGGAGCGTGATGATTTTCAGCATCCTAGGACGATTCTTTTTACGGGCGATGGTGGACTGATTATTTCTGATTCTCGCTCTAACATGCTATTCAGGCTGGCGCCCGATGGAACGATCTCTGAGGAGACCCTGATGGCCGGCAGCATTCCCTATCTCGCTGGGGTTTTCGGCGATTCCGTCTGGGTATTCGGTCCAGTCAATCGCAATATGCATCTCCTGAAAGCAGAGGGAGTCATAGACAGTCTTGATCTGGATCTCGGATCGGGCAATGAGCGCTCCCTTACATGGGCCGTTCGGACGGACTCAGGATTTGTCTCGAAGGTTCTCGACGATGATTCTGGCAATTATCTGGGCCTGCACAATGAGACCGGCGAACTAATTCGAACTGTTACTTTGGATGGGCCCTCATGGCGCTACGCTGGCTTGCTCCGATACCATCAAGGCTCAGTGTATAGTTTGGTTGGATATCTACCCTGGGTGGATATTTGGAACGGCATTGAGCTGGACTCAATGAGACTAAAGGGCTTTGACTCCCCGATGTTGGCGCGCAGCTTTCAATTTCAGGTGGGAAATACCAATCAGCCACCGCTTTTGACGGCGTCATCAGCATTTGCTGGGGATTGGATGTTCGTGCTGAACATGCGGCCAGGCTGGTTGAATATTGACGTCTATGACCTTGAGGGGACGCTGAAGTACATCATCACACAGCCTGATCCGTCTTTTTCTAAAGAGTTCTATCCAACTGACCTGGCTGTTCGGCAAACTGCACTTGGCACATTTGAACTGGCCGTTACCGTAACAGAGCCCGAGCCGCGCATTGATCGATATCGATGGGTGATGCCTCGCCGGTAGGACGCTATATTCCTCTGTCCCCGTCAGACGCCAAACGACCCCATGTCCGTTTCTTTTCTACAGCAGCCGGTACAATTCCTCAAAGGAGTCGGACCTCGTCGCGCTGACGTGCTGAAGGAAGAGGGCATTATTACGGTTGCTGATCTCCTTTCCCTCTTTCCGCGTCGGTATCTGGATCGGACATCTGTTCAGGCGATCAGGGACTTGAAGGCCGGCTCAGATCCGGTTACAGTGATGGGTACGGTGGTTGTGGCGTCCCTCATTCCAGGTAGACGCGGTAAGCGATTCGAGATTGTGGTTGAAGACGAGCCAGGTCGCCGAATGAAGTGCGTCTGGTTTCAGGGAGTTGCCTGGATATCGCGGGTCATTGAAAAAGGTCACCGGCTGGCGCTGCACGGCAAACCGTCTCGATATGGAGGTTCACTCTCGTTTTCCCATCCCGACTTCGATCGGATCGACGAGGAGGGACCGTCGATGGAGACGGGTCGGATCATTGCACTGTATCCCGGAACGGCCAACTTGCAAAAAGCAGGTCTGACAAGCCGATCCTTCCGCAGGATTATCTATGAACTACTCAAAGAGCACGGTGAAGAACTACGGGAAAACTTGCCTGATGACGTGCTAGAGGCAGATGGATTGCTCGATGGGCGAGTGGCTCGGCGGGCTGTGCACTTTCCGAGGAATCAGGAAGAACTGAAGGCGGCACGACACCGACTGAAATTCGAGGAGCTGTTCTTCTTCCAGTTGATGTTAGCAACTACCCGAACGAAGAGAGAGGCTCTGCCGGGCTTGCGAGTACCGGGGGGAGGGGTCTTGGAAACCCGATTCGTGGACGAGATCCTGCCGTTTCGCTTTACGTCTGCGCAGGAACGGTCGCTGGTGGAGATTTCAGCAGACATGGACAGCGGTAAGCAGATGAATCGCTTGTTGCAGGGCGATGTTGGCAGCGGAAAAACCGTGGTGGCTGCTACGGCTGCCCTCAAGGCTATTGATGCGGGTCATCAAGCTGTCGTGATGGCTCCCACCGAAATTTTGTGCGAGCAACATTTCCGGTCCTTGTCCCAGCTAATGGAGCCATTGGGCGTTCGGGTTGGGCTCTTAACGGGCTCGACGTCAGCGGCTAACCGCAGAGTACTTCTTGAGGATTTATCCTCGGGCCGATTGTCCCTGCTCGTGGGGACACATGCCGTCATTCAAGACGGTGTTGAGTTTGCTTCCCTTGCATTGGCGGTAATCGATGAGCAGCATCGGTTTGGGGTGATGCAGCGGGCCACGCTTTTCGACAAAGGAACGCGCCCACATATGCTATTGATGACCGCGACACCCATCCCCAGATCGCTCGCTCTTACGCTGTATGGCGATCTGCACGTGAGCATCATGCGGGAGCGTCCGCCCGGGCGGCAGCCAATCACCACAAAAATGGTGCGGGAGAAGGAGCGGGAGCGAGTCTATAACATGATGCGGGAAGAGGTCCGCCAGGGTCGTCAGTGCTACGTGGTTTTTCCTCTGGTTGAAGAGAGCGAAAAGCTAGATTTGCGCGATGCGGTTTCAGGCCATGAACACCTGTCAGAGGAATTTCCTGGGGTGTCTGTGGAATTGATCCACGGACGAATGAAAGCGCCGGAGAAGGAAGAGGCCATGGCGCGCTTTGTCGCTGGCACGTCACCCATTTTAGTTTCTACTACCGTTATTGAGGTGGGGGTCGATGTACCTGCTGCCACATTTATGCTCATTGAGCATGCGGAGCGATTCGGGCTGAGTCAGCTGCATCAGCTCAGAGGAAGAATCGGTAGAGGTGAACACGCCAGTACATGCATCCTGATGGCAGAGTATCGTCAGTCGGAAGAATCCAGACGACGGCTCAAGGCGATGGAGGACACGGAGGATGGATTTCGCATTTCCGAAATAGACATGGAGTTGCGTGGTGTGGGAGATTTCTTCGGTACCAAGCAGAGTGGTCTGCCAGCATTTCGAATCGCTGACATTCTTCAGGATCAATCAATTCTTGAGTCGGCTCGGGAAGCAGCCTTCAAGCTCATGGCGCGAGATCCTGGGTTGACGGCCGCTGAAAATCGGGTGATGCGTGATTGGTTTGAAACCTTCGTGCTGTCGGAAGGACTACGACTGTCACGGATTGGGTGAGCAGGGTGTTAGCTGGCTGGAATCCCCGCACAGGGCGGTTTACCGCACCAGTGTCCTGCGCCACCGATCTCCATCATCTGTTTCTTCGGGGATGTCAAACGGTATTCGCGTCAGAACTTTGCCATCCTCTGTGACGACAACGACCCGCCATTGCCCAGGCGTGAGATTGCGTTTGAAGGTACTTCCTCGGTACCCGTCCTTGCGTCCTCCTGTCATGCGGTATCCGATACGATCACTTTCAATCCACTTTCCTGTGGCGACATCTTTGCGTTTCCAGACGTGATAAATGGTTTCTTCCAATCGTGTGGGAGCAAATACGGCTGTAAAACAATAAACGGGCTCGCCTTCTTCCCGAATCACGGTCCGAGCATAGTCAGGGGACAGCCAACTTCGTTTGAGGGAGGTCCATTCTAGGCGATAGGTCCCGTTTTCTTTGATTACCGAGTTGTAGATCCCTCCCTCCTGTACGGACAAGGGAACGGGTGGAATCCAGTTGGCCCGATAGCCGACATCGAGCAGAAGAGCCATCGATGCCAACACCCAAAGCTCCGCATGCCCGATGCGGTAGGAGATGACGCGTCCTGCCTTCCGGCCAACCAGGTACACAACAAGCCCAAGGAGCAGGCTTAGGCCGATCGCCAGCCTGAAAACCCCGAGGGACATCTCAGCCAATGCTACAGGAAGTAGCCAAGCCATCATGGTGACGGAGGCGAAAAACAAGAGGGCGATTTGGGCCGGAAAAGAGGACAGTTTGCGTGTCAGGAACTCGTTGGCCACCATGCCGATAACGAGAATGAGCCAGAACGCTAAATGGGTCGACCAGGTGATGCTCCGCGAATAGAAAATGACATAGGCCGATAGCAGTGCGCCCAGCAAGAACTGAATGGCCCCGCGCAGAAGTGCTTGTGGTTCGTCGATTCTCTTCAGTTTGAACCGGCCCGAACGGGCGCGTATGTCCAGGATGATGACAGTTGTCAGACCAACCAGATACCCGATCAGAATCAGGTTGTCGATGGGGTTGTCGATCGTGCGCAGGGTCAAGGCATCCCAGACGATACCGCCGAGGAAAAAGCTGAGACCCAGTGCCCGCTCATGCCGGGCATAGAACGAGTGAATGGCGCGTGAGTAGCGCTTTAATAACGTCGGTCTGGCTGGAGGAGTCTCCATAGACATCAGCGTACCATCAGGCTCCGGCTGGCCGGCGCCAAATAGGGACGGACGAACACGGCTCTCCGTACATCATCTTGCGGGCCACTTGTTGCAAGTGGGACGTCGCGAGAACGTAGGCCGCAGGCGTGATCAGGTCAGAGCCACATCCTTTTAAAACGACGATGGTGTCTTTGTATTGGTCCCAATCATGCGTTGATAGGCGTTCGCGCATGAGTGCTTCACGAATGTCTGCTTCGCGTCCCGCCGTAACGGACGCTGCGATCCCATCGAGATGAACGCCTACGAGCATATAGGCCCAGGTCGGAATGATGGCATCGGTGGAGCAGAAAATGCCGACATGATGTCCGTCGAAGGCTTTCCAGTCATACCCTTTCACGGCTGCGCGGAAGTCCTTTTCCCGGAGAATGAATCCGCCGGCAAGAAACTCAGCTAGGTCGATTTCGGAAATCGGCGCCTCGGGAAGAAAGGCCTCAAGATTGACGACTTCGATGCCACTTTCGGCGACTTTGTTCTGGATCACATCCATGGTAAAAGGTCTGGCTGGTGGGGGCTGAATCTGCCCTATTGAGCAAGGTGAGGGCCAAGAGAACTCTTCAAACGGTGCAACATCCTTCGGGTTCGATACACTCAGCTCAAAGCCCTCACCCCTACGAGCTGTCCGGTTCATTTTTCAACCGGCCGGAATCTAGAAGGGGCTGCTTTCAGTATAGCGGCGTTATTGGTTCCCATTTACGCCCCGACCTATCACCTGATTGACTCTCGAAGATGAAGCGTTTTCTACTCTTTTCCCTCGCCGTATTTCTGTTCACAGGCTGCGAGGTCTCCTCTTCGGAAGAAGGCGACAAGATCGTCAGCGGCGTCAATCTATCTGAAGTCTTTGCCGAGCCGACGCAGTCGGAGCTTAATGCGGTCCTCGCCGATTGGGCAACTCGGGATCCGAGGGCTGAGGGGGTGACGCTTGAAGTGGAGCAGTCGTTGACGGTCGGCGCAGGTGTACCAGCGACGCTGCGCATCTTCGGCCATGAGGTCGATGGAGTGACTCACTATGGCGCCGTCATCGCGCCGGACAACCTGGCCCCGGGCTCGACACCTGTGTTGGTCTATTCCCACGGTGGGGATAGCGGCGTGAGCGTCGATGGGGAGGTGCTGCTCTTGCTCGGTCTTTTCCCCGACCTGGCCTCGCAGTTTATCATCGTCATACCCTCGTTTCGGGATGAGCCCTTGTTCTACAACGGCTCGCAATGGCGTTCCGAAGGCCCCGCTAGTCCCTGGGATCGGGATGTTGATGATACGTTTGCCCTCATTGATGTGGCAAGAGAGGCTGTACCTGCAGCTGACGTTAACCGGATTGCGGTACTTGGTTTTAGCCGAGGCGCAGGCGTAGGTATGTTGATGGATGTCCGGAGCAATGCTGTGAAAGGTGTGGTCGACTTTTTTGGGCCAACGGACTTCTTTGGCCCCTTTGTACAGGAAGTCACGAGCGAAATTCTGGAAGGCAGTCCCCGTGAGTTACCTGGCTTGGACTACCTCTCTTCCGAATGGGTGCTTCCTTATCAGGCAGGAGAAGTATCGCTAGAAGACATTCGGGTCGAACTTGTTCGGAGGTCTCCGGCGTTGTTCGCGGATCGAATCGAGCGATTACAGATCCATCATGGGACGGCTGATGTCGTTGTGCCGGTTTCTCAAGCGGAGGCCATGATTGAGGCGATGCAGAATGC
>Ga0115566_10001363_pt1 | contig 20916 bp, 23 predicted proteins | sample COGITO_mtgs_1204_3_FD_87173 | JGI IMG/M metagenome (GOLD analysis project Ga0115566, IMG submission 87173) | Pelagic marine microbial communities from North Sea - COGITO_mtgs_120405 | ecosystem: Environmental > Aquatic > Marine > Epipelagic | place: Germany:Helgoland, sampling site Kabeltonne...
ATTAGTTATCTGTTGCTTCTTGGTATTGGTGTTCCGCTCAAATATTTAGCCCATGATGATTCTTGGGTAAAAGCTCTTGGAATGCCGCATGGTTTATTATTTGGTCTCTATATTTTTTTGACTCTGGCGTTGCGTGATAAAATGCACAGGAACTTTAAATCATTGGTGACTATAATGATTAGTTCCATAATTCCGTTCGGTCCATTCTACATAGACCGAAAATACCTTTCTAACGCTTAAGAAGTTATTCTCATATGAATTTATTGCATGGCTTATTGCTAGGATTAGGCACCGCAGTTCTTCTAGGACCTGTATTTATGACACTTCTTCGTAATTCGTTACAATACGGTATTAAAAACGGTATTTTAACGGCTATTGGAATACTAAGTAGTGACGTTTTAGTGGTGTCTATTTGCTATACGATAACGGGAGATTTTCTAAAATATTATGTTAACTCACCTGGGGTAAAACTACTCGGAGCGCTCATCTTAATTGGCTTTGGGATATCTTTTATTCACTCTAAAAGAACTAATGTGCACAGCTCCACTGCCGAAATGCATCTCAACGGTAAGTGGAAGTCCTTCAGTCAAGGTTTTTTAGTAAACTTTGCGAATCCTACGGTCTTTGTAATTTGGATAGGCTTTATCACCATCGCAGAATCAGACTATTCTGCATCACTAGAACGAGTTATTTTTTTATTGGGAATATTATTAGGAATATTTCTTACAGATATTGCTAAGGCTATTGGAGCGCATTACATCTCCAATCTATTGACAAATTACAACCTTAACTATGTATATCTATTATTAGGTTCATGTCTTATTTTACTGGGCTGTTTCTTGGGTTATCAGGGATTAATTTCCTTCTGAGTTTTGACTTCATTTACCCCAAATACGATTCCATAATATGCTCAACATAGGTTTTATCTTTTCTTTTGGACCATCTCCTTGTTCTGCTCGCCATTTTCCATCACGTTCCAAAAGTTGGTATCCAAACCCATAGTTAGGTTTATTGGGTTCAATATACATAGGACCGTATCTGGCATCACTGTAAATAGGATTACTATTAGAATCCAGAGTTATTACGTACCAGTCTTTAGATAAAAAGTTTAGCCGGTTAAGTAATGTAGTATCCCTAACTTGTTTTAATAGCGCATGATTACTAGGTACGCTGATAAAATCTACATTTTTATCTTTATCAAATATAGAATATAATCCAGTGTACAGTACGGAATCACCATCCGCTGTTGCACTCCATAAAAACGTATTTGCTGGCGTAGGTACTGTTGTTAAACGGCTGTAGATTATTCCTTTTACTTCTAAATTATCTTCAAAAATTCGATATGTGTACCATTTTACTCCTAGCGACCATACCATATAGGCAGTACTAAGTATTATTCCAGTATAGTTGAGCCATTTTCGTGTGGTAGACTCTCGTGCATAAAACATGGCTGAGATCACAAACAGTAAAAAAGGGACTGTGTATAATGGATCTACAACAAAAATATTGTTCCAGGCAAGTTTATACGGTAATGGCCAAAGTAATTGAGTACCCCAAGTGGTGTGGCAATCTAATAAAGGATGCGTTATCAAACTCCATAACATAAGCTTTCTCCACTCTCTTTGAGATGCAATAGAAGGCTTGTAGTCATTTTTTAGTATAAAGTACAGTATGACTGCGATCACACCTACTAAAACTAATTTAAGTTCTATATTGGGTACGGTTATTAATGGAAAACCAAGAATCAGAGTAATAATTACGACTAAACTCCATTTTTCTTTATGACTAACCAACCAAGCTAAAATGGGTGCAAAAAGTACACTGAATAATATAGAATGCGAAAACCCGCGATGTAACTCATTCGCTTTGAGGGAGTCAAAAATCAGAGATTGGTATACATCTAAATCTGGAATAGTGCCTGCAATAGCTCCCCAGAGCATAGCCTTATTGCCCACTTTGCGACCGAGAACAACCTCCCCTACTGCAGCGCCTAAAACGATTTGAGTTATGGAATCCATCTAGTTAACGGTAGTATTCTGATTTAAACGGCTTTCTAAGTTCAAAATTAGTAGGTTCAAGTTTATTGACAAAGGGTTTTAGCAAGGCGTTTTTTATCCTATTTCGATGTTTAGCATAAAACTTCATTTCTACAGGTAAGGCTCCTATCCCACTTTTTATTTCTTCGGCAGTACGGCCTATGCGCACATAGATAGCTTTGACATGTAAAGCATGCGCTACAAAGTCGTAAAGCATTCGTTGATACATCGCAAATTCTTGGTTGAAATTATAGTCCAGTCCTATGAAATTTCCATCTAATACATTATCAAAATGGGTAGCTGTACTAAAACCAATCAGCTTGTTATCTATGAAATAACCATTAAAGTAGAAGTCATCGCCTAGCGCTTTTTTTACTAGGAGTAATGTCGTTGCATTCAACCGTCCAAAGCTAAAGTTAGCTCTATCCACAATAGTATTATATAATGTATCTATTTCATCAAGGTGAATAAGTATAGTCTCTTCTGTAAATTTTCTAATTTCTATGCGGCTAGATTTTTGAAAAACTTGTTTTGCTTTTGTTCTGAATTTCGAATTCATCGCGTCTAAATAATCGTCAAACTGGGTCCACTCCTCTTTTAGGGTAAGCACCATGTTGACATCAATATTTATTTCTGTACATCCTTTATCTTTCAAATAGCTTATTGCTTCAAAAGAGGCTGGCCAAAATTCCTTAATCATAGTGATGCTAATCTTCTTACCTTGCTTTTTTTCACTGTAATGAATCTCGTCTATAGCATTGTTTACAAGGTCTATAGCATTTTGAGTTTCGATACCTTCTTTAAACAAAAATCCATTTTCACCACTTGCAAAGGCATTACCGCATATTAAAACACGTAAGTCCATTCGCTTAATAATATTTTGGGGTAGCATCCCTCCAATGCGTTGCACTAATGCAGCAATATTTATTTCTGCAGCGGTTATTTTTATAATTTGGCAATAACAAATCCCAACAGGTTCTTTATCCTGATTATAAAAGATAATATACTTAAAATCGTATGTTTTCAAGCCAGTTTGCAACGCCTTAAGATACGGTATGCTTAAATAGATATTTCTATTGCTTAAAGTGTTATTCCACTTTTCAGCATCTATTTCATCAATAGAATTAAAAAATTGCGCTTCATAGTTCACTTGTGAACTTACTGATTTAGAATGAACCGTCAAAAAACTAGTCTATATTTTGTTGTATGTAGTTATCTAAAACACCAAAAATATGTTCCTTATTCTCAGTTACATCAAAGATGATATTAAGATCTTTATCCACGAAGAGCACTTGCGGAAAATGCTTGGTTAGTCCTGTTTTTATTAAATTGGTATATTCTCCCGCATTTACCACGTGATCAAAATAAAATGGAAATCTTACTAGAGATTTTCTAACTGTTTCTTCGTTCTCATCGCTCAGGGCGATAAAATTCACTCTGTCGTTTCCTTTATACTTAGTTACCAAGTCATTTAATTCCGGGATCTCTCTAATACAATCTCCGCACCAAGTGGCCCAAACGCAAAGTATCGTCACTTCACCTTTCAGGCTATCTTTAGTTATGGTCTTCCCTTCTAACGTGACAAAATTAAAAGGAGGTATTTCTTTTCCTGTATTCGTGTTGCATCCTAAGACTGCCATAATAAGCGTAATGAGTAGTATTTTATTCATATAAAAACGTAGAACTTCCTTGTATTCCGTGAGTAGTTAACAATTAAGATTGTATTTTGCCTCAAATAAAATATAATTATTTACTAATTAACGAAGTAGATTTACTTCTCCATTAAAATAATACCACTGGGTTTGTTTTGGATTAGTATATTGCAAGAGGTATACATAAACTCCTTGCTCTGCCGGTTTGCCCATGAAAGTCCCATCCCATTTAATATTTACATCATCACTATAAAATACTTGTTGACCCCAACGGTTATAGATACTCATCTTGAATTGAGCCACACCTTGAGTGATACCTGATAGACCAAAGTGACTATTTAACGGGTCTCCATTTGGCGTAAATGCATTGGGTATATGTACGAATAAATCAGCATTCACATACACTAATTTTGTTATATCATCCTGACATCCATTGGCATTGGTTGCGGTTAAGGTTACGAAGTAACTTCCCGAATCTGCAAAACTGTGATTAACACTAGAACTTCCAGCGTATATACCACCGTCACTCGTGATCCAATCCCATCCTACCACATCTAAGGATGAGGAATCTTTAAAAGTTACAAATTTGGTGATGTTACTTGGCTCTAAGGGTGTAAATGAAAAATCAGCCTTTGGGTTTTTATTTACAACAACCTGCGTAGGCAAGGTGAAAGAATCTTTACAGCCTTTATCTGTAACTGCACTTACCTTGATAGTGTATGTGTTAGGTGTACTATACGTATGGCCCGTAGCTGCTCCCGCGCTCACTTGACCATCGCCCCATGTCCATAAATAATCAGATATAACGCCATTTGCCACAGTAGAGTTATTTATTACAGATACAGTGAATGGCTCGCAACCCACATAAGAGCTTAAATTAATATTAAGTAGTGGTAATGGGTTTATGATTACATCTTTGGTAATAGAATCCTTACAACCATAGTCACTAAGAGAAACTTGAGATACAGTATATATTGCCGCCGCAGGGAAAGTATAACTTGCTGCGGGTCCACTAAAGTTTGAATTATCTATTTCCCATGTGGTACTAGCTATATATCCTGCTGGTATAGTGGCTGTAGTTGCAAATTGAGTCAGTTCACCAAAACACGTATTTATGTAATTAAATCCCCCTACCGGCAAAGGTCTCACCTCTACATTTTTACTGATACTATCCTTACAATTAGTATTGCTTATAGTTATTAATTTTATGGTTTTAGTTCCAAATGTACTGGTTGTGATTATTGGATTTTGAGCAACTGATGTAAGCACTCCGTTCATGTACCATTTATAGTTATCAATTGTATTTGGTGTGGTTATAGTAGATGTATTCGTGGGTAACAGATTTTGTTTAGCACAAACTTCTGTCACATTAAATGCTGCCTTTGGTGCTTCAAAAACTATGAAACTGTCTTGTTTAGTAATTAGACAGCCATTTTTTGAGGTTACCTCTAGCACTACATTTTTTAAGCCTTTACCATTTCGTAAGTTGCTAAATATAGAATCCGTTGAAGCAGTGGCCCCGTTTATCTTCCATTCATATTGAGCAAAACTGTCTAATCCCAAAGAATTGGTAGAACTTATTTCTTGTACAGTACCCGCACAACCATCTGTCATATTAAGTGCCAGTATTTGCGGATTTGTTATTGTAACTTGTTTGGTAGTATCGGTGATACAACCATTATCAGAAGTAACCGTTAGTGTCATGGTTTTTATACCAGCTGAGTTATATTTTATTTTGTATGGGTTACTAAATGAGCCACCCGCACCGCCAGTCCAATTGACGGTATATGTGCCATTAGATATGGTGGATGCATCCGTAAATACCGTTGTATCTCCGAAACAAGTATTGCTAAAACTAAAGTCAGGAACAACCAAAGGATGAATATCTACGGTTTGAACAAATGAATCCCTACAGAAACTATCTTGCTCCATAACCAGAGTTACATTATATGTTCCAACGATATCAAAAAGCTTGCTGTAGTTAAAGGTATATGCTGTATCTAAGGCTGAGGTATACCATATGGTATCTGTATATAAGCCGCCATCTTTAGTCGTGGTGTTGGTGAATATGTTTCCGTTGCCAAAACAGGTATCATTATGTGTAAATGACACATCCATTCTTGGGTATTTGTATAACGAGTCGTCGTAAAATCCAGAACAGCCACTATCGGAAGTTACAAATAGTGAAACGTAGTATTTTCCGGAATCGGCAAAATAATGAGCGTTAATAGAGTCTAATACTCCACCGCCATCACTTGTTTCCCAAGAATAATTGACTATAGTACCTAAAGCAATAGTGGATATACTGCTTAGATAGGCAGTATCATAAAAACATACATCTTTTGGAATAAACATAGCAACGGGATTAGGACTAACGACAACGGAATCGATTATTCTCGCCTTGCAGTTATGTTGCGACGTTACTTCCATAAAAAGTTTAAACTTGCCAATGGTGTCAAATAAATGAGTAAAACTCCTACCATAAGAATATGCTCCATCATTTATACTCCATCGGGTAGTTAAGTGTTGCTCTGGAGATGGGAAGGTGCTCACTTCTGAAAAAGTAGCAGTCATACTATCGCAAAGACTGGATTTTGTAATGGCTGCGGTGGGCACATCGTATATTCTTAATTCTACTTGTGAGGAATCAAAATTGCTACAGCCGTCAAATGCGGGTTTATAGCTATACATAGTTGCTGTATAGAATCCTGTATCCGTGTAGGTATGTGACGGGTTTTGAACACTATCTCGTGTGCCATCTCCAAAATCCCATTCCCATTTCACTACTGAGTATTCTGCCGATCCGGCAAATTGAGTAGGCGAACCTATACAATTAGAAGTTTCGGTATTTTGAGCTGAGTTGGTAACCTTAGCCACGGCGGTCAAATCTTTGATATTTGCACCTGCAGCGTATCCGTAACTTTCATATTGACCTTCTCCATAAGCGGTAGCTATGAATCCCGCATTGGCTTTTAACCTATGATTACCTGCTGATACGGTAAGCCTAGTATAACTATACGATGAGTTTTTAGGCACTGCAGTGAAGGAAGCCGATGCCCCATCTACTCTGAACGATGATGCGGCGTAGGTGGGTATCACAACATTAATGTAGTGGTTATCAATGTCATAATACGGACTAGAATATAGCGTAATATCGGTTAGTGTTTGCTCTAATGGATTTAAAATAGTCATTGAGGGATCACCCATAGAATTGGTATTCCCATCGCATCTTGCTGTTTTTTGAAATTGACCAACCATTATCGGTTTTGTTGCAATTACATAGCGAACAGCGCTTTCATCTGATAATTGAGCAAATTGACCTTTATTTATGTAGTAACTAAATGGAGCACCAGAGGCTTGAAAAACAATAACTTCTGTATTGTCTTGTGAGGCTACAAACCTAAAATTGTCACTAACGCGCCCTAATGCAGGCACCAGTATAAATCTATTTCCCCAAGAATTTGTTGCATACATTTGTTCGTACAAGTTATCACCAGAGGCTATACCTCCAGTACATCCAGCGTTAATAGGGGTATACGAACTACCTGAAAATACAGCAATTGTCCTACAATTAGCATTGGCGCCTGTATCAATAACTTCTATATGTGTGCCTGTTAAATCAGAAACAGAAGGAGTGCTACTTGCTGCAAAGCCTTGGTATAATTCACCTTCGTCCAAAGTTATTTCATATGGTGTATTTGCCGCCAAAGTGCCGCCTCCATTCTTGGTAAGTGCTTGAGTAGGTGTAATTCTGACCTTGGTATTATCCTTAACGGCAATTATTGCAAATACATTCTTTCCTGTTCCTCCGGTGGCATTCGCTTGGATATATCCCATGGTATAGTAGTCCTTTCCTAATGTTCTTGTGGGTAATACTAGTGTCGCATCTGACTGGTTTCCAAGGTACTGGTGCGAGTATACTACCACGTCTTTTGCAGCGGTAATATGAACTCCTCTGGTAGTTATGCAATCGGAACAGCTGTTATACACCACCGATGCGGGTATGGTAACGACTGTTACAGAATTGGCCGTGATTGAAAATGTTTTAGACCAACTTTGACCAGGCACTTCAACTGTTCCTGTAGTCGCACTATCACTAGTGATATACAACGAATGACCTGCACTATTTCCGCTGTAATGAAGCATATATCCAACCCAAAAATCCTTTCCTTTATTCGATTTAGACTGGGCAAAACAGGTGTTATTTGAAAAAGTAACACCTATCGTTACAAGTAGGATCGTAAAAAGTAATTTACGAAATTTTAAACTCAAATTGTTAAAAACTAGTGTCATAATAAATAACACGGAATAAAATAAAAAAAAACCATATTAATGTGTCATCTTTTACACACTCAATTGAGTTGCATTTCTATATGTCAAGTGCTGCATCAATAACTGCTATCAGACTTCTTGCAGATGCTATCAGCGTGAGCACGCCATCTTTTTCCGTGTATACTTTTCCGGTACAAAAAACCATTTTACCTCCGGGTTTTTCTACCTCACCTATGGCTATTATTTTATCGCCGCTGCCTGGGTTTAAATAATCGACACTAATATTGGCGGTAACTACTCCTTTTCCTAGGGGCATTAGGCTATATGCAGCAAAACCCATGGTAATATCCAAAATGGTGGCAGTAACACCCCCGTGCACAAAACCATATTGCTGAAGGTGTTTTTGAGCAAGATTCATCTCTCCGGTTACTTCACCTGCCTTTATGGATGTAAGGTCAAAACCCATGAGATGCATAAAATGCTGCCCACTGAGTCTATTTCTTATTTTTTGCTCGAAATCAGGATCTTTTGATTGAAATTTACTCATTATAGGGACAAATATAAACCGGCTCTAATCTTTAAAAAATTGTATGTCAGATCTAATGCTATTTTAGCATTTTAAGCAACAAAAAAGCCTTCCATTTCTGAAAGGCTTTGATTGTGATCCCTCTGGGACTCGAACCCAGGACCACTACATTAAAAGTGTAATGCTCTACCAACTGAGCTAAGGAATCATATTCTTTTTGCTATTGCGGCTGCAAATGTAGAATTATTATCTACCAATGCAAACTATATTATAAAAGTTTTTCAAATGTATAATGAGCCTTAGTTTTAACTGCTTTTACACTCTTAAAAAGTGAGTGCATTTTAGGATTAAAGTCACCAATCCAAGCCAACTCAGTACTCTGTAAATCAACATCTTGAATCATAATTTCTGCCATTTTAATAATTAAGATACTGTACACTCCTTTGTTTTGAAACTCGGGAATAACCCCGAAAATCATTCCTCTAATTTTGGTCATTTTTATTGTTCGTTTGTACCAAAGAAATTTTATCTTTCCCCAGAGGTTCATATTCCCATTCAGATGTTTCATAATCTGATTCAAATCTATAATACTTAGATAAAAAGCAATAGGCCGATTACCATCATATAAAAACCATAAAATGTCTTCACGAATTATGGGTTTCATCTCCCTAAAAAGTTTCATAACTCTCTCTTCTGAGAACGGAACAAAATGCTCATGTTGTTTCCAAGCTTGGTTGTAAATAGTGGTAAAATCACTCACGAAACGAGCTATCTCTTTTTGATTAAAGTGTTCAGCTCTTAAATTATCGTTCTTTGATACGCGGTCGGTGAACCTTTTATATTTGGCATAATCAATGTCTGCAGGTCTGGCTTCACTGGTTGTTTGTATTATTTTTTTGGAGAAACCATAGTTTTCAAAAAGTGATTGATAGTAGGGCGCATTGTAGTTTTCTTGATATGAGGGCGATTTAAAACCCTCTACTAACAGTCCCCAATACTTATCGCGTTCACCAAAATTAACTGGAGCCTCTACCCTATCTACTATTTCTCCCTGACTTTGCAGCCAGGATATACCTTTGTTGAACAGTGCATTCGCAATTTCTTGTTCATTAATACAATCAAAAAATCCAAGTCCAAATTGATGGGAACGGGTATTGTAAAACGCGGCTATTTTGCCTACAATTTTATTCCTATCATAGGCAAGCCAGCGCTTGGCATCACCTAAATCAAATTCCGAGTTTTCATGCCTATTAAAAATGCGCTCAATGTCCTGATCTAAATGACTGATGAATTCAGAATCATTAGCATATAAATCTCGTGTAAACTGGTGAAACAGTTTTTTTTGTTTTTTAGATATGACTTCAACCAGTGTTAACTGCATATAATTTCAAGGCATTCGGTAATCATACGTTCAATGGTTTGCTGCGGATTAGAACTGAACTTCCCATCCAGTCTATTGGCTAAAATAGCGTTAATCGATATAGCTTCGAAACCCAATAATTTACACATACCGTAAATGCCCGCAGTTTCCATTTCTATATTACCAATACGTTCATCCTTATACTGAAGATTAATAATTTGCTCCAAGCTATACTTAGGTTTAATTTGTGCATTTCTAAATTGCGGACCATAGAAGCCTTTAGTTGTGAGCGTTAGACTAGATTGGTAGTTAACAAACATTTCTTCTAGAACGTGACTACACCCAATTACAGGAAAATGTCGATTGTCAAACCTAATTTCATCAAAATTATGCGTATAAAATTGGAATAGATCGTCAAATGAAATTGCATTTTTACTGTACACGATGCTATCTAGTTTGTGTTCTTTGGAAACGCTTCCTGATGTGCCCAAACGGATAAGTTGAATCGGTTTTAAGTTCGGATTTTGGATTCTGGTTTGAAGGTTGTAATTGCGTAAAAATGCAATTTCATTCAATACAATATCAATATTATCGGTTCCAATGCCTGTTGAAAGCACGGTAATGTTTTTTCCATTTAAAGACCCACCGCAGGTTTTAAACTCTCTATTCTGTATGCTAAAATCAAGTCTATCCAAGTGTTTAGTAACTTCTTCTACCCTATCAGGATCACCTACGGTAATTACCGTATCCTGCACATGCTCAGGTTGTATGCCTAAGTGATATATAGAACCATCATAATTTACGATAAGTTCAGTCTCTGTTAATTGTTTCACGACCTAATCCCTTGTATCTTTGCGGCAAGTTTATACAATTTTTATGACAGATATAACAACTCCCAAAGATCACATCATTTTAGTACCCTTAGATTTCTCGGACACATCATTAAACGCCGTTTATTATGCTGTTAAGATGGCTAATTTATTTGATGATGAAATTACCCTCTTGCACGTTATTTCAAAATCAAAACTGCAGGCATTATTTATGAATGATTCTGAAGTTGCTCTTCTGAGGGATAAAATTAAACATAAGCTGGAAGGGATAAAAGTAGAGCTGCTTGAAAAATGGCCAAATGCTCGTGTAAACATACGTGTAGAAGAAGGAAAACCTTACAAGGTAATTAATCGTGTTGCAGAAGAAAATAATTGTGATTCGATCGTTATGGGTACCAATGGTGCGAATGGCATAGAGCAATTTACAGGAAGTACTACTTCTCGTGTTATCAGAATATCGACCATACCTGTTATTGCCGTTAAAGAGAAACAAACAGACCCTCAATTTAATACCATTGTTTTACCAATCGATTTAACTAAAACGAGTCGTCAAAAGATTGACTGGGCGGTTAAACTTGGCCAAAAGTATAACTCTACTATCCATATCATCATGGAAATGGATAATGATGAATTCGTAGAGCGTAAAATTAGAGCGAACCTTATTCAAGCGGAAGGTATTTTTAAGCAGCATGGAGTGAAGTTTATAACTAAATTATTAGACGATAGAGAATATCCTGATCACTTAGGTAAAGACACCATCAAGTATGCAGATGAAGTAAATGCAGATCTGATTATGATAATGACACACGCAGAAAATGCTAAAATAACTGACTTATTTGTAGGAAGTTATGCAGAACAGGTAGTACATAGTACGCAAAAAACTCCTGTAATGTGTATTAATCCCAAACCAACTGGGTCGTTAGCTACTGGAGGCTCAGGCTTTTATTAGAAATAGTAAGTTAGCATTCATAAAAAAAGCATCACCTGATTTAAGTGATGCTTTTTTTATGTTAACCCCAAATATTAACTTTTCTGGGTCTGGCTTTTTCTACAACAAGTTCTTTGCCGTGAAATTCTTTGCCATGCATTTCTGCTATGGCCTTATTGGCATCTTCTTCTTTTATAAATTCTACAAAACCCGTTCCTGTTGGTTCGCGGGTAACTCTATCATATACTACTTTAGCATACTCAACTTCTCCGTACTTCGCAAATAGCATTTCTAAATAATGGGCATTATAGCTGGTGGGTAAGTTTTTAACAACTAGATTCATTGGCGCAAAAGTATAAAACGGTTATTAGTAAATAGGTATGAGTTATTAGGTATTTATGCTTTTTCTAAAATAAAATGAAGTACAAGTGCCGCAATGTTCTTTTCATTCAAACAAGTTGTTCCGAAACACCCATAAAAACTATCCTTTGGTTATAGAACGACTTGTCCGTCCTTCATTTGAATGCACCTATCTGCCATATCTGCAAGTTCCTGGTTATGGGTTACTATGACAAAGGTTTGTCCATATTCATCCCGAAGTTTTAGAAAAAGATTATGTAGTTCATTGGCGTTTTCGGTATCTAAATTACCACTGGGCTCATCTGCAAATATTACCTTAGGTTTATTCATAAGCGCTCTTGCTACAGCAACGCGCTGTTGCTCGCCTCCTGAAAGTTCATTGGGTTTGTGTTCTAATCTATCGGCTAAGCCAAGCACCGTAAGCAATTCCTTGGCCCGAAATTCCGCATCACTTTTACTGAGTCCCTTAATAAAAGCCGGCATGCATACGTTCTCAATTGCGGTAAATTCAGGTAGTAAATGATGGAATTGGAAAATAAAACCAATGTTGTCGTTTCTGAAATTTGCCATATTTTTGGCTTTTAGAGAAGAAACCTCTATCCCATTGTACTTTATAGAGCCGTTTTGGGGCACATCAAGTGTTCCAAGAAGTTGGAGTAAAGTTGATTTACCCGCACCACTTGGACCTGTTATCGAAACAATTTCACCCGCATGGATGCTAATATCTACCGATTTTAGTACTTCTAAATTTCCGTAACTTTTGCTGAGTCCTATACCGTGTATCATTGTTTACAAGAAGTACAAAGAAAGTAAATTACACCCCAATAAACCGTAAAAACTCGGATCGAGTAGGTTCATTCAGGAATTGACCCGATAATGCTGAGGTAATGGTGCTAGAAGTAACATCTTCAACCCCTCTGCACTCTACGCACATGTGACGTGCATCAATAGCAACTGCCACATCCTCAATTCCTAAGGTGGCCTTGAGCGCTTCGGTAATTTGCTTGGTAAGGCGCTCTTGCACTTGTGGTCTTTTGGCGTAGTATTTCACTATACGGTGTATCTTACTAAGTCCTATCACCTTACCATTGGCAATATATGCTACATGAGCTTTCCCAATAATAGGTACAAAATGATGCTCACACATGGAGTATAAAGAAATGTTTTTTTCAACTAACATTTGATTATAGCCATACTTATTCTCAAATAATGTAACCGATGGTTTATTGGCTGGATTTAATCCGCTAAAAATCTCTTTCACATACATTTTGGCTACTCGCTTAGGCGTTTGACTCAGGCTGTCGTCTGTCAAGTCTAGGCCCAGTGTCTCCATAATAGCTGTAAAATGCTCTTTTATCTTTGCTATTTTATCATCATCACTCATGTCAAATGCATCGCTTCGCATAGGCGTTTCTAAGCTTGCGTTCCAAAGTTGTGATTCGTGTTTATTCTTGTCCGTCATATTCTATAAAATTTCGGTCTGTTTCGTATAGTGTTATATGTAATGATAATTTAGTGTCTAATTTTTCCCGAATTCGGTGCCACGAGACATAGGCAATATTTTCTGCAGTAGGGATACTATTCTTAAAATCTTCTAAATCCAGATTTAAATTTTTGTGATCAAATCGATGAGTAACTTCTTTTCGAATGATATCTTTAAGCACCTTTAAATCCATAAGATAACCCGATTCGGGGTCTACTTCTCCTGTCACTTTTACGATTATAGTGTAATTGTGACCGTGGTAATTAGCGTTGTTACATAAGCCATAAAACAACGCATTTTTTTCATCAGTCCAATTTGGATTGTGTAACCTATGAGCTGCGTTAAATCTTTCTACTCTGCTTGCTGAAGCTATCATATGAAGTACAAACATCAGCTATTCTATTTTGTTTCCACGTTATTATAAAAAAAATAGTGTCCTGAAGATATATAGCTCAATAAAATAGGGCTATAAGTATTTCTTATGCGACTTAACTAATAGATTTAGAGCGCCTTATATTATTGTTTAACAATTACAATAATATGTCAAACAAAAAGTATTTTAATCCTAAATTGTTGCTTAGATTTGACGTACTTTAAAGGTTAATAATGAAAAACACAACTCTCCCTTTTGAAATCCAAATGCAACAGAATGAAAGGATTCTTAGAAATTATGCGCTTCAGCTTACTCAAAATATGGATGACGCTAATGATCTTGTGCAAGAAACTTTTTTAAAGGCAATGTTATATTCTTCTAAATTTAAAGAAGGCACCAATCTGAAAGGGTGGTTATTTACCATCATGCGTAATACCTTCATAAATAACTATAGACGAATTACCAAAAGGAGTACGTTTATGGATACGCAGGACGATCAGTACATCATTGATAGCGCCAAAAATTTCAACGCCTACAATGACGGAGAGGCTAAGTTTATTCGCAAGGACTTGGATACTGCCATTGATATGCTAGCGGATGATTTGAGAATAACATTTGAAATGAATACATTGGGCTATAAGTATCATGAAATTGCAGAAAAAATAGGAATCCCTATTGGTACGGTAAAAACAAGAATATTTGTTGCTAGACGTAAACTGAGAACTTATTTAGCCGAATATGAAGACTTATTTAATTTGACGGCCAGCTAATACTTACTGGTTTTTAAAGTACTTTAGGGCGAGTATTGGGTTATCTACTTGTACTGCCGTTATGTAATTGTACTTATATCTGGCGTAATCGGAAGGAAATTTGGCGCCGTATAGGAATATTACTTTTCCACTGTCCGTTAGGGTTTTTTCAAGTTGATCATCTCTGTTTTTAAAAAAACTCACAATTCCATCTAACTTAAACCGAAACACTTCATTAGCTGAATTAGAATCTATATTAGCCACCAGATAGCTTTTATACTCCTTGTTTTCTCGCTCTAGAAAATAGAGAAAATTGGCGTCATTGCATTCAATAGTAACTTTTTCAAGACTCTTAAATGCAGTCATTTTTTTATGAAAATAATGCGCTAACGAATCTTTTTTATACGGCACCTCAAAATTACTTTGTAGGTTGATAGATAAATATTTATCTAGCCATACCGTATTCATAAGGATGACCAAACTGTCAAATGTTATAACTTGGGCGGTATAGGTGTTATGGTACTGATCACGGAAATTACAACCCGCGGCTTCTGCGAGGTGAATTGCGTTAATTTTTCCTTTGCATTGAGTTGCATTTTCAAGATATCCGTCATGGAAGACAATTAAGCCTGTATCTTGTGTGAACTGCACGTCTACCTCTATGCCATCTAACCGATATTTTTCAAGGGATTCTTTCATTGCTGGCACACTATTAGGAGGAAATAGAGCAGAATTATCAAATCCACCTCCTCCATGACCATAAAGTAGTACCTTGTTAGGAAGCGGATTATTAGTGGTACAACCACCAACTAATATAAATACCGAAACTATAAAAAGAATACGCATCCTAGAGTAAAACTACCTGTTATATTGTTATTTTGGGAAAAATTACCTGCACTTGCAGCTCTTTCAACCGCCACTCCGTAACCCAATCTTGAAGTTATAGCAAGTTTGGGGTTAAGCTTGTAAGCTAATCCTTGAGTATAAGTAAGGATCTGGATATTGACGATAGCTAATGGTTTCTGTCTACGATAGTTTATACCTGATGTGATACTCCATTTATCATTTGTTAAGATTTCAAAGCCGTAAGCCAAGCCAATTCCTATGACCGGATTATTGCTAAATCCATCGGAAAAATTATAGTTTAAACCAGCTTCTAACTGATGATGGTTCTTGATATATGACCCATGAATAATAGCATTAGTTCCTGTATAATTTGCCTCATAAGATGTTAAAATAGCCCATTGTTGGGGTATATCTTGTGCACAGGAACTCCAGCGTAAACCTAGAATAAAGATTGATAGTATTAAAAAATTACACCCCATAATCGTTCTTTAAACGTTTATACAGTTCGGAGCAGGGCAATCCCACAACGTTAAAATAGCAGCCATTTATGTGTTTAACCTTGGTCAGACCAAACCATTCTTGAATACCGTAAGCCCCAGCCTTATCGTACGGTTGGTAGTTATCTAAGTAAAAATTTATTTCTTCTGGGCTCAACACATCCACAGTTACCTCGGAGCTGCATGTGCTCGAAATAGTTTTATCCAATGTACGTAAACAAAATCCAGTTTGAACAAGATGTGTAGTATTGTTCAATTGACTCAGCATGTAAAATGCTTCATCCCTATCTTGTGGCTTATTCATAATAGTCTCGTTATATATAACCACCGTGTCTGCTGTTATAAGCAACTCGTTTTTGCGCAAGGACGTGTATGAGTTCGACTTTTTATTGGCCAAATATTCAGCAACCTCTGTCGCTGGCATTTCTATATCAAATGCTTCATCACAGTATATAGCTATTTTGTCAAAGGTATATCCCATGTGCCCAAGTAACTCATTTCTTCGAGGTGAATTTGATCCGAGTAATAATCTCATTGATGTAACAAATTAAAAAAATAATAAAGACAATATACCCGTAGCTATAACATATTTAAGCCTTAAACTGAGCTTAGCATATTCTTGTTTGTGTTGCGCATATCTTACATCTACTGCAATGGTATATAAAGGGGTAAGTACAAATAGCAAATAATATAAATAATATACATACCGCAAAGCAGCAGGAAAATATACACTTTGATGATAAAGTGAAATAACCGAGAATGAAATAATGAATATGAGCAGCACGTACACGGAAATATTGAGTGTATTCGTTCCAAAAACCACAGGGACCGTTTTTGCACCTGTTATCTTATCCCCTTCTACATCTTCACCATCCTTTACAAGTTCACGACAAAGAGTTAGTACACCCGCTAACGTCGCAAAATAGAATAACAAAGCAAAATCTATATCAGGGAATAAAAATATCAGCATAAAAATGCTTACGAAACTTAAAAAAGCAATGAGTACGTTACCTAAAAATGCTATGTTTTTTAAAATAATACTATAAAGACTAAGTGAAAATAGGGTTAGGAGATTGATGTATAAAAAAACAGAACTTAGCATTAATCCTGAAAACGCCGCAAGGATTGCCAACACAAACAAATGTATATAAATGACGTAAGTTGGTACGTTTGATATGTCAAAAGTCTTAACTTTATTTATCGAATCTCTTTCTTTATCCAAAAAATCATTTAGCCAATACCCAAAGGATGAACATGCTAAAGTGCCTAGTATGATCCATAGTACTCCGTTTGCTACGAGTTGATTAATAGATGCGTAAGGGTCTAAATAATAGGCGCATAGCAATTGAGCTAATGCGATAAAAAATATATTTAAGGGTCTGTATAACGCAAAGTATTTGAGCATTATTTACCTTTATGAAACTTCATACGGTATTTGACATTCACTTTTCCTTTGCTAATATTGGTCAGTTTGCTTTTAATTAATTGCCGTTTGAACGCAGAAATATGATCAATAAAAAGTATTCCTTCAATATGGTCGTATTCGTGCTGTATAACACGAGCACTCATACCCTCAAATGTTTCTTGGAAATATTCTCCTGTTTCATCTTGGTACTTTAAGACGAGTATTGGTTTGCGTAACACATCTTCTCTCACATCAGGGATACTTAGACAACCTTCTTCAAAGGGCCACTCCTCTCCTGTTTCTTCCACGATCTGTGCGTTTATAAAGGCTTTACGTATTCCATTATTTTCTTTTTCGGAATCAAATACCGTAGAATCAATTAAAAACAGCCGAACATTTTTTCCGATTTGCGGAGCTGCTAAACCCACACCATCACTGGCATCCATCGTTTCGTACATGTCAGCCACTATTTTTTTAAAATCGTCATCAAATGCCGTTATTTCTTGGCATTTTGAGCGCAATATAGGATCTCCGAAGGCTCGTATTGGATATATCATTATTCGTATAAAAACTCTTGCAAAAGTAAGGTAGCTGCTGTGCTATCCAACAATTTCTTATCTCGGCGGTCTTTCTTTTTAACACCACTTTGAATTAGTGCCTGCATTGCATCTTGAGAACTGTACATTTCGTTTATTCGATGCACTTTAATGGACGGATGTGTTGTTTTGAATTTTTCGATAAATACCAAGATATATTTCTCTATACCCGAGAAACTTCCATCGTGTCGAGTAGGCTGTCCTACTACCATGTCGCTAACCTCTTCTTTCTGAAAATAAGTGGTTAGAAACTCCATCAAATCTTTAGTAGCTACTGTTATAAGTGGAGTAGCTATTATTTGAAGAGGATCTGTGGTGGCTATTCCGGTTCTCCTACTACCGTAATCAAGTGCTATTATTCTGGGCAAAGGTTATAATTTGTAATGTTTGTATTGACCTAATTTATAAGTTGTCATAATAGGCTACTAATATATCAGCCGCTTTATAATTGGTGGCCAGTGGAACATTGTGTACGTCGCATAAGCGCATAAGCATACTGATATCTACATCGTGCGGATGTTTGTCTAGAGGATCTCTAAAAAAAATAATAGCTTCAATTTCTCCACGGGTAACCATAGCTCCAATTTCTGCATCGCCACCCATAGGACCACTTGCAACGCGTTGTACTTTCTCTACTCCTGCATTTACTATCATGCTACCTGTAGTGCCAGTTGCAACGATGTTTACACCGTGTTGGTTAAAAAAATCAAGACGCTTTAACACAAAGTCTACCATTGAGGCCTTTTTGCCATCGTGAGCAATGAGGGCTATTTTTATCATACGGCAAAGATAGTACTCATTTTAAAGCAGGAATACCCTTTATTAAAAATTAGCTAACTACTTTTCCGGCACAGTAGGTGCTTGCAAAAGCATCTGGCTTAGCCTTAAAGGTATAACCCATGCCCAAGATATACCCCATTGCTTCTTTAAATGCGACATTTGATTTGAAATTAGGATCTGTATTTATATCTGCATGAACTTCCAATTGCGTATTATATTTATCCAATAACGGGCATATTTCATAGGCAGACTGAACACTGTCACTTACTTCCTGTATCATTCGTTCTTTGATACTGAATTTGTGCTCGGAGACATATTTCTTTACAAAGACAAAGCCTCCACGGCCTTCTCTTAAAAATACAATGGCTGTTGCAAATTCTGTAATTTCTGCCTTGACTTGCGAATCAGATCCAATACATACTTTTACGTTGTTTCCTTTTTCAGCTTTTAAGGCTTCTTCTACTTCAACCAGTATATCACGCTTTAGTGGTTCGCCTTCTAATTTTCTCCAGATCATAATCGTCAAATTTCGTATAAAGTATGGATAACAATATCAAGTAATGGTTAACATTTTATTAAGAAAAGAGACATTTGCATTTAATTTATGATTTCAAAATCAGAGATACTATCGAGCTTAGTACAGTTAGGAGATTCATTTAACGAGGCTAACGAGGCTCTAAATGTTGCAATAGATAAAACCTACTATGAGAATAATTGGTTAACTGCTGAAAGTTATTGGCAAGCAATAAACCACTGGAAATCTATACTTAACATAGAAAATTTAGAAGTATTTAGTGCAGCATATGCGTTTCCGTCCGCTCCTAAAAAAATAGGTTTAATCATGGCTGGGAACATTCCCATGGTTGGTTTTCATGATTTGCTTTGTACCTTATTAAGCGGGCACATTGCTATGGTAAAACCGAGTAGTAATGACAAGTATGTTATGCTTTTTATTGTCGATTTTTTGATAAATAATGGATTAGTAGACCGAATACACATCGTTGAACGTCTTGATTCTATTGATGCGGTTATTGCCACAGGAAGCAATAATTCGTTTCGATACTTTCAGTATTATTTTAAGCATATTCCTAATTTGCTTAGAAAGAATAGAAAATCCATTGCCGTACTGGATGGCAGCGAAAGCGATGAGGATCTCGAAAATTTGGCACACGATGTATTTAAACATTATGGTCTAGGATGCCGTAATGTTAGTTTTATTTATCTGCCTAAAACTATGGATATTACCAGAATTTTAGATCATTTTATGAGCTACAAAGAATTGGCTAATCACAATAAATATGCTAACAATTACACCTATCACAGAGCTCTTTTGCTCATGAACGGAGAGCAGCACTTGGATACAGGTTTTGTTTTACCTAAGGAACGACTGGATATACATGCACCATTGGCTTGTATTAACTATTCGTTTTATAATTCATTGGAAGAAGTTGATGATTTTGTAGAAAAAAACACAGATAAAATACAATGTATTGTGGGTAACTATTCTCATCCGGGTATAGTTCCATTTGGGAAGTCACAAAACCCTGACATTCAAGATTTTGCAGATAATATGGACACGTTAACATTTTTGGAATCTGTACGGTAGTAAATCGTAGCAATAGACAAAACAGAGTTATTTATATTTTTGAATCGAATTTCTTAATTAAAGATGAGCGCAATGGGACAAGAAACAGCATTAGTGTCAACCAATTTTTTCTTTAAAGATCAGGTTGATTTTAGACGAGGAAAGGTTAGAGATGTTTATAGCATTGGACATGATAGAATAGTATTAGTGGCCAGTGATAGAATCTCTGCCTTTGATCACGTATTGCCAAGCGCAATACCGTACAAAGGTCAAGTATTAAATCAAATAGCCTCTAAGTTTTTGAACGACACGAAAGATATAGTTCCTAATTGGAAGCTTGCAGCGCCTGATCCACACGTAACCGTGGGCATTAATTGCACGCCTTATGCTGTGGAGTTTGTGGTGAGAGGCTACTTAGCAGGTCATGCCTGGAGAGAATACGCTTCTGGTAAGAGAGAAGTTTGTGGTGAAAGCTTACCTGAGGGTTTACGTGAAAACGATAAATTGTCTACTCCTATTCTAACCCCAACGACTAAAGCAGAAAGTGGACACGACCTAGATATTAGCTATGAAGAAATTCTGGAGCAAAAAATAATAAACAAAACGGAATTGGCTCAGTTGAAAGAATATGCACTAGC
>Ga0115566_10001379_pt1 | contig 20794 bp, 17 predicted proteins | sample COGITO_mtgs_1204_3_FD_87173 | JGI IMG/M metagenome (GOLD analysis project Ga0115566, IMG submission 87173) | Pelagic marine microbial communities from North Sea - COGITO_mtgs_120405 | ecosystem: Environmental > Aquatic > Marine > Epipelagic | place: Germany:Helgoland, sampling site Kabeltonne...
CCCACATTCTTCCAAGCGTGCGTTCCAGTGTTCACGATTGCCAATCGGGCCATCGCCATCAATCAACCCGCAGCGTTCCTCTTGCGCAGTCAGCCGTGCGAACTTCGCAGCGTGCGGATAGTCGTCTAGCACAAAGAGCTCTGCGAAGCATTGAAGGCTGCGTAAAAACTTTGCTAGACGATTTAATGAGGAGCAAGATGCTTCAATGCATTTCTGCTGCGAAGGCATAGAGTGTGGGGATGAGTGATATGGCTAACCTGAACTGCATTTTCTGTGGTGAACCTCCCTCTGTGGTGGTTGCGGAGAATGAGCTTGCGGTCGCTTTTCGGGATGGTTTTCCGGTCAGCCCGGGGCACACGTTGATCGTGCCTCGGCGACACGTCGCTGACTGGTTTGATGCGTCGGAGCAAGAACAGGCGGCCATCCTTGAGCTGTTGAACGTGCGCAAGAACGCATTGTCTGCAGAACTCCGGCCATCGGGTTATAACGTCGGCATCAACTGCGGCCAAGCTGCTGGACAGACCGTCATGCATCTGCACGTGCATCTGATCCCTCGATTCGAAGGCGATGTCGACTGCCCGGATGGTGGGGTTCGATTCGTGATCCCAGAGAAGGGTGACTACAAGTCACCAGGACGCATTCCTCAGATCAATGCTTCGCAACAACGCCTGACCAAGGGTGGAAGCCAGGATCCCTTGTGGACGCAGCTCCGACCGCTATTCGCTCAAGCGAGCGTCATTCGCATCGTTGCTGCATTCGTGCAGAATAGTGGCGTTCGAGTCTTGGATGATCACATCCAGTCCGCGATCTGTCGCGGATGCTCGGTACAGATTATCACCGGTGACTATTTAAATATCACACAGGAACAGGCCCTCCGGCATCTCCTCTTGTTGCAGACGGCTGAGGCTCTTCCTGATGAGGAGCTTGGCGGTCGAGAAGCCCGGGGACAGCTTGAGGTGAGAGTGGTAGAGATCGCGCGAATCGAAGCGCGCACGTTTCACCCAAAGGCTTGGATGTTCTCCGGGGCTGGATGTGCTGTGGCATTCGTTGGCAGTAGCAATATGAGCCGCGCAGCCTTGATAGATGGTGTCGAATGGAATCTGCGCGTGGATTGCGCAGGAGATGCCACAGCGTATACTGAGATCATTCAGGCCTATGAGGAACTCTGGGACGAAGCCCGAACCATCGATGACGATTGGTTGGATGGTTATGCGGAACGTGCAAAGACCGCTGCCCGGCAGTTGCCCCCGGGAGAAATATGTGAAGCCCCGCGTGAGCGGCCGGAGCCCAGGCCGATACAAGAGGAAGCGCTAGAGGCGTTGCGGAGCACACGTGCAGATGGCGTTGACCGTGGCTTGGCAATTCTAGCGACGGGCTTGGGGAAAACGTGGCTAGCGGCTTTCGATTTTCAGCAATTTCGTGCGGAAAGGCCGGGGGCGCGTCTATTGTTCGTTGCGCATCGTATCGAGATTCTGCGCCAGGCTGCACGTACATTCCAACAGTTACTCCCCGATGTTGATGTCGGATTTTGGGTGGGAGGGGAGAGAAGCTCGGATCGATCCATGGTCTTTGCGTCTGTGCAGGCGCTTCGGATTGAAAAACTCGCGATTTTGGACCCCACAGAATTTGACTATGTCGTCATTGACGAGGTGCATCATGCGGCCGCAGACAGCTATCGGGCAATCATGGACACCCTCAAGCCAGGTTTCTGGCTCGGGCTGACAGCCACTCCGACGCGAGCGGACGGTGGCGATGTCATTGGCCAATTCGATGATAACATTGTTTTTGAAGCTGGATTGGATGTGGGGATCCGTGATGAGCATCTTGTACCGTTTCGGTATTTTGGCTTGGCAGATACCGTTGATTACAGCGCCGCCCGAATCCCTTGGAGACGAGGCAGATTCGATCAAGCTCGACTTGACGCGGCGTTGCGAAGCGAGGGCCGCATGGGCACTGCATGGAATGCCTGGAATACGTATCATGGTACGCGGACGCTGGTGTTTTGTTGTTCGATCGAGCATGCCAAGTACGTCCGAGACTACCTCCTTAAGCGAGGTGTCCGCGTAAAGGCGGTGCACTCGGGCCCTGGAAGCGATGATCGAGCTGAGGCATTAGAGGAACTCGCGGCTGGCCAACTCGACGCGATTTGTTCCGTGGATGTCTTTAACGAAGGGGTGGATGTTCCGGAGGTTGACCGAGTCATGATGCTCCGGCCCACGGAATCGAATGTGGTTTTTCTTCAACAACTAGGGCGTGGGCTACGAGCCGCGCAAGACAAAGAGCATTTGACCGTGATCGATTTTGTCGGGAATCATCGCATGTTTTTGGAAAGGCTGCGGACGCTAATGACGTACGCTTCTGCTGACATGAAGGAGGGACTCGTTGCCGCGTTGAAGCGAGCCGTTCTGGAGTCGCCCTATGCGGAGATAAATATTGACCTGGAGGCCATCGATCTTCTCGAAACACTGATCCGCCGCACCCAGACGAATCCGACGATACGTCTCTTTCGGGAACTGGTCGATGCAAGAGGCAGCAGGCCAAGTGCGGCGGAGCTAGCTCGCTTGGGGGGCAAACTGAAGAAGTCGATGAAGCCGTGGTTTCAGTTTCTGACAGAGGAAACGCAGTTGTTACCAGAGGAAGCGGAGGTGCTGGATGAGCATGGTCGGTGGTTTTCAGCTTTACAGAGCACGTCTATGAGCAAGTGCTTCAAGGCAGTGACATTGCAGGTTATGCTCAGTGAGAAAGTATTTTGGTCAGGCATGAATCTGCAAGCACTGGCAGACGAGAGTATCGCATTCATTCAGCGCTCTCCAGGCTTGCGCGTCGACCTGAATGTACGGGATAACCTGGAGTCGCCCAAGGGGCGCCTCAGCTATTGGAAGAAGAACCCGATACGAGCTTGGAGCGGATCTGAGTGGTTCAAAGTGCATGATGGGCTTTTCAAATTCTCGAGAGACGTGAAGGCCGAGCATCAACTGGCATTCAGGCATATGACGGAGGAGTTAATTGACTACTTGATCTATTGCTATCGTCAGAGGGAGAAGATCAAAGAAGCTGAAGAAGGGGGCGGGCTGGCCATTTTTGCATCCGAGCCATCCGGCGTTCAAGCTGTACCGATTCTGGACATGGCCGCAGCTGCTGGCGGCTTTCTATGGTCCATCGGTGAGGGCCTTCCTGCCGGCTGGATGCAGGTCGAGCGTCCTGGCCGATTGGACGACCTGTTTGTCGCCCCGGTGAAGGGGAAATCCATGGAGCCTAAGATCCCCAGCGACTCTTGGTGTCTTTTTCGGCGATCCCCTGGTGGCTCCCGAAATGGCCGGCTGCTCTTGGTAGAGCACCATTCGATCTATGATCCTGACTTCGCAAGTGGGCTAACAGTTAAGGAGTACCAACGAGCCCCACAGGCGCTTGTCGATGGTGAAGAGCGCCAAGGCGCTATTGTACTTAAACCGCGCAATCCCGCTTTTGATGAGATTCGAATCGAAGCCGATGATGCGGAGGAATTCCGTGTGCTCGGTGAGTTTGTCGAGGTGCTGGCTCCTATCTCTGACAACGACTTATTGCGCTTTTAGCCGGCGCCTATCGCGGCTCTAAAGAGTTTCACTAGGATAAGGTTTCAAATGGCAACGAAGAAGATATCAGCCTCGGCCGTAGCAAAGAAGATCGGGTGCAGCAATCGCGAGGTATTCGGCAAGCTCATGAAAGCAGGACTGTTGGTCAAAAAGGACGACGCCTGGTGCCTGACCGATGCCGGCCAAGAGGCCGGTGCTGAATACCGGGAGTCGAGCAACTACGGCCGATATATCGTCTGGCCTGCCGACTTGTTTGAAGTCGCGCAGGTGCAGGATACGCCACTAAACTCAACCAAGCTCGGCGTCCATTTTCAGCTCAGTGCCGGACGAATGAACAAGCTTCTTGCAGAGATCGCCTGGATCGAGCGAGGTGTTAAGGGGTGGCACGTGACAACCGCCGGGAAACGCGTAGGAGGCTATGAACGCGAGCATCACAGTTCCGGCGTACCCTACGCAACGTGGCCCGACGACATCGTCAACAATCCCGTCCTAGTGGAGAATGTCAGCGACATCACTGGAGCAACGGCTGAGCCACCTGTACAGCGTAACGCCCCCAAGACGGATGCCCAAGAGATCGCGAGCTTTCGCGAGAAGTTTGAAGCACGGATTCGCACAATGGATGGCCACTACGTCCGTTCACGTGCCGAAATGGCGATCGATAACTGGCTCTACGTAACGGGCCTGGTTCATGCCTATGAGCGCAAACTTCCAATAGAGGAAGACGTCTACTGCGACTTCTATCTGCCCGAAGGGAAAGTGTACATCGAGTACTGGGGGCTTGAAAATGATCCGCGCTACACCGAACGCAAGAAGACAAAGCTGGGGATTTACCGGAAATACACCTACAACTTGATCGAACTCACCGATGAAGACATCCTCAGCCTTGATGACGTCATGCCTCGCAAACTCCTTAAATTCGGCATCAAGGCGGACTGAACTCATGTCGCATTCCGATTCCAATCACGACGAGAGCGAGAGGTTCCCCGAAGGTCTCTACGACAGGCTGGCCACTGAAGAACTCCGAGAAGCACTCGGAGGCGAGAACCCCAACGTCCGCTGGGAAAAGGTTGACCCAGCGGAACTGTATGACCGTGTGGCAGCCTATTATGCACACGAATTGGCACAGACGTTGTCCACTTCTGCCGGCCAAGCTGTGACCACGGCGGATCTCAGCCGGCTTGTGCAGAGCCTATTCGCGGAAAAGAAGCTACCGCTGGTCCCCGCCAAGTCACTCACGCAGATCGGCACGAAGTCGGTTTCGCGCCCGGAGACACCTCTTGCTCTCTCTGCCCTTCTAACAGGTTCCAGTCGCTCACCATCGTTGCGTGCTCAACTTGTGCGCGAGCTACAAAGCTGCGATCGCGCAGACTGGTTGGTGTCCTTCATCAAGTTCAGCGGACTCCGCCCGTTGTTGGATGCGTTGAGGGAGTTTACTGCGACGCCAGCAGAATCAGGGCCGCGGCTACGCATCGCTACGACGTCCTATATGGGAGCAACTGACATTCGGGCCGTTGAGGAACTACTCAAACTCCCGAACACCGAAGTTCGCGTTTCGTACGATACGCACCGCACGCGGCTGCATGCAAAAGCCTACCTGTTCTACCGGCATACAGGATTCGGCAGTGCCTACATCGGGTCTGCGAACCTCTCCAAGCATGCCATTGACGAGGGGCTCGAATGGACGGCCAAAATTAGCCAGGCACAGCTGCCATACCTGTGGCAACAAGCAACCGCGACGTTCGAATCACATTGGCGCGATGAGGTGGAGTTTACTCGCTGCACCTTGGATACCGTATCTGAGTTTCATGCTGCGCTGAATGCTCAACGAGCCCAGCCGGACGCATTGCCTACGTTCTTTGACTTGCGGCCCTATACCTTTCAGAAAGCGATTCTTGAAGACATCGCCGACGAACGTTCTGCTGGCAAGGATCGCCATTTGGTCATCGCGGCAACGGGGACAGGCAAAACCATGATCGCCGCTTTCGATTACCGTGCGTTCGCAAAGGGAGGCTGCAACCGACGGCCGAGCTTGCTGTTTCTTGCTCATCGGGAGGAGATACTCAAACAAGCATGCGATTCGTTTCGCGCCGTATTGCGGGACGGGAGCTTTGGAGAAATCAAAACCGGTCAAACCCGCCTCACCCAAGATAAACACGTCTTTTGTACCGTTCAGTCCTGGCGGTCACAACTGGGCCAACTTCCCGCCAATCACTTCGACTACGTAGTACTCGACGAGGCACATCATGCAAAGGCTCAGACCTATGAGGAGATCCTGGACTATCTTCGCCCAGTCTCTTTGCTTGGTTTGACTGCAACGCCGGAGCGCCTTGACGGAGGCGATATTCGAGCCCGCTTCGCTGGAACGTACACGCACGAACTACGGCTTGGCGATGCGATTGACGGTAAGCTCCTCGTGCCATTCCACTATTACGGGATTTCCGATCTTCCAGGGCTGAGCCTGGAAGACGTTCAATGGCGTGGCACGGGCTACGACCAAGCGCAATTGACCGACCGTCTCTGTTCCGATGAGCGCGCTGGCTGGGTGCTGGAGCAAGCAAAGAACTATGTCGCAGAATTGCAGGTGATGAAGGCAATAGCGTTTTGCGTGAGTATCAAGCACGCGAACCATATGGCAGCCTTCGCCGCTGAACGTGGAATTGGGGCAATCGCGTTGACGAGCCAAACATCACGGGAAGAGCGAATCGCTGCGCAACGTCGCCTCCAAACTGGAGAGTTGCAACTCGTCTGTACGGTCGATCTCTATAACGAAGGTGTGGACTTGCCCTTCGTTGACGCAGTCTTGCTGCTGCGTCCAACAGAAAGCCTGACGATCTTTCTGCAACAGATTGGCCGTGGACTCAGAACGTTCGATAATAAATCGCATCTCACGATTCTCGATTACATCGCGCCGCAGCATGATCGTTTTAACTACGCTGACCGCTTCCGCGCCTTCTCGTCAAACCGCAGCCGACGGATTGATGATCAGATCAGTGCGGGCATGCCATACGTTCCTGCTGGCTGCTTTGTACAACTGGAGCGTCAAGCTTCCGAAACGGTCTTGGCGAATATCGGGATTGCTGCACGGCGTTTGAAGGCGCGCAGAATACAGCAGGAGCTTAGGGCGCTTTGGGAGGTGGAACAGCGCCGGCCAGAGCTTACAGAGCTCCTGAATGCACTGCTGTGCGATACTCCTGATGCAATCTATCGGTTAGTGTTGCCTTCGATGGCCTTGGATCAGGCCACGAACCGAGAGATTGAGCTAGAGCCGAAGCAAGAGATGCAACTTCGCAAGGGGCTACGTCGATTGCTACGGATCGATGATTCCCATTTGCTGGATCAATATTGTGATTTTCTAAACGGGAAAGCCTGTGACCAACAGATTATTGCGCTGGTCCACAGCGTGCTGTGGGGTGCCGGCGAGAAGGGGCTCACCTTGACTGGCAGCAAGGAGTTTCTGCGCGCTCGTCCTGGGCTGACAGCTGACCTGCTGGATTTGGTGGATTGGAAGAGAAGCAGGGATGTTGCTCGGCCGTTTATCCCGTGCAAGGGTTTGAACGCAATCTCTGTGCACGGGAGCTATACGCGAGAACAGGTGATTTTGGCAGCAGGTCACGGGACGTTTGAGCATCCCGTGAGCAATCGTGAAGGCGTATTGCACGTGCCGGAAAGAAAACTCGACATCTTCTTTGCCGACATACACAAGAGTGAAGCGGATTTCTCGCCCACCACAATGTACCAAGACTACGCCATCACTCAGAATCTGTTCCACTGGCAAAGCCAAAGCGCTACGCACTCTAATTCCCGGGTTGGGAGACGATACATCGAGCACGAAGACCGAGGCTACACGCCCCTCCTATTCATACGTGATCGCAAGAAAGACGCCGCTGGCATGACCACCCCTTACCTATGTGCTGGCCCGCTATGCTATCGCGGTCACGAAGGCAATCGTCCTATATCGTTCTCGTGGGAGCTGGAGACGCCACTTCCAGCTCGGGCTTTTTCTTGGGCTCAGCAGGCAGGGTGAGCATGAGCGGATGTAGCGACAACCGCCGATGGACACGAATGTGGGAGTAGGAAGGAAGATTTCACCACGGAGGACACGGAGAGCACGGAGAAGAAGGAGGGGAGAGGAGAGCCAGGAAGGTGGCCCGTAGGTATGGCGTCAGGAGGTCATGAGCGTCGTCGGGAGTCGGGAGTCGGTAGTCAGGAGTCCTATCAAACCGGCAGGGAAAGGAGAAGCGTGGAGGCTGTGGGGGAGTGGGAAGGAAGACTTTACCACGGAGGTCACGGAGAGCACGGAGAAGAAAGAGGTGGGGAGGTTGCCAGATGAATCTGGCGGTACGGGGAGAACCGCCTGAAGGCGGGACTACGAGCCCTCTACTGATGCGGCAAAACTGCGCCATCATTCTGCAGGGCGGGCACCGGACCGTTATCTTGCCCCGTTCTCGGGAGCCTACCGTCACTAGCCTGCTCTCATGAATCATGTCGGCCAAACTACTCGGGGTTTCGCCGTTGTGCTTCTGAGTCTCTGGTCGTTCTAACTTCTCGGTGGGTATCGCGGTAGTTGGCCATCACAACAAGGTTCCGGATGAGTGTGTGCTCTGTCATTCGATGGTTGCCTACGGGGCGCCGAACCGCTGGCACAAGCGCTCGCATCGTGGTCGCAAGCGCTGCGGGATGCAGTTTGCCAGGTGGTCGGTTCGGGTTAAGCTGGGGCAGACCAAGCAGCCTAAGTACGATCCGGATGTGTGGGCGAAGCGGTTGGTCAACGCCGATCCCTACCTGGCCAAAGTGCCGTATGGGACGGCTTCTGCGCAGGAGAAGGCGTTGCAGCGCTATGCATCCAGTGCTGCGGACGTGATCTCCGCAACGCGTTCGGCCTGGGACATCGCGCGGGATCGCTACAGGAGCGCAGGGATCACCTATGTTTCCCCAATGGCAGGCAGGCAGGCACGTGGCAATGAGATCAGGGACTGGAAGGCGATGCCGGCTGGGACGAAGTTGATTTTGCCTGCTGAACGCCCAGAGACCCGCCAATTTCCGAGAGATTCGGCGCGGGATCGAATGGATGGTAGAAGGCCACTGCCGTGGCGCACTACCAACGAGGGGGGGCGCGTAGGGAGACGCGATCAGCTGAAGATGATGGTGCGATTGTCGTGGACGGCGATTCGCTCTTCCAGGTGCAGGCGCACGGCGCGTGAGAGGACGATCTTCTCGTTGTCGCGGCCCTTGCGTATCAGGTCGCGCACGGGGTCGCGATGGCTGACGCGAACGGTGTCTTGATCGATGATCGGGCCTTCGTCCAAGTCTTCAGTGACGTAGTGGGCAGTGGCCCCAATGATCTTTACGCCTCGTTCATGCGCCCGGTGATAGGGCTTGGCACCGGCGAAGGCCGGAAGAAAGGAGTGGTGGATGTTGATAATGCGCTCGCTGTAGGCAGAGGCGAAGCTGCTCGACAGAATCTGCATGTAGCGGGCCAGGACTACAAAGTCGATCGCATGTTCGGCCAGTAGGGCGAGTTGCTGGGCTTCTTGATCGGCCTTGTTATCACGTGTAACGACGAGTTGGTGAAAGTCACAGCCAAACTGCCGCGCAGTATCTGCGAAGGTATCGTGATTGCTGATTACGAGGGGGATGTCGACGTCTAATTCGCCGGACTGGGAGCGCGTAAGCAGGTCCCAGAGGCAGTGGCCCATCTGCGAGACCAAGATGGCCATGCGCGGGCGATTCCCCGGGAGGCGGATGCGCCAGTTCAGTCCCAGTGGCTCTCCGATTTCACGCGCGAACGCATCATGAATCTGGCCGCTTGGGATGATAAAGTGGTCCAAGTCCCATTCAATCCGAATGAAGAATTGATCCGTGCTGCGATCGACATGTTGGTCGAGCTCCAGCAAGTTCCCGTGATGGTTGTGAAACCATTGAGTGATCGTCGCGACCAATCCAGTTCGGTCCGCGCATTGCGCGACCAGTATGGCACGGGAGTCCGGCAAAGCTACGCGCTGTTGCGCTCTACTCTTCGCCTTCGTCTTCTTCTTCCAATTCCGCCACAATCCGGGCGCGTTGGAGAGTGCGTTCGGCGCTAGTGAGGCCACGCCACCAACGCTTTAGGTCGCTGGGCTTTTGGTCCGAATATTCGGCCCACTGATTTAAAAGACGTGCAGTCCGTTCGTTCATCGTGCTATTACCTAAAAATAATGCTGGATAATGCCTGGCCTGCCGTTGGCTCGCACGGCTGCTCTGGCGAAAAACAAGCGCGTAAGGTAGTCGCAGGCCATGTTCCCGTCAAGCGCAGCCTCGACTGAGACTGCAGACGCACTGTTGTCGGGCAGTTAGGGGTGCCTATTCTATCGCGATTGTGACGCTTTCGCTGTCCTCCTGCAGGGGCACGTACGAGGCTCCGCCTTCAGCGAGGTGGTGAGGGTAGTAGGTGCGGAGTTTCGCCAAGGCGCTGTTCTTATCGCTGCCCGGGGTGAATTTGATGTGGACACTACGCGGGTCCGGGGCGCAAGGCCCTTGCAGTGGCCTGGGTCATCACGATGCTGCACAGCAGCTCCAGGACGCGATCGAAGAGCGCGAGCAAAACGCCTGAATCTCCAACAGCCAACAGCCGAAGGCAGCTGGGATGCATGCTCCACGGTCTTGATTTGGCAATTGGACATTCCGTATCGACAGTTGGATATTGTCTCCATCCTCACCGAACTACGAGTGCACCATGTCCCAGCCGAATATCCTTCTAATTAACTGCGACGATCTTGGCTATGGCGACCTTGGCTGCTATGGCTCGACGCGAAATAAGACGCCCCATCTCGACAACATGGCCGAGCAGGGCCTACGGTTGACCGATTTCTACGTGGCCAGCCCGATCTGCTCGCCATCGCGCGGTGCCATGATGACCGGCTGCTATCCGCCGCGCATCGGTTTCGGCGACTTCGATGGCGCTGGCGTCCTCTTTCCCGGCGCCGCCATCGGCCTGCATCAGGACGAGCACACCCTGCCTCAACTACTGCGCGATGCTGGCTACCGCACCAAGCTGGTCGGCAAGTGGCATTGTGGCGACCAGCCCGAGTTCCTCCCTTGCGAACGCGGCTTCGATGAATACTACGGCATCCCCTTCAGTAACGACATGGGCCGGCAGGTCGGCCATGAGCACCGCCCCCCGCTACCGCTAGTGCGCGACTCCAAAGTCATCCAGGAGCAGCCCGCCCAAGCCGGGCTCACGGAGCGCTACACCGAAGAATGCGTCCGTTTTATTCGCGACAATCAGGACGGTCCCTTCTTCCTTTACCTCGCACACATGTACGTCCATGTCCCGCTCTTTGTCCCCCGACAATTCCTCGCGGCGTCGGAGAATGGTGGCTATGGCGGTGCTGTCGCTCACATCGACTGGACCACCGGCGTGTTGTTGGACGAGCTGCGTGAACTCGGGATCGACGACAACTCCATCATCATCTTCACCAGTGACAACGGCTCTCGGGCCCGTGATGAGGGCGGCAGTAATGCCCCCTGCCGTGGTACCAAGGGCACCACTTGGGAAGGCGGCCAGCGCGTGCCTTGCATCATCCGCTGGCCCGATAAGATCACCGCTGGGCAGACCAGTGACGCCATCACCTCAGCCATCGACTTCCTGCCGACCCTCGCCACGCTTGCTGGGGCCATACATCCCACTGACCGCCAGATCGACGGTCTGGACCAATCCGCCCAGTGGTTGGGCCAGTCAGCTGAATCAGTCAGAGACACATTTGTCTACTATTTCATGGATCGTCTCGAGGCTGTGCGCCAGGGAGACTGGAAGCTACATCTCGGAACCACGCGCAGCTGGGGAAAGAACCTCACCTGTGAAGAACCCGCCCTGTTCAACCTCCGCGAAGACGTGGGCGAGCAGACCAATCTTTATGCCGATCACCCGGACATCGTCGCCACCCTCCAGGACGTTGCGGACTCCGTACGCGCCGACCTTGGCGACTCATTCCAGGGCGTCGAAGGCGCTGGGCGTCGGCCGCACGGCCGCATCGAGAATCCGCAGCCGTTGACCACGTACGATCCCGATCACCCGTACATGGTCGCGATGTACGACTCTGCCGACAGTAAAGTCATGGCTGGCTAGATGGTGCGACGTGTCTCCATGCACGCCGGGAGTTTCGGGAGAAACGCGCAGAACCGTTTGGCATAGGGCGGATATAGCGTAGCATACTCCCGTTGAGGAAACCGGTGCGGGAGAGAGGTGGCTTGCCACCCGCCGAAGGTGAAAGAACTCCCCGTAAGCTCTCAGGCAAAAGGACCGTGCCGGCATCTCAATCTCTGGAGAGCAGCCATGCGCTCACCGAAGGAGTTTACACTCTCAGGTATCTGGACAGAGCGGGGTAATTGAAACTCTCCTCGGAGAACACCTGTGCCTTCTGCTTCCATCTCTTCCGACTCCGCGACCACCCCATCCTGGTATGGCGAATTAGCGCCGCCTCACTTTGTCCACCGCCATCTGGGGGTCGACGCCGATACCTGTCAAGGCATGCTCCAGACCCTCGGCCTCGAGTCCGCGCAGGATTTGGTCGATGAAATCGTACCTGGTCACCTCAAGCGCCGCAGCAAGCTCGACCTGCCAGCGCCTTGTACCGAAGAAGAGGCCCTAGCTGAGCTTTGGGAGATCGCAGACCGAAACGTGCGCACTCGCTGCTGGATCGGACAGGGCTTTTACGGCAGTCATCTGCCGCCCGTGCTGCTGCGAAACCTGCTCGAGAACCCCGGTTGGTACACCCAATACACGCCCTACCAGGCCGAGATTTCACAGGGCCGCCTCGAGCTGCTCTTTGCCTTTCAGACCCTGATCACCGAGCTCACCGGCCTCCCGGTCGCAAATGCTAGCCTGCTCGACGAAGCCAGCGCCGTTGGCGAGGGCGTTTCGCTCGCCTTTGGCCAGCTTCGCAGACGTCGGCGCACCGTCGTTGCGGACTGCGCACTGCATCCGCAATCCTTGGCCGTGCTTCGCACGCGGACCGAGGCACTTGGCATCACCCTGCTCGTGCAGGACGCCTTTAGCGCCGAGCTACCGCAGGATGACCTGTGCGCCGTGGTCGTGCAGACGCCCGACACATTTGGCCGACTTCGTGACGGTCTCGCAGCACTTGCGGACTCCGCACATGCCGCCGGTGCCTTGGTGGTTGCCGCCGTCGACCCTCTCGCACAATGCCTGCTGCACACCCCCGCTTCGTGGGGCGCAGATATCGCCGTGGGCGTAACCCAGCGATTTGGCCTGCCCGTGGGCTTCGGCGGCCCACATGCCGGCTTCATCGCCGTCACTGACAAGCTCAAGCGCAAGCTTCCCGGCCGCATCGTCGGCCTATCCGTCGATCGCAACGGCAAGCCCGCCTATCGCCTAGCGCTGCAGACCCGCGAGCAACACATCCGGCGCGAAACCGCCACCTCAAACATTTGTACTGCTCAGGTCCTCCCCGCACTGCTCGCTACTGCCTACGCCGCTTGGCACGGCCCGCAGGGCCTCAGACGCATCGCTCAACGCGTGCAGTCACTTACCGCTTGGCTACAAGCCTCCTTGCAGAAAGCGGGCATTGCCGTCGAAACCGACGCCGTCTTCGGCACGCTTACCGCCGAGGCACCAGCCGGACTCTTTGCTGCTGCGGACTCGGCAGGAATCAGCGTTCGCTCGCTCGCGGGTAGCCGCGTTGGCCTCAGCCTTGATGAAACCACCACCGTGGCCGACATCCACGCCATTCTGGGCCTGTTTGGCGCATCAGCCTCCAGCCAGGTCCCTGCGAACCTCGCAACGCCGTGGCTGCGAACCAGCGAATTGCTGCCGCAAGAGGTCTTTGGCAGCTATCATAGCGAGCACGAAATGCTGCGCTTTCTGACCCGCCTGCAGCATCGCGATCTTTCCCTCGCGCAATCCATGATCCCGCTTGGCTCCTGCACCATGAAGCTCAATGCCGCTGCCGAGATGATCCCGCTGACCTGGCCCTCCATCGGCCAGATGCATCCCTACGTGCCAGCCACGCACGCTCGGGGCTATGCCGAGATCTGCACAGATCTCGAAAACTGGCTCTCCACCATCACCGAGCTGCCCGGCTGCAGCTTGCAGCCGAACGCTGGCTCCCAAGGCGAATATGCTGGCCTGATCGCTATTCGCGCCTATCTGCAGGCGCAGGGCCAGGCTGGTCGCGATGTCTGCCTCATCCCGGCCTCGGCGCACGGCACCAACCCTGCCTCGGCGGTACTAGCCGGGTTCCGGGTCGTCACCGTCGCCTGTAGCGACAATGGCGACATCGACCTTCGCGACCTCCACCTGAAAGTAGCCGAGCACGCCGAGACTCTCGGTGCCCTCATGATCACCTACCCGTCTACCCACGGCGTTTTTGAAGAAGCCGTAGCCGAGGTCTGCGCCATTGTTCATCAAGCAGGCGGCCAAGTCTATATGGATGGGGCGAACATGAACGCCCAGGTTGGCCTTACCTCGCCCGGCGCGATCGGTGCCGATGTCTGCCATGTCAATCTGCACAAGACCTTCTGCATTCCTCACGGCGGCGGTGGTCCTGGCATGGGGCCCATTTGCGTCGTCGAGCATCTGTGTCCCTATCTGCCGACCGATCCGGCGTCAGCCATCGATCCGCCGATTGCGATCTCCGCAACCCACTATGGCAGTGCCAGCATCCTGACCATATCTTGGATGTATGTCCGGATGATGGGGGCCTCTGGGCTCACCAGCGCCACGCAGGTGGCGTTGCTCAACGCCAACTACATGGCGACCCGCCTGGCCGACCACTTTCCGGTCCTGTACACTGGGCGCAACGATCGCGTCGCCCACGAGTTCATTCTCGATCTGCGGCCCTTGCTCGGCGAAAGCGGTCTCACGGTCGAGGACGTCGCCAAGCGTCTGATGGACTACGGCTTTCATGCACCCACCGTCTCCTGGCCCGTGGCCGGCACCATCATGATCGAACCGACCGAGAGCGAGTCACGAGAGGAACTGGATCGTTACTGCGAAGCGTTGATCGAGATAGCCAGCGAGCTCGACGCCATCCGTAGCGGCGCAATCAGCGCCGCTGACAGCCCATTGCACTACGCGCCCCACACCCAGGCGGACCTGCTTGACAGCTGGGATCGCGCCTACACACGAGAGCAGGCTGCCTTTCCGCTACCATGGGTTGCCGGTCGCAAATTCTGGCCATTTGTCGCCAGGATCGACAACGCCTATGGCGACCGCAATCTCGTCTGCGCTTGTAGCTGAGCTGTTTAAAGCGCCAAATATGTCTCCGGAAACGCCCTCTGGCCCCCTCCAGAGCGCCGGGAATGACGCTGAACAGGGAGCCTGATATTCTTGCCATCTCGAGTGGATGATCGAGCGTAGCCGATGGTAAAACGACCGGACTGGGAAAGCCCAACTATTACGCCCTGGAAGGGGGACAGAAGGAGGGTAAGCACCCACTCAAGGACTGGAAATGCGGCGACTGGTGCTTGAGCTCAGGTCAGAACGGAAGGTCATCATCCAACTGATGGGAGTCGGTGCCGCCCTGCTCGCTCTGGCCCGCGCAGAAATAACGTTACATTTTGCTGCTGGTCGGGGCGGCGAACGGCCATCTGCGGCGTTAATTCGGCGCGGGCCCCAAGCTGGCAGCAAATCGTTGAGATAGACCGTCCCGGCACCATAGGGGGAAGTAAGGGTTCCAGAGCCCGAGACTTCGGGATCGTCGAAAGCGAAGGCTTTGGGGTGCTCGTCCGCGAACAGGTAGTTCACCCGTCCCCTGTGGAGTGTCAAGGTTATGGTACTGGGAGCCAAGTCGGCACGGATTTGCACGCCGACGCTGTTGGTATCGATTTGATAAGGAGCGATGTTGTTGACCACAGTCGTGGTCCCGGACTGTCTGTTCTAATCCTGAGCCAGTTCAGTGAGCAAGGCGGTTTCGGCCCGATGCCGCGGCTGTATGGAGTGGGGTTGCATTGCTCGAATTTCGCCGCGCTGGCAGGGCTCCCTTGTTTAACAACCAGCTGATTAATTCCACTTGCTCAGCCTCCAATATCAGGCACCAGTAGCGGTCGTAACGAGTGCTATTGACAACAGAATGCAGTGCCATTTCTCTCCACCATGCGAGGGTTAAAGCTGGCCGCCGCTTTATGCAGCCGGGTTTCGCGCGAAGCATTGCGAGCGTGAATATTTGCCCCCTATTCAAGATCGCTGTAGCGACTGATATTTCGGCCATTCGACAAGCCACATGTAACGGAGTGTGAGGGTCGTCTGGACTGGTTGCTGTAAGATCAGCCCCGTGTTCAATCAGCAGCAAAGCCGCCTTTTGCTTGCGCTAGACCCAAGCCGCGTGCCATGGCCGCCAGCCATCGTCCTCGTCGCGCAGATTAACTCAGTGTCGCCTTGGGATGCTGCACGGTGAATCTCTTCAGAAACAGCAGTCGCCCCAATTAGGAATCGCCCAACGACATGAATTATAATAAATTTTCTGCTTACCCCATCAGCACCTGATAGGCGAACCCCAGGCCCCATCCGTCTGATAGGTCCTGACCACACGGTTGCCAAAGGAGCAGATCACGTCGTAGGAGATGGTGCCGCGGGCTTCTGCCCATTCGGCGATCGGGATGTTCTCGCCGAGGCACTCGACTTCGTCGCCAGCCGTGGCTTCCGGTAGGGCGCTGACATCGACTGTGACGTAGTCCATTGAGACCCGGCCCAGCACAGGGCAGGGCACGCCGCGGATGATCACGCGGCCGCGGTTGGAAAGGGCGATCGGGAAGCCATCGGCATAGCCGACGGCAGCGGTGCCGACCCTCGTGTCACGGGCCAAGGTGTGCGTGCAGCCATAGCCGATCGTGGCCCCGGCAGTCATTTCACGAACCTGGACTAAGCGTGTCTTTAAGGTCAGCACGGTCTCGATCGCGAGGCGGCGCTCGCCTGCGAGGTCGAAGGCGCCGTAGAGATTGATCCCAGTGCGGACCATGGTGAAGGGGGCATGGCATGACTTGGGCTGGTTGTTTACGCCATCGCTGTTGGCCATGTGCACGTGGTCGAAGCGGATTCCAGCGGCCGCCAGCTGCTGGAGCAGGGCCGTGAATTCGCGCACTTGTTGGCGGGAGCGTTGGGGATCGCCATAGGCATGGGGGAAATGTGAGTAGATGCCCTCGCAATGTAGGCCCGGTAGCCGATCGATGTCTTGGATTACGGCGAAGGCGGTGGCGATTGGTAGGCCCAGGCGGCCCATCCCGCTGTCCACCAGTATGTGGCAGGTAGCGGTGGTTGCTTGCGCGACCGCGGCGGCACTTAGCTCTTTTGCGATCTCCGCATCGCCGATGGGGGCGACCAGGCCACTGCGAACCGCAAGCGGCGCTTCATCGGGTAGCAATGCGCCCAAGATGTGAACCGGGCGGTCAAGCTCGAGCAGTGGCAGTGCTTCGCGAACTTCGGCGACGCCAAAGCGGCTGGCGCCAGCCTTTGCGAGCGCGGCAGCGACGGGGCCACAGCCAATCCCGTAGGCGTCTGCTTTGAGCACCGGCATGACGTGCAGCGGTTTCACGGTTTGGCAGATCGTGCGGTAGTTCCGCACCAGCGCCGTCAGGTTCACCTCTAACCAGACGCGTGGCGCGGCGTCGCTCATGCGGTTTCGCTCAACGGCACGACGTAGCTGCATTCCGGGAAGTTTCGGCAGCCCCAGAATTCATGCGAGTCTTGATCGCCGACGCTGGAACGACAGCGCGCCATGGCGACGCCACATTGCGGGCACAGTGGTGCCGCAGACACGAGCACGCCTGCTTCGTGCGCGTCGCCCGGCAGCTTGGTCGAGTCATCGGCATACTCTCCTAGCGCCAGCCCGCGAAACACTTCCTCCCGAAGCTCTTCCTCGTCATACTCATCTTGGGCATCGATTCGCAAGAGTGGAATGTCCGCCGATGCCAGTACGTCCTCGACAAAGCCACTGCGGATATAGCGTTGCCGGCGTGGATCTTCCAGGTCCTCAAGTTCGATGGCGCCGCACACCGTGAGGTCCGAGGCCTGACAGACCACGATCCCGACCCGCCGCCGTTCCGAGCGCCCGCGAACCCGCCGCCGCACGTCGTCTGCCAGGTTTTGGTCCGGCGTCACCATATCGGCGAGTCTGACCTTGCCGAATACGCGAAACTGCGGGCCCAGGCAGCGGGTCAGCACCAGCACAAAGTCGCGCTCCGAGGGGCTAAAAAAAGAGCGAAGGCCGACGAAAGGCGCGGTTGCATCCTCGGCACGCGAGCTAGTAGGCTCGCGCCGTAAGTAGGCTAGGACCACGCCCACCAAAACAGCAGATGCGGCGGACAGCAACACTGCCACCGCCAACGCAGCGTGAACAGAAATCAAAGGACTAAGACCGGTCGGAATCCGAAATTAAGCAACCGCGTCGAGGGCTCTCGCGGATAGCGATTGTTGATGCGCAGATATTCTTTCTGACAGGTGGTCCACGACCCACCGCGGAGTTCGCAACTGGTGCCGCCTGCCTGAAACGTCCATTCATAGACATTTCCGCCTACGCCCCAGAGGCCCCACTCGTTCGCGCCAGATTCCTCCACCGGGCAAGTCACCGTGGCATGATCGTCATAGCCAGCAATGTGCTCCCAGTCCCGGTACTTCCGGCGAGCGGTTTCATCCGCGTAATTTCCATATATCGGGGGCCATTCATCGCCCCAAGGAAATTCCTTCTGCTTACCGCAACTGGCAAACACTGTCCATTCTTGGTGAGATGGCAGGCGCAGGAACTGGCCATTCTGGATGGCGTTTCTGTCGCGCAGTCGCTCGGTGAACCAGCCACAGTATGCCATTGCATCCTCGTAGCTCACCTGGACTACGGGTTGCCGGTCCCCGTTTAAAGTCTCTCCCTCGTATTCGCCGCTGTCATGCGCGGCGTTGAAGGCCCGATACTCAGCATTGGTCGTGACATGCTTGCCCACCCAAAACTCCAAGGCAGGGAGCCAGATAAACTCAACGTTCAAAACCGGGTCTTTCCAATTCTCGCCGCGTACGATGCGGGTGCTGTTCTTGGTCATGATGACTCTTCTCTCTCGACGGGACTCGCTATCAGCCTGTCGGACTTGGGATGATCGGCTGCAAACCTGAGCGACTTCAATTTTTTCTTGCGTAATTTTGGTTGGGTATCTTCAATACTCGTCCTTTGAATGCGCAACTCTAATCGATTCGCTCCGATTTTCGCCAAGATCCCCGTTAGACAGACAGACTGCTAGCTACTATAACGATTCATGCGGCAATAAACAGGTTGGTATCGGCAGTTTGTCCACAGTTTCTGCCACGTGCCGTGCGATGGGGCCAGCTCTCCTCTGCAGATGCGGCACTCGAACCTAGCGACTACTCGAGAAGGGAGCGGAATTCCTTGAACTCGGCCTGGAGGGCGGCGAGCTGGGACTCGAGGGTCTCGACGCGGTCGCTGAGGGCTTCGATGGCCTCCTGGCGGGCACGAACTGCGGTGGTTGCGGACTCCGCAACTGCGGCGGGGGCGACGGTGTCGATTTCAGGAGCGCCAGCGAGAAGGTGGGCGTGCCGAGGCTCTTTGCGCCCCGGTTGTACGAGCAGGGTCATCATGAGCGGCGGTTCGTTCTCGGCGAGCCGATGCACGGTGGCCTCGGCTTCGGTGGGGGAGGCAAAGGGGTGGAGTCTGGCGGTGCGGCCTTTGAGTTCGCCTGCGGTTTGCGGACCTCGCAACATGGCGACGCAAAGAACGGCTAGTTCGGCGTCGTCAAGGTCCAAGACGCGGGGCATGGTATGGGCGTATTTCGGCACGCGGCTTCCGGCGGTGGTGACTTGCTCGGCAAGCCCTTTGTGCCGCAAGCCATCGAGGGCCACTACGACGTCTTCGTCGGTGAAGTGCATGACCGGATCACGGTTCGACTTCTGGCTGGCCGCGGTGCTCAGAGCGTTGAGTGTGAGCGGATAGTAATCCGGGGTTGTGACCTGCTTCTCGATCAGGCAACCGAGCATGCGTACTTCATCGTGGGTAAGCTGTGAAAGTTCTGGCATTGAGGCTTCCGTGTTGTGACGCGTTATACAGTGCGCGCGCGGCGTTAGTACAAGTGCTCGGGAATATCTAGGTACACATCCGCCATACTTTAACAGGGTACACGATGAACGACAACTACACGAAATTTACCCTTCCTACCGTTCTGGTTTTGGCACTGGCCGCAGGCATGTTTTTGGGCGTGACAGGACTGGCTGAGGACGAACCGGCAGTTCCGGCAGAGCGCACTGTGGAGCAGCTTTCTGCGGACCAACTCGAGATCACCCGGCAGTTGCGAGCGCGTGCGGATGAGATCGATAAGGCCAAGGATGCCGTGGTACTGCGCAGTAAAATTACGGAGCTGACCCAGGAGCTGCGGGCGGCCCGGGCGGCGCTCACGCAGCTGGTCCACGATGATAAGGAGTATGCGAAATTGCTGGAGAAGCGCGACGCGCTCCGCGATGAGATGCGGCGGGTCCGGACCTTGCGCTCTAGGAGAACCCTGACCAGAACCACGCCACAGCCCCCGGCTGATGCGGATACTACGCAACCGGATGCAGCGACTCCTACCCCGGCCCCGCAGGACTGAGCAACCACGATGTCTGCAAAAACTGGTCGACGTAGCCGGTTCACTCTGATTGAACTGCTTGTTGTAATCGTCATTATTATGATTCTTATTGGCCTGTTGCTCCCAGCATTTCAGCAGGCTAGGGCGCAGGCACGGGCCACTAGCTGCACGAGCCAAATGCGCCAGTTTGGGATGGGGACGCTGTCGTATCGGGAAGACCATGATACGCTGATGCCGCCGTGGCTGTCTTCAATCAGCGAGGATTACCTGGGTGGTCCGGAGTTGCTGGTGTGCCCTCAGGACCCCTCGGGCGGAGCGGCAGGTGGGCGCCCTGGAGTTACTGATGGGCTTGAGCAGATTGATCCGGCTATCGGCGATGACTTCGAGGAGACGGATGATATCCCCGCGAATTCCCATCGCTCCAGTAGTAGCGGAGCAGATGAGGATGTGGAGAAGTGCAGCTACATGTATGAGTTTGCCAACGCACCCGTTGTGAGCTGGGGAGAGGATTGTTTCCCGGAGAATACGTGGTGGGCTGTGAAGCGAGGCCAGTTGGAGAACGGCTGGGGACGGGACCGCTCTCCCACCGGTTTCTGCAACGGGGGGCAGGCTTGGGAGCCGGATCTGTTTCCCAGTGTCCGGTGCGTCTGGCACTTTGCCGTGCTTTGGGG
>Ga0115566_10001391_pt1 | contig 20684 bp, 16 predicted proteins | sample COGITO_mtgs_1204_3_FD_87173 | JGI IMG/M metagenome (GOLD analysis project Ga0115566, IMG submission 87173) | Pelagic marine microbial communities from North Sea - COGITO_mtgs_120405 | ecosystem: Environmental > Aquatic > Marine > Epipelagic | place: Germany:Helgoland, sampling site Kabeltonne...
CTCTTCGCGGCAAGATTGCCCTCGTCACCGGTGCCGCTAGCGGCATTGGCCGCGCCACCTGCGAGCAGTTTCTCAAGTCTGGCGCGGCCGTCGTCGCACTGGACGTAGACCCAAAAATCACCACGCTCTTCAACAGCCCGGCGGCCCTCGGTCTCATCTGCGATCTGCGCAATCCTGAGGCCATCCGCCAGGCAGTAAACGCCACAGTGCGCCACTTCGGTGGCCTCGACATCGTCGTCAGCAACGCGGGCGTCTTTAGCCCAGGCGAGCCAATCGAAACCCTCAGCGATGCAACCTGGGACCAGAGCCTGCAGCTCAACCTCACCCAGCACAAAAATCTACTCCAGGTCAGCATCCCCTTTCTCCGTGCGGGCATCGATCCAGCTATCGTCGTCATCGGCAGCAAGAACGTCCCGGCACCGGGTCCCGGCGCCGTCGCCTATTCCGCGGCTAAAGCCGGTCTCACCCAGCTCGTACGCGTCGCCGCGCTCGAACTAGCCGCCGACAACATCCGCGTCAACATCCTTCATCCTGACGCTGTCTACGACACCGGCATCTGGTCTGATGGCGTGCTCGAGACCCGAGCTGCCAACTACGGCCTGACCGTCTCCGAGTACACCACCCGCAATCTGCTCAAGACCGCAGTTTCCTCCCAAGAAGTCGCCGCCTTAGTCGAAGCCCTTGCTGGCCCCCTCTTCGCCCGGACCACCGGGGCGCAGATCCCGATCGATGGCGGCAACGACCGCGTCGTCTGACCTGCTGATCCAATCGTCCCTTGGACGATTTCGTTGTTCGTAGTCAGGCACGGCAGTGCCGTTCTTCCGCCGGGTCTTCACAGCGTCCCACGCGACTCCCGTCGCTGACTAAGCCCCCCCGCCAGCTCGCGCCGAGCTGTCACTCCGAGCAGTATAGCGAGAAATTCGCAAAACTTTCCGTCAGTGCCTTCATCTTCGGCATTTGCCTCTTATTTCACTGCACATGAACGCATAAAATGTGCGCCGCCATACGGCCCCGAAGCAGCCTAGATAAAGAGTATACATACGAGAGTCAGAAGGATGGCCAGAGAGGGAACGCTGCCGCGGATTACGCACTAGCAACTGGACGATGTCATTGCCCGGGTCCGCGATGAAGGGCGAGAAGACTTTGCTCTACTCGGGCATGACAGGTGGCTCTCACCCTCGCCGCCGGAGTGGCAGCCTGAACTACGAGCAAAGCAGGTTAGCCAACTCAAGGAAACTTGCGAGGACGTCGCAGAGAAGCTAAAGCCTCTCAAACGGCTGCGCTCGCTTATCCTCTGGCGTTGCCAGATTGATAACGAGTGTGCCTGGGCAATCGCCTGGGTCCTGATAATAATCCCCACTCTCGACCTCCGCGCCAACTCCAAGCTAATATCTGTTGCCTGTTTCACAGGCCTTGCTTCGCTGCGAACTCTCAATCTGGCGGAGACCGAGGTCACGGTCCTATCGCCGCTGAAAGACTTGATCGCCTCGGGGATTTTAGTCCAACTGGAAAGGTACGTCTACGGCAAGGGCATCGCCGTAAAAGGATGCCCTCTCGTACATCCGACACCGGAGGTCATCTCACAAGGTCAAGAGGCGATGCTAAACGACTTCCGGAAGATGCCGAGGTGGCCTCAGTAGCGGCATAAATGCTGGCCCCACCAAAAAGGAAGGGGCTGCGATGCGGCCACCGTGAGCCCTTAGCTAGCTTACGCGGTCTTTCATTCTGTAGCTCTACTCCTCAATAACAACGGTATGGCAATGATAGACAATGCGGTCTGGGACGGCGGCCGTCATTGCACTGTCACCTGCAAAAGTCACGGTCCAGTCCTTGCAGACACGGTTGATTGTGATGATGGTGGAGCCGCGTTCGTAACGACCTGCAAGAACCCGAAATACCAGCTCGGCAATGAGTTTGTCCATGGGTAATTAACCAGGTTTGTAGATGGCCAATAGATCGCAGCGTAGGGAGCGCTTGATGGCTTTGGATAACGTACCGTATTTACGAGCGTCGATGAACTCGTTGATCATGCTCACTGATGGGTTGAACAACGCGTTCTTACGCTTTTCGCAGGCTTTAGCGATGAGGGCGCAGGCAAGATGAGTCTTCCCTAAGCCAACGGTGCCAATGAAGACGATGTTGGTCTGCATCACGCAGGAAGCCTAAGGTGAACAACGCGCGAACTTGGTCGGCATTGATGACCGATGGCCAGTAGAAGTCGAAGTCAGTCAAGCTCCTGCGCCGCGATAGTTTGGCCTGACGCATGCGGCGCTCGACGCTGCGGTTGTGACGATAAGCTAGTGGGCCTTCGAAAAGCTGCTCGATGAGGTCATGGGCCGGACGTGAGAGCCGGATGGCTTCGGCAGTTTCGATGTCGAGGTTATCAGCGATCTAGCTGGGGTTGAGTTCCTTAATCGTGGCCCGGAGGCGTTCGGTCATAGCTGTGTGTCCTGATCGTAGAGCTTGAGTTTGGCCGGGGGAAACTCGATATGGAGCAGGTCGGCTTTTCTGGTGAGATGTAAGGGCCCACCTGCTTCTTGCTGTTTTTTCGCAGACGCAAACCATGTAGGTTGTGGATGTGGTCAGCGCCACAGGCACCGTTTTCCCGTGTATCAGCCAAGGCACGAGCAACCTGATCGTAGCCAAAGGTGGCAATAACGTCATTGATGCGCCGGATGTGGCTCGGGTAGTTTACGCGCTTCTCCTCGCGCCCGTCCAGGTAGGAGAATGCGCTGCTACCGAGTTGCAGGAAGAGGGTAACCTGCCGGTTATGGCGGGCGCGGCTGGTGAGGTCTTCGATCTGTTTCTCGTGCTGCGGATCGATGACTGGGCGCTTGCGAGCGAAGCCGCGGATATGTTCGGCGACGAAGACGTCCTCGGTGGTTCTTACACAAATGCGATCGACTCCGCGCTGCAAGATCAGCCGCTACGAAGCGTAGGCAGCTGGGATGCTGTAGTAGTTGTCGCCGACGGTGATTCGACAGCAACTGTTGCTGACGCTACGATCGACCGCACAGCACGGCTGGGAGATGCCCGGAAGTGGTTGTAGCGCTGGCTTTTCCTCCTCAAACATGTCGACTGGGCGCTTGTTTGTGGTGCGGTGTATACGCACGTTGGCCTCGTCCTGTAGCCACTGATGCAGCGCGGTGTTGACCGCCTCGGGCATAATGGTGGCTTTGTGGGGCCCGGTGAGCCATCGTTGTAGAGATTGATCAAGTCCCCACACGACAGGGCTTGCCTTGGTGCTCTCACATGGAGTTCACGAAGCCATTGGCAGCATCCTGCACATGGCACGTGACCACGCTCAGTACCTTGCCGGCGGGGTCACAGCTGCCCGCCACGCCCTTTGAGCGCTGCGGGGTGATGCCGATCTTGCTCCGGTGTGTGCCATCGCCCTTGAAGTAGAGGCACGATCTCTCTCCGGATGGGGTGTCGATTATTCTGCGGGTGCGGTGCTAATCTTTCCAGCGTGATGCAGGTAGAACTGCACCGTTGCCTCGATAATCTCGTTCCGGGTCGGAGCGATATCGGCCTCAACCTTGCGCCAGTTGTGCCCTGCATTCTTGATGATCATGACCTCGACGGGGGCCTTCAACTCCTTGGCCTTCTCCTGCATGTAATAGGCGTGCTTCACCGGGATGGTGGTGTCCTTATCGCCTTGAATCATCAACAAGGGTGGGCTGTCTGTCCTCAGATAATTGATCGGGCTCATCTCGCGATAGAGCGCCAGCTTCTTCTCCGTGCCAACTTTTGGGTCGCTGTTGAGGATACGTGGCCCGAAGCGATCCCGGAAATTTTCCCGGTCGTCGTGGTTGAAAAGGCTGGTCTTCTCGAAGTCGCAGGGGCCATACCAAGAGACAGCAGCTACTGTCTTGTAGGACGCATCGGCAAGCGCCGGCGCACCCGGCAAGCTCTTAGGCGATGCCAGCAGCAGCATCTGGGCCATCTGCCCACCTGCGGAGTCGCCAAACATGAAGAAACGATTGGGGTCGAGCCCCAGCGAATCGCTGTTCTTGGCGATGTAGCGCATGGCATCCTTGGCGTCGATTACGCAGTCGCGAATCGCCACACCGCTCTCCTTTCTCGCCAGCCGGTACCCGATCGATACGACGGCAAACCCTTCGCTGATTAATTTCTTGTGGATCACGCCAAAGGAAGCATTCGCTGCGCCGAAGCGCGAGCCAGCTGCCCAGCCGCCACCGTGCGTGTAAAAGATCACGGGGGTGGTCTCGCCCTGCTTTGCCGTGGGATAATAGAGGTCCAGTTGCAGCTCGCGCTTGCCGACTGTCTTATAGACAACATTCAGCTTGCGTTCTCCCCCCGTCTCCAGATACCTCGGCTTCTTCTTCGCCGGCATCTTCGCCGCCTGCGCGCGCTTTGCTTTCCTCGCTGCCTTCGCTGCGTCGGTAGGTTCGGCACTCGCTTGAAAGGCAGTTCCACCGCAGAGGCACAAGCCCAGAACGATTTTGGCAACGCATTGCATTCTCTGTTTCATCTATATCTCCGATCGACCTGGGTTGTGGCTACCGCGCGGCAACATACCGATAAGCGCGGCAAATTCTCTATTCATGCAAGCAAGGACGCCAGCTGACGCCCGGCGCACTCCTTTTTAGCAAACCAGCAAGGTCTTTCCCTACTGTACCTGTGGCGTGTTTTTCCTGGCTCGATGACTATACCCGAAAGATCAGTAGCGGGCGCTTGACCGAAATTAACCACGGAGGTCCGGAGACACGGAGGTAGAGTTGCAGGCATTAAATAACAGACCAGAATCCTTCCTCTCCGTGCCTTAGTGCCTCCGTGGTTTTCCCCCTCTGCCCCAGGCGGTGCGGGTAAAGCGCCGCAACACGCTACCGATAGGAGCGGTAATTCTGTTCACCGCTATTCCGCCGGTTCTTCCAGATTCGCCGCATCCACGATGTTGCGGACCGCGGCAAGTTGCTCGGTATCGCCGAGGGCCTCGAGCGTAACAAGGCGTCGCTCGAGGATGCGCAGGTCTTGTAGCCTCTCGAACTGCTCGTCTAGAATTGCATCGGCTTTGGCGTACTCCTCCTGGGCTACGTGTTGGTCCGCCCGACGGATGGCGACAGATGGCACCTCGCCAAGCAATTCTGCGACTTCGTGAAGCGTCTGCTCGGCTTCAGCCCAGCGCTCGAGCGCAGCGAGCTGATCCCAGCGCACGAACAGCAACCACGGGGATCCGGCCACGCGGTCTAGCGGAAGCAAGTCCAACGCGGCGTCCCGATCGGTCTGCAGCATCGCCAGCTGAGCCAAGCACTGGTCATCATCGCGATGGGCCTCGAGGAGCGTATGGGCATCGCGGATTTTGCCGGCTGTGTGCAGACACCATGCACGCTCGGTGATGACCTTGGTGCTGTTCGGCATCCGTTTCAGCAAAAGAGCGACCACACGGGACCAACTGGCCACACCATCGCGCTCACAGACATCCTCTTTCAGCGCTGAGAACGCATCGGCAGCAAACTCTCCCTCCCCCAAGATAAGCTCGCGCATCATCCTGCGACCAGTGGGCGATGGTCTGGCAGCGATCATGCAGAATGCCAGGCCGAACTGAAACGCCTCCATCGGTTCTTCCTCCTCCTCTGCCATCGTGAGACAGGTACGAAAGACGGTCGCCGCCTCAGCGTAGTCTTCCGCATAGCGCAATGCCAATGCATAGCGTTCGGCAATCTCCAAGGAGTCGTCGAATTGGTATACCTCCGCATAGTTTCTGGCAGCTTCTGCGAACTCCGCAAGATCGAACTGGCAATGACCAATTTCGAGGAACGCCCCTGTTTCCCAATCGGACGCCTCGAGCGCTCGCTTGGCGAAGGGCAAAGCGTCGCCTGGGCGGTCCTGTTGCCGAATGCTAGCAGTCAGCGCCAGTAGCAGATTCACCGGGGGCTCTTCAAACATGCCAAGGCATGTCCGGTAGGTGTCCTCCGCAGCGGCGTAGTCCTGCAACTGGTGATAGGTATAGGCAGAGCCCAATAGCGCCTCGCGGTACATCTCCCCGCTGGTTTGCTCAAGAATGCTGGGCCACAGGTCAAGCGCGCGCTCAGGTGCGCCCAGATGATTGAGCAGTTGCCCGAGGGCGAACTGGTCTTCTAGCGCAGTGGGCGGGGCCTTCTCAACTTGCTCGACCAATGCCAGGGCCTGCTCATCCTCGTAACGTTGGGCGGCAATCTCCGCTGTGCGCAATACGTAGCGGCTCCGGGCCGCTCCCGCAGTTAGCTCCACTAGGCGTCGCAACAGGTAGTCTGTGAGATCCGAAGGCCAGCGCAGGACTTCCGGCAGCAGCATATCCAGCCCCTTTACGTCCTCCCGATAATGCAGAACCGCGCGCGCCATGAACGGACGCCAGTCATTGTAGATCTGATGGGCGGTCGCGGCGACGCACTCAACGGAGTCGGCGTAGTGCTCGGCAAGCTCCCGCAGCGCCGCGTAGCTGCGGGCATCCGCTTCTCCGTCCCGGACAATCTCGAGCAATGCCAAAGCATCAAGACCAGCCAGGGCCTGGCGCTCGTCTTCCCACCCGTAGCATGACTCGATCTCATCACGAAACCGTTGTGCGAACTCCGCAAAACTTTCTGAGCGGACATCTTCCTCCGCTGACGCCACGCTGTCGCGGCTGCTGGCAGCCGTGGTCAACTCCGAATGGACTGGCTCGCTCTGCAGTGATTCTGCCCGCTCGAGCCTGGCTTGATGCTGCTCGCAAAAGTGTGGCGTACGATTGCGTCGGTCAAAGCGCGTGTCTTCCTCGGCGACAGTCGCGTGTGCCTTCGCAGCCAACTCTGCCCAGGTACTCACAGTGAAGGAGTCCGTGATGCGCATCGGGCCTAGAAATTCAGTCTCGGCGAAGTGCGGCGCAAAGCGAACCAGCGCCGCATCCAACTCCCGCCAGATCGGTACTTGGTTCATGACCGAAAAGAACGTAGGATTGGCGTGCACGCGCAGGTAGTGACGGAAATCGCCCCAGAGCCCACGGCGCCACATATAGTGAATCAAATCCTCAAGCGTGTAAGTAATCTCGACCCTGGTGAGAGTTTCAGACCAAGCATTCGCGTAAAGTGCAGCGTGCGATTCGTCTCCAGCGTTTAAGGCCAGCACCGCCAGCCTCGGCCAGGACACGCTCGGGACTTGGTCGCACGATAGCTCCCCGCAGATCACGCGGTCGTACTGGTGCCATGCCTCGTCGTGACGTCCCAACTTCCTGAGCAGGGTGGAAACATTGCTCGGCACGCATGCCTCACAGTCGCAGTGATCATCGCGGCTGTGCGTTCGCATCTGGCGCCAGTAGTCCTCTGCTTGGTCCAGCTCGCCGAAGTAGCAGGCAAGGTCCATACGCTGCTGGTAGACGCTATACAGGCTGTAGCCGAGCGCCCTCACGCGCCGCTCATAGTCGCCATGCAGTGCCTCTATTTTTCCTCGCGGGATAGCACTCAACCGCTGACAGGAATTCAAAACCCACTTGTAGAGCCACATGAATGAGTCTGTCCACTGGGCGCGAACTTCGGGCTCGCGGTCGATCGTGCGCGCCATCCAAGAAAAGATACCAATTACCTTTTCGTCTGCGGCGCAGCCATATTGCGCCCTTAGCATAGCGTAGCGCAGGGCGAAGGCCCGGGAGGTGTCGCCATCCAGCTCGGAGAGCTCCGCGGCGCGCTCCAGCAGGCGGCCCTTCTCAATCCCGTCGGGCAGGCTCTCGGCCTCCAGTTCGAAATCCACAGAGCTTCTCATTGGTTCAGTCTCCCAGCAAGGTTCGCTGCAGCAACGCACCGACGTTCTCGTTTAGAAGCAGCAACTCCTGATGGCCTAGAGGATATCGCCCCAGCAGTAGGGATTGGACATAGAGCAGCTTGGCCACCGATTCGGCAAAGCCCGTGTCACCACAGGCTTGCAGGTTCTGAATTAGAGGATTCTCGACGTTCACCAGCAGTTCGTTAGGATCTGGCGGAAGCGACAATTCGGACAGGACGCTTTGGAAAAGGTCATCCGCCTGTTCCTCAAAGTGCTGCATGCGCCGTGCCTCCCGTTGCGCCTCGCCCTGGAAATAGAGCATCGGGATGGTGTCTGGCTGAAAGCGCACCAGACGCGGGCGGACGCCGTAGATACGCAGCACGCGGGAGAGTAGGTCGTGCGTTTCCGCCCACTCGGCGGCTTCTGGATCGTTCACTTCCTTGAGGCAGGCGAGCAGCGCTGCGCTGTCCATCGGGCGCAGTTTGGGGCCATGCAGGAGATGAAGCTTGCTCATCAGGACGGGCTCGAAAGCGTAGCCAGCGTTGATCACGACGTGGCCAGAGGCCGAGGCGATTGGCACCAGCTTATGAAACTCATCCACGTCCGTGACGAAGGAAGCCCCGCCGGGATCGGCCAGCACCTCGCTCAATGGCAGGCGACCGCGACTGGTCTCGAAAGTAAGAACGCCAAAGATACACTGCAGGAAGTGATCATTTTGAGCGGCCAGATTCTTTAGCAGTGGCTCGTATTGCAGAATCAACTCGGTCAAGACCGCGGGGCGATCGCTGGCGAGCCGGCGCAGGTAGACGTTGAGTGCGCGCTCGATCTCCTCGCGGGCAGCGGCGAGGTGCTCGTCACCGTAGAGCGCCTCACGGGATGCTGAGGGCGTCAGGTGATCGCTGTTAAGCACGATCGCAAACAGGCAGGCCCAATCAGGCATCAGGTCATTTAGATTCGCGCCAATGAACATATTGCGGATGTATACCGCGTTACGCCGGGCACCGCCGATCATATGAAAGGGCATCAGGAAGGCGTGGCCGCTGACATAGTCCCCTTCAATGGCAAACACATCGAGAATCTGCCCCTCGCCAAAGCAACGCTGTGCCAGCTTGACAGCCGCCGCTTCGCTATCTGCAGCAGGGCATGTACGCGACCAGGGCGCCACCTCATTCACTTGCTTCCGTGTGTCAGCCCAGGTGAGGAAGATGGGGGTTGGCAGGTAGTTGCAATAGTGGCGTAAACGTTCTAGGATCTGATCGCCAGTGAACAAATCTGCGGAGTCCGCAGACGCACGGAGAAACACGCGCGTGCCGACCGTGAGATCGGCGTCGCTTTCCGTGAGTGTATAGGTGCCATCACTGTGCCCACGCCACTCATAAGCTTGCTCGCTCTTGTGCGAGCGCGTCAGCAGCACGATCTCGTCACACACCATGAAGGTGGACAGAAGACCGATACCAAACTGGCCAATAAAGTCTGCCCGTGTCGTGATGAAATCTGCTTCTTCCCGCTTGCTGCTGGTTCCGATCGTAGCCAGAAACTCGTGAATCTCCTCTGCGGTTAGGCCGCAGCCATTGTCCGCCACCAGCAACGTCGGCGTGTCGCCTCCCTCGAGCAGTTCGAATTCAATCAGAGGCTCGAACTCTGCGTCGACGCGCCGTCGGGCGCTGATGGCGTCGCAGCAGTTCTGCGTGAGTTCACGCAGAAACACGTCGTGGGTAGAGTAGAGATGGTGTGATAAGATCCCGATTAGGTCCTTCAGATTGACCTGAAATCGGTAGTCAGCCGGTGCGTCTGTAGGATCTGTCATCGTGCCCAACGGGGGATTCTATTGCAAACTCTGTGGATCATTGGAACTAGCAGTTGGTGCCAGCTCCGTATTCATAAAAAACAGACACTGAAGCAGGTTTTCTATCTGTCTAGTTTTCGCCCGTTATTCTGCAAAAAAGGAAAAAACTAAAAAGGCAGCTGCCAAGCCATGCCCTATCTATGGCTGACACGGAGCGACAACCCCGGCTATACGACATCCCCCCTTCCGGGTAGCTTCATTCCCGGTCCACTGATTACTGAAAACTACTTCAACACGGCGATCTGGTCGGCGCTGATGACGAAGATTATGCCGTCGTTTTGCTTTACTTTGCCGGACACGGCGATGGTCTGGCCAGGCTTGAGTGGACCTTCTAAGGACTGCTTTAGCGGGTTGCCTTCGGCATCGACGACCTGGACGGTGGCGGCAGCGGCTGCGATATCCGCAGCTTCTTCGCAGCAGAGGTCCCATGGGGCACTGCACCCATCCGTACATTGTGGCAATTTCGTATCGACCAAGGTGAAGATGGCGCGACCGGCAACAAAGGGCTGGGCGCGGCCAGCGATGTGCCCGGTGAGCACAATGGCGTCCCCGGCTTTGGCCGTGATTTTGGCGGCCGTTGGCGTGACTGCGGTTCCTGCGATGCTGCTGACAATGAGCGCCTCAGGGATCAGGCTGACCGCAGGCATAGGTGTCGCGGCTGACTCTTTCTTGCCGCAGCCAGTGACAATGGCGGCGAGGACTGCGAGGGCGAGGAGGTGGCGAATTTTCATCATGGGAATCTCTGTGGGTGGGGTTGGGGTGAAGAAAAATCAGGTGCGCAAGGCGCTGGGAATGGGTTCCCGCAGACAGCGAAAGGCTGGCGGCAGGGCGCCGATAAAGCCAAGCGCGAGACCGCTGAGCATGCCGATAAAGACTGTGACCGCGTCGACCTGCAACTCAAACACGCCCATAGAAAAACGTACAGCGTTGCCATGCAATAAAAAGTAGGAAATGAGCGCTCCGATCAAGGCGCCTGCGGCTCCAGCCAGCATAGACTCCTGCAGCAGGCTCAGCAGAATCGCACCGCGCGAGTAGCCGAGCGCTTGCAGCATGCCGAGCTCGCGTGTTCGCGCCGCAAAGGCTGCAAATAGCGTGTTGAGCCCGCCAAGAATACCGGCCAGGGCCATCAGCAAAGCTGTCACCCAGATCATGGCGCGCACCGGTCCGTAGAATTGCCGCAGGGACGCGTAATACTCGCCTTCACTCATGGCAACAAGCTCCAAATCCAATCGCACCGCGGTCCAGGCGGCAAGGTCGGCCAGCTCTGCCTCATCCAGTGTCATAACGATACAGGACAGGCTGTTGCGCTGCGTGGCGACCTGAAGATCGGTGTAGCTTGTCCAAATCTCCGCATCCATCACCGTCCCTGGCGCGGCAAATCGGCCCACGATGGTCCAAGGGTTGTCCTCGACGATGAGCGACTTGCCGATGGCAAGGTCGGCTTCCGGGATATTGAGCTTTTCCGCGGCGAGGGCGCCAACGAGCAGTTCGTTGTGCCCGTGCTGCGGCGGGCGGCCAGCGGTCAACTGCACGCGGGAATGGACGAGAAAGGCGCCGGTGTCGACACCACGAACGATCGCCCGTAGCTCTTCGCTTTGCTGCGGTCGAGAAACAATCAGCGCGAGATGGATCTCAGGTGAGATGAAGGGCTCGCCAAGCCGCTGCTTGATGCCGGTGACTGAGGCCCGCACGTGGCCCGGTATGGCCGCGCTAATCTGGCTGCGCTCAAGGCTTTCTTCGCTACCGGCGCTGAGCAAGAGCACATTGCGGCTCTGCAAGTTGGGGGTCAGCGATCGGCGCATGCCCTGCACAAAGGCGGTGGCAGCCATCATGATCAGCACCACCATGGTGCAGCCGCCGACCGTGGCCACAAGGCGCAAGGGTGCCCGGCCAAGGTTGCGAACGGCATAGTCGTAGGGGAGAATGCGCACCTTATACCGCCCGAAAACAGGTAACGATGTCGCGACGGCTTGCCTGCCAGGCGGGAAAGAGCCCGGCGCCGATTCCCAGCAGCAGGCAGTAGACAAGGCCAAGGACAATGGTCTCTGGATTCGTGTTGGCCTGCACGCTCTGGCCTTCGACAGACAGGGAAAAACGCCCCCAATGCAACACGGCCGCGGCGGCCGAGATTCCGATCGCCCCACCCAGCAGGCTCAGCAACGCGCTCTCGACGACAATCAGCCGCGCGATAAGCCCGGTTCCGAAACCGAGGGTCTGTAGCACGGCGTGATCGCGCACGCGTTCTTGGACGCTCAGGATGATGGCGTTGGCGGCCAGTGCGAAGACCGCAACAAGTGCACCCCAGCCGAGCCAGGCAGCAAAACTCACCAGCTCAATAATGTCGGTCACAGCGCGCGCCGTGAACGCTTTTTCACTCCATGTGGCCGTCGGATCCTGGGCAGTTGCGAAGAACGCATCGATGCGTCGGGCGACCTCGTCCAATTGCTGCGGGTCGCTGACACTAACATTGAACTGAGTGACCTCGCCAAGCCCGGCGCCGGAACTCCGCTGCAGAAAATCCAGATGGGTAAAGGCCGAGTCCTGATCCTGTGGCCGGTCGGATTCGACGATGCCGGCGATGGTGATGGTGATCCCCGCGATCTCGAGTCGATCGCCCACGCGCAATCCGCGTCGAGTCGCAGCGCGAAGACCGATCAAGGCGGCGTCGCTTCGCTTTCGCCACTCGGCCACCGAGCCCTCGACGACCTGAAAGTTAGCGGCAACACTGTTGAAGTCAGCCGGCGGTACCCCGCGAAAGGTGATGACGTCCAGCGATGCCCGGCAGTTGCCGACCATGATCTTCATCGGGACCACGGAATCGACGCCTGGCAGCTTTGCGATTTGGCGGCCGTAGTCCTGCGGGAGCTTACTGGTGAAGGGGCAGAAGCGGTTCTCGCGGTAAACCACGAGGGTGGTTTCGCCGGCGCTGGAAACGGTCGCCTCTTGCACGCCTTCGTGCATTGCCCGGACGCCGCAGAATAGAAACATCGCGGTGCCCACTCCGAGCACGGTCAGGGCACTGCGCCAGCGGTGTCGGGTTATGTGTTTGACGACAAATGGCAGGTATCTGGGCTTTAACATCTTAGTCCTCGTCTGCCATGGCTCCGACGGCTGACTCCACCAGCAGCCCCTTGTCCAGATGCAGGGTGCGGGTGGCGAAGCGGGTCGCCTTCTCGTCATGCGTCACCATGATCAGCGTCCGCCCCAGCTCGCGATTGAGTCGCTGCAGCAACTGCATGATGGCGGCGGCCGACTCGCGATCCAGGTCGCCGGTCGGCTCGTCGGCGACGATGATCTGCGGATCCGTGACCAGCGCCCGAGCGATGGCCACACGCTGCTCCTGGCCGCCGGATAGCTGGCGAGGATAGTGATCGTGACGGTCGGCGATGTTTGTCAGGTCCAGCGCAGCCGCGACGCGTTCGTGGCGTTCGCGCTTGCTGAGCGACTGAAGCAGCAGCGGCACTTCCACATTTTCGTAGGCGGTCAGCACGGGAATGAGGTTGTAGAGTTGAAACACGTAACCGATGTAGGACGAGCGCCAGCGTGCCAGCTTGCCAGCAGAGAGCGTGGAGATGTCATTGCCGTCGATGATCAGCTGCCCGGAGGTGGGCTGGTCGATCCCGGCGATGAGGTTGAGCAGCGTCGTCTTGCCGCTCCCGCTCGGCCCCATTAGGGCCAAAAACTCGCCCTTTTGGACGTCGAGGCTGAGGCCGTCTAGTGGCTTGATCTCCGCGTCACCGCGGCGATAGATACGACGAATGTCGCGACAGAGTATGAAGCTCATGGCTGCCTCGTGATGCCAGAGGAGTCAATGACGCGAACCCGTTGCCCAGCTTCGAGATCGGAGGGGGGATCGACGATAACCAAGGCGCCGGCGTGGACGCCATCGACGACGCGCCAGCCCTCCAACTCCAAGCCTCCCGTGGCCGAAACGGGGTTCACGGTGGCGAAGCGGTCAGTCGTCATCTGGGCCAGCCAGACCTGGCCATTGGCGATAGCGCGCTGGGGAACGAAGGTCCGGATGTGGATCGTCGCGGGTTCGTTCTCTGACGCTGCCTGAGCGAGGAAGCGAATGCGGCAGAGCATTTCAGGGCGCAATTCCGGGCTGGGCTCGGCGATGGCGACCTTGGCCTGGAGCGTGTTCTTCTGGATGTCTGCCTCGTGGAGAATGCGCACGACCTTGCCCGCGAAGCTGCGGTTGGGCATCACGTCGGTGGTGATCTCACAGTCTTGGCCGACGCCAATCTGCCCGGCATCAGCCAGCGGCACGTCGACGCGAACCTGCAGCTGCGCGGGATCGTAGAGACTTACTATGGTCGCCGAACGCGGGTGGTCCATGTGGCGCATCACCTTGTCCCCCGGGGATTTATGACGGGTGACTACGACCCCGTCGATTGGGGATAGAATCGTCATCCGCCGGAGCTGGAGATCAGCATCGGCCAGTTCCGCTTCGGCCAGGACCACGGCTGCCTCGGCTTGGCTAAGTTCGGCTTTGGCTTCATCGACTTCCTGGCGATCCAAGATGCGCAACTCCAGGTTTTCGGTCGCGGCTGTGTGGTCAATAGCAAGGCGCTCGACCCGGTCGTTGGCGGCCGCTAGGCTACGCGTCAAGGCATCCAAACCGGCGCGTTCTGCGGCGAATATTGCCTGTGCTTGCTCGCCATTCTGCGCACTCACAACGTCGTCTGCCACCATGCCCTTAACGCGTTCCGCATCGCGTTTTGCCTGATTCATGACAGCGATCTGTTCGGCAATACGCGCTTCCATCTCGGCAATCATCGACTGCTGCTCGCGAACACTTGCGGCGCTGCTTGCCTTGGCTTGTTCCAGAGCGACGGGATGCTCCCACGTCTGGCGAGCAGCCTCTAAACGGACGCTGGCCTTCTGCAGCGAGGCCTTGCGAGCAGCGAGTTCGGCCCGGGATTTACGCACAGCAAACTCAGCGTCCGCGGGATCCAGCTGGGCGACGGCTTGACCGGCTTTTACAGAGTCGCCTTCGAGCACGAAAATTTCCTTGGCAACGCCATCGGCCAGGGCGGTGATATGCGTCTGGTAGGGAAACGCCTCTAGCCAGCCCGCGGCCTGCACCACAGAACTGGCCCGGGCGCGGTCACCGACCTGCTTGGCAATCGCCGTCTCGACGCGGACGGCTTGCGCAGGTACAAAGTGTTGCCAAGTCGCGGCAATGAGCAGCAGTGCGACACTAAGAAAAAGAATAGCTGGGACGAGGACTCGGGACCACCAACGAATGCGCGGCCGCGGAGCGGGCCGGCTGGGCGACTCAGATTGTAGGTCCAGAAGATTGGATGAGGACATGCGGCTCTCCTGTTGATTGATAGCGGATAGCGTTCGGGGGGACGGGATGCGAGCGAGGCATCCGGCTATCAGGTCAACAGGGCGCAGTGCATTCGGTAGAGCGGAGGGGGCGGCGAGGCGGGGGGCAAGAATTGGGGACTCGTCCGAACCTTGGGCTGCGGGCCAGCCCAACGTACTTTCGTCGAGAGCGAGACCACTGCCGGACTGGCAACGCGGTGGTTCTGAAGCGCCGCATTCAATTGCTCTTGGTCCGTGTTCACACAGCACGGCATCGGGCAATCCTTACAGGGCGTCAGCGTCGAAGTGGTTGCCGATGTTTGCGGGGCCGGGGCACTGCAGCAGGAGCTGCAAGGCACGGCATCCGACGCCGAGCGGGCCGTCGCCGGGAATGAGCACACGGACAGACACGTGATGGACGCCAGCAGTTGTCCGACCAGCATCAGGGCACAGCCACTCACGGCGAGCGCGCGGTTTATCGAGAGAGTTTGCTTCATACCTATGATTCTAGTGCTATACGCCTGGAATGGCAAGCTCAGATACTTGGCGGTCCTGATTCAATTGTCGAGATACTTGGTTCGTTCTGCTGAGCACAGCGCAGGCACCGCTAGCGAGCGCGGTGCCCCCCCACACGCAAGGCCCACCACAAAGACCAAATTAAGCTGCACACAATTCATCCTATTTCCTAGTTCATTGCGTTCTTTCGCGGCTTCACCATTCCCAGGGCGTTATCATTCGTGTTTTGCTTTTTTCTTAGGCCTTGCCTCGGGAAAGTCACCAGCGGTGAGCGAAGACATGGGGTCGTTCATCTCGTCCATCATGGTTTCCAACTGAGCAGTAAGCTGCTGGAGTTTAGTGGCGTATTCTGGATTACCAGCCAGATCCACCATCTCGTTAGAGTCTTTCGTGAGGTTGAACAGGCGGCTCGCACCGACCGTGGGGTAAACGATCAGCTTCCAGCCGTCTTTGCTGATCATGCGCTGCCGCCCCATGTAGGCACCGTAAATGGTGTCGTAGTGCGCCGTGTTTTTCCCTTGCAGCATGGGCAGTAGACTCTTGAAGGCAACACCATCCTGAGAGCCACCAGCCAAATCCAGCGAGGTGGCCATGACATCCTGCAAGTAGATCGGTGCATCGACTTTCGAGCCTGCCTTAACGGTGGGCCCGACCACCATGAAAGGGACGCGCACGCTGTGGTCGTACATGTTCTGCTTGCCAGACATGCCGTGGTGCCCAACCGCAAGCCCGTGATCAGCAGTGAAGACGATGTAGGTGTTGTCGGCTTTTCCGGACGTCTCCAAGGCAGCGAGGATACGCCCGATCTGGACGTCCATGTGGGTGATGAGAGCGAAGTATTCCTGGCGATTGACCTTCACGGCAAACTCTGTGCGTGGATAGGGCATCAGCCGCTCGTCGCGCAGGCGCTTGCCATAGCCAGCGTCGGCGTGGGGATACTCTTCAAGAAAATTCTCCGGCACCTTGATGCGTTCGAGCGGATAGCGGTCGATGTAATCCTTGGGCGCTTGGCGTGGGTCGTGGGGCGCGTTGAAGGCCAAGTACATGAAGAAGGGCTTGTCATCATCTGCGGCCTGTTCGAGAAATGCAACGCTATCGTCCGCGACGACCTCGCTCCAGTGCTTACCGCCAGCCCAATAGCCCCCGTACTTCGTTTCCCAGGGCTTCCAGCCCGCGGCATAGGCTGCCGCGTCCTTCGGGCGGTCATAGCCACTCCCCTTCGGCATGCCAGCACGCACGTTTTTAGCCACATCAAAAATCCCCGGCGCGCTGACAGGTACATGCCATTTTCCGGTCATGTAGGTCTGGTAGCCAGCCTGCTTCATCCGCTGCGACCACATCAGATTGTCTGCGCAGTAGCTCTTCAAGTCGGTCTTCTGGGAGTTCCAGAGGAAGCGTCCGGTGTTAAGCATCGCGCGGCTGGCGACGCACACCGCGCCGCCCCAGGCCCCCATGTTGTAAGCGTGGGTAAAGGTCGCGCCGCGTTCGACCAAGGTGTCGAGATGCGGCGTATCGATATCCAGCATGCCGTGAGCACCAATGGTTTCGTAGCTCATATCATCGGCAAAGATGAAGAGCACGTTCGGCTTGGTAGCCTCGGCGGACGCGATGCCGCAGACGAAGCAGACAGCTAAGGCGATGCGGGTAGGGAAGTATTTCATAGGAGTCAGCTCTCTGTTTCTCAGTAGTTCAGTGTTGCGCCGCGCATGGGCCTAGCACGTTCGGCCTTCCACCATTCGCTCGGCCCTTCCGCCTCGATATCTTGCCAGACCTTGAACAGGATCTTCTTCAGCTCCTCGGCCTTTTCTGGCATCTTGGCCATGAGGTCGTTTTCTTCCTTCCAGTCCTTCTGAATCTCAAAGAGCTGAAACTCGGTCATGGTGTCGTTGCCGACGATCTTCCAGTCGCCCACGCGCAGAGCAACCCGATTATCGGCTCCCGAGACGTGGGTACGCCAGAAGAGCGGGACCTTGCGCTTCACTGGCTTACCTTGAAAGGCGGGCAGCATGCTGACGCCGTCGATCGTGCGATCCGTCGGCAGCGGGATGCCGACCATGTCGAGCACAGTGGCAAAGACATCGGAGCCAATCACAGGGACATCACTGACCGTGCCAGGCTTGATCTGCCCAGGCCAGCGGACAATGCCGGGTACGCGAATTCCTCCCTCGTGATCGCTTCGCTTGCCGCCGCGCAAGCCGCCAGAACTACCGCCGACGCCAGCAATCGGGCCGTTGTCGGAGCTGAACATCAGTAGTGTATTGTCGCTGACCTTCTGCGCATCCAACTCTGCCATGACCATGCCCAGGGCATTGTCGAGTTGCGTGATATTGCCCATGTAGACGCTATTCTTGTGCCCGTCGTACTGCCCGGCAAATCGGGGGTCGGTAGCGATCGGCTTGTGCGGTTCGTGCACCCAAATTGAGAGGACGAAAGGCTTGCTCGAATCGCGCACCTCCTTGAGCCAGCGCACTGCTTCTGTGGCGACGAGAGTCGCGGAGTAGCCCTCCATCTCGCCGAGAGGCTCGCCATTACGTACAAAGTTGTCGGGGTCCTTGTGGCTGGGGCTGGCGTTGTTGTGCGTGAACATGTAGTGATCGTAGCCATGGTCTCCGGGCTGAGGGAAGTCGGGCGTGTTGAACTGCTGCTTTGAGTTAAGATGCCACTTGCCGACATGGCAAGTCTCGTAGCCAATACCCTTGAGCAGCTCAGGATAGGTAATCTCGCTGGCCCGCAGGTGGGCTTCGTGATTCCCAGACAAATGGCGCCAGACGCCATTGCGATACGGAGTCCGCCCGGTAAGAATAGCTGAGCGCGATGGTGAGCAGACGCCCGATGCCGAGTAGCACTGGGTAAGCTTCACGCCCTCGGCGGCAAGTTTGTCCAAGTTGGGACTCTTCACCAGCGGGTGGCCATAGGGGGACGAATCGCCCCAGCCCATGTCATCAGCAAGGAAGACCACAATGTTTGGCTTCTGTGATTCGGCGCCTGCCGCCCAGACGACCAGAATCGTTAGCAATAGGAAAAGATGGTTTCTCAATGGGCTGCTCCTTGTTGTCAACATAACGGACTCAGTAACCTACAGCAGGCGGTGAAGAACCCACGGCAGAAAGGCCACCTGAGATACAACACGTTTAACTATGGTGATCTCTGGTAACTTGTCAACCGACGTTTGCAACGCGCAGGCTTGGAGGGTAATCCGAAACTCCCCACTCTTCACGGCAACATGGCAGTGCGAACGAAAAGGGTAAAAGATACAAAGGCAAAATATTTCCGGAGAGCGAGGCTAGGAGTCTGTCGGAATTAGGGGATCGTCGCGAGAGATCGAGCCATCGAGCGCCAGAATTGGCCCGTTGAAGGGCGTATATTGAATTTTAACAACCGCAACGGGCCAAGAAATGGTGCCGACTGGGCGGTTTTGCAGCAGATTTAGCTAGGTCGGACAGGCTCCTAGGCAACGAATTAGGAATACTGGCCAAGAAGCTGCGGCACTCATGGATACTCGCAGCACCCCCTGCCATCTTCATTTTTTACCCCTTAATTTTTTGCCGATCCGTTCCCCCGCCTCTGCCTGCCCTCTCCCCACGTTTCATCTTTCGCGGGAGCTGCGATGCCTACATGCTGGACTTCGCGAAGCACGCCCCGACGTGTGATGTGCCCAAGCCGGCGGCGATTTGGGAGTCGATTCCGAAGCATCTTTCACGCGAGAACAAGAAGTTCTGGTTTTCGGTCGTCGAGAACAGCGCAAGAGCGCACGACTCGGGTCTTTGCCGTTGAAACCGCGCGGGTGCCCTGACAAGGCTGCGAGGCTAGGCGGTGTTTCAAGGTGTATGCGCTAGATGTCACGCTGCTTGGCGCTCTGGCAGAAACGCCCCGCAACTGGCGGTTCGAGGCGCTTGCCTGTTTGCTGAGTATCGCGGTGCCCTCGTCGAGAACTTCGGAGCTTAGCAGCTGGCAGCTAGTATGGATCTTCATTACTGGCGCAGCGCGAGCGGCAAGGCCGAGGTAGACTTTCTGATCGAGCAGGAAGGCTTGTATTTCCTCTGGAGGTCAAGGCCGCCGTCAATCCGAAGAGCAAAAGCCTGCAGTCATTCGACGCTCAATTTTCGCCACCGGCACGACTCCGCGCTACGCTATTGAACTTCAAGCGCGACGATCGCACCCTCAACATCCCCCTGTACGCCATTCCCGACGGACTGAGATTTGTGAATTGACCTCTCCGGCTGGATCAAGGCAACGCGCTTCCCGCCGCCTGGCGGCGGTATTCGCGCGGCGAGACGCCAGCTACACGACGAAACTGGCGGGCCAGGTAGTTGCTGTCGCAGAAGCCGGATTGCAGGGCCACTTCGCTGATGGAGAACTGCGTGCCGCGCAGCAACCGCTTGGCATGGTTGACGCGCAGGTGGATGAGGTAGTCGACCGGTGAGCGCTCCATTACCTGGCCAAAGTGGCGCATCAACGACGACTGCGACATGCCGGCGACCTTGACCAGATCCGCGACCTGCACCGGCTCGGTGAAGTGTCGTTCCAGGTATCCAAGGACCTTGCTGATCTGGTTTACTGGTCGGGTCAGGTCCAGATCGAGTTGGGAGTAGCAGCGAGACAGGTACCCCAGCAGGCGCATGAGATGCGTAGTGGCCATGAAACGATAGCCTGGCGTCCTGCTGGTCAACTCTTCGGCCAACTCGGCGACCAGGTTGCTGGCGCGGGCCAGTTCGTCAATGCCCAATCGCAGGCGACTCTGAAACTTCCGATGGCGGCGCACCTGCGGCTCGACACAGAACAGCGCCTGGTACCCGGGTAGACCGCCAAGGTCCGCATGCGGAATCCGCAACTGATCAGGGTCGTAGAGAATGTTAACGAGCGTCATCTTGTCGGTCTCCATGTAGCCATGGGTGGTGTCGCCCTGAATGACAAAGACGTCGCCGGTCTCCAACTTGTAGCTTTCTGGCCCCACAGCATGGGTCCCATGTCCCTTCATGATCAGGACGAGTTCGTGGAACGCGTGGGCATGTTGATCGTCGCCGCTTCCGTGTTGCGGGATCCGCTGTACGGCAAGCGGGAACTCGGCGTCGCGAAAGACCTGTGAGCGGAGAATCGTATCGGGCATGGGATTGCTCCAGGGACTACTAGATTGGTAGGATCGTGCTTAGATCTGGTGGTATAGTCAAGGACAATAAGTCAGAATTGGATAAATTCCATGGGTAACACTGCGCTAAGGTCAGCAAATCAGGAACCATGCAGGATCGGTAAGATGAGTCTTAAGGTGGGTATTGTA
>Ga0115566_10001405_pt1 | contig 20584 bp, 23 predicted proteins | sample COGITO_mtgs_1204_3_FD_87173 | JGI IMG/M metagenome (GOLD analysis project Ga0115566, IMG submission 87173) | Pelagic marine microbial communities from North Sea - COGITO_mtgs_120405 | ecosystem: Environmental > Aquatic > Marine > Epipelagic | place: Germany:Helgoland, sampling site Kabeltonne...
AAGTATCACATCAATCACGGGGCAAATGGTTAAAGAAATCGAGTGTGTCAGGGGGCTTGGTTCAATAACCAGTTCAAATCAATGAATCCAACATGGTGAATCGCCTTATCTATTTCCTGCTTTTAGCATTTATCACGGTTGATACGGTTTACTCCTATCGACAACATGCTAGCGCTCCGTTGGATGGCGATATAGCGGAAAGTGTTTTACCCGGAGATAATTTCAAGCCGCTTTTTTCCAGTCCAATGGGGTTTACGGCCATTGCTAACGATGTGCACTACCCCAATCCAAACCGCTTTTTCATGCACTGGCCTTTTCAAGTTTATATGATGCAAATGCCCATCTATTTGCAGCGTTTTATGGACCCCATTTCAAGTGTTTATACGGCTGCTGCTTTGGCAAAAACCTTCATTCAATTAAGCCTTGTTTTTCTGCTTGCAATGGCCATTACGGGCACTTACAATGTGCTTTGCTTAAAGTTTATGCTTGCCGCGGCTTTGCTCACTCCTCTTTTCCAAACAGATGGTTTTCGTGGCCTCATGGGAATAATCGATCCAAGCATTACTTACACCTTTTCCTATGCGCTTCCCTGTCTGTTTATGCTGATCTATTTTCTGCCCTTTATTTTTCGCTACTATCACAATAAACCCATCGCTCCAAACGCCATCCTATACCCCGTTTTGATCGCTCTTAGCGTCATAGTTTGCCTGAGCGGACCGCTCAACCCGGGTATCGTCCTTGTTTTTGCTTTAATCGCTTTTTCGACTGCTTTTCTACACCGTTTCAACCTTTCCGAGAAAAAAGGGATTGCAACAAAATTTATTGCCGCTTTTCAGGACCTTCCTCGTTTTTATTGGTGGTATTTCACCCCCGTTTCCCTGTTAGCACTATACTCGCTTTACTTAGGGCAATACAACGAGCACAATCAAATTTGGTCTATATCACTATCCGAATTGTACGCCCGACTACCTACGGGAATCTTTCACCTTCTCAGCGAGAAAATCGCCTATCCTGTGCTGTTGATCAGCATCGCCATCAATGTCATCATCATCAAAAAACTGAACATTGTGGGGGGCAATAAGGTGATTTCCGTCTTGAAATGGATAGGACTTTTCGCCTTAATCTACATCCTCCTGCTCCCGCTTGGAGGTTACCGACCCTATCGGCCATTGGTTTTGCGCTATGACACCATTATGCCCATTACCTTAGGTCTATTCTTTGTTTTTGGCGGCAGCACGCTGGCTATTTTAAATCATTTAAAAGGAAAGAAGCAGCTGCTTTATTTGCCGATAGTCTTTGCAGTTGTATTGATCTATTCCTTTGCCGATCAGGCCAAGCTCGATAAAAATGCTTGCGAGCAATTGGCTTTGCAAACCATAGCCGAATCGCCAGAATCTATGGTTGTATTGAATAGTTCATGCAGTGTATTGTCTTGGTTTACCATAACAGATCCTTCCAAATCTGAGCAAAACGCACGACTGATCAAAGCGTGGAGAATTACCGACAGCAAGAAGCTTTATTACAGCAAAGAATAGGTTTGTAAACGCGTTATACCACCCGCCTAACCCACTCCCTGAGCGATTTGGGTTGAGGGCATACCAAAAAACGTTAGTTTGGCTGTTGTAAACTTGATACGACACATTTTCAAATTCCATCCATGAAAAATCAAATCAAAATAGGCACATTCTTCCTTGTTATCCTTTGCACGACTGTCGCTTTTAAGTTTGTTGAATTCGATGTAAAATCGCTCTTAGATGACCGCATCGAACTGAAAATTCCAAGTGAATTTGAAATTATGTCGGACGAACTGTTAGCCATTAAATATCCTTCCGCCAACCGTCCAACGTTGGTCTATTCGAATGAAACAGGCGGCATCAATGTAGCCTTCAACCACACACCCAACCAGGCCAATCAAGAAGCCATAGCGCCCATCGAGGAAAACCTGTTCCAGGTTTTTAAAACCAATTTCCCGACTGCCGAATGGAAAGATCACGGGATCAAAGAAATCAACGGGCGTCAAGTGGGATATTTGGAAATGATTACACCCGCCATAGACACGGACATTTACAACTTACTCTTCTTCACCGATGTAGATGGTCGATTGCTGATTTGCACCTTCAACTGCACGATACACAGAGCCGAACTTTGGGAAGAGCCAGCGCATGAGATTATGCAGTCTCTCAAGGTGGTCATATAATCAACTTAAGCACGACACAAAATCACAAAACGCTCTTTTCCGCTGATATCGTTCTCAAAACATACCTCACCGGTCCATACTTCCTTTAACTGCTTGCAGAGTAAGGCTGTTTCCGTAGCGTGGGTTTCGAAATATACTTTTGAAATGCCCGCCTTTTCTGCTATTTCTGCAATTCTTGTAAAAAAATAAAACGGGTCATGCGCTGGACCAAATAGCGCAATGTGCGGCTCAAAGTCAAGCACATTCGCTTCTAAACTTTCAGCACGATCAACGGGAATGTAGGGTGGATTGCTCACGATGACATCAAAATCGACTTGATGCAAGGCTTCGCGTATATCAGTTTGAAATAGCTTGACATCCAGATTCAAAGCTTTGGCATTTTTTGAAGCTACTTCCAAAGCCACAGGAGAAACATCGCATGCGCTGATGCGCCAATTGGGTCGAGCAGCTTTTAAAGCCAAGGGAATACAGCCCGAACCTGTTCCTATGTCCAAAACCTTCAAAACATCTGAAGTTTCATGATCGAGCACCAGTTGAACCAATTCTTCTGTCTCTGGGCGAGGAATTAAAACGGCCGCATCGACATAAAGCTCCAGCTCCATAAACTGCGCTTTGCCAAAAATGTATTGAATCGGCTCATGCTTTTTTAAGCGTTTGGTGGTCTCTTTCCAGCGATTCAAGTGCGCCTCGGCAACAAGGTCAGCGCTGTGCATGTAGGCCTCTGCTCTATTCCAATCCTCCAATTCAGCCACACACCAATGATAGATGGACTGTAACTCGCCTTGGGCATAAAAAGCCGTGAGTTGACTGTAAAACCACTGTCGAAGTTCAGCATGATTCATGGCGCAAAGGTGGGATTATTCATACATCCGTTCGGAAGATAAAAGCCTTTATCTCTACTTTCGGAGCAAAGCAAATCCATGAGTAAAATCATTCTCTTCAGCGTTTGTCTTTTTTCTAGTTTGTTGGCCCCAGCTCAAGATTTTCAATGGCTTCGACCTTTGGAAGTGTCTAAAATGGTCGTTGCCGATAATGGCGACATCTACTTGCTCGATCGATTCAACTTTTCACGTGACGTTGACCCAAGTGCGAACGAGTGGATATTAACAGGTGGAAACCTTACGCCTTACATCGCCAAATTCGATTCCGACTGGAATTTAGCCTGGGCCTATGTGCTGAAAGATGTTGGTGTAACCGATATAAAAACAAGTGGAGATAAACTGGTGATTTGCGGAACTACCAGCGAAGGAGCAAAAATCAATTCCAAATTCAACGACTACACTTTAGAAGACAATCATTGGTTTGCTGCCCAATTCAACAGCAATGGAAACTGTACGCGCATTATCAACACCCATCGTCAAGACGCTACAATGGAATCTGGCATTGTTCACGGTGGAAACCTGGTCATCACGGGTCGCTTATTTGGCGAAGTCGATTTTGATATGGATCCGAATGATGAATACCTCAAAACTTCCTATGGTGATAAAAGCGGCTACATCGCGAGCTACTCGAACTTAACCAAACCCGATTGGGTCATGGTTTTTCAAGACTATGGAACAAGCGAAGTGCAGCCCATCAAAATGATCCAAGACGATGGCGAGTTGATTCTTTGGGGAAAATATACAGGCCAAGTGGACTTTGAACCCAACGGCCAGAGTGTGCTTGGTGAAGATACCATCCCAAACACGCAGCCTTATTTTGTCGCTCGCTTTAATGCCATTGGCGAACTCATTTGGGTCAACAGTTTTGTGGCCGAATCTGACGTTTACCCGTCTGATTTCCAATACGATCAATCGGGTGGCGTGTACCTAACTGGCATCTTCCAAGATCGCTTGCTTTTGGGTACAGACGATGTCTTGCTTGAAGGTGCAGCTGGTTTTGATAGCGACTTCATCATTCGCTTCGATCAGTTTGGAGACATCGACTGGTATTATGCCCTCAGCAATTCCATGGACTGCAAACAACCTAGCGTGGTTTTAGCACCTGAAGGAAATAGCATTTGGTGGGTGGGCTCGGTGCATGGAAGCATTGATTTGGATCCGACAGCCGGCCAATATGAAGTTCAAACCAACCCAAATCCAAATACCCAGAGCTTATTGACCCATTTGTCTGCGGCCTTTATCACTGAAATCGATCAATCAGGAAGTATTGAAAAAATCAACTATTTCAACACAGAAACGGAGGTGTATTTTATGACCATGATGGCACACCCCAATCAAGACTATTACCTATTGTATGGCGGAAGTTCGAACCGAAATTTTGATCATGACTTCGGTTTGGCTGAATATTTCGATCCGACTTTAACGCGATCGTACATTGCAAAATATGATGGTGTTAGAATCCCGGAGGCCCTATCCACGGCTGAATTGGACGATGAAGACTTTCATGTTTTCCCGAATCCTTCATCATCCATCTTTTTCGTGAATGACCATGAATCCATTCGCTCGCTGTTCGTGCGGGATGTCGCTGGCCGAAGTGTTCCATTTTCCTTTAGCAACGGAAAAATCAGCTTGACAAAAGGGATGGCTGGCATTTATTTTCTGCAAATGGAAACAAAGCAAGGAATAAAGACTAAAAAAGTAATCTTCACGCCCTAAATGGAAACTACCAATCACGAAATGTACATGAAGCGCTGCTTCGAATTGGCGGCCTTGGGCAAAGGAAATGTTGCTCCAAACCCCATGGTTGGAGCTGTAATCGTGTGTGATGGGAAGATTATCGGTGAAGGATATCATCAACAATTTGGCGAAGCCCACGCAGAAGTGAACGCCATCGCCAGTGTGAAAGATGAATCGCTTCTATCAAACAGCACAATCTATGTCAACTTGGAACCGTGTGCGCATCATGGCAAAACGCCACCTTGCGCTGATTTGATCATCGAAAAGAGCTTTCAACGGGTGGTGGTCTGCAATTTCGATCCCTACAAGGAAGTGGCAGGAAAAGGCCTTCAGCGGATGCGAGACGCTGGAATAGATGTAGTTACGGGCGTATTAGAAGCCCAAGGACGCTGGCTCAATCGTAGGTTTTTCACCTACCACGAACAAAAACGACCGTACGTCATCCTAAAATGGGCGCAAACCATTGACGGCTTCCTAGATCACAACAGACAGCCAGAAGACGACCAGAAGGCACTTAAAATCACGAATAAAGCAGCCAATCAATTGGTTCACCGATGGCGCTCGGAAGAAATGGCGATTCTAGTAGGAAAAAACACGGCTTTGCTGGACGATCCAAGCCTAACCACGCGGCTTTGGCCGGGTAAAAGCCCATTGAGGATCGTCATTGACCCGCAATTGCAGCTTCCGAAAACACTTAAGCTCTTCAGCGATGGCCGACCAACGTGGGTGTATAATGCTGCGAAAGCCTATTGCGAAGATGAAATTTGCTACGAACGCATTTCAGACCCATCGCGCTTTGAACACGAAATCATGGGACATCTGTTTCACAACGACATTCAAAGCATCATCATCGAGGGTGGCCCAAATACTTTACAGCGGTTTTACGATGCCGGATTATGGGATGAAGCCCGCATTTTCACAGGCATGCAACGCATTGGTGACGGTGTCCGCATCCCGCGATTTGTTGGAGAGTTGAAATCAACCACTCACTTGGACGATAACGTGTTACAAGTTTACTCTCGAGCGTGATATACATCGTCCTCAGTATATTTTCTGCCACGGCTATCCTATTGCTTTTCAGATGGATGGGACATAATGGAGTGAATTCGCGCCACGCCATTATGGTGAATTACGCTGTTGCGGGATTAATCGGCCTACTCTTCTTTTCACATTCAGAAGAAGTTTGGAACAAATCGTGGTTCTTGCCTTCCATGGCTATGGGCGTATTCTTTTACATCGTTTTTCGTTTCATCGCTAAAACAACCCAAACAAATGGCGTTTCTGCCGCAAGTATTGCAACCAAAATGAGTGTATTGATTCCTGTTTTAACAGGAATTTTCCTGCTCGATGAATCGATCAGCTGGCTTAAGGTTATCGGGATTAGCTTGGGATTAGTTGCTGTTTTTTTCGCGTCAAAACCCAATCAAAATATTGAGAATTGGAAATGGCTGCTTTTGGCATTCTTGGGTAGTGGTTTGATTGATGCTGCTTTGAAGCTCTTTCAAACCTGGAGTGTAACCAGTGCCGAGTTCCCGTCTTACATCACCGTTATCTTCAGTTTTGCCTTCCTAGCCGGACTAGCGCATCATTTCACCCTTCCAGACCGAAAAATCGAAGCTAAAAGTTACTTCGGAGGCATAATGCTGGGTTTGGTGAATTTCGCTTCCCTTATTTTCATTTTGGAGGCCATCAGCCTGCCCAATTGGGAAAGCTCTGTCATCTTTCCTATCAATAACGTTGGAATCGTTGCACTAAGTTCTCTGTCTGCCTTAATACTCTTCAAAGAAAACCTCGACCTAAAAGGCTGGCTAAGCGTGATTTTAGCCCTTTGTTCGATTTGCTTACTTTCATTTGGATAATGGCAACAGTCGATAATTACCGAACCATAAAAGCACCGGCAGAAGGGGGATATCGCGAACGTGGCAGTAAGTTTTTTGCCTTCGCCTACCCTTGCTCTAGCGAAGAAGAACTCAAGGATTACATTGGGAATCTCAAGAAAATTCATCCTTTGGCGCGGCATTTCTGCTATGGAGCCATTTTCGGAACAACAAAAGAAGAACAACGATCAAACGATTCGGGCGAACCAGCTGGCACGGCCGGACTTCCCATTTTGAATCAAATACTTAGCGCAGACATGACCAACGTTGCCGTCATTGTCATCCGATATTTTGGTGGAACTAAACTTGGAAAACCAGGGTTGATTCAAGCCTATAAGTTGAGCGCCCAAGCTTCCCTTGAAGCAGCAAAAGCCATTACCATCACGGTCAAAGACAGCATTCACGTCCATTTCGACTATGACGACACAGGCAACGTAATCCGAGCAATTGAAGGCTTTCCAGGCGCTTCAATCGTGGATCAACTGTTCGACCAACGCTGTTCCATCATCTTTTCCGTTCCGCTCTCGACCGTTTCGGATGCGTTACATTTGTTCGATCATTTACCCCATGTTCAAATTGGTCAAATTGCATAGGTTTTTGCTTGTATCGGTGCTTGTTGTGATTTCCGGCTTAGGTCTGGCGCAGGATGCACTCAAATACGAAACAAAGGCATTGACGCATAGAGATTCGAGCGTGGCATCCATGGAAGAACAACTCAGTGCAAGTTTTCAAGCTCCCATTTCAATGCGAAAAGTACAGTCCAAAAAAAGTCCGATTGGAGTGCATGACCATTTTCAAATCGAAATCAACGGGCTACCCATCTATGAAGGTCTGGTGATTCGCTCGCGTTTCAATCAAGGCAATGCATCGATTTGTTATCCCAAGCTATCGTTGATGTTAGTACCATACCCATCAAAAACAAACCATGCTAGAGTCTTGAATTTTATAGAAAGTTTTGAGTTATTTGAATCGATATATCAATCTGGTTATCAGATCGTAATAATTGATAATATTCCCACACTTTCCTTTATCATAAAAGGAAAAATAGAGGGTTTTCCGCAAATCTTGATTTTAGATGAAAAAGGCGATGAAATCAATCGAAAAGACCTTACACGTTTCAATAAACCCGACTCACTGGTCCGTGTTATGGTCTTCCTTCCCGACCCGTTGACCCGTGCAGAAAAAGCTTATGGAAATCCACTGTACGATAACGATGACGCCAATGCTATCGCTTTGAACGATTTAAGAGTCGAAGACAGCATTCTGGTTCGATGGGACTCAAATACATTGGAATGGGTGCTCGAAAGCGACTATTTCCAAGGCATAGACCTAGATGCCATTCCGAATGGCGATGCGCCCACATCCATAAATGGCAGGTTTGATTTTGGCCGTGGTGAATTTGGCTTTGAATACGTGAACGCCTTTTACCACATACATCGTCAACAAGAACGAATGCAAGAGCTTGGCTTTACCGACTTAGCCAACTACCCCATTAAAGTTGACGCCCACTACGGACTGGCTGATCAAAGTTCTTTCTCCTTTGACGACAACAGCCAAACGGGTGTTTTGCGCTTTGGGGATGGCGGAGTCGATGACGCAGAAGATGCTGACGTTATTGTGCATGAATACACGCATGCGCTGAATTACAGCATAAACTCAAGCCCCGTTTCTGGTAACGAACGTGAAGCGATTGAAGAAGGCAATTGCGACTTCATTGCGCTTACTTATTCCCGTGCCATTTCCCAATTCGGTTACGATAAGATCTTTAACTGGGACGGTCACAATGAGTTTTGGACTGGTCGAAGTTTGACGAATTCACGATCCTACCCGTCAGACCTTGAAAATTACCTCTATGATGACGCTCCAATTTGGACGTCTGCCCTAGCCGATGTGGAAGATTATTATGGTCGAACGGTCAGCGAGAAACTCCTTTTCACGTCTATTTACAGCTACTTCCCCTACATGACCATGACGCATGCAGCCTCGCTTTTTCTGCAAGCAGATAGCGCCCTCTATGACGCTGAACACGCAGAGGTCATTTCCATCATATTTTGCAACAGAGGTTTACTGGAAGGCTGCCAAGACAGCTTGGTAAACGATCGACCATTAAGTGATCCATATCTAGCTAGTAGCGAAGCTTTTGCTGCAAATACTGGAAAGCTTCGATTATTCCCAAACAAGCGTGAATTGCTGAGCATTGAATTGATTGACCTGACCGGAAAACGCATTGCGCGTCATGAGTTTTCAAATGATGGCCGATTGTTTTACGAGCTCGACTTCCCCCAACTTGCAGCGGGATACTACGTACTATGGGTTCAGACGAATGCCGGAAGTTTTGCGTTTAAACTGTTGAAACAAAACGAATGATCGTGTTTCACTCGATTTAAATGCCTCTATTTTCGGCTTCTCCGATCCAATGATTCGATTTTTAATAGGAATATCGTTAACGCTATGCTTGGGACTTTCAGCCCAGAGCCAACGCAACCAGCTTTTGTCGTTTGATTACATACGAGCAGATAGCCATGCCCTGAATTACCCCAAAGGACGATATGATGATGCGAGAATCTTTGCGAAAGAACTATGCGAGGGTTTTGATACCGAACATGAGAAATTTCGCATTATATACCGATGGATTGCCGAAAACGTGGAGTACAAAACCGGTCGGAAAGGCACGGACGCCAATGTTATCTTGAAAAAGAAAAAGGCAATCTGCGAAGGCTTTGCAAGTCTTTTGGAAGCGATGTGCGCTTCTGTAGATATTCGATGCGAAACAGTAGTAGGCTTTGCAAAATCCGACCCAGGAACAGACATTCCCATGAACATGAAGGAAACCAATCACGCTTGGAATGCCGTGTTTCTTGCTGGCGAATGGCACCTAGTGGACGTCACATGGTCATCTGGTTATTACGACCCGACTCGTAGAAAACACATTCAGTCTTTCAATCCGATTTGGTTTATTGCCGATCCCGATTTTTTCATTTTCACCCACTTCCCCGAAAATGAGCGTTGGCAGTTAAATAAAAAACCAATGAAGAAGCGCGTTTTTAAACGTTCACCTATTTTAAAACCAGAAGGTTATGATATTGGAATGAAACTAATGGGCAAACAAAAAGGAAGGATGCACAGGACTTTCAAATTAGCCTTTAAAACGGAATCTGAAGTGAGTTGGGCCTCCATTCGTTTCGAGCGAGAAGACGAGTCGCAAGGATTGCTTCTTGTTAAGAAAAGCGATCATTATGAACTTAAATATCGATTTGATAAAACAGAATCCGGTGGATTCTATCTCTTTCTTGATGGCAAGGCCGTTTATGGTTTTGTGAAATAAATGGTTTTCTTGCATCGTTTAGTTTTCGTTCCAACCGATTTAGCACTATCACTCCATGAAATCAACTTTTAGACTATTCCTTGCCTTGGCCGTTTGCGGGCTTTTCACGCCCTCCACCGCTGGCGCCACATCCGTAGAACAGATACTTTCATTAAAAACACAAACCGTTGACGTAAGGACACTTGCGCCAACTGGAGAAGAAATCTACATCCAAACTCCATTTGCAAAGCCCATCATTGTGGATGAAGAAGCCTTGAAGCAAATCAAAGCATCGACTGTACTCAGCATAGAATTAGTTTATAGTGCGTTTAAATCTTCTGAAAGCTTCGATCAGACTGGCTTAAACAAACAGCGACTACAGAGCCTCAAGGCACTGATACCGGAGCTTTTTACCAACAACCTCATCCAATGGAAAATCATCGAACAAAACGGCTGCGACTCCCCTGAATCATGCAACAAGCTTTTTCATGGCTTCATCGTAAACATCAGACCCGAGCCCACAGCAGAAAGCATGAAGGCCGAAGTTGACTTTCTGGATGAACTATTCGCTCCGACAGGATCCTTGGAATTTGTTGAAATTAAAGAGGACGCGATGCGCATACCAAGCGGCCCATACGGTGCCCACGCAGCTCCCGACTGGTCAAAGGTTCGATTACCAACGGAAGAAGAATACACGCCAAAGCCAGATGAAAACAATCACACTCCCGCCTTTTACAAATTGGGATATCCAGGTGTTTTAATGCACCTCAATTCGCATATAAACACCGGCAAACGCAAAGTGGACGAAACTTACAACACTCGATTGACCATAGACCCGAAAGGATATGCGCAAACAGCGGAATTAACCTTAGAAAAAGGTGAAGGCATATATGCTAAGATACTTCAACAAGCATTGCGTAATATGGTCTGGATTCCTGCACGAACCGCGGGAAAGCGAGTTGAAGACAAAGTGGAATTCACGATAACTGTCAATAATAAAGGTGTATCCGTTTTTGTAGACGGAGTGCCCGTTGAATTTCCAGAACGAACAGCGTTCAGCCTTTTTGGAGGCGTTGCTCATACCGGAAACATCCAAACCGATTCCAATATTTTCAAGGTCATTGAACGACACCCCGAATGGAATGATATGGCTGTCATTGGCGATTTAACCGGAAGCATGTCGCCATACACAGCGCAAATCCTGCTTTGGCACAAACTGAACATCGAAAAAAACACGAATCGAACGAAGCATTTTTACTTCTTCAACGATGGCGACAGTAAGCCGAACATGGCAAAAAAAACCGGGAAAGTTGGCGGGATTTACGATGGCATAGGCGACAGCTTTGACGATGTAAAAGACTTAGCCAAAAAGTGTATGATGGCAGGCGGTGGAGGTGACGCACCCGAAAACAACGTAGAAACATTGATCAAGGCTACCACGGAATGTTTGGAATGCAAGGAATTTGTCATGATAGCCGACAACTACGCCACCCCAAGAGACATGAGGCTTATTGATCAAGTCAACAAACCGGTTCGCGTTATTCTTTGCGGAGTTTGGGGGCCAATCAATCCAGCCTATTTAGAAATGGCACGCAAAACAGGCGGATCTGTTCATACCATGGAAGAAGACCTCGATGGCCTGATGGAATATACCGAAGGCTCAACGTTTGAATTCAACGGTAGCGAGTACCAAATCAAAAATGGAGTCATCATCCGACTTTCCAAGATGTAAGGAAGCAAGTTTCGCATGACGATGCCTCGTTTCTTAGTTTCGCAGCAATGAAATCTTTCGTGAATCTCACCACGTTTCTACTGATTTTTGTAGCCTTCCTGTCTCAACCAACCATTGCCCAGTCATGGGGCGCTGTTGGAACGGGCACAGACGGCCCTGTTCACTGTTTAAATAACTTCGGCCAGAGTTTATCGATAGGTGGCAAATTCAAGCTGATAAACAGCTTTAATCGAGTCAACCATTGCCTTGTTAGAGAAAACTTTCTCAACAACTACACCTATTTCTTCACCTTCACCGAGGATTTCAACACACCACAATCGGGCGGCAGTCTGCCCGGAACAGCTATTTACGCAAGTGCTCCATTCAATAATCGCCTTCATGTTGGGGGTAAATTCTACCATGAATCCAGTTTGGAAAACATCGGTATCGGTTATATGGAAGAAGATCCATCGTCCGGTTTCACAAGCTTTCACAGTTATTCGCACACCATTGCTGACTCACAGGCCGTTTTATGCTTCAAGTCCTTTGACGATAAACTCTTTTTTGGCGGAAGTTTCACCAACTTAAACGGAGCCAACTTTATAGCTTACATCGAAACCAACGACTACCCTACTCCGACCATCAAAAGCTCTGGAAACCAAATCAATGGCACAGTTCGAACCTTGGAAGTATTTGAAAACACCCTGTATGCTGGAGGAGATTTTTTAGCACTTGATAGCGACAGCGTTGTTCAAAGTCACATCGCCAAATGGAATGGCAGCGACTGGGAACTGGTCGGGAAAGGATTAAACGCCAATGTTTACACTCTGTTTCCATTCGAAGGATTGCTCTATGCGGGTGGGGCGTTCACGGCTTCAGACAGCCTTCCTATTTCAAAACTGGCAAAATGGAACGGCATGGCTTGGTCCCAAGCTGGGCCCGGCTTTGTTGACAGCACTGACACCGTTTTCAGCATAGCGAGCTATGACGACACCCTTTTCATTGCTGGACGATTGAAAAACCCTCAATATACCTACCTAAAAAACATTACCATGCTGGTCAATAACGACTGGAAAGTCTTTGCCGTTGGTCCATCAGGCCCTATTTATGCGATGGAAGCATATCGCGGGAAACTCTACATCGGAGGTGATTTTCAAAAAGTAAATACACAAGTATTCTCGAATTTGGTGACCTATCATAATGGAAACGCGTCACTTGGCGTAAGTACATCGTCTATGAACCCTAAGGAATTAACCCTATTCCCATCGCCATGTGATGAAGTTCTTCATATTGAGTCGATCGAAGAAATCAACGAAATATCGATCCTGTCATCCGATGGAGTAATACACAGAACCATCGAACAGAACAGCAACTCAAGCTCATTAAAGACAAGTGATCTCCCTGCAGGACACTATCAAGTAATCGCTACTTACAAAGATGATTACCAGACTACTAAACCATTTTTAATCATTCACTAATGAATATAAAAACATTGTTGTTTTCGCGCTTAATTCCGACCCCATTCGTCTTGATTGCAATTGGCTTAAGTATGGCGTCATGCGAAAACTGCAAGGAGTGTTATCTGATTGAAAATTCGAAGGTCGCCCCATCCGAGACTTATATTGGAGAGCGCTGCGATGCTCAAATCAAGGAATTGGAGTCGCAAGATTTGGTTTGCCTTCACCCCGATTGTTATTACGAGTGTCGTTAAAGGAAAGCCACTTGAAAGCATACTTTTGCGCTTCTGCTTATGAATCCATACAAAACAGTTGCTTTTCACACCTTAGGTTGCAAGCTAAATTTTAGCGAAACTTCAACAATTGCTCGCCTTTTTGAACAAGGCGGTTTTGCAAAAGTTGGATTTGACGAACGCCCCGATGTCTTTGTCATCAATACGTGCTCTGTCACTGATCATGCGGATAAGAAATGCCGCAATTTGGTGAGAAGGGCGAAAAACAAGAATCCAGAAGCTTTTGTTGCTGTAATTGGCTGTTACGCCCAACTCAAACCCGATGAAATTGCTGAAATAGAAGGAGTCGATGTTGTTCTTGGTGCAAACGAGAAGTTCAACATCCTCGAATACTTGGATAAGCAAGCCAATGGCGGTAAGGCACACATAGAAAATGGGCACATTAAGGAAGTCAAGGATTTCATTCCATCCTACTCTGCTGGAGACCGAACACGAACCTTTTTGAAGATTCAAGATGGATGCGATTATTTCTGCTCGTTTTGCACGATACCATTGGCGCGCGGCCGCAGCCGCAATCAAACCATTGAAGAAACACTTGACGTTGCTAAAGAAGTAGCGCAAACCGGAGTAAAAGAAGTTGTCTTAACCGGTGTAAACATTGGCGACTTTGGCCAAAATGGCGAAGAAAACTTCCTACAATTGATTCAGGCTTTGGATGAAGTGGAAGGCATAGAGCGCTTTCGAATCTCAAGCATTGAACCCAATTTGCTGTCGGATGACATCATTGACTTCGTTGGAAAGAGCAAGAAATTTGTTCCCCACTTCCATATTCCGCTTCAATCGGGATCGGACGAAATGCTCACGAGCATGCGCAGGCGCTACTTGACCAATTTATACAAAGAACGTATCGAGCGCATCAAAAACGTCATGCCTAATGCCTGTATTGGAGTTGACGTAATTGTAGGGTTTCCAGGAGAAACAGACGCTGAATTTCTAAAAACGGTCGAGTTCCTTAAGTTAATTGATATCAGTTATTTACATGTGTTTACCTATAGCGAAAGAGCAAACACGACAGCCATGCGAATGGATGATGTAATTCCGATGCAAACAAGGCAAGAGCGGAATAAAATTTTAACCCATTTGAGCATTAAAAAGAAGCGCGCTTTTTACGAAACTCAACTCGGAACCTCGCACCTTGTTTTGTGGGAAGCTTCGGAAAATGAGGGCATGATGCACGGCTTCACCGAGAATTATGTAAAAGTGGAATTACCTTATGATGAGCAACGAATCAATACGACCGAATCGGTGATTTTGCAAGAAATTGGGCGTAGCGGGCTAGTTTCCGTTGGCATTGAATCAGACATGATGTTGGTGAGCGAAGATCAGGTGAGCGATTAATTACGGATAAGACAGAACCTTGAGCGATAGCAACGAAAAATCCATTTTCTTCCATGTCGGCACCGGAAAAACCGGCACCACATTTCTGCAATATCGCGTGTTTCCAAAGCTGAAGAAGGTTCAATACATCCAACGAACCAAGTATAAGCGAGCGAAAAGCATCATATCTAACAGTTCGAATCGACATTTTTTAGTCTCGCGGGAATTTGACCAACAGTTGGAACATGAGGTGAAATCGTTTGCCGCAAGTTTCCCGCAAACCGTTCCCATCATTGTTTTCCGAAAGCACGACTCCTATGCCGCATCGCAATACAGACGCTTCGTAAAGAACGGATTTCGGGGTTCCATCACCGATTTCATTGATATTGAAAATGATGGCGGCCATTTCAAAAAGGCTGACTTCACCTATTTGCAACAGATTCACATTCTGGAACGCTATTTCAATCAAGTTCCTATTGTGTTGTTCTATGAAGACATGCGCGACAATCCTTCCGCCTTTGTGCTCGAGTTTGCAAAAAGCATTCAAGCCGAAATTGATGTAAAGGACATCGACTTTTCTAGAAAGCATACCTCCTATTCAGAGCAGCAACTTAAGGTGATGCTTGCGCTCAGCCGAAAATTCAACCTTAGAAATCGCAAGGTCAGTGAAGTCAAACTACTTCAGTCGCTTTGGAGTTTAGGCCTCAAAATCACCAAATACGCCATATTGTTTTTTGCCCAAATGATACCAAACGGCACTTTGTCGCAAGATCCCTTAATCGCGAAAGCAGATTTGGAGCGCATTTCAGCTCATTTTAAGGACGATTGGGAACAAACGCGATCGTATGCGCAAACGCTAAAAGAAAAACGCTCAAAACGAACTATTGAGCCATGAAGCACATCTTAATGCGAAAATCTATCTTAGTCATCCAATGAAAAGGGAAATACGCATCACCCGCCCGGTAAAACCCGAAGCGCCAAAACAGGCCAATAATCCCCTTCACGGCATTAAACTCAAGGATATGCTTCAATATTTGGTGGATTACTACGGTTGGGAAGAACTGGGCGAACGAATTAATATTCGATGTTTTCAAAGCAATCCAACCATGAATTCGAGCCTTAAATTTTTGCGAACAACGCCATGGGCGCGCGAAAAGGTTGAAAACTTGTATTTGAGGCTCGTGGATAAACAAGCCTAGTTTTCAACTAACTTTAGACTTAACCATTGGACTGAACCAATGATTCATTGAAACTATTGCCTTTACATGAAACCCATTCCTGAAAACCACCTTCCGCACTACGATATACGTCCAAGATTTCGGTATGAAACAGACATCAAATCAAGCGAAATAACCGATAAGATAAAGGCCGCGCTTAAAGCTGAAGGTTGTCCTTGTAAAGGCTCAGTTCATCCGGGATATGCAACTTTATATCTCCCCATGGAAGAACAACATTATTGGTCTCCGCAATTATCGCTAACCGTGGAAGAAGACGAATTGGGAACACTTATTCGTGGGTTATACGCACCGCGGCCAGCCGTCTGGACGATGTTTGTGTTCTTCTACTCGTTCATCGGCTTTGCTGCACTCATCATCAGCATCGTAGGACTTTCCAACTGGTCCTTAAACAAGTCAGCAGCCATTCTTTGGTTCGTGCCGCTTTTGGGGTTGATCTTCCTATCCATTTATTTGGTTGCGTACTTTGGTCAAAGAACCAGCATCGAACAAATGATTAAACTTCATCGTTTTCTTGAGGAAAGCACCGGTTTGACCATCGATGCCCATAACAACCCAAAATAAATGCCGCATCGATTTGCACTGACCAGTGTTGGCATTGTGTTTACCGCTGTGTCCCTGCTCTGTAGCCTAACTTTCTTTCTGCCTTTTATCATAATTCTGCCGGCATCTGGATTTCTTGAAGTCATTTTTAACGCCATTTACCCAAATGATTATCCTTCAGCCGGACGCGCCTCCATCGCAACGCTGTGCCTAATCATAGCGGTCATTATCTTCTTGTTTTATCAAGCTATAAATCGCCTCGAAAAACCTTCGAAACAAGACCTGAATTTTATGGCCATTAAGTATTATCTCATCCTAACCCTGTTTATACACGCTCTAGGCTCATTCATCCACACTTCTTACAATTGGAGTAGCGCAAGCGATGGGCAGTTCATTTTTGGTATAGCTAATGCCTTTCCCGTGACCAGTTTTGGCTATTTGATTCTTGGTCTAGTCATGGACTGGCTAAGAAGCGAGGATGCCAGCCATCCCGCAGAAAGGCATTCTGATTCATAAAAGTCGTTACCAACCGCGGTGTTTAGACTTTTTGTGATGGTACCGTTCAGGTTCGAAACTTTATTTGTTTGACCATTACCAAAAGACCTATGAAAACAATCACTTATTGCATTTGCCTACTCAGCTTTCTCAGCAGCTGTACAACGCAAAACACGGCTAATTCAGCGAATGAAGCCCTTGACAGCAACGGAATTGAAATCGACCAAAATGCCCTCATCATTGGCGATCCACTAGATTGTGGTATTGAAAACACCTTATTATTTCCAGTTGGCGGCAGCTATCAGCCTGAGGCTTACCGAGGTGATCAAATCGAACTTCGATCGCTTTCTTTCACTTCGAATCAATCGAGTAAGCTCTATGACCGCTGGGCCAGCAGCGAATTCATCAACAGCGACAGAAATGCCTTCGACATCACTAATATTTTATTCTACGACCCTAGAAATCGGGAGAGCTATGCCCTTACAACCGATTCCATTCACATTCTTTCTTTCGCCCTACACCAAGAATTTGACAATCCTTTGATTTTTTATCGAGTCGTAAAAGCAAACACAAATGGCGATGAAATAGTAGATGAAGCAGATGGCGTAGCACTCTACACTTCCACTCTAAATGGCCACGATTTCAGGCAAGTAACACCAGACAATGAGTCGTTTACAGACTATTTCTATTATAGCGCTACTCAATCCATTCTGGCAAAAACCATTGTAGACCGAAACAAGGACGGGGTTTTTTCTTCAGCTGATGAAACCAACTTTAGGGAGGTTTTGCTCTCTGCTCCAGCTATGGGCGTGGAAATTTTTGATACCGACTTGAAGAATTCCATTCGCATTGACCATTAATCCAAAAGGTAATGGCTTAACTTGCCAAAAATTGATCGTATGACCTTTCGAATCTTGTCCTTTTGCCTTCTTTCCGCGCTCTTTGTTTCGTGTTCAGATGAGTTACCCATCATTGAAGAAAATATAGCCGGAAATTGGAAATTCACGGCATTTGAAGCCAATACACCAGGCTTAAGCCCGGACATCATCGATGCCGCCAAACAAGAAGCGCTTTCGATTTCCTACATATTAAAAACCGACCATCGTGCCTACATGAGTTCCATTTATTATACGGAAGGTCAATCGGGCGCTTGGAATCTGAACGAAGAAACGCGCACCATTCAATTGGACAGCCAGTTTGAAGGAGAGGATGTAAGCGAAAATTTCTTGGTTACAAGTGTAACTCCCACTAAAATGGAATGGCAACAGGTGCTAGTTGGTATTGGCGAATTGAGCTTTGTCTTGGAAAAGCACATTGCTAAGCAATGACCCCGAAAAGGCAATTCCCTTCAGGGTCATTAACAAACTAAACAGCTTTATCTGGCTTGTTCAAGGCAAATGCTACTTGGACGAAGCGCTGATTCACCTCAACCGAAAGTTGATCTAGGTAGGTGATTAGAGAAACGACCGTAGCATGCTTAAAATGAGCGTCTTCCCATGATTGGTTACCATATTCTTTTGTTGCCATTTCGTCAAGGTTTACCCATCGCGCTAATTCAGAATCATCAACGCCAATTTCTGTCATTCCAGCCTTCCATTCGCCAATCATCCGCTTCAAAGCAATAGCATTGTAGGTTTTTTGTTCATCCAATAACTCGTGCTGAAGATGCTCGGTTCCTGTTCCCCAAGCCATATCTTGAATATTCATTGAAACGGCTTCTTCCTCGGAAACAGATTGGCTTAACACGATGGAATGTATTCGAAAGGCCTCCATGTAATCTAGCAATTCCTTTGTGCGCTTGTAAACTGGCTCCATGGAGCGTTTTACCGAATCAGGCAAGGCCATCATGACTTGTGCACTTTCTTCGTTCGATTGTATAGTCTGTTGCCGCATACTTTCATGCATGACGTAGAAGCTATCGCGGATGTCCTTGCTGTTACTGAGGTTGAACATGGCGAAGAGCAAACCACCACAAGAAATCATGATGACAGAATTCACCATGGTATTGAAGCGCATTTCAACCCTGCGAATTCGAGTTAAAAAATAAATGGGAACATAGGCAAAGACATACAAAGTGACGCTCGATAGCATCAAGGGCATAGCAGTTGGCCAGTGCATGATTTTGAAAATAACTCCGATGGCGGCTATAGAAGCCAGAATGAAACCAAAGGCAAAGACCAATTTATCGGTCTTACTCTCCTCGTCTTTAAACTTCAAGACGATCATTAATGGAAGAAAAACCAGGCTAAAAAAGAAGCCTGCTAGAACGATGCATACTCCTGCCCCTGGCAAGTGAAACGACTTTAAAATTGCTCCAGCGACAGTAAAGAACGCAGTGGCAATACCCGAAATATATAATGTGTTTTTCATGGCGTAATAATTTTTAAACGTTAATAAATTGGTGGTTTCCTCCTCTATTTCTCGCAATTCATTTTTGAAGAATCGAGGCAACACGTTTTCATAGAACTTGTAAAAGTCTTGGTCGTAAGAAAGCTCTTCTTCCATGATACAGCATATGTGATCTAGTAGGTTCAATTGCAGATCTTCAATTGTCACCCCACGTGCCTTTATATCATTGAATATGAAGTCTATTTCCTTCTCATCAAGTGTGCGCATTTCCGAGTTTTGGTTCTAAATCCAACAAAAACTTCATGGTATTCACAAAGTCAGAGAATTCGTTCACTCGTTCCGTAGCCATTGTCCGCCCTTGATCAGTGAGCTTATAATACTTGCGAACACGTTTTCCGATAAACTCCTTCTCTGTATCCAATTCACCATTTTTTTCTAGTGCATGCAAGGTGGGATATAGAGCGCCCTCTGTGATGAGTATTTTCCCATCGGTCAATTCCTTGACACGTTGGGTGATCTCATAACCATACATCTTACCCTGCTCTTTTAGTAGGTTTAAAACGATGGTTTTGAGTGTTCCTTTTATTAGTTCTGATGAATACATAGGACAAATATACATTAGTTTCTTATGTATTGACGATTCAATACATAATATTCTTAGGTATTTAGATTAACTAATTGATTTTATGCTACTTAAATTTGAAATAGACAAATAAGCGACCGAAGTTCTTACTATCCTTATCTATTCTATGGTATTTATTCTTGATGTGTTTCTGGTCCAAGAAGCGGATAACTTTCTTCTTTAATTGACCACTCCCCTTTCCGGGTATGATTTCGAGCGTGCCAATTTTCCGCTCCAAACAATCATCAATAGCTTGATTCAATGATTTATCGATGAGATCGCCTTTATTGAAGATATCGTGTAAATCGAGTTTAAGTTTAGACATAAGCTGGGCTAAAGTGTAAAAATCGATATTCGCTCCTAAGCGATGAAATCCAATCCAATTATTTCCATCATCATGCCTGTGCAAAACACGGAGGCTTACCTAAAAGTCTGTTTGGATTCCATAATCGATCAGAGCTATCAGGCTTGGGAGCTCATTGCTGTAAACGACCATAGCACCGATTTATCGAAAAAAATCCTGCAATCGTACGCTAAACAGGATCATAGAATCAAAACCATCGACA
>Ga0115566_10001406_pt1 | contig 20533 bp, 19 predicted proteins | sample COGITO_mtgs_1204_3_FD_87173 | JGI IMG/M metagenome (GOLD analysis project Ga0115566, IMG submission 87173) | Pelagic marine microbial communities from North Sea - COGITO_mtgs_120405 | ecosystem: Environmental > Aquatic > Marine > Epipelagic | place: Germany:Helgoland, sampling site Kabeltonne...
TTGATCGTGTCTTTAAAGGTGTGAGGTGTCTTAGGTAGAATCTCTAGCGGATCAAATTGTTCGCCTAAATCATAACTGGGGAAGACAACTGCTCCACCTGCATGTTCCTCTTCGGATAAACCAGATAAATTAGCGGCAAAACTGATTTGTGTCTTAACTTCCTTTTTACAGTAGCCAAAATAATTATCGGCTATAACCGTAACAACCAGGCCCGATGTGTCGCGAAACGTAAGCTTGAAGGCTCCCCCATCGTTGTAAAGCTCTTCGGGGTTATTTTCATAATACATCCCATCCCGAATCTCTCTCTCTGTAGCATCAGCTTTAGAAGGAAGGTTGAGAATTTGTTTTGGTGTTCCAGCTAGATGTGGAGCCACAATTACACAACCTGTGTGCCCGGTCCAATTCTCGATGTCTAAACCAGCGTCATTTTCAGCTAAGAACGGATCGCCTCCGTTGCCAAAAATACTTTCCACAAAATCAAGATTTGCAACACATCCTCCAGGAGCAAAAAACCGAACTTCCATAGATTTTTCGCGAATATATCCCTCAACTGCTGGACATACAACTGGTCTTAAAAGAAGGGATACCCAGCATTTTGCAGGATCATCTTCATTAGATGAAAAAGGGAAAACCATATCCTGGGGCGGAGGATTGAGGGCCAGACGAAGTAATTCCTTTGCGGCATTTAACGGAACAACCTTCTTGTCATCTGCGGCTGGTAAACCTACATCTGCAACATGAAAGACTCCAGAGGTTGTTCGGCGATCGCTTGAGGGGTTGTGTAGGACGCCCTGTGCAATTCGTCTAGATTCCATGATAGATGAAGAAAAATTATAGCCATCCCGAGGCAATGATGTGATTCGTGCTAACCCATGGCGGTCTAAAACAAAAGATTCTGTCGGAAGGCTAGGCCGGTCAGTTCCAAGAATTCGAGAAAGGAAATCCTGAATTCGTCTGTCAGCGGGACAAAGGTAACCTCGCAAGAGTCTAACTTTTTCACGATATTCCTTCACTAAGGATCCACTGAGTCGCAGTGTTGGGTTATCAGATTGGTCACCTACGGTGGGGAGTCCCAGGGTAGCGAGTTTAAGATTAGTGTAATTGACTAATTCTTGATAGTGAGGTGAGCCTAAATCATATCCTTCACCAATACCAAGTTGTTTAGATTTTTCTTCGGGAAATACAGTTTTCATAATTAGTGGTATGTTAGTAGTAAGATTAAAGAACAACCCGTGCCTAATTGATAAAAAGTAGCAAAAAAGGGCAAATTTTACCACATTTTTAAATGTTGAAACCCGATTTTAAGAACGAAATCAAATTTTGAGAATAAAAGATTAACAAGTTGGACCTGTAAATTTTTATATACAATGCTTGAACAAAGTAATTAATCGTGCGATAAAAGAACTTTAAGGGCCCTTAGCTCAGTTGGTTAGAGCATGCGACTCATAATCGCCAGGTCGTCGGTTCGAGCCCGACAGGGCCCACCATTTAGTAAAATTCTAAGCTAATTATTCAAACTCTGTATTTGAATCTTCAATCGGTATTTTAATATCCATCCATTTATCGGACCATTTAAAAAATTCAGAGAACTCGACTATATGAATTCGTTCCGAAATTTCGGCTATTCGTGCTTCAGTTAATTTGAGTAATTGGGTATATTTTCCCAGCTCTTTTTTATTTTGATTTAATATACGATTAACTTCTAATTCCCGCTCCTGTACAAGCTTTGAATGTTCTTCACGAGGGTCGGGCTTGGTTATTTTTACTACCGGTTGTTCAAAAATATTCTCATCTTCTCTTTCATTTGAATCTAGTGATTCATTCTGACCACTATCTGCAAAGGGATCGGTAGTTTGAGCTGCTATGGTAACGGGTTGTTCAACAGGTTCATTCTTAATGGTATCTAGGAGAGCCTCATCTAATTCAGGAATTTCTTTGGGCAGTGGTATAGCATCGGGCTTTGTAAGGCAAGGTTCAGCGGGGCGTGCATATGAATTTGTGAAACAGAGCACCTCATCATCGCTCAATTTCTTATCCGAAAGAAATTTGATACATGAGTGGGCAAACATTTTTAATGCCTCTGTAGCATTGTAAGCCATAAAATATTTTTCGACAGGTAAATCCTGATCGAGAGTATAATTAACTTTAAATTCAATAAGATCGGGTTCGCGTTCTAATTTTTTACTCATTGGGCAATGATGATTAAAAGGAATTTCAGTCGGGCACGGAAATTGAAGATCCTTATGATTAATATCAACACAGCATATTTTTAATTTAGCAAGAAGTATATTAAAATAAATTTCTAATGCTTATAATTCATAAGAATTATGAACATTAATATAAACTAATAAGCATAGGGAGAAATATCCCTTAATTAAAAAATGCTTACAGGGATTTTTTCCGAGCGATTTTTTTGGCCATTTCGAAACGGGCAACAGCTTCTAATTGTTCAATTTGAGCCCGCTCAAGGTTACTTTTCTTACCTTCTTCTAAAGATTTTTTTGCTTTCTGTATAGCCTCGTCAATTGCCGCTTCATCTTCTTCACTTACATCAATCGCTTGATCAGTTATGATAGAAACTTTGTTACCGTAGACTTCTACAAAGCCCGATCCAATGGCTAGGTAGTTAATTTCACCATCGTGTTCAATTTTAAGATCACCCGGGATTACTCTATCAATGATCGGAATATGTTTAGAAAGAATATCAATCTTTCCATTCAGAGTTGGTACCACAACACTTTTTACCTCCTTAGAAAAGGCAATTGAATCGGGCGTAACAATCTCAAGAACGAGTGACATTATATGAAAAGATTAAGATTTTTCCTGATTAATCACTCCGTCGATTCCGCCCTTCATGTAGAAATCATTTTCAGATACCTCATCCAATTCTCCATCAAGAATCATTTTAAATCCTTTAATCGTATCTTTAACAGAAACATATTGACCAGAAACCCCTGTAAAAACCTCAGCAACATGAAAGGGTTGCGATAAAAACTTTTGAATTTTCCGAGCTCGAAAAACAGTTTGTTTTTGTTGGGGTGATAATTCATCCAAACCAAGGATTGCTATAATATCTTGTAGATCCTTGTAAGATTGTAGAACTTCCTGTACGCCACGAGCCACTTTAAAATGTTCTTCGCCAACGATGTCAGGCGACAGAGCGTTTGAAACGGAAGACAATGGATCAACTGCAGGATAAATTCCTAATTCAGCGATAGATCGTTCCAATACGATAGTTGAATCAAGGTGGGCAAATGTATTCGCGGGAGCCGGGTCGGTAAGGTCATCAGCTGGAACATAAACAGCTTGGAATGAAGTGATAGAGCCCTTTTTTGTTGAAGTAATTCGCTCTTGGAGGATTCCCATTTCTTCCGACAGTGTGGGTTGATAACCAACTGCAGAAGGAGAGCGACCTAAAAGTGCTGATACTTCTGAACCTGCCTGCGAAAATCTGAAAATATTGTCTACAAAAAGTAAAACATCTTGACCCATTTCATCCCGAAAATACTCGGCCATAGAAAGTCCTGATAAAGCGACTCTCATGCGAGCACCAGGTGGTTCATTCATTTGTCCATAAACCAAAGCCACTTTAGATTTTGAAATGTCATCCTGGTTGATGACTCCAGCTTCAGACATTTCCTGATAAAGATCATTACCTTCACGGGAGCGCTCCCCTACCCCAGCAAAAACGGAGTAACCACCATGTGCCTTAGCAATGTTGTTGATCAATTCCATAATAACAACAGTTTTACCAACCCCTGCTCCACCAAAAGCACCAACTTTTCCACCCTTGATAAATGGGCAAATCAGATCGATCACTTTAATACCCGTTTCAAGAATATTAGCTTCTGTGTCTTGGTCCATCAATTCAGGAGCAGCACGATGAATAGGGCGAGTTTCCTCGTTTCCGCATTCACCTTTATTGTCAACGGTTTCACCAATGACATTAAAGATCCGGCCGAGAACTTTTTCTCCGACAGGAACGCTTATGGGAGCACCAGTATTTAAAACATTTACTCCTCTAACTAATCCTTCAGTAGACGACATAGCAACGGAGCGAACCCGATTACCTCCGAGATGTTGTTGAGTCTCTAAGACTAATCTTTTCTCGCTATCAAATCCGGGAACTTCATAAGTTACCTCAAGTGCGTCATAGATTTTTGGAGTGGCACCTTCCGGGAATTCAGCATCCACAACGGCACCAATGACTTGAACAATTTTACCGACTTTAGAATTTTCGATATCCATTTTTATAATAAGGTAGAAGAATTATTGGGAAAAGGAAGCAGCCGAGATTTCAAGAATTTCCTGAGTAATCGCAGCCTGTCTTGCTCTGTTATATTGGAGTGTCAGGTCGTCTATTAGAGAACCCGCATTATCAGTAGCACTTTTCATCGCGACCATTCGGGCACTATGTTCAGAAGCTTGTGATTCGAGTACTAATTGAAAGATTTCCTGTTTTAGATAGAGAGATGCAAGCTCTGCAAGCACAGCATCTTTATTTTCAATTAAGATTTCACGGTCATCTTTAGGAGCAGGAGTGGAATCAGATTGAAAGCGGGAATGAAGTTTTTCTACCATCGAATCTAAATCGTTTAGTGGAAACAGACGAATGGTTTCAGGTTCTTGCCTAAGGGTGTTAATAAATGAAGTATAGACAACCTCAATTGTATCGATACTTCCTTCATCATAACTCCTCAGCATGAATTCTACTATTTTTCGAACATCAGCAAAAGTAGGTTTATCTGGTATAGAAAAATCTGCCAGTAAATCTCTGCGTGTTCTAGATAGAAATTGCGAAGATCTTTTTCCAACTGCAACATACTTAGCTGAATTATCTATTTCGGAAACTGCTCTAAAAAGATTACCATTCAAACCACCGCATAAACCTTTGTCTGTTCCTATAACAAGAATTCCACGATGCTTAACGGGCCTTTCCATGAAATATGATTGCGTAACTTCCTCGAATTCGTCTGCAATGGTTCCAATTATATCCGCAAGTAGCATGGCATAGGGCCTACCAGCTTTTGCAGAGTCTTGGGCTTTTTTCATTTTGGAGGTCGCCACCATCTGCATTGCACGAGTAATTTGGCGGGTGTTTTTAACCCCCTTGATCCTATTGCGTATATCTCGTGTATTGGCCATGAACGAAAAAAAATATTGAAATTAGGATTGGGTACGTTTCCAATCTTCCAAGGCAGAACGGAGTTTCTCTACTGTTCCATCTTCTAATTTTCCGGAGGTATAAATTTCATCACAGGGTTCTGCTCCTTGAGTGTATAAATACTCTTTTAAGCTATCAACAGCTTCTGCAATTTTAGAAACTTCAATAGAATCAAAGAAATCATTTTGAATAGCCCACATTACTGCGGTTTGAACCTCAACTGGAACTGGATTAAATGCGGTTTGTTTGAAGATTTCGACAATTCGTGCACCTCGGTCCAATCTTGCCTTGGTAGCAGCATCAAGGTCGGATTCAAATTGTGAAAATGCTGCTAACTCACGAAACTGAGCCAATTCAAGTTTAACTTTACCGGCAACTTTTTTATAAGCCTTGATTTGAGCTGCTGAACCAACCCGAGAGACAGATAATCCAACAGATACAGCTGGACGAATTCCTTTATTGAAAAGGTCTGTCTCTAAGAAAATTTGTCCATCTGTTATAGAAATCACATTGGTTGGAATATAACCAGAAACATCACCCATTTGAGTTTCGATAATAGGAAGTGCTGTCAGGGATCCGTTCCCATTATCTTCATTGAGCCGAGCTGAGCGTTCGAGGAGACGCGAATGTAAATAAAACACATCTCCCGGATAAGCTTCTCGTCCGGAAGGACGTTTCAATATCAGAGAAATTTGTCTGTATGCAACGGCATGTTTTGAAAGATCATCATAAACAATGAGTGCATCCATACCATTTTCCATAAACCACTCCCCCATTGCACAACCAGCATAGGGTGCTAAATATTGGTTTGCTGGATTGTCCGCAGCTGGGGCTGAAACAATGATAACATAATCCATTGCACCTGTTTCTTCCAATACTTTAATTGTTCGTGCAACATTGGAATTCTTTTGTCCAATCGCTACATATACGCAATAAACAGCTCTAAAGTCAGGATCACCTGATTCTTCACCCTTTTTGTTGATCTTTGCTTGGTTGATAATGGTGTCTATGGCGATGGTCGTTTTGCCCGTTGACCGGTCACCAATGATCAGCTCTCTTTGCCCTCTACCGATTGGAATCATGGAGTCGACGGCCATAATACCAGTTTGTAATGGTTGAGTAACCGATTTACGCGGAATAATACCGGGTGCAATTCGTTCTACTGGGTAAGAAATATCTGAGTCAATGGGTCCCTTTTCGTCGATGGGTCTGCCCACTGCATCTACAACACGTCCTAAAAGGCCTTTTCCTACAGGGACTGACAAGAGTTTGCCAGTTGTTCTAACCTCATCACCTTCTTTAAGGGCACTTGTTTCACCAAGGATAACGCAACCAACCGAATCCTCTTCCAAATTAAGGGCAATTCCAAGAATATTGCCTGGGAACTCGACCATTTCATTATACATAACCTTGGAAAGTCCTTCAACCCGGGCAACACCATCTGCTAAAGTTGCGATGGTACCCACATTTGTACGGGTAGCATCTGTTGAGAGGTTTTCAATTTCCTTGCGAATTAAATCAGTAATGGAACTCATTGGATATTATCAGATTATGTAAGAGATTTTTTTAGTCTTGAAATTCTGCTTGATAAAGAATCCTCGTATACATCATCTCCGATACGAAGTTTAAATCCAGCAATAAGTGGTTCATTTTTTTCTTGAACGAGGTCTATTTTACTTCCCATTGCTTTAAGCAATTTTTCGGAAAGTATTTTAGATAGAGTACTATTTTCATTCGTTGATGTTTCTAAAACACCTTGATAGGAATTAATTTTGCGCTTCATCAAGGTCAGGTAATGTTGAAGAATGGGTAAGGATTTACTAACACCTTCTTTTCTTAATTCTGAAATTACTTCTTCAACCCTTTGCTGGTCCGCTTTACCCTCATCATTAAGGGATAAAAGAATCAAGCCCTTGGCGATTTTTAAAGCTTTAGAATCCTTGGACATCAGAAAATCAAATTAGTTTGATAATGAAATCTCTTTTGCCGCAGATTCAGAGAAACGAGATTTTTCTTCGTCTCCCAATTCTCGTTGGAGTACTTTACTGGTAGTTAAAATGACCAGCGAAGCAATTTCTTCACGAGCATCGTTCAAAACTCTTTGTCTTTCCAATTCCATTGCACTTTTAGCCTTTTCAACGATTTCCTCCGCTTGCTTACGGGCTTCCTCTTTCTGTGCCTCTATATAGGATTTTGCTTGTTCCTGTGCTGTGGCAACCGTTTTTTTGGCCACCAATGAAGCTTCTTGTAAAGTTTCATTCTGTTGCTTTTCTGTGGCTTCCAACTCCAATTTGATCTTCTCTGCGTTTTTCAAAGAATCAGCTATTTTCTTTTCACGCTCGTCGATTGTGAGAAGTATCTTTTTTAAAGCAAATTGCCAAATAACGAAGGCAACGATTACAAAATTAATTGCCTGAGCAATAAGAAGAGGCGTATCGACACCAAACTTTTCTACAATTCCTGTCGTTACGTCTGATAAACTTGCCAAGGCAATCATTTTGCAAAAGGTGGTTTAATGATTTTAAATTAAAGAAACAAGGAATAGAAAGCCACAGCTTCAGCAAGTGCCATCCCAATAATTGATTGTACGAGAATTGCACCAGATGCATCGGGGTTTCTTCCTACTGCCTCAGCTCCTTTCATTCCGACAATACCTACGCCGATTGCTGCTCCTAGGCAACCAAGACCGCCTTGAATGCTTCCCGTTATACCTTCGGGTGCGTTTTGAGTTATTTGTGCTGCCTGTTCTGTTGCTTGTGCTATTACTTCGATCATGATGTTATTAATTATATTATTGATTTTGAACGCCCACACTCACGGATGGTCACGAACATAAATTTAATGGTGCTCTTCTTCATGGTTACAAATTAGCCCTATATATACAGATACGAGGAGCATAAAAACTAAAGCTTGGACTAGTCCGATTAAGACTTCCATGAAATAAAAGGGAATCGATGCGGCAGCCATTGTGAAAGTAGAATTTCCTAAGCCAAACATGCTGTGCAGAAGACTTTCTCCTCCATAAACATTACCAAAAAGTCGAAATGTTAATGATACTGGACGAAACAGAACAGATAGTACTTCAATGAATCCTACTGCGATAAACAATACGCCAAGGAGTCCAAAGACTAAGAAGTGAGTTTGAGTTTTATCTGCTTTATTACCGAACCAATCTTTGATGATAGCCTTCAAACCAGCATACTTAACGATAAAATAAATCCAACAAATATTAGCAACTAGTGCTAAAGCTAGGGTCATATTAAGGTCAGCATTTCCTGGGCGTATCAGTGGTTTAGTAACGATAAAATGACCATCTTTCCAGAAACCGTCTCCAATAGTTCCAACTCCAGGGAGAAGACCACTCCAATTTTGAACCAGAATAAAAATGAAAAGACCGGAAAGTAGCCAAAAAGATGGTATGAAAACCTTGCGACCTACAATTGGTTGTAAAACTGTTCTTATAGATTCAATTATAGTCTCAATAATCAATTGTCCTTTTGATGGAATCAAGGAAGTCTTACCAACAAGAAGTTTAACCAAGATAATTATGAATAATGAAACGACCCAACTTGTAACCATTGAATTGGTAATCGGTAATGTCCCGAACTTGGTTATTTCGTCAGATGTAAGACTAACTCCACCACCTGCAGCAAATCCAGAAGACGAGAAAAGAATTAAAAGTAAAACTGTAAAGGGAGATTTCAAATTAAAAACACATAATCATAAGTTTTGTTTAAAATAGGTCAATGCGGATATTTCAAAATTGTCACAATTAATCAAAACTAGGCAAAAAATGAAAAACCGGAGATTTTCATAATTAAAACTATTAGCCAAACTTATGCTTTTGCGGCAACTATGCTCGAGAAGTTGGGTAATAATTGTTGGAAATAACTATCATGAGAAAACGGGAAGACTGCGTCGGATAATTTCCAATAAGCATTTTCTTTAATTTTAAGTCTTACCCAATCAAAATATTCTAGGTGATCTGTTCTGAAAAATATTTTTGAATGTTCGTGAGTATTAATATGAAGCAGATTTAAAAAGGAGTCTTGAATCAATCTTCTTTTATGATGTTTATTTTTGGGCCATGGGTCAGGGAAAAAAATAAAAATATTAGAAATCTTTAAATGTACGGGCTTGGATTGTAAAAATTCAGACGCCTCTGATTTTAGGAAAAAAAGATTCCTATTATTTTGTTTATCTTTTTTTGTGTTAGCTTTCCTAATTCTCTTGCTGATCAAATCAATGCCAACAGAAATACTGGCAGAGCTTAGATTAGAATAATGATTTAACCAATGGCCGTGGCCGCATCCAATCTCTAAGTCGAAGGTCATTGTATTGTTTAAATCAAGTGCGGGGTTAATTTCCGTATCAAAAAAATGCTGTACCCTACCCTCTCTCTCTTTTTGCTCAGAAAGTTTTCTAAGGAAATAATCCATAATTATAAAAGCTAATTTCTTTTCGTAATTAGTACCATCAAAACATTTATATCTGAGGGATTGACACCGGATATGCGGTTTGCTTGTGCAAGTGTTTCAGGTTTCACTTGAGATAGTTTCTCTGCACTTTCTTTTCTTAGACCAGAAATACCAGTGTAAACAAAATCGTGAGGAATTTTAATTTTTTCAGCATCTTTTAACTTTTCAATATTTTTAAGTTCACGAACTAAATATCCTTCGTATTTAACTTGGTAAATTATTTCATTTTTAATGTCGTCATGTAAATCAAGAAACTTTTCGGGAAGGACATTATCTTCATTCCCCCTTTTTAATTCATCAGCAATAGTTTTACCATTCGGTGTTCTCTGTGTTTGAAATAAATTAATGTAGGAATCAATAAGTTCTTGCTTCTTTTCGATGGCGGAAATTCTGGATTTTGAAAGCAATTGACATTCCTTGATTTTACTCAAATATCTAATTTCAGAGCTACTATGATTGAACAATAACCTGTACTCTGCTCGACTTGTGAACATTCTGTAGGGCTCGCTAGTTCCTTTTGTGACCAAGTCGTCAATGAGAACACCGATATAACCCTTATCGCGACCAAAGATAACTGAAGACTGCCCGAGAGCTTTCCTGGCACTATTAATGCCGGCAACTAGACCCTGTGCAGCGGCTTCCTCATATCCTGAGCTACCATTAATTTGACCTGCGAAAAATAATGATTCAATTTTTAATGATTCTAAGCTTCGTGATAGTTGAGTTGGAATAGCATAATCATATTCTACAGCATAGGCTGGTCTGATGATAATTGCGTTCTCAAGTCCGGGGATCGAGTGAACAACCTTATTCTGAATATCAAACGGTAAACTTGTTGATAATCCATTAACATACCATTCGTCGGTATTTCGACCTTCGGGTTCGAGATGAATTCTGTGACCATCTTTTTCACCGAACCTAACAATTTTATCTTCAACACTTGGGCAATACCTAGGCCCGGTTCCACAGATATCCCCCCTGTATAATGGAGATAAATGAAGATTGTCCTGTATGATCTTAGCAGTCTGTGATGTTGTTCGGGTAATACTACATGTAACCTGATCTAGATTGTCATTTTCGTTGCAATGTTCCATGTGGAACCATCGCCCTGAATGTTCCACGTGGAACATCTCTTGCTTAACTCGTGTGTCGTAGAATGCAAATTTGGTGGGTTTTTTATCACCATACTGGGTTTGCATTTTATCAAAATTAATACTTCTCCCCAATAGTCTAGGTGGAGTTCCTGTTTTGAATCTTTGTAGTTTAATTCCTGCCTTGTTGAAATCTGCGGACAAGCCAGTGGAAACATGATCTCCAAGTCTCCCTCCTTCAGCCTTTTCTTGACCTACATGCATTAATGCCCGCAGGAATGTTCCCGTAGTGACGATTACAGACTTTCCGTAAAATTCAAGGCCAAGGCTTGTTTTAACTCCTATGCAACGACCTTTGACTATAATTAAGCCTGTAACAACTCCTTGAAATAAACTAATATTTTTATTTAATTCAAGTACATGTTTCATTCGTAGTTGATAAACTTTTTTGTCGCACTGTGCTCTAGGTGCTTGAACGGCAGGCCCTTTAGAGGAGTTAAGCAATTTGTATTGAATAGCGGCATGGTCTGTATTGAGAGCCATTTCACCGCCTAGAGCATCAATTTCTCGAACGATTTGACCTTTTGCTTGGCCACCAATTGCAGGATTACAACTCATTTGTGCGACAGTATCTAAATTGCCAGTAAGCATTAAAACATCTGCATTACAATGTGACGCAGAAAGCGCAGCTTCACAGCCTGCATGCCCTGCACCACAAACAATTACATCATAAGGTTCCCCCTTATCCCTTCTCAGACCTGAATTCATTTTCCTATACAAAAATTTTTAAATAATTCATCCAACATATCTTCGTTATCCTTTGAACCTATGATTAGATTGAGGGAATCAAGGCATAGTTGAAGTTCTTGTAAAATAATTTCCTCATTACTTGAAAGCTCAACTAGACTTTTAACTTCTTCTATATGGGTCAATGAAACCCCTAATAGAATGCTTTGTCTTTTGTTTACTAGTATTGAAGGAGACTCTTCAACTTTAAAATAATTTGCCAATACAGATTTTAATTCTGTATGGATTGTATCTGAACAATTTGAGTTCTTTGATGAAGTTTTTAATACAGAATGATGTGGAGGATAATTATTTCTTTCTATAACGGAATTTAAGTCATGTTTATTTTCAATAATAATGACGATTTGCTTTTTGATGGTATTTTTAATTTTTTCATAAAAATCGGTAGGGTAGGGTAGTGAGCAATCAAGAACCAGTAAAATTATATTTGCCGAATCAATCAGGTTTATAGAACTTTGTACTCCTTCGCTTTCTAAGATATCATCGGTATTTCTTATGCCTGCAGTATCAATTAATTCAACTCGAAATCCTCCAACTGATAATTCTTTTGTAATGTAATCCCTTGTAGTACCTGGCTGTTCGTTGACAATAGCTCTTTTTTCATGAACTAGGTTATTAAAAATACTACTTTTGCCAACATTAGGGGGACCGATTAATGCAATTGAAAATCCCTTAGATATAACCGAATTTATTTTAGAAAATTCTATTAATTCCTTAAATTTAAAAATTATAGGTGCAATTATATCAATAATTTCTGCTATATTATTTTCTTTAATCTCATCTTCAGGAAAATCAATACTAGCTTCAAATCTACATTGGAGATTTATTAAATCAGATTGTAAATTACAAAGTGTTTTACTTAAACCACCCCTTAATTGATGTTGTGCTAATTCAAGTTCTTTTTCACTTTTTGCAGCAATTATTTCTGCCACTGATTCTGCTTGGGTCAGGTCTATTTTTCCATTTAAAAACGCTCTTTTAGTATATTCTCCAGGTTCTGCAAAACGGCATTTTCTACAAATTAAATCCCCCAATATCTTTTCTGCAATTATATCATTACCATGAAATGTTATTTCTATGGTTTCTTCACCAGTAAAAGATTTTCCTAAATCGTAGTAAACAAAAATTACTTGATCAATAATTTTCCCGTCAACGGAGCGATAGGTTTTTAAAGTAGTTTGCCTTGGGGTAGGGCAGGGGGTGTCAAAGATGTCTCTGCTTAGTGTTTTACACAACGCACCACTAATTCTAATTATACCTAATGCAGATTCCCCTGCATTCGTAGCAAGCGAAATTATTGTATCTTGTTGAAGCACAGTTGTTTCCCTTGTTATTCTGCGTCTTCATCCTTTATTTGTGCTAACACTGAACCTACAGTAACCTGAACTTTTTCTAATATTTTTTCGGTGATAGTGGTCATTAATTTTTTATCTTCAATTAACGCTTGCTTGGCTGCTTCTCTGCCTTGCCCTACAAGATTCCCATCGTATGAAATCCAGGCTCCCTTCTTAGTAAGAATTCCATGCTCAATCCCAAGATCAATAACTGAACCTGTGCGCGAAATCCCTTCATTATACATGATATCGAACTCACAGGCTGTAAAAGGAGGAGCAATTTTATTCTTAACAATTTTAACTCTCGTTCTGTTCCCAATTACGGTGCCACTAGGTTCTTTGATCTGACCTATTCTCCTAATGTCTATTCGGATAGAACAGAAGAATTTAAGTGCCCTTCCGCCTGGAGTTGTTTCAGGGCTACCAAACATTACACCAATTTTTTCGCGAATTTGGTTGGTGAATATGCAGACACAGTTTGTTTTGGATATTGCGGCAGTTAATCTGCGCATCGCCTGGCTCATCATACGTGCCTGTAGACCTACTGTTGTGTCCCCCATCTGCCCATCTAGTTCCTGCCTGGACACTAAAGCAGCAACGGAGTCTAAAACCACCACATCTATGGCTCCGGATCTTATTAAGGTTTCAGTAATGTTTAATGCATCTTCTCCGCATTCAGGTTGTGAAACCATTAAGTTTTCTAAATCAACTCCAACGATTTTGGCATATTTTGGATCGAGGGCGTGTTCGACATCAACAAAAACGGCATTTCCACCATTTCTTTGAGCCTCTGCAATAACACTCAGGCAGAATGTAGTTTTTCCAGACGACTCAGGTCCATATATTTCTACAATTCTACCTCTCGGTAGACCTCCGGCACCCAAGGAAAGGTCAACAGCAAGCGATCCAGTTGATATGACTGACACATTCATCTTGGTAGCATCTCCTAATCTCATTAATGCACCGTCGCCAAATTTTTTGTTAATACCCTGAAACGCTAGCTCAAGGTCGGGATTTTTATCAGATGTTTTTTTGGTTGTAGTATTTTTTGCCATTTTAAAAGAAGATTTGTAATTACAATGGTTTTTAGAAAATGTTAATCAAGCAGTTTTATTAATTCTTTTATGTTTATAAAATTAATTTTCAAACTATTGTCTATATTTTGAATGACGATCTTCAAATAACTACATGCGCTCAAAATCTTTAGTTCTAGCTTTTGATTCAGTTAGAGCTGTGGGTATTTCATTTTAATATGAAAATATCTCATGTGATTTGGGATTGGAATGGAACCTTAGTCAACGATGCTTATTTATGTGTAGAAATTGTAAATGAACTACTGGTCGAATTTGATCAGAAACCAATCAACATTAAATTTTATTTAGAGAATTTTGAATTCCCAGTAAAAAAATTCTACAGAAAAATAGGCTTACCAACGACTCTAGATCTTTATGATTACCTTTCTAATAATTTTATACAATCATATCGTGAAAAGTATGTTCGCTGCCAACTCCAAATAGGTGCTTTGAAATGTATTTATAAATTGTGTAGTTTTAACATAACACAATCCGTTCTATCTGCGGGCATGCAATCTGATCTTGATATTTTCATAAAACACTTTCAATTAACTAAGTATTTTAAGACGATAAATGGAGTTAATGATATTCATGCGAATGGTAAGTTAGATTTGGGAATTAGACATGTTAACCAAATCTCTTGTCATAAGTCTAAGATATTACTTATTGGGGATACTTTACATGATGCTGAAATTGCCCAGGATATTGGAGTAAAATGTCTTCTCTACAGTGGTGGTCATAATTCTAAGTTGTTATTACGGGAATCAAGGTTTCCGATTATAAATACACTATCCGAAGTTTTACCTTTTCTTATCAGTTGACCAAGAAATACCATGGTATAAGGTCATCTGCTTCATGAACCGTGTATTTATTAAGACATATGGTTGTCAGATGAACGAGAGGGACTCTGAGGCAGTTGCTTGCAAGCTTAAAGCACGTGGCTATCAGGTTGTAGATGATGAACAAATTGCAGATATTGTTTTATTGAACACTTGTAGCGTTCGAGACCAAGCTGAGCAAAAAGCAATAGGTAAAGCAGGGCATTTATCGAAGCGGAAACGTAAAAATCCCCAATTTATTTTTGGAGTTATGGGCTGTATGGCTCAAAATCGAGGATCAGAATTGTTTGATAAACTGCCAGATTTGGATCTAGTAGTTGGAACCCAGAAATTTCATCGAATACCTGAGTATTTAGATAGCATTACGAAAAGTGCTACGCCTTTACCCACAAACATTATAGATTTAGGGCTAGAGGAGAACTCGCAAAATGAAATTAACGAACATTTAAACGATACTAAATTTAAGGTTACTTCCTTTGTTTCAATTATGCAGGGATGCAACATGATGTGTTCATTTTGTATTGTTCCTAAAACAAGAGGGCAGGAAAGATACAGAAGTATAGATAGTATAGTTGATGAAACTAAGGATTTGGTTTCTCGAGGTGTTCGTGAGGTAACATTATTGGGACAAATTGTGAATGCATACGGTAGAGGTTCACTTCCCCGTATTAATGCTAAGACCCCATTTGTACAATTATTAGAAAAATTAAATGCGATCGATGGATTGTATCGAATTAGATTTACCTCACCTCACCCAACTTGTTTTGGTGACGATTTAATTGAGTGCTACAAAACATTGCCAAAACTTTGTGAATATGCACATTTACCAATGCAAAGTGGATCAGATAAAATTTTAAAGGCTATGAACCGTCCTTACAGTAGGAAACGATTTTTAGACATAACCGCTAAATTACGATCTATTCACCCAAATATTAGAATTAGCACGGATATTATTTTAGGGTTTCCGGGCGAAACTGACGATGACTATGCATTAACTAAATCTGCGTTTGAACAGGCTGGTTTTGAAATGGCATTTATTTTTAAATACAGCGAACGATCAGGAACTCCAGCAGAGGAGTTAGAGGATTCTGTTCCAACTACAGTTAAAGAATCACGGAACCAAGAATTACTATCCTTACTTGCAAAGCAATCTTACTATTCGAATACGCATAGTTTGGGGAAAAGCTTTGAAGTTTTAGTTGAAGGCCGAGCAAAAAAAGGTAAAAATATGATGTTGGGACGGACTAGATGTAATCGAAAAGTAGTTTTTGAAGGTTCAGATGATATTGTTGGTGAATTGGTTCCCATTTTCATTAACGATGTTAGTTCAACAACATTAACAGGTGAGATCGTTAAAAAATGACACTTTATTCTTTCACACTTTTAACTAGCTTATTTTTAGGGGTACTCGGTTTTCTATTTATTTATAAACACAGTTTAACAGAGAGTACTGTTAAAGGAATTTTAAGATCTCAAAAAGCAGCAGTTATTCTTCTTACAATCGATTTGATTTGGTTTTTGAAACAACATGTTAATAATTTGGGAGAGGCTGATTTTGGTGAGTATAAATTGCTTATTGGTTTAATCGGTTGTTGTATAGCTGTAGCTTCCTATTTTTTGATTAACGATTTTTTGGCTGTTCGTGCTCAATGTATACTTTTGCTGTTTTATTCAAGGGAAGCCTTAGATTCTGCTTTTCTGCAAGAACCTCAATCTCGATTATTTCTTGTAAGCGTCATCTATATAATAATCATAGCGTGCTTGTACTTTGGTGCTTGGCCTTATCGCTTAAGGGATTTTCTAAATTGGCTTTATACTGAAAGTATTCGATCGAAAATATTGGGTTCAGTTTTATTTATTTATTCATTTATTTTACTAGGTGTGGCATATTCCTATTAAATTTTATGAGTGGAATTGCTTTGGTTATTTCAGGTCCTGCGGGAGTCGGAAAGACTACTTTGTGTGATAGATTATTGGACGATTATGAAGAATCCTTGTCACGCATTATTACGGTAACTACCAGAAAACCTAGACAAGGTGAAATACATGAAAAAGATTATATTTTTAAAACTCAGTTAGAGTTTAAAGCCTTAATGAAGAGCGATTCATTTATTGAATATGCTCGAATTCATGAAAACTATTACGGAAGTTTAAAGAAATCTGTTAGTGATCTTTTTAGCAGAAACCAAGATGTTCTTCTAAATATTGATGTACAAGGGGCTAAATCTTTAAAAGATTTAGAAAGTAAATATATTTTTTTAAAAAATAGAGTTTTTACTGTATTTGTAATGCCACCTCAAATTGATGACCTCCGTATTAGATTAAATAAGCGAGGTCTTGATTCACCAGAGGAAATTGACAAGCGTTTAAAAACTGCAGTAAGTGAAATTTCATTCAAAGAAGATTTCGATTTTGTTATAAACTCAAAATCCAAAAGCGAGGATTATCTTGAATTAAAAAAGATTTACTTAAAATGTTCTAATTCAGTGAACTGCTAGCAATTCATACTTCTTCTTCCGGTCGATCGGGGTGTAGCCAATCTAAATGGAACCGCTTCCCTCGATCTTCATCTAGTCTCTCATAGGTGTGAGCACCAAAATAGTCGCGCTGAGCTTGTAGAAGGTTTTGTGGTAATCTTTCGGAGCGATAACCATCATAATAGGATAGGGCAGATGAGAAAGTTGGAACTGGGATGCCTATTTCTACAGCTAGGCTTATAACTCTTCTCCAGTTTTTTTGATATTTAGAGATACAATCTTTAAAGTAATTATCTAGAAGCAAGTTTGCTAGCAATGGATCTCTTTCGTAAGCCTCGGTAATTTTCTGTAAAAATGCGGCCCGAATTATGCATCCCCCTCTCCAAATTTTAGCAATTTCTCCGAAATTAAGAGTCCAATTATATTCTTTTTGTGCTTCACGCATTAATTGAAAACCTTGTGCATAAGAACAAATTTTAGAGCAATAAAGTGCATCTCTAATGGCGGAAATTAAATCCTCTTTATTTTCTGGTTCTTCGGAAATGGATGGACCAGTTAAAATTTTGGACGCAGCAATTCTTTCTTCTTTAACTGCACTAAGGCATCTTGCAAAGACGGCTTCAGCCACTGTTGGTGCAGGTACCCCCATATCCAGAGCATTAGTAGATGTCCATTTTCCTGTACCTTTCTGTCCTGCTGCATCTAATACAATATTAACAAAAGGTTTTTCTGTTCGAGGATCATTCTGCATTAGGATATCGCCAGTAATTTCAATTAAAAATGAATCCAGCTCACCTTCATTCCAACTATTGAAAATCTTTCCAATCTCTGATGGCTGCAATTTTCCAATTTCAGTCATCAAATGATATGCCTCACAGATCATCTGCATATCGCCATATTCGATACCATTATGAACCATTTTTACATAATGTCCTGCTCCATCGTCACCTATATATGCAGAGCATGGAACTCCCCCTTCAATTGGGTTTCCGGGAGATGCACCCTCTAAGGGTTTTCCAGTATCAGGGTGAACTTTTGCTGAGATAGCAAGCCATATTGGTTCAATCAGGCTCCATGCTTTTCTTGAACCACCTGGCATTAAGGATGGTCCAAATCTAGCACCTTCTTCACCCCCACTGACTCCTGATCCAACAAAATGGATGTCTTTTTCATTAAGTTTTTTCTCTCTGGATATAGTATCAGTCCACTTTGCATTTCCACCATCAATAATAACATCCCCTTTATCCAGTAACGGGATTAGGGATTCAATTACGGCATCAGTTGGGTATCCAGCTTGAACCATAATTACAACTTTTCTTGGACTTGCAAGAGATTGAATAAATTCGTCTAAATTTTCAAATCCAATTAAGTTTTGAGTAGAATCTGAATTTTTTTCAAGGAAATTCTTAGTCTTGGAAAAGGTCCGATTATAAACGGAAATTTTAAAGTCATGATCGGCAATATTTAGGGCTAAGTTTTGCCCCATTACGGCTAGCCCGATTAGACCTATATCAGATGTTGAATTTGTCATAGGGAGGAATTTTTAAACTTGTTTTTGTTTTCCCGCGAGAAAAATATGAATATCAAGTTTTTTACAAATTTAAAAAATGATAGTTACTTTAAATTGGTGATGCATACTGGATAGCATTGTCAGTTTGTTGAATATCATCACTGCCAATGGTATCAGTAGATTTTCTGAAAATTCCGGTTGGGTTGGTAAATTTCGGGCTTATATTAAATTTTCTCATTAACAGTAGCATGTCACTCGATTTAGTCTTGATAGACTTCGTTGCGATGCTCCTACTTGCATTTTTGGATGCGGTGGAATTTGTATTGGTAATCGTTTGCAAAATAGTTGCTTTAGATTTTAGTTCGGCAGAAGAAGCATTCTCCAAACTTTCTCCTCTCCCTAACCCTGCTCCGGTCAAAGCCCCTTCACTGGCCCCTTGTTTGGTGGCTTGCTTGATAAGGATTGCTAAACTATTTGATGATTGGACTCCACCTTGGATCGCACCAAATGTGGAACCATAAGTTGCTGCCTCAATAGTTTTGATTGTATCACGATCAGCGGTATTAAGGTCAGGTCTTGCATCAAGCAAGGCAACGATTTCAAATGTAGCTCCAGCAGTAGCTCCATTTGCACTGGCTCGAGCAACATCAACTAAGATTTCAGAAGTTGGATTTTTCTCTTCGGGAATGATCGTTTTAACTTTATTGTCTAAGCTACCGAACGCAGAACCTTGTGCAGAATAATTTATTATACCTTGTTGTTCTGTCGGAAAATAAACTGACATCGCAGTATTTGCTGTTAGTGACCCAAGAGCAGCAGCTTGCGCAACATCCAAGATGTCTTGCCAGTTTGTTTCGTTCGGTTCGGTTGAGGATTCTTTGTAATTTTCTGCCGCAATATTAACAGCACCTTTTGCACTTCCTGAAGAAGATTTTTTTGCAATCTCTTTTCGACTAAATATTTCCCAGGCATTTTGATAATCCATGGATTTTTCATCAACAGTGGCGAGTTGTGAACCCTGTGCTGAGCCAAAACTCACAGACTGTGCCATTAAGCCAAGGTCGTATCCTTTCTCAACCAGGGAATTATCAATGGTATAGCCAATAGATTTACTGGCTACGGATTTGGCAATTACTTCCGCTGCATAGGAAGGTAGGTTAATCTCCTCAAAACTTTCATTTAAGGTTTTGTTATCATAACGGGTTGATGCCAAAACCGCACTGTAGGAAAGCGAATTAGCAACAACTCTAGTAACTTCATAAGCAAATAGCGTATTATCTCCTTCTTGTTTTGAAAGGAAATCTAAAGCTCCATCAATAGTGCTGTCGGCTAATAGCTTTGAGAAATCATCAAATTCAGTTTTTATGGAATAACTTGTATCATTGTAATTGTCTGGATTTAGACTGTCGGCTATGACTTTGTTGAAAATTGCATCAGACATACCCTTAATTGTTGATTGTACAATTTCTGTCTTTTGGGGATCAAACTTTTTAAATTCAGCATGACCGCCAAAATTCATATCCGGGTTATCGATTCCCCCAACGACAGGTACAATGCCACTGTAAAACCCTTTTGCATCCTTTGTGTTTTCTTTCATTAATCTGAGAATAGAAGAGATCGAGGATGTAATGGCTGTTTCTTGAAGAACCTTTTTATCTGATTCTTCAAAATTAGTAATATTCTCCGGGTTTATATCTTGAATCGATTGTATTAAGGCATGCGATAAAAGCTCAGCCCATTTACTGGCACTTTCATCCCAA
>Ga0115566_10001408_pt1 | contig 20509 bp, 14 predicted proteins | sample COGITO_mtgs_1204_3_FD_87173 | JGI IMG/M metagenome (GOLD analysis project Ga0115566, IMG submission 87173) | Pelagic marine microbial communities from North Sea - COGITO_mtgs_120405 | ecosystem: Environmental > Aquatic > Marine > Epipelagic | place: Germany:Helgoland, sampling site Kabeltonne...
GGGTGAATCGTGTTGTAATCAGCGCCTTGATCCAATCCAGTGAAGGAAAGTCATGCTCGAACGATTCAAGGCTATGGGTGTTTTGCGTAATTTAATGCACTTGCTGGCCATTATTTTTATTTTGATCCTGCCGTTTGCTGAACCCCAGTGGCACCCTGAGGGCGGCTGGGAGTTGTTGATGGGTGCGATGATCCCTGCCACCGCGCCAATTATCTTTATTGTGATGATGTTTGACCTGTTGATGCTCAAGGTCATGCGTTCCGGTGCTGATGAGACCCGGCTCGAGATCGAAGGCCTGATCACTCGTACCCATCTTGTTACGGGCGGGCTCTTGTTGCTGATGTGGGCGCTGTCGTTTAGTGGCATCCTGTTTGGCTAGGTTCCGGTTGCTAAATGCCCATTGCTAAGCACCCATTGCTAAGTGGGCCAAATCGGGCCTGTGCATTGAGTATGCGTGGAAGCAAACCTGTTTCAGTATGACAAACCAATGGTTAACGAATGAGTAATGTGAGGCGACGACCAGCGTGACGCAGAGTAACGGTCCATTACATGGGTTTCGAGTACTCGATTTGTCGCGGGTGGTGTCCGGTCCCATGGCGGCGGTGGTGCTTGCGGATCAGGGTGCTGATGTGATCAAGGTTGAAGCTCCAGGCTGGGGTGATGGCATTCGCTATCTGGGCGCGAATCGCAATGGTCTGAGCGCCATCTTCGCTATGATTAATCGCAATAAACGCTCACTGGCTGTGAACCTGAAACATCCAGAAGGTGCAGCGCTGATTCGAATCCTTGCGCAGACTGCCGACGTTGTGTTGCAAAACTATCGGCCCGGAAAGATCGAAAAACTGGGCCTGGGGTACGACGATCTAAAGAGCCTCAATCCAGAACTGATCTATTGCTCCATTAACGGTATGGGCGAAGTTGGGCCCTATGCGGATCAGAAGGTCTATGATTATGTTATCCAGGGCATGACTGGTGCCACTGATGCCCAGGCAGAACAAGGTGCTCCGCCGGCCATGGTGCGCAGCATTATCTACGACAAGGTCACCGCCCTGACGGCGGCGCAAAGCATTACAGCGGCTCTGTTGGCGCGGGAACGGGGTGCTGGTGGTCAACATATCCGACTTTCCATGCTCGATACAGGCCTGTATTTCAATTGGCCAGACCTGATGTGGAATTACAGTTTTTTGGGCGAAAATGTTGAGTATGCAGGTGACTTGGCGGATAACTACGAGGTCAATCAGACCGCTGATGGCGCGGTAGTGTCACATAATCTGGGGGCTGATACGTCGCCGTATACCACAGATCAGTTGATTGATATTCTGGCGCAGAATGATATCCCCGTTGGCCGAGCCAACAAGCGCAGTGAGGTGAGTTCAGATCCGCAGGTGATGGCCGGTGGAATGCTCGAGGTCAGTGAGCATCCCCGTGGCGGCACCATGCAACAACCCAAAGCGCCAGCGCGGTTCAGCAAAACACCCTATGCGCTCCGTCATCATTCACCAGAGGTGGGTCAGCATACGGTGGAGATCCTTTCTGAGCTTGGCCTGTCTATCGAGGATATGCAGGCCCTGGCTCGAGAAGGGGTGATTGCCTAGGCGCTCACCCACGATGGGCTAGCGTGGCCCCTGACCGTCATCAACCTTGATGATGGTACCGGTCACACAATCTGATGAGGGTGACACCAAATAGAGCAAGGTGCTGTCCATCTGCGCTGGTTGACCAATACGTTTGCGTGGAAAGTGCTCGCTGATATCGCCCATGCGTTCCAACATGCCATCGAGCATCTCTGATGAAAAAGCGCCCGGGGCAATGCAATTGACGTTGATGTTAAATCGCGCCCATTCCACTGCTAGTGCCTCGGTCATTCGAGCGATACCCGCTTTGGTGATGGAATATAAAGCCGCGCCACCGCCACTGTAATGAAACGCCGCCACTGAGGAGATGTTCACCATGCGTCCTGGCTTGCCGCTGGCAATTAAGCGTCTCGCAATTTCACAACTCATAACATAAGGGCCGCGCAGGTTGGTATCAAACACATCATCAATCAATTGGTTCGACATCTTGTGAGCCCGCTGGGCATCGGGAATGCCCGCGTTGTTCACCAGTATGGTGATGGTGCCAAGGGCAGCTTCGGCGGCAGATACTGCCGCGACAATACTCTCCGAGTCAGTCATGTCCAAGCGCACAGGAAAGGCCTTGCCACCTTGTGAGTTAATCTCGTCAGCGAGTTCACGCAAGCGATCTTCCCGTCGACCAGTGACGGCGACACTGGCGCCGCAGGCCGCCAGCACTTGGGCAAATCGCTTACCCAAGCCAGAGGTCGTGCCGGTGACTAGGGCGACCTGGCCAGTGAGGTCAGTGGTGAAGTTTGGTAATGCGAAGTCGGTCATGCTGTCATTCCTCTTATTTTAAAAAAAGCTGCGGTTCATTGCCGATACGGCAGGGGCTTGGCTATTCAGGTCGATCGCTGTATTGCAGTTCCAGGGCCTTCCCTAGTAAACCCTCAATGGGCGAGTGACCCAGGTTAATGGCTGCGGCATGCTGCTGCGCAGCGGCCAGATCCAGGCCTTGATGTTTTACCAGAAAGGCGGTCCACAGGTAACTGACCCGTCGGCCGCTGCGACAATGGAGAAACACCTCTCCCTCGTATCTGTCATACAGATCAATAAACTGTTGTACTGCCGCCGGCGAGAAGCTCGCATCATCAGACAAAGGGATCGTGTAAAATGCCAGCCCGGCCTCCCGTGCCTGCTCGGCCTCGTCAAAGCCGAGTTTAGCAACCTCTTTGTCCGTTCGCAGCGATATTACGGCGCGTACACCCGCTTGCTTGATGCGCTGCAGGCCTTTGATCGAGGGCTGGCCACCCAAAAGAGTTGAGCCGCTTTGGGCCAAAACCTGCTCAAAACCAGCGGGGTCCAGTTTGACCGGCACCTCAATAGCACCGACACCGCAGCTAATGAGACAGAGAAACAGCAGGCTGTTGCTAAAGGGTCGCATAGATGATTCCTTAATAGGCGCATGGGTATGCAGAAGATTGTAACCCAGGAAATTGCCGATGCAGACAACCTTTAGTAACTATCCAAATTTGAAGGCGGCACGGTATTGGCAGGATATTGACGGAGTAATGTGCCATAACAGGCTCAAAACTTCGTTTCTGCTCCTCCATACAAGCCAGATGGCGGCTTTAGGCGTATAATCTGTAAATCTCAACTTCTGGAGCGAACCCATGTTTTCTTTTCTGAAAGCCGATCCTCTGAAAAAGCTCAACAAAGCCTATCAGAAGAAATTGGGCGAAGCCCTGCAGGCCCAGCGTAACGGCAATATTCGGGGTTACTCATTATTAACCGAAGAGGCCGAAGCCATCTGGTTAGAAATTCAGGCGCTGACACCGAAGGACTGAGGGGTTCTCGCGGGTGCAGCGCCATGGGCTGGCTATTGATCTTCCGGTACGCCCAGTGGAGTAGAGTCGTGAACCTGTTGCAGGTCGATCACAATTCGGGCGTCGGCTGAAAGACGGTACGTGACACGTACCCGCATACCGGGTTCCAGCAGTTCGTAAGCGCCAAAATCAGAGCCATAAAGCCGAATCTTCGGCAGGTCGTAACCCAGCACACCGCTGAAAGCATAGCGGTAGCCGCTCATGATGGCGGTTTTTGTTGCATAGTCCATCGTGTGAATTTCCGCAATCCGGGTCTGCGTATAGGGGCTGGCTTCGACCTCGGCCGTCGCGGTATTGCACAGGCTCAAGGCGACGAGGATGAGGCCGGCAAGAACGGTTAGGTTCATTGGTATTAACTCCTCAAGTGTTCTAATCAGTTGTCAGCTGAGACCAGGATATTCGGCCGGTATGGTCGCTAGTACTGGTGTCCGTGAGCGTGATATTGAGTGATTGGTTGCTTAATTGAGTGACCAGCGAGTCGCCAAAGAATGTCGAGTCTGTGGGGACAGAGCCTTCAAAATAGGTTGATGCCACCAAGTCGCCAGAGGTGGTTTTATCGTCAGCATCGATCGTTGAGTCGCCATTGATATCAAAAATGCCATCCCGGGTAATACAGAACGTGGAACCCGTGTCAGGGCAAAATGCATTGGAAGCTCCACCAGCTTTGACACTGCAGCTGAGTACGGGTTTTGGTATGACGCTATTGATAAACACAATGCCACCGCGAAGTTGGATATTTCTGATGGCGCGTTCGCCGGGAAACTCCGCTTGATTGACGCCGTCAATCTCGACGGGAACTGCTGCCGGGTTATCGAAGTTCAAGTACCAGCCAAACTTTGAGTTGTAGTCCACTGGATTTCTCGAGAGTACGCGCCCATCGCCCACATTAGCATCCCCGCTGAATGCCGTATAAGTCTGTTCTACCAGGGTGTCTTGAGTCACCTTGGTCGTGCCTAACCTGTCCCAGATGCCGTAAATACTTTGGATGTCCTTGTTGGTGTCGTCGCCTTCATAGATATAGCTGCCGGTACCGAATATGACGATATAGCCACCACATAAATTCGATGAGAGCACTTCGTTTGCATCAAAGGCACCGCAATCGACGCCGGTTTGAATGGTTGGGTGCGCGATCACCAGCGGTTGGGTCGTGATGGGTTGCGCTAAAGTGATGCCGTCAGCATCGGTATAGCTGGCGCTGTAGAGTAGCGTCGAATCCCATTTAGCGGGATCAGGATTACGTAGATCGAACCGGAATAAATTGCCGAAGCGGTCGCCGGCATAGGCGATGTCGAGGGTACCATTACCGTCAAGGTCAATTCCTCGCGGCACGCCCAAGCCATTCGCAATCCCCGTTGAGGAACGTCCTGCGGCTGTAATTTTGACAAAGTCAAAGCTGTCCCCATCACCATTATCTGTTGCGCAGCCAGATTTTTCCGGGTGGCACCAGGTGCCGTCGGTGCCGCCATCAACAAACACGGCAAACAGTACCGCGTTGCCTGATGTGCTGTCGTAACCATTGCCAAGGACGGCAATCCAACGATTATCCCTGTCGGCTGTGGATGGGCTGAGGTCGGTTTCGCTGACATTGCTCATGGCAATGGTCGGTGTGCTAAAAGTGTAGCCTAAATCACTGATGGGCTGAGACAAGGCATCGACGCTGCGGTCATCGGTATCGCCTGCGGCCAAGGTGTCAGCGTTAGTGTCGATACCGTAGTCAGTGACTGGTGTATCGTCGGCAGGACTAAACTCCCACATAACGACCTTGCTGGCGTTGGCTTCAGTGATGGCTTTGTTGGCATCGTTAGCCCCGGTTGGGTCAGTAATATCCAGTGCAAAATAACCTTTACCGCCGGCGCGATAGCCGCCGATAAGAACGGTTGCCCAGTGTTTTTCTATGTTGCCTGTGTCGCTGCGACGATCACTATCCAGGTAAACGTCATTCACAGCTGCGGCCAAATCCACGCTATAGCGGTGTAGGTAGTTGGTGCTGAGCAATTGTTTTATTCGCTGGCTATAAACGCCAGTAATGACTTCGCCGGGCATATAAGCGAAGTGCTCCTCGCCGGTATTCCCATTAAAACCGTGGAGGAAACCGTCATTCGACCCAACATACACCATAGGTTCCCGTTCCTTGTCGTCATCTGCAAGCAGATTGGTATAGGAGTCTTGGAAGGCTGCGTAGCTCTTGGCTGCTGTTGTAGGATAGGGCGGTAAGGTTCTTCGAGTCCTGTTTGGTGGACCATAGAATACCGGTGTAGAGCTGACGATATCTCCCAATCGACCCTTAAGCACGGGTCGTTCACGAAGGTTACCAAGGGGACGCTCATTGCTCGCATCACCACGCAGGTAGTTGATGTGTTTAATCATCTGTCGATCAAACAGATCTGGCGAGGGGCTAGCATCGGGATCAAAGATATTATCCCAGTCGAGGACATTCAAAATATCATCTTCAAGGGCTTCCGCCAGCTGTTGGTTATTTTCGACGATATCCCGCGGTCTAAATGCGATACCTCGAGCACCATTGGCGACACTGTTGTCGTAGGTGAGTAGCTCTCGTCGATTGATGCTCGGGTCTGTGGCGGTGGGATCTTTCAAATCGAGCTGCTCGGCAGCGCTCCAAACCTGATCGCCCAGTGAGCCGTCCAGATTGAAACCTTGCGCCACCAGATCACCGGTGTTCTCTCGCACGTTATAAATGGCCCGGTAAAGCAGGGCACCCTGCTGGACTTCTTGTGAATTGAAACTAACAGCGCTGGCTGTACCGATGGCTTGGGAAAATTCTGTGAAAGCGGTTTTCAGGGCGCTTTTAAGTTCCTCTGGGTTGCCTGCATCGAGATAGCTGCCGCGGCCGTTGACTGAAGTATGAACTAGGTCGTTCAGCTTCTCCTCATCAGTGACCGCATCGCCCCAGTCGAAGGCCATCGTGTAATCAGTGGGCACATCGGTGGGCGAGAGGCTGCCCTCGACTCCGAAGGCAACGACATAGGTAGACATATGTTGGTGCATGGTTTGGCCCAAGGTTGAGCCGCCGAATGCGCTAGCCGCTGCGCCTGCCAGGTCCTTCTCTGTCGCTGGTACCTCATTGCTCAATGAGGGGTGCAGGTCTCGCTCATAGAAATGCATGGCGATATCCGCCAAGGTGGGTGTCGTTGAGCCAGTGTCTGCATAACGACCGCCATCCCAGGCGCTGTTGTCGTCGCCGTCAGCGTCATCTGTTGATAGCGTGTTCGTATTGCCATTCCAGAAGCCCGCAGTAACCACCAGGGTAAAGTTTTGCTGACAGTTGCCTTCTGGTGCGGGTAGTACCGGGCAGGTTCTACCGCTGGTAATAATGGTTTTGCTGTCTTCACACTCATAATAGCGGCCAGTGCGCTCCAGGCTGTCACGAATAGGCGTCGAGTCTGATGATGCACTGTTACGGTATAGTCTATTGAGCAACTCACCTTTGTTGCCAGTCAGCGCTGATTCATTCATCTCTGTGATATTGATGTTGTCGTTTTTGCCAGCGAAGGCCCCAAAGCCGATGCGCATATTTTCTGACGCCGCTAATACACCCCCTAGAGCATTTTTTGCCGTGTAGTGACGCGTGCGGCCAAAGCTGTAGAAGTTAGCGAAGTTTTGTATCTCTTCCTCGTAGGTACAGTTGACGCCGACACAATCGGTTCTGTTTGGCCCTTTGGGGTAAAGACTCGTTGTCGGCTTGATTTCTACTAGCGTGCCCTCGGTACAAGGACCGCCGGCGGCTGTGATGGGTGAAGTGCCGTCAACGACGCCGACGACGTTGTCAGGGCAGTTGATCGCATCATCGATATCAGTCCAAGTGTAATATTTGGCCAGGAAAACGTTGCTATCGCTACCAGGCATATCTCGGCCAACCGTTAAATTAATTTTTTGGCTGTTCTGCGTATAGGGATCAGAGATGGCAGCGGTTGGATCCGAATTTGTAAAATTATCGCCGCGATTATCTAAGCCGACCCAGGGTAAATAGCTGATGCCAGGGTTATAGTAAACCTTGTTGTAGTCCTTGTTGCGCAAGCGCCATAGACCCACAGTTGGATCCTTTGCTTCACTGACTGCGTAGCTGGGTCTGCCAGTACCATCTTCCGGTAAAAACCAGGTTTTAGTTAGGTTGCCGACGGCGTAGTAGCCCTCACTTTGGTCAGTAAGGATGTCTGATGCCATGGCCTCAGAGTCATCTAGCAAAATGAACACATTAGGCAGAGCGGCTACAGGTAGCTCCAACGGACCTTGTGCGAGCGTGCCGCTATCAACGACATTGCCTGTGTTGACCGCATCTGCGGCTTTTTTAAGGATGCTGACGTAGGCGATGCCAAGGGCGCAGCGCGCCTCAGTTGTGGGTGCCGGTGTGTCACAGACACGGTAAATAAAATGGTCTAGGCCATCATCCGTGACGTTTGTTCCTGCTGTTGGCAGATAAATAAATTCGCCGCTAGTACTATCTGTACCGGTCTCGTCAGTAAATGCCACGGTTGCCAGTAGACTGGTAGTGGATTGTAGTGTCGAGTAATACAACAGTGTGTCGTCTTGATCCCAAGTCTTGGGAAATTCACTGATAAGTTGTCGGTAGTTGGTCGTTGCTGTGTCCGCGGGTGAGGGGATGGGTGACCGGGTAACAATGCGTTTGTCTTGCTCCATGTAATAGTCTACCGGCGTGCTGATCACGCGATGGCAAGGAGTAGCGGCAGAAAAATTGTAATAACCCAAGGCGAACAGAGGGGTGAGGAAACTAGGTAGCGTATTGAGAGACTCGCCCAGGCTGTCAAATTCTTCGCAGACCGTGATGCCCGGCGCATCATTTTGATCCGTAAGGTTGACGGTGATAGTTGCTATATCCGTCAGTCCCTGATTATCAGTGACCTCCACGGTCAGGGAGTAAGTGTTTTTGGTTTCAAAATCCAACAGTTCAATATCCGGTGTGTGCGTGCCCACCAGAAGATCACCATTACTATTGACCTGAAATTCGGCGGGTACCGTTAGCCCGGCAGTAATGAGGAAACTAAAGGTCGTATCATCGACGTCGATATCGGTTGCGCCAAGATTCAGGACAAAGGTATTGCTCGCTGAGTTTTCCGGCAAGCTGATAGTTTGATCGTTGATCTGCGGCTTGTCATTGCTGCCGGTGATGGTGATGACGATTGCCTGAGTCACTGGATCAAGACTGGTTGCGGCTAGAATAAGGTTGTCGATGACCACGTCACCAGCATCAAGATTCTGGACCAGACTTTGGTCGAGGGTATAAGTCCAGCGGCCTGGCGCCACGACAATACTGCCGAAAGTGCCCGTCACATTCGTAGCGAAGCTCGGTGTATTGCTGGTATCGACATCCGTGATGTTGATGGCGCCACTGACGGTTACGGTATCTCCAAGGTTGCCCTCGGTAACGCTGCCCGTAAAAATGCCGGTCACCACGGGTAAGTCATTAACGCCGGTGATGGTGATGTCCAGGGTGGCGTCGCCGGTACCCCCTTCATTGTCGTCAGCGGTATAGGTAAAGGTGTCAATCAGCGTTTGCCCGGCATCAAGGGCCTGCACCGTAGGGTTAAGATTATCGATGGTGTAGCTATAGCTACCATCGCTATTGATCACAACGCTGCCATAGGTGCCGCCGTTAATGGCGCTGACCATCAGGGCATCGGTATCCGGCGCGCCATCGGCATCATTAGTCAGTACGTTGCCGTTGGTGGTGGTGCCTTCTTCGTTGATGCTATTCGTATCCGCGACGGCAAGGGGTGCGACGTTGGTGATGGTCCAGGTAAACGTATCCGTGACCGTGAGGCCATCGCTGTCAGTGGCGGTGATGGTGAGGGGGTAGATCCCGGCGCCATCACCCAGGTCGATCTGGCTGGCAGACTTGTCCATAGTCCCCGTGATCAGGCCGGTGCTTGTGGCCAAGGCCAGGCCGCTGGGCAAGGTGCCAGAGGTGAGGTTAAAGGCTGCCAGCGTATCGCCGTTATCAGTACTGGGTGTGAAGGCGGCTGAGACATCGAGGCTGATACCTGCCTGGCCGTCAGTGTGGGCTTGGTCGGTGATGGGCGTGCCTACCAGGGGAGTATCGTTAGCGCCGGTGATGGTGATGTCCAGGGTGGTGTCGCCGGTACCCCCTTCATTGTCGTCAGCGGTATAGGTAAAGGTGTCAATCAGCGTTTGCCCGGCATCAAGGGCCTGCACTGCGGCATTCAGATTATCGATGGTGTAGCTATAGCTGCCATCGCTATTGATCACAACGCTGCCATAGGTGCCGGCGGTAGCGGCGCCGACGGTGCCGCCATTAATGGCGCTGACCATCAGGGAATCGGCATCCGGCGCGCCATCGGCATCATTGGTCAGCAGGTTACCGTTGGTGGTGGTGCCTTCTTCGTTGATGCCATTCGTATCCGCGACGGCAAGAGGTGCGACGTTGCTGATCACCCAGATGAACGTATCGGGTACCGGTGTGCCACCGTCGGAGGCGCTGATTTCGAGACTATAGGGGCTGGACCCGCTAGCAGACGGATTGAGGGTGCCGGTAATCAAACCAGTGATGCCGTTAAGGCTCAAGCCATCGGGTAATGCACCTGAAGTCAGGGCGAAGGCGTTGGGATTGCCATTAAATGCGTTACTGATATCGACGAGGATGCTGGCGCCGTCATCGTTGACCTGGTCAGCAATACCGGCGCCTGCGACGGTAACAGCAGCCTGCGCGTTTAAGGCGACTGAAAGAACACAGGCTAAAAGACTAGCCCTGATCAACTGATGTATTGCTATCTGAATCATTTTGCTATGCTCGAATCATCACTAAAATTTCTTACCATAAGTACTTTGTAGGTAAATTTTGGCCGCTGTGGTCTTGCCCCTGCCTAACGCTGTGATGCGAAATATCTGTGTAACATCAGATCCCGCATCGCCACCTACATTGTCGAGGTTGAGTTGGTCATCTCCCGAACGCACGGCTTGAACAAATTCAATAATGTATGAAGGCGGGTTGACGCTACCGGAATATGTTGCGGTAATGGCATTAGCTGCGGTCCATGTAGTCGCCGTTTGCCATCTGGGTGTGACGTCAACACCCTGGCTTTCGTATTTGCCGTTGGCATTGGCGGCATAAGCCGTGGTTGAGGTTTCAAGTTCAACCATAGCTTCTGCCGCTTTTAAAGCGGCCTCTGCGGCGGAGAATGCACTGCTGGCATCGGTGGCATTTCTCGACATACGTTCAAGCAGGCTCGTCATCTGAATAGATGACGTGCCAAGTAAGGTGACGATCAACAATATGACCAGTGTCATGATCAATACAAAGCCAGATTGCTTGTTAGGATTGTGCATGTAGCGAGTCACTCCGTAAGTAAATATTGTCAATGGGTCAATGATTAGCTATCCGCTATCGGCCGTTGCGCAGTGCCACTGTTTGGCTGAAGGTTCTACGCAACAGGCCATCGGTGGCTGTGCCAGGCTTACAATATTGCGTGCTACAGCCGTGAGTTGGGGTGCTGGTCCCATCGACATCGTCGATAGATGTGGCGACGACGGATATTCGTAGTGACCGGACATCGTCGAAATTTATGACGGCGCCGGCGTCGACGTACCTGTTGGGGATCTTGTCATTATCGGTGTCAACGCCGTATTTAATTTGCAGGTCTTCAATGCCGTCTACCAATTCGGTAGGCGGTGAGATACCGGACTTGCGCCACAAAGACAGAGGGTTTTGACCTGAATTGTTCGTACCTTCGCTGGGTGCGACATAATAAGTTTCTGAGGCAATTGCTGACACATAGGCACTGTTTTTAAAGGCACCAAAGCGAGCGAGGATGTTGGCATTGGTGTAGCCGTCCGCGTCGATCGTTGTGGCATGTTCGATGAGATCGCCGGCGATACCGCTGACTCTGAAGAATGTTTGTTTTTCACAATCGTGAATAAAGGCAATATGCTCTGCGGCAAAATCGAAGTCCTGTGTCGTGGTCTGAATGTCGGCGGTGTTGGTTGGCATATCGATTTTCAGGCGATGAGTCTTCTGCGGTAGATAGTTAAGGGTGATGATATCAGTGCCCTTGGTGATGGTCGTGATATCAATACCGGTACCCGCCCCGATGCCACTCGATTTGTATACATGAGTGTCGATTGTGCCAACAGTGCTCGGTAAGCTGTTGCTAATATTCGGGTTCCAAGTGCTGGATCCACCCTCGTAGCCAATGATTGGCCGGTCAAGATTGAACTCGTAAGGTATGTCAGCGAGAAAGGTTTTATGCACGCTGGCATTGGTTGAAAAGCAACCCTTATAGCCTGAAGTTTGGGCCGATCGCGTAATGACGCCGAGCGCGAATCGACCGGATTCTTGCATGGCAGATTGACCCGAGAGTAAGTTGTAGGTTTTTGCATTGGCCAAAAACAATTGGCTGACGCCCAGCATGATCGTGGATGACAGTGCCAGCCCGATCAAGGCTTCAACCAGTGTGAATCCCGAAAGTTTACCCATCGTTGTCCTGTTGATCATCACTGCACCACCACCAGGTTAACGGCTGAAATTGTGTCAGTGCTGTTATCAGACCATTGCACGGTAATCGCATATTCGTTGCCGTTTTTTACCATCGATGCTTTGCCTCTCGGCAAAATACCGACGATGTTCAGATTTGAGCACGCAGTGTAAGTTGAATCGTTGGTGGCATTAATGGAGTTGATGGAACATAGCCATTGCGCCGTATCATAAGCGGCCATTTGCGTTGGCGAGCAATTGTTGGCGGTACAGTCGATGACAACAGCCGGCGTGGTCGTGAGTGCTACGTCGCTATAGGTGGTGGTCTTGTTAACTTGGATGCGGTCGGCAATGTCGCTTGCCAGATACGTTGCCTCGGTACGAAAAAACGCATTGCGATTAGCATCTAATCAGCGGAGTTGTAAACCGCTGGCGCCGAGCAGGCCAACTGACAAGATGAGGACTGAGATTAAAACCTCAATCAGAGTAAATGCTTGTACCGATTGTCTCACTACGCTACTTCCAATAATTAAAAAAATCTACAATGGTTTAACAATCGCCTGGTGCTACGTTGTCGATTTTAGATCGACCGACAGGGGTAACGGTGATCAGACGGTCTTTGCCTGGGGCGCAAAATATAAATGTTCGAGTCGAGTTGTCATGCATGGCGCCGAAGGCGTTGAATTGCAGTGAATCGCTTTCTGAGTTGATGGTATCAACGCCTAGCGGCGCTGGGAACGAGCGAATGATATCGCCGGTACAATCGCCTGGGTTACCGACGACGACACACCAGCCTCGACCGAATTCGTTGTCATTGTCGATGGTGTTGTCGATGGCGTTGGTTGCTTGCAGGCTCACAACCCCACTGACCTTGGATGCCTCGCTACGAGCAAGGTTGATCGCTGTGACCAGTTCATTGATTTGGGTTGTCGTTTGGTTTTTGCTGACTATCGAGTTGAAGCTGGGGGCAGCCGCAAGGATGCCAGTGCCAATCAAGGCGACGACGAGTACCAGTTCTATCAACGTCATGCCATACATCGACAAGCGCATTGTTACCTCCTAACCAGCTCGATGACTCATGCAACACTGCTTTTTGTTCATCGACTTCAGGATGCTAATCTAACACCTCGCTGGTCGTAATTTGATCGATTCGGGTTGCGCTAAGGCCGAACGGTCGAATCCCCAGTTCGAGCGGTAGGGGCAGTTAAAATGCGGGTCAGAAGCCATTGAATGATTGACTCGGCGCACCTAAAAACACTTAGGTTAGCTGTAGACTTGAGGCCTTAAATGTTGTGACAAGAGGGATGGCTGATGCAACTTGAGAAACGTCTTTTGTTGATCCTGCTACTGAACTCAGGTTGGGCTTCGAACGCGAATGCTGGCGACGCCATAGACACATCACTGGCGGTCCCCGCGACAGCGGTGATCAGTATCAATAACACTCGCGGCGCAGTGGCTATTATCGGTTGGGATCAGGCGCAGGTCAGCATCAAGGGTGAGCTTGACGATCTCGCCGAGGCACTAGTCTTCGATGCCGATGAGGGTTTGATCGTTGTTGATGTCAAGATGCCCCGTCAGGATCTGAACTGGGGTAATGGCTCCGATCTGACCATCCAAGTGCCCCATAGCAGCCGAGTCAAATTTGTAGGTGTTTCCTCAGAGGTTGAGATTGAGAATGTACTGGGTGGGGTCCAGTTGCAGTCCATCAGTGGTGATCTACGGGCTCGAAAAATCGAAGGACAGCTGATAATGAACACCGTCAGCGGTGACATTATCATTGAGGGTGTGGCTGGTTCGGTACTGGCGTCTACCATCAGCGGTGATCTGGCATTGTCTGTCACAGCCACTGACGTGCGACTTGATACGGTTTCTGGTGATTTGGTCATTGAGATGGCAGCGGTGGACCATCTTGCCGTACGTAGCGTCAGTGGCAGCATGGATATTACCGGGGAGCTTAACCCGGCAGGTCAGATAGACCTGTCATCAGTCAGCGGTGATATCCGCCTCGGCTTGCAATCGGGGCTCAGTGCCACCGTTGATCTGGAGGGTGGTATGAGTGGTGCTATTGAAAATAAACTGAGTGAGCTTGAAGCCCAAACCCATTTTCCTGCTCGCCAGCGCCTCAATGCTGTATTTGGCGATGGCAAAGGTCGAGTGTCGGTTCGTACTGTCTCAGCAGATATTACGCTAGAGGAGGTTTGATAACCCGTTGTGACTGAATCTCATTCCAGGCAAGAAGCGGGCTGGCGAACCAACCTGTTTGAGGAAGTTAAGCGGCGACGGGTGATCCGCACAGCGACCCTGTATGTTGTCATACTGTGGCCGATCATTCAGATTGTCGACATTCTGTCGCCCACCCTCTCCTTACCTGACAGCACTATGCGCTATCTGGTCATGGCCTTTGCTGCTGGCTTGCCGTTGGTGTTGCTCAGTGCCTGGTTGTTCGATCTGAATCAGCGAGGCGTGGTCAGCGATCAGGGCTTGAATGCGAGTGCTTCTCACGCGGATGCTGGTGGCGTTCCGCCTGAAGCGGTGGCTTTGATAGGCAGCCGAGCCGAGCTGGCAGTGATTGTCGTGATGTTATTCGTCGTTGGCGGTTTATTTTATGCCCAGCTCACTCTCCAGGAAGCCAGTGGGTCGCCAGCCGTTAATGTCCCGGCGCAGGAACGCACTGTCGAGGTCGCAAAGGCCGTCACCAAGGCGAGTAGTCAGCTGGCAGTAGTCAATAGGATCGCGGTCTTGCCCTTTGAATCTTTTACTGATGACAGTCGTGATCGATTCTTCGCCGACGGACTTTCGGAAGAGTTGCTCAATGTGCTCGCCGGGGTGCAAGGACTGCAAGTGGCAGCTCGCACGTCATCTTTTGCCTATCGCGGTGTGCGGAAAAGCATGCAGCAGATCGGTAGAGAGCTGGGCGTTGATGTGATTCTTGAGGGTAGTGTGCGGCGTAATGATATTGATGACACCATTCGTGTGACTGCGCAATTGATCAACGCTCATGATGGCGCGCACCTTTGGTCGAGCACGTATGATCGCCAATTTAACGATATTTTTAAGATTCAGGATGATATTGCCGCAGCGGTTGTCGGTGAGCTGAAAATCAAGTTGCTGGGTGCGAAGCCACTGGATCTGCTAACCCGGGCCTCTGCCAGCCCCGAAGCCATCATTCTGTATAGTATGGGTCAGGCTGAATTGGCCCGCCGCAGCGAGGTGAGTCTACAGGACGCCGCACGATTTTTTCAACGGGCAGTTGATCTGGACCCCGACTATGTGGCGGCGTGGGTCGGTCTGGCAGACGCCAACACGCTGCAAGTATCCTATGGTTTTGGTGCGGCGGGCCAGACTAGTGGCAGCGATACGGATAGGAATGGTCTGCTGGCTGTGGCACAGGCGGCTGTCGACAGGGTGTTGAAATTGAACCCGCAGTCAGGCATGGCCTGGGCCAGTCAAGGCTTGATCCACAGGGTGCGCAACCACGAAGACGAAGCTGCCAAGCAGGCATTACTCAAGGCCATCGAATACAGCCCGAACTATGCGATGGCACATATGTGGTACGCGCCGCTGATCGAGGATCCTGATGCCAAGCTTGCCGAGTTTGAGATGGCCTTCAAGCTGGACCCTCGATCCCCCGTTGCCGGTTATAACGTCGCGAGTCTCTATATTGATCGCGGTCGTGACGCCGAAGCGATGCAGGTCTTCGGCAGTATCATCGACGCGAACCCTAACTTTGCATTGGCCTATGGATTGTCGGCGCGGGTTAGTCAGGCCCGTGGTCGAGTCAGTGATGCGATTCGACAATATGAAAAAGCCTATGAGTTGTCTGGGAGCGATGAGGTTGCTTTTGATCTCGCCGAGTTGCAGATGTCGCTGGGTAACTATTTGCAAGCCGATGAATGGATTAGTGTGGCCAAGGCGACCGCTGCGCCTGAGCATACGCTGCGCTTTGATTGGCTGGAGGTGCAGTGTTATGCCATGCAAGAAGAGTTTGGCAAGGTGCGGGTCGTGCTGCAACGACTGGCCCAGCCGAATGAGCTGACGCGTGAGAGTCATCTGGTGGCGGCTTATGCATCCTATTTGAACGGCGAGCCGCAAGCCGCGATTGACTATTGGCAGCAGGCGCAGGCCTTCGAGGACAAAAAAAGGCAGGGTGGCGACCTCGAACAGTTTGCGATGTTGGGTGCCGTCTACGCTTATCAACAATTGGGTCAAGTGGAGGCTGGCGGCGCCTTACTCAACGCCGCCAAGGTCAAGCTGGATGCGGTTGTGGCAGGGGCCGCACGTGCGGATCCCAGCGTCTGGTACCGCCAAGCGCTGGCGAACCAGTTGGCAGGCCAGCAGCAGATGGCCCTGATGAGCCTGCAACGTGGCATTGATGAAGGCTGGGTGGCATTTTGGCAGCCGCCTATTGAGCCAATTCTACAGGATATGGCAGTGCAGCCTGAGTTTCAGGCCATGATGGGGGGCTTGCAGACCAGAATCAATTTGAGTCGTGGTCAGTACGCTCTTGAGCAGTCGTTTGCGGCAAACCCAAACGCGTCAGGCTCTGGCTCCAAGTGAGCGAGGTACTTGAAGATTGGTCAAAACACCCAATCTTTGGTCAGGTAGCGCACGAGTCAGTTATGTCGTCTGCCCAGGAGATGCGCTATCTACATTGAATTCATTAACTTACGTTTTTGGTGCGATCCTTGCACGTCTTTATGCAGAGTTAGGCAGAGTTAGGCATCGGCAGAGTTAGGCAGAATAAGCCGAGCTTACGAACGGAACAACGTTGTATTAATCATGATCGACGGAGATATTATGGATAACGAGATTAAATCATCATTGACTGCCACGGACACCTGGATGCGGGGTTTGTATATGTTGTTGTTTACGGTGATCTACTCGGTGACGGAGTTCGTCCTAGGGCTGATTGTCGTGTTCCAGTTTATTCATGTGCTCTTTAGTCGCGACACCAACGAGCGACTGCTGGATTTCAGCAGCGACTTAAGTGTCTATATTTACCAGATACTGCAATTTTTGACCTTTAATTCGGAAGCAAAGCCTTATCCTTTTGCTGTCTGGCCGAACGGTCCTGAGGACCTTGAAAGCCTGGATGTGTTTGACAATGTGGAAGTTGGCCCTGAAGTAGGCTCTGACGTAGACTCTGACGTAGACTCTGAAGTAGGCGCTGAATCAGGCACCGAGGCGGCGAGTACTAACCCAAGCCAGAATGATCCGGAGGATGCCGCTAGTGCCAAGAAGCGCGAGAAGGATTCAATGCCGGATCAGCCAGCGGATTGATAGCGCCCAAGATGACTCGAAAGCGACTGCATTTCTGTCGTCGCTGAGATATCCTCGCTGTTGCGACCATGACCCTTCATGGTCATGCCCTGACGATGAAGCCTGCCGCTGATGTTGAGCGGTTATAAGGGCTATGGCGTGTAACAAAGGAAATTCGAGATGTCCCTGCTGAGTACCCTCCGACTAGCACTTGTCATGCTGTTGTTTGTCCCCGTCACCGAAGCTCAGATTACCGAAGCTCAGATTACACAAGCTCAGATTATAGAAGCCGAACCCGAGCAAGACCTTAAAGTCGAAGCTGCCCACTGGGATATTAGCCAGCCTGACTACACCGTTTCGGCCAGTCAGGCCAGTCTGAAGGTGAGCGAAGGCACCTGGATGAGCCTGGACATCTCACCTGATGGCAAGCATATCGTGTTTGACCTGTTGGGTGATATTTACCGCATACCCTTTGCGGGCGGGTTGGCAGAGCCCTTACGCTCTGGTCTGGCCTGGGAGATTCAACCCCGCTACAGCCCCGACGGTGGGTCGATCGCATTCACCTCTGATATCGAGGGGGGTGACAATATCTGGGTGCTGGATTTAGCGTCGAAGCAGGCTCGGCAAATCACGTATGAAAAATTCCGCCTGATGAATAGCCCCACATGGCACCCGCAGGGTCAGTACATTGCCGCCCGCAAGCACTTCACCACGTCGCGTTCCTTAGGTACGGGAGAAATTTGGTTGTTTGATGCCAACGGCAATCAAGACGATAAAGGTGTGCCGATCATCGAGCGAGCCGATCCAGCTTTGCAGAAAGAGCTGGGCGAGCCAACCTTTGCGCCCGATGGTCAGTCGCTGTACTTCACCCGCGACAGTACGCCGGGTAATACCTTCATTTATCATCAAGATACCAACAACGAGGTGTTCCAGATTCGCCAAGTGGATCTGAGTACCAGCGAAGTCAAAACTGTGGTGGGTGGCCCCGGTGGGGCGGTTCGACCAACGCCGTCACCGGATGGACGCTTTCTTGCCTATGTTAAACGCGTGCGGGCGATCTCTCGGCTGTTCTTGTTGGATCTGGTGTCCGGTACAGAAACGATGCTCGTTGATACGTTAGACCAGGACCTGCAGGAAACCTGGGCGGTGCAAGGTTTGTACCCGACAATGGCCTGGACGCCCGATAGTCAGCAGATCATCTACTGGGCTGGCGGTAAAATCTGGCGAGTTGGCCTTCAAGGCAGTGAGCCGGTGAATATTCCGTTTCAAGTCAGCGATACTCGGGATATCTATCCGCCGCCGCGGTACAACATTGATGTCGCCCCAAATCAATTTGAGACGCAGATGGTGCGTTTTGCGCAGCCGTCGCCAGACGGTCAGTCCATCGTCTTTGAGTCTCTCGGGCAGCTGTTTATCAAGACAGGAGACGCCGCGCCGCGGGTCGTCACTCAAGAGCAAACTGATGGCTTCGATTTCTCGCCGGTCTGGTCGCCCGACAGTCGCTATATCTATTTTATTCGCTGGAACGACCAAACCTTGGCTTCCATTCGCCGGGTCAAGCAACAAGGCGGAAGGTCTGAACAACTGAATCGACAAACCGGTCAGTACACCGAGCTCTCAATAGCCGCTGATGGCCAAACCCTGGCTTACCGAAAACTCAAGGGGCGATCTTTTCTATCACCAGACTGGGGTCAAAAACCCGGTATCTACCTCATGGATATCAAAACCCGTGACGCGCGATTTGTTGGTGATCAAGGATCTCTGCCGAGAGTGACGGCGGATGGCAGAGTGACTGTACAGGATCGAAAATCCGGCGTCGGCCGCGGTAGTTCATCGGTCAACACTCAATTGTTATCCATGACCCGCGATGGTCTCGATGTTCGTGTTGTCGCTGAAAGTGAGTTTGCCACTAGGCTGTTGCCCTCGCCGAATGATCGCTACCTGGCGTTTCTTGAAAACCACCAAGTCTACGTCACCATGCTGGCGAAAACCGGTAAGCCGCTGACTGTCGGCCGCGAGACTGGCGGGCTGCCAACTCAAAAGTTGAGCCTCGTCGGTGGTACCTATTTGCACTGGTCTGAAGACAGTGAAACCTTGAGTTGGTCTGTTGGCGCTGAGATGAAGTCAGTGAATGTGGTCGCAGCCATGAGTGCAACTGAAGATGATAGGCCGAAACTAAGTAGCGTGAATTTATCTCAGGTGGTTGATGCCGCACGGCCCGCCGGTCTGTTGGCGATTACTGGCGCGACGGTGATCACCATGGATGCTGATCGCCAAGTGATTGAGCAGGCCACTATACTTGTGCAGGACAATCGTATTGTATCGATTGGTCCGCAGAATGAAGTGGTTATACCGGCCAATGCTCGACGTTTAGATGCTACCGATCAGTTCATTGTGCCTGGGCTGATCGATGTTCATGCACACGGTGCTTACGCATCAGGACAAATTATTCCGCAACAAAATTGGGATTCGCTGGCGCATCTGGCGCTTGGTGTGACCACCTTGCACAATCCTTCCAGTCGGGCGACTCAGGTGTTTGCCGCTAGTGAGTATGCCCGTGCAGGGTTGATATTGTCGCCACGAATCTTCTCTACCGGCGAAATTGTCTATGGAGCCAAGAGCACCAGTTGGGCGCCGATTGACTCTCTAGGTGATGCCCTAAGTCATATTCGACGGCTCAAAGCGCAGGGCGCGATCAGTATTAAGAATTATAATCAGCCTCGTCGAGATCAGCGCCAACAAGTTATTGAAGCTGCGCGCCAGGAAGGCCTGATGACCGTGGCAGAAGGGGGTTCATTGTTCCATATGGATATGAACCTGATTGCCGATGGCACTACGGGTGTTGAGCATAATGTGCCGACGTTAGTGATGTATGATGACGTGACCCAATTCTGGCGCCAATCCAAATCAGCCTACACGCCGACACTGGTGGTGACCTACAATGGTTTGACTTCGGAAGACTATTTTTATCAGGAAACCGAGGTCTGGAAGCATCCAATACTGTCGAACTTCGTGCCGCCAAGCGTGTTACAGCCACGTTCAGTCCGCCGACCCATGGCGCCAGAGAGTGATTATAAGGATGACGACTCAGCAGCCTCGGCGAAAGTATTGATGGAGGCGGGCGTACTCGTAAGCACTGGCGGCCATGGCCAGCGGGAAGGCTTATCAACTCATTGGGAAATGTGGAGCTTTGTTCGAGGCGGCATGTCGCCGATGCAAGCGCTATCGGCGGCCACCATTAATCCGGCGACCTATATGGGTATGAATCAAGACTTGGGCTCTCTGGAGGTAGGCAAGCTCGCCGATATGGTGATCTTGGATGGTGATCCGTTAGCGGATATTCGCCA
>Ga0115566_10001413_pt1 | contig 20478 bp, 20 predicted proteins | sample COGITO_mtgs_1204_3_FD_87173 | JGI IMG/M metagenome (GOLD analysis project Ga0115566, IMG submission 87173) | Pelagic marine microbial communities from North Sea - COGITO_mtgs_120405 | ecosystem: Environmental > Aquatic > Marine > Epipelagic | place: Germany:Helgoland, sampling site Kabeltonne...
TATTGGTCTTGGATTACAAAACACATTCAACGATTTTATTTCTGGAGTAATTTTACTTTTTGAGGGCACAATAAAAGTTGGAGATATATTAGAGATTGATGATGACGTTGTGAAAATCCAGAGAATTGGACTGAGAACTTCAGAAGCAATTGACAGAGATGACATCGTGATAATACTTCCTAATTCCTTAATCACAACCAATAAAGTGATTAATTGGAGTCACCAATCAAAGAAAACCAGATTTAGAATTGATGTGAGTGTTGCTTATGGTAGTGATGTTGATTTGGTGTTAGAAATACTAAAACAAAGTGCCTTAGAACATCCCGATATTAATGATGGAGGCTCATTAAATGCTCGCTTCTTAAACTTTGGAAACTCCTCGTTAGATTTTGAATTGTTGTTTTTTAGCAAGAATATTTTTCGGATAGAAAACGTGAAATCTGAAATAAGAGTAATAATCAATCGAAAATTTATTGAAAACAAGATTACCATACCATTTCCTCAAATGGATTTACATCTAAAATCAAATGATACGGAGCTAAACACAAAGTGATTGGAATAGCAAACGTTAAAAGATCAAACCGTTGAGGTTAGCGATTAATAAAACAGTAAACTAAAACTATATTTTTGAAACATATATGGCGGGTATGTCCACCGGTGGAGATACCGAGCTGTTAGGTTAAATTGAGAACATGAAAAAGATACTATTTATAATATTCCTTCTTCCCACCTTCCTTTATGGGCAAGAAATTTTTAGAGATGAGTACACCTTGAAAGGAACTACAATTTTGACTGGCAGCGACCGAAATGCTCTGTCTGAATATGTTCATGGATATCGTCTCTCAAACATTACTAGTTCTGAATGCCAAAGCGGAGGCAGATCAGAGGAAATCAAGGAGGAAGTATTAGGTATTTCTCAAACAGACTCTTCATACTCTATTTCCATAAACATAAGAGGTAATTGTGCCCATGCGTTTCTTGGAGAAATTGAAATAATGAATGATTCAATAATTAATTTGATTTCACATGGATATGGCGGAAACTCAACTTGTTCCTGTTGTTTCGGTCTTACCTATAAAATTTCATTCGATTAAACGGATTCTAAGAAAGTAGAGTATGTTATGATTAATGGTATTAAAAACACAATGATTAAAATAGAATGAACTTAACCTAACAAAACCTAAACTGCATTAAAACGCATTTTACATTAAACGGTGAAATTAGAAATGAAGATATTATTTACAACAATGATTCTATCCATGATTAGCTTTATTAGTAAAGCTCAGGATAGTAATGTTTTCATGCAAAGGGACGCTTCAATGTTCAGTAATCACTACGAATTCTATTCCAATGGTACGTTCAAACACTTTTATTCTACTGATGATTTTCAAGTTTGGTATGGAGCTGGAAATTACTTTGACAACGGAAAATACAGAACGTTATACTTCAAAGAAGCCGATACAACAATGAATGAATACCAAGGTTGGAAAATTTACTATGAAACTAACTTTCAAAGAGTATTGATTAAGAAGGGTTGTGGTTTTAAATCATTTGAAAAAAACTCAAATACTGGAAAACCAGGGATTAAACTAAGGAAAAAAGTACCTAACAAGACCTAAACTGCATTAAAACGCAATTTACCCAAACCGTTCCCTTCTTCTCAATTCTTACCCACAACCTCACCCAAACTATAAAACAAAGTTTCATAAAGTAAGAAGCTGATTTTAGTTCCATTGGTTTTGTACATGCTGGTTTTTGTTGGTGAAGGTTTACTGTTAAGTCCCAATTTTTTGGATAAACCCATAGACCTTTTCATGTGCAAAGGGTCAGATACCAGCAAAGCTGTGTTTAATCCTAAAGAATCCATGAGAAGCTTAGCTTCACTCAAGTTTTCGATAGTGTAGTTGGAGTTTGTCTCAATGATAATATCATTTATAGAAATACCTTTTGATAAAGCATAAGTTCGTCCAGCTTCACTATCTGGTATTTTTTGTCCTTTACCAGTGCCACCGGTAATTATGATTTTTTTAACTACGTCTTTTTTAATTAAATAAACGCCGTGGTTAATTCTTTCTCTAAAAATGGGAGAAACTTTTCCGTCTTTTGTTCCTGCTCCAATTACAATAGCTACATCGCTAATGGCTTTGGAATATTGGGTCGAATAATTGTAAATACGAAAGGCATTAAAAAGAAAATACGACAGAAGTAAGAAGGCAAGTAAAGTGAAAACCTTCTTCATAATCTTTTCATTAGTTAAGTCTTAACGAATAATAGCTTCGCCATTATTGATAACACCTACAACTTTACCGGTAAACTTTTCACCTAAAAAGGGAGAGTTTTTAGATTTCGATAAGTTGTTTTTCGCGGTGTATTCCCATTCTGTTGTAGGGTCGAACAAAGTTAAATTGGCAGCTTTGCCAACTTCAAGTTCAGGAAGGTCAATACCCAAAATAGTTCTAGGATTAATCGCCAGCTTTTCTACCAGAACCTCAGAGCTAATCTTTCCTTTTAGTTTGGTGTTTAAGAGCGGGTAAAGTGTTTGAATTCCAATCATGCCATAACTAGCACTTTGAAATTCGCAAGCTTTGTTTTCAATGTTTTGTGGAGCATGGTCTGAGCAAATAACATCAATGTTTCCGTTGAGAACATGATTTATCAATCCCTTTCTATCTTTTTCTAAACGAATTGGCGGTTGCACTTTGTAGTTGCTATCAAATTCTTCTAAGCAACTATCATTTAAGGCCAACTGAGTCGCAGAAACATCACAAGTTATATGTTGTCCACTTTTTTTGGCTTTGGCTATTAAATCAGCACTTCTGGTTCCTGACAAAGATCCAATATGTAGTTTCCCTTGGGTATATTCAGTCAAATAAATATCTCTATTTATTCGTAGTTCTTCTGCTAAATGCGGAATTCCTTTTAATCCGAGTTTCGTACTGTTTTCTCCTTCGTTTACCTGTGCAGATCCAGCTATTTTATCGTCTTGTGCAAAGGTGATTACTGTGGCATCAATTCCATGAGCATACTCCAGCGCCAATTGCATAAATTTGGCGTTTTCCACTGGGTTTTTGTAGTTTGAAAAAGCTACTGCACCAGCCAATTTCATATCATACATTTCTGAAAGATCATCGCCTTTCATTCCTTGAGATAAAGCGCCAATAGGGTAGAGGTCAACTGGGTGTTGTCCGTTTTTATTGGTAAAAAATTGCACTCCAGCTCTGCTATCCACAACGGGGTTTGTGCTTGGAGCTAAACAAACTCCTGTAAATCCGCCTGCCGCGGCTGCATTTCTTCCGCTTTCAATCGTTTCTTTTTCTTCGTAGCCTGGCTCACAAAAATTAGCTCTAAAATCTAACCAGCCTGGGCTTACTTGTAAATCGTTGGAAGTTATTTCCTTTACTTTATCTGTTACATTTATTGACTTCCCTATTTCAACAATTTCTCCCTTTTTAATAAGTATATCTACTTTTTTAAGATGTAAGGGATGTCCGGGGAATACTATTTTGGAATTACGAAGAACTACATTCATTTCCAGAGTTTTATTAAAAGTATTTCAAATAATAACATGAGCAAAGCTAATAGAATCATGTATTGCCAAAGTTGTTTGCCAAAATTCAAGTCATTCAATGCTTTTCCAATATTTTCAAATCCTTCGGTATGTAAAAATACATGGTCGTTATTTTCGGCTATCAGTTCTAATTCTTCAGCATTGTAAAATTTCATATTACTTTCATTCTGATTGTAATTAATAGCCAAAGAATGAATCTGACTGGTACCTTGAAGTAGTTTGTAAATTCCAGCTTTTTTAATTTGATCATGAAACCATATTTCACTCAACAGCCCTCTATTTCTTATTTCTGGAATAAAACGAATTTCATTTCCTTCAATTTCTAAGTTTTCATTTGGTTTTAAATTGGAAGAAATATTAATGTTAGGGGTGTTTCCTAAAGTGTGATAAAGTTCAGAATTATTCACATTATAAATACCCATTTGAAATAAGGTAACTACAAATAGGGCATGTCTTGGAAAGTTTGAGAATGAGGCATTTGCAGCTACAGAAAATTGATACACTTTTCCTTTACCCAGGTCTTGTTCAAGTAAAAATGGACCTCCATTTATTTGATTCATTAATACTTGGTAAGGGAGATTACTTACTCTAATTGGGTAATACTGATTTATATTGGGCATTGAGAATGCTGCGTTTTCATTGTCGAACACATCTCGATAGAGTGGATGTTCGAAGTCTATTTTATGAATCTTAGTTGTACTGGTATCCAATTGTGAGTAGCTAGCTGCATTTATATTCAATAAAAAGGAGTTGAGTTCTTTCACCTCACCATTTTCTGGTGGAAACACAACCAATCGCCCGCCTTGGTTAACCCATTTTTGAAGGTCATTGCTAAGGGCCGTGCTCACTTTTACAAGTCCGTTAAGTACCACCAATTGTTTTTGTTGAATGTCGGAAAAAGTAAACGAGCTAACTGATTTTTCTTGAAAGTTAAAACTGCTGTCTTGACTAAATAGAGTTCTAAATGGGTTGTTATCGTCAGTTGGGCTTACAACCAAAATGTTACTTTTTGCTGGGATTTTATAGGCGAAATACAAGGTGTTATCAAAAGCAATTGGGTAATCGTCTATAGATATATTTCCTTCTATTATTCCGCTATTATCCACGGTATAAGTTAAGGACTCAGTGATTGAGCTATTCGCCGATACATCTACATTAATGAGTGATTTCTGAATGCCATTTACCGTTAACCGAATAGGAAATGAAGTCAAATTTTCGTCAGAACGATTCGTGACTTTAACAAAAAGCTTTTCGGGGACTTGTGTTTTTCTAACTGGAGAATCAAACCAGCACGAATCAATAGAAACATTACTTCTTGTGTTTCCTTCCAATGGAATTAAGTGATAACGTAAAGTGGTGTCATTTAAAAAATCTAAGCCTGAAGGGTGTTTTTGAAAATCTGAAACAATAAAAACTTCGTCGGTTTCCGATGGAGTCGAAGAGGATAAATCTTTTTGAGATTTATAGATTTCTTGTAACGATTTGCTTTGACTTGACTCACCAATTTCAGACAAAAAGGAAAGTGCCGTTTCTTTAGACAATAGTCGCTTCGAATTTTCAGATTCGTTATTTGTAAATATTCTGTATTTCGTAGCTGGGGGATTAGAGTTGATTATTTGAAACGCATATTGTTTAGCAGTGTTGAATAGTTGACCATACACCCCAACATTATTCATGCTAAATGAATTGTCAATAAAAAGGGTTACGTTTTTATTGTTTGTCCCTCCTGCTGCAGTGTTTGAATTACTTATGGGTAAAAAAGGTTGCGCAAAAGCCAATACTAAAAAAGTGATAAAAAATATTCTTGAGAACAGTATCAGTAGGTGTTTTAACCTCGATTTTGATTTGGTCTCTTCGTCAACATTCTTTAAAAATTGAAGGTTGGTGAAGTATACTTTTTTGAATCTTTTAAAATTGAAAAGATGGATTAGGATTGGAATTGAAATCGCTAGTAAAGCGAGAAGGAAACTGGGGTAAACGAATTGCATATTCGAGGGTCAAAAGTAGATAAATCTTTAAGGTTCTAAACAAAGAAAATCAGGGATTTGTTATGAGTTGTAAAAAGAAGGCGAACTCTTTATCCTTTTGCTCTCGGATGATAAGATAGAATTGTCTCTCTTAAATACTCTCGGTCTAAGTGAGTGTAAATTTCTGTGGTTGTAATTGATTCATGTCCAAGCATTTCCTGAACAGCTCGTAGGTCGGCCCCGCCTTCTACCAAGTGGGTTGCAAAGCTGTGCCTAAAACTGTGAGGACTCACTACTTTATCAATTCCTGCTTTGCTTACTAGGTTTTTAACAATGGTAAAAATCATAACACGAGTTAGTTTCTTACCTCGTCTATTAAGAAAAATAACATCTTCATTTCCACGCTGAATATCGAGGTGGTTTCTTATTTCATTAATGTAAATGGTAATGAATTTTATAGCTGAAGAACCAATGGGCACCAATCTTTCTTTGTCTCCCTTGCCAATTACTCTTACATATTGTTCATCAAAATAGAGATTACTCAATTTTAAATCACAAAGTTCAGTTACCCTCAAGCCACAACTGTACAAGGTTTCTATTATGGCTTTGTTTCTCGTTCCTTCTGCCTTACTAAGGTCAATGCATTCTTCTATTTTGTCAATTTCTTGAATGCTCAATGTAACCGGTAATTTTCTTCCTAAACGGGGGGCTTCGAGTAATTCGCTGGGATCAGAGGTGATTAAATCTTCAAGCAACAGGTATTTAAAGAATGTTTTAATTCCGCTAATAATTCGGGCTTGGGTTCTTGGGCTTACTCCTATTTGATTTATGAAAACGAGAAAATTCCTAAGGTCGTCAAGCGTGACTTTTAGTAAGCTCTTGCCAGAATATTCATTGGTAACGAATTGGTAGAGTTTATCTACATCAGCAGAATAAGCTTCAATAGAATTTTTGGCAAGTGATCGCTCTAATTGCAAGTATGCGGTAAAACCACTAATCAAAGAATTCTTCTTCATTACAACTTCAAAGAAAAGCTAGAGGGTATTATGTTTTACTTTTGAAATCGTTTTTAATAAACGTGTTACTATGAATATCCTTATTCTTAATGGACCTAATTTAAATTTACTAGGCGAACGTGAGCCAGAAATCTATGGTTCACAATCGTTTGAAGATTACTTAGCTGAGTTAAAATCAATTTTTCCTAATGTGGAATTGACTTATTTTCAGAGTAATGTAGAAGGTGAATTAATTAATAAGCTCCATGAAAATAGAAAAGGGATAACTGGTATTGTATTTAATGCCGGCGGTTATACCCATACTTCCGTAGCTATTGCTGATGCGGTTGCCGCAATCTCAACTCCTGTAGTGGAAGTTCATATTTCAAATGTTTATTCTCGTGAAGAAGAAATCAGACACCAAAGTTTAATGGCGAAAAATTGTGTAGGTGTAATTACAGGTTTTGGCTTGAAGGGGTATGAATATGCGATTATGAGTTTTGTTTCCTAGCTTATTTCACTAAAAAAACCTTTTCGTTAATCACCTTAACAACTTCAGATTTTTTTAAGACAACATCCGCTTTAGAGTCATTTATAGATTCCAAGAGTTCCATTTTTAACGTGTTGTTCGTTCTTTTTGACAACTGAGTTAAGTTCTCACTTCCATTTGCCGTAGAAGTACTCATGTACTTAATCTTTATTGAACTTTTTTCATTTGCCGTAAGTGTTCTCATTCCCAATACTATTTCCTTTAGGGTTGTTAACTGTTCTTTTGTGCTCATAGCAACAATCTTTAGCATTTTCCCTTGGTACGGAACCCAAAGAATATGAGCATAAGTTACACCCTGTTTTGTGTTTTCCTTCATAGCAATGAGAACGCCTCGCTCCAGTTGTCCTTGTTTTTTAAATGTAGTTTTCAAAACATTTTTTTTCTGATTTTCAGGAACATTTTTTAAAAATGCAGCAGCTGCACTATCTGGATTATTATACTCAGTTTCCTCTGCAAATACGATTGCGGCATCTTGTGATTTTTTCACTCCCATCATTCTATCTGCATCTACAGCAAGGTCCCAATCTTTTGGAAAAGTGATGTGAAGGTTTAACGTAGGGTTAAGAATTGCATGGTCTTTCGTTATTCCATTTCTTGGATGTGTTCCGAAAATTACTCCATCAAATACTGGAGCATATTCTTTTTTTATTGGATCTGATAGTTTTAAATCTACACCTACAATTTCTTTGTCAATTTTCGTAACCCTATCTGGAGTATAAGGATGATCACTGAAGTAACTTTTTTCTTCTTCACTTCCAATTGCTAACCCAATGGTACTCGTCATTCTTGTTAAGGCATCTTTCAATGCATTTGGATTATATCCCGCTTTAATAGCCAAAGCAACTCCTTCTACATCTGCTTCAGTTTCATATTTTCTGCTGTAACCCGCTATCATTAAGTGGCTTGGTGACATGAAAATTGCACCAAGGTTATCGTTAACAATGCCCAATATGGCACCAGGAATAGCAAGTATACCTGGGAGAATTCCTTTTCGTCTTTGTTTGACGGAATGTCGATTGTTAGAGTGAATAATTTCATGACCTATAATACAGGCTAATTCATCTTCTGTTTGTAAAATAGGAATCAATCCTGTAGTAATAAAAATATAACCACCAGGTAAAGCAAAGGCATTTGGTTCTGGATTGGTAATGAGGTAGAAATGGTATTCAAATAAAGGCTCATCAAGTTCTTTAACCAAACGATTTCCAACCGAAGTTATGTAATCATTCATGGCTTTATTATCGTATACACCCATTTGTTGGATCACGGTTTCGGCATTTTCTTTCCCAACCTTCTTGTCGTAATCAAGTTTTTGTGCAAACGAAGTAGTAATCAGTAATGAAAAAAATATGGCAACTAGAGGTTTTGAAAACCTAAAAAATTTTTTAGAAATATTCATACTTAAAAAATTATGGTTTTAATTAAAGACTAGTCTTTGTGACGATCCACCAACCCTATTTGAAACCATCTAAAAATACTTTTGCGTTGGCTACCAAATAGTCTCTTTGAACCTGAGTCAAACCATGATGGCAAGCCATTAGCATGCCACCTCTCATTACCTGATCGGTATTTGGAGCCCCATTTTCAGAAATACGATATTCAACATTTTTGAACAACGGCTGACGAGCAATATTTCCTGTAAAAACAGTACGGGTTTGAATGTTTCTTTTCTCCATGAATATTTGAAATTCACGACGAGTAAATGGAGCACTATCTTTAATAGTTAAAGCAAATGCTAACCAACCAGTTTTTGAATTTGGAAATTGATTCGGAAGAATAAACCATTCCTCATATTGACGGAAAAAATCCATCATGAAATCATAATTCTTTTCTCTTTCGCTAATATTAAAATCAAGTTTGCCCAACTGAACAAGACCAAATGCAGCGCCCATTTCTGAAGGCTCAAGGTTATACCCCAAAGCTTCAAATACAAATTTCGCATCGTATTCAATTCCATCAACTTGAACATCAAAACGGTTTTCAATTTTTTCAGACTCAACAAATAAAGAAGAAGACCTACCCCAACTACGAAGCAATTTTGCTCTGTCATTTAATTCATCAGAATTCACACATAACATTCCACCATTTCCGGCACAGTTAATCACATGAGATCCATAAAAACTAGTAATTGAAATGTCAGAATGTTTACCGGAGCTTTCTCCATTTATGGTTGCTCCAAGAGTATCTGCAGAATCTTCAATTACTTTTAAGTTGTATTTTCTTGCAAGAGCAGCTAATTTGTCCCAATCGGGTACATTTCCGATTAAGTTAGGGATAATTAAAGCTGAAGTTTTATCCGTAATTAATTCTTCTACTTTATCGGCATCGATACAAAAAGTGCCCGGCTCAACATCAACCAATACAGGAATAAGTCCGTTTTTTATTTGTGGAGCTACGGTAGTAGCAAAGGTTAGGGCAGGAGTAATCACTTCTGATCCTTTTGGTAAATCCAAAATTTCAACAGCCAAGTAAAGTGCAGAAGAACCAGAGTTTACCATTATACCGTGCTTTTTATCAAATAAAGCTGCCACACGTTCTTCCATTTGTCGAACATTTTTACCCATCTGGGTCGATGTTCTCAATACTTCAGTTACTGCAGCTATTTCTTCTTCTCCGTGAACGGTACAACCGTAAGGTACATGTATGTTTTCCATAATAATGGTAATGTTTATTGAGCGCGCAAATTTAAGCCCGCTTTTTGGATATTACAATTCAGATTTAATTTCTTTCAAAAAATCATCAACATTTCCAAATTTAAAATCTGGATATTCGCTTAAAAATTTCCCAGTCTTAAGTCCTCCTTGCAAAGGACGGTCAGCTGGAGGGTTAATTTCTTCAGTTGAAATTGGACTTATAGTTACTTTTTCAGAAGGGAAATAGTCCAATATCTTTTGAGCCAGTTGTACTCTGTTAAGGTAGTCAGTGCTGGCAATGTTATAAATCCCGGTTTTTGCATCAGAAATTAATAAATAGAGGCTTCTAGCAATATCCAATGCATTTACCGGAGTGGCATACTGGTCAAAAGGTAGTTTCAAGTCCATGCTATCTCCTTTATTTATATTATCAATTAAACGCATTATAAAGTTTTTATTCCTAGCTTCTTTGCCATATACATTCGTTATTCTAATGGATAAGTTTTTAGAATTAGAACTCAATGATAGTTCCTCTCCTATGAGTTTATGTTTCCCATAAATACTCAATGGATTTACATTTTGATTTTCATCATAAGGCCCATTTAATCCATCGAAAACATAATCTGTTGAGATGAATACAATTTTCGCCCTTATTTGTTCAGATAGTGAAAGGAGATTTTTTGTGGACTGTACCGTTTTTTGAAAACTTTCATTTTCATGATCTTCGCAGTAATCTACCCAAGTTAGGGCACCACAGTGCAAAATATAGTCAGGGTTAAATTTTACAATATCGAAATTGTCTTCTTTACTAGGATTTAAAGTATCAAAAGGAACCGTATAATCAAGAGGAAACGAAAAATGGGAACCAACTACATCCCAACCTTTTTCTTTGAAATAATGGAAACAATTTCCACCAACTAATCCTGATGCCCCTGAAATAAATATTTTCATAAAAATATAATTTTGCCAAATGTAATATCAGAGAGTCAGCCGAATGACTAAACTATCTTTTTGATTGTAAAATGTAGTTAACATTAAAAAATGGTGTATAATTGCAATGGATCAGGCACACAACTACTTGATTCTCCACAAAATTATTATTCTCAAAAAAATATATTTCTCAATATACAAGATTTCAAAATTTACAATTTTTGAAATAATCAAAACTTAATTACATACATTTATGTTTGATATGGCAGGGCTTAATTCTAAAAAGCTCGATGAACTCAAAGAAGTTTCTAAAGGTTTAGGGATTTCAAAACCAGAAAAAAAGAAACAAGATTTAATTTACCAAATTTTGGATGCACAGGCGGTACAAAAAACGGAACAAAAACCGGCAACTGCTGCTACATCTGAAAAACCTAAAAGAAGACGAACCGCAGCGAAGCCATCTGATCAACCAAAAGATTCAATAGCAAAAGCAGAACAGAAACCTGCTTAGAACAAAAAGGTGGAATCAAAACCAACTGCTAAGAAACCACTTGCTAAAACAGATAAAAAACCAGAAACAGCGGCTGAAACAGCTGCTAGAAAAGAAATTAGAAAAAATCCTGATTATAAACCATACGTTCCCCCAACAGAGGAAGAAAAAGAAGCTGCTAAAGCTGCAGAATTAGAAAAACAAAAACAAAACAAACAAAATCAACAAGCTAAGGCCAAACAAAATCCTGGTCAAAAACAAGGAGGCCAACAGAATAAGCAACAAAATCCTAATCAACAGAATCAAAGCAAAGGAAATAGCATTCCTGTAAGCAATGAGAGTAGAAAAGAGTCAGAAAAGTTTGAGCGATATGATTTTGGTGAATTGGTAATTGCTGAAGGAGTTTTGGAAATTCTTGATGGATACGGTTTTTTACGTTCTAGCGATTATAATTACCATGCGTCACCAGATGATATTTATGTTTCTCAAAGTCAAATCAAGTTATTTGGTTTAAAAACAGGAGATAGCGTTAAAGGCTCAATTCGCCCTCCTCGTGAAGGTGAAAAATATTTTCCGCTTATCAAAGTGGATAGTGTGAATGGGCTACCTTCTGCAGATATTAGAGATCGAGTTCCTTTTCAATTTCTAACTCCTTTACACCCTGAAGAAAAACTAAAACTTACTGGACATTCTAAAGATACTATTTCCACTCGTTGTATTGATTTGTTTACGCCAATTGGTAAAGGTCAACGGGGATTGATTGTGGCTCAGCCAAAAACGGGTAAAACGATGTTACTTAAGGATATAGCTAATGCTATAGCCGCAAATCATCCAGAAGTATACTTGTTGGTTTTACTTATTGATGAACGTCCAGAGGAGGTTACAGATATGAAAAGAAGTGTACGCGGCGAAGTAGTTGCAAGTACATTTGATGAGCCAGCTGATAAGCATGTAAAAGTGGCAAATATTGTATTGGAAAAAGCCAAAAGATTGGTAGAATGTGGTCATGACGTAGTGGTCTTGTTGGATTCTATAACTAGATTGGCTAGAGCATATAATACGGTAGCACCAGGATCAGGAAAAGTTCTTACTGGTGGTATTGATGCTCATGCACTGCACAAACCAAAACGATTTTTTGGTGCGGCAAGAAATATTGAAGATGGAGGTTCATTAACTATAATAGCTACTGCACTTACTGAAACAGGTTCTAAAATGGATGAGGTAATCTTCGAAGAATTTAAAGGTACTGGAAATATGGAACTTCAATTAGATAGATCTATTTCTAATAGAAGAGTTTATCCTGCAATTGATTTAGTTTCTTCAAGTACTAGACGTGATGATTTATTACTGGATAGCGCTACTATGCAACGAGTTTGGTTGCTTCGTAAACATCTTAACGATATGAACCCAATTGAGGCCATGGAATTCCTTAAAAGCAGAATGAATGGAACTCGTTCAAATGAAGAGTTTTTAATTAGCATGAATGGATAACAGAACTTTATATGCGCTAGCCTTTGCTATTATTGGTATGGGCTGTCGCATGATAGTTTTTATGCTTGGCTGGGATTTTGCTTGGTCAACTCAATTGTATTTTCTTTTTTTACTTTTAGCTATTTTCTTTGGTATAAGAGAATATTTTAAGGATAATTCGGAAAGCAGTTTTATGCAGTTGTTTAAATATGGCGCCCAAATAGGAGCCATGTTTTCATTGGTGGTTTCTATTTTCACTTTTGTTTTTTACCGTTTTGTTGATGTCTTGTTTTTTGAAGACATGAAAGAGGAAAGACTTCAAGCAGTTCGAACAACAGAAGTGACTCCTGAACAAATTGAAAATTATCAATCAAATTTAGATATGGTATTCAACGCCAATACACAGGCTATGGTTACCTTAATTTGTTTTGTGCTGTTGGGATTGACTTATTCCGCAATTGTCTCTGGGATTCTATCAAAAGTGCCTTTTTTCGCCAGAAACTTTAAATAAGTTCACGTCCGAACTCGTCAATATTAATTCCATCGAAATTACCTGATGTCATCAGAAGCAAGTTTTTGTTTCTCCAGTCAATGCCTTTTAATGTATTTACAAGTTCTTCCGAATCATTGAATACTTCAATTTTTTCATTTCCAAAGCCAGCTTTTACTTCTTCTTTGCTGATTGGTGGAAGTTTTTTATGCTTTAAAGTCTCTGGACTAAAATAAACTATTGCTCGGTCAGCGGTATCCATACTTCCTTCATAATGGCTCAGAAATTCCTTGTTTAACGAACTGAAAGTGTGCAATTCCATACAAGCTATTAATTCACGATTATCAAACTGGTCTTTAACGGCTTTGGTAGTTGCCTTTAGTTTGGAAGGAGAATGTGCAAAATCTTTATATACGGCAGAATTATCCGTACGCTTAACCAATTCTAACCTTTTGGAAGCACCTGAAAAATCTTGGAAACTAGTCAGGATCTGTATGTCATTCAAGCCCATAAGTTTTAGTACTTCCCAAGCCCCTTTTAGGTTTTGCAGATTATGATTTCCAAAAACTTCCATTGGGTATTCTTTACCCTCAAAATGAACGCTAGTAATCCCATTATTTATGATATGTTCAGGAGTTTTGTATCCAATTTTTGTTTCAGGATTACTTGACTGAGCAGATATAGAATTTACTTCAAGGTCTGCAGCACAATAAACCAAACTGCCTTGTGGATCAATTTTATCTATGAATATTCTAAATTGGTCAACATAATTGTCAAAAGTTGGAAATACATTTATGTGATCCCAAGCAATGCCACTAATAAGGGCAATATTAGGATTGTATAAATGAAATTTCGGACGTCTATCAATGGGAGATGATAAATATTCATCACCTTCTAGAACCATGTATTTTGCCGTTTTTGTAATTTTAACCATGTTGTCAAAGCCATCTAATTGAGCACCAACCATATAGTCGACATCTATATCGTTTTTGTTTAGTACATGAAGAATCATAGAGGTAATAGATGTTTTTCCATGAGAGCCTCCAATTACAACTCGAATTTTATTTTTGGATTGTTCATAAAGATACTCAGGGTAGCTAAATATTTTCAACCCTAATTCTTGAGCTTTAAGTAACTCAGGGTTGTCTTCTCTAGCATGCATTCCTAAAATAACGGCATCAAGGTCTTTATGAATCTTATCTGCTTTCCAGCCCATGGAATCAGGTAAAATTCCTTTTTTGGAAAGTCTCGATTTTGAAGGTTCGAATATTTCATCATCAGAACCAGTTACTTTATATCCAAGGTCATTGAGAGCTAAGGCTAGGTTATGCATGGCACTTCCGCCAATAGCAATAAAATGTACAGTCATCTAAATTACAATTTTAACGAACTTAACTTTTGTTAGCGCTCAAGCTATTTATAGAGCTTGAATTTTTGAACAGCTTACTGTTACTTTGACACTTCATTTATTTGATGAAACTTTCAAATATTCAAATACCGTTTTTATTTGTTCTACTTATGTGGATCCCCTTCATTATTGAAATTGGGTTTCACGTGGATTTAGCTTGGCTGGGAGTTTACCCTAGAAAGTTAAGTGGTTTAGTAGGGGTTTTATTTGCACCTTTTGTACATGGTGACTTAAACCACATAATGAGTAACTCTATTCCAATGCTGGTTTTAGGAAGTTTGACTTACTATTTTTACAAACCAATATTTTACAAATCTTTTTTTAATATCATATTCTTTGGCGGTTTATTGGTTTGGCTTTTTGCCCGACCATCATATCATATTGGAGCGAGTGGAGTAGTTTATGGACTTGCTTCTCTTTTGTTTTTTAATGGGATGTTCCGAAAGTCTTACCGGCTTGTAGCCGTTTCGCTATTGGTTGTTTTTCTTTATGGAAGTATGGTATGGGGAGTTTTACCCTTAGAAGCTCATATTTCTTTTGAATCACATTTGGCGGGAGCTCTTGTTGGGTTCTTAATTGCCTATCGATACAGAAAATGGGTCTTTGTAGAAAAGAAAGCCTATAAATGGGAAAATGATGAGGAGGATATTAAATTGATGGAATCAAAATATGGGGAGCGATATTGGGAAAACCCTCCAGTAGAAGATCAGCAATTAACGATTCGATATTTTTTTAAGCCTAAAGAAAAAAGGGAAGAGGAAAGTTAATTAAAACTCTTTCAAAATTTGCTTAACCCAAGCATCGACTCGCTCTTCAGTCAGTTCATCTTGATTGTCGTCATCTAGGCATAATCCAATGAAAGTACATTCATCAATTTCAGCTTTAGATTCATCGTGTTCGTAACCTTCCGTTGGCCAATGCCCTATTATTTTAGCACCGTTTTTTTCTGCTAGTTTACCTATTATGCCAATCCCATCACAAAAATATGTACCGTAGCCATATTGGTCACCCATTCCAAAAAGGGCAACGGTTTTCCCAGACAAGTCTAGCTTTGAAAATGAGCTATAAAAATCTTCCCAAGAACTTTGCAGTTGTCCGTCGTGCCAAGTGGACAGCCCAAAAATCAATTTTTCAAAATCAAGAATTTCGGGACCTTTTATATCGTAAACATCAAATAATGATACTTCGAAATTAGGAAGACGTTCTCGAATCATTCTAGCCACAATTTCAGTGCAGCCAGTATCAGATCCAAAAAACACTCCTATTTTTTCCATAGCTTTTTAAACGCAAAAAAGCCCTTCCGCTTTTGCGAAAAGGCTTTCTATTATACTAACTAATATTAGTTTAATCTTTTGTCTTTAATTCTAGCTGCCTTACCTTTCAATTCTCTCAAATAGAAAATACGAGCTCTACGAACAGAACCTACTTTATGTACAGTTATGTTCTCAATAAGAGGTGAAGAACTTGGGAAAATTCTTTCTACTCCAATACCGTTAGAAACTTTACGAACGGTAAAGGTTTCGGTTGAACCACCACCTCTTCGTTGAATTACAACACCACGAAACTGCTGAATTCTTTCTTTTTCTCCTTCTCGGATTTTATAGTCAACACTGATAGTGTCTCCTGCCTTAAATGCAGCTAGTGTTTTTCCTTCCACTGCTGTTGCCTCTTGTATGTCTCGAATAATCTGATCCATGGTGATATAATTAACCCATCAAAATTGGGCTGCAAATGTAATTAAATCAATCTTATTAAATTAGTCTTTCTGAAAAGAAATTTTATTCTTTTAAAAGATCAGGTCTTCTTTGCTGTGTGCGTTGCTCTGCTTGATTTTGACGCCATTCATCTATTTTTTTGAAGTTACCTGAAAGCAGTACTTCTGGCACTTTATTACCCCTCCAATCTGAAGGGCGAGTATAAACTGGGGGAGAAAGTAGTCCATCTTGGAAAGAATCATTCAGAGCGGATTGCTCATCAGATATTACACCTGGAATTAATCTTACAATGCTGTCGATTACCGCGCATGCCGGAATTTCTCCTCCGGTCAATACAAAATCACCTATAGATATTTCTCTAGTAATGTATAATTCTCGAATTCTTTCATCGATACCTTTATAATGGCCACATAGAAAAATTAAGTTTTTCGAAAAACTCATTTTATTTGCCATTGGTTGATTAAATACAGTTGCATCAGGAGTCATAAAAATCACATCGTCGTAATCACGTTCTGATAAAAGAATGTCAATCAATTGGGCTATTGGCTCACAATTTAATACCATGCCTGCGCCACCGCCATAACAAGTATCGTCTATTTGCTTGTATTTACCCTTCCCATAATCGTGCAGATTATGAGTGATAATTTTAATTTTGTTGTTGTTTTGTGCCCGTTTTAAAATTGAGGTGTTTAAAGGGCTATGAAGTAATTCTGGAACAGCAGATATTATGTCAATGCGCATTTTGCTTTTAATCTAATATTTGCCTAATCTAAAAAGATTATTAGGAGTTGATTGTCTCGTACTGACTATCAATTTTATTGTTGTCTATAAATAAATCTTTTCCAAATTGAATAATTTCTTTGGCTTTTACTGAGTTTCCGTTATCGTTGTAATATTTTGATAAGGATATGATTCCATAAATCAAAGCATTTTTAAGATGCTCTTCAGGCTCATTATCTCCACCCTTGTATTTAGCAACAACTTTCGGCCAATATTGGTCAACCAGTTTTTGACCTTCTAAATTTTTAGACAATAACATATTTCCTGCAACCAATATTTGAATATCAGCATTTTGAGGGTCAACTTTTGCTAACTTTTTACCCCATGAAGCCGCCTTACTAAATTTATCTTCGTTATAGAAGTAAATTATTTCATCTAATGAGATGGATGTTAGGTTGTTGAAGAACTCAACGTTGTCTTCCATTTCAAACGTGGCAATTGATTTTTTCTGACATTTTGCGTAGTATTTATTGACTTTAGTGGCATATTTTAAGGCATCTTTAAGCGGATCGCCTCCAGCATCTACATATTCTGTCTTCAGTTCTTCATTTTCATATATTTTAATAAGACTCATAGAAAGATAAAGATAAGGTTCAGGATCAGACTTGAACTCTTCTTTCTCGGTCATTTTAAGTGCTTTAAAATAGAAATCGAGGTATTTTTCTAAAAGAAATAAATCAAATAGTTTGTCTTGTTCTCCGCCAATAACTTGAGCGTTAGAGCTTGTATTAATGAATAAAAGAAGACTTGTAAAAAACAGTATTAAATATTTCATCTAGTTATATTTTGTGAGCAATCAATTGCCAAAGTTCATCAAAAATAGTTGGAGTAAAAAATTCTTATCAATAAAATGATAATAAAACCTCCAATAGACCTTTAATTTGTGCAAATCAAAATGCTTGCCAAAACTAAAAGTTTAAAGCAAATGAGTGAAAGAGTAGAAATAAAGAAAGATGGAAATGGAATTGTTATTTTCATTAGTGGGAAAATGAAAAAATGGCATGAATCATTGTTGTTTGGCTGGCTGGTAATATGGGCTTTATGTGGATTTTATGTGATGGCATTTTTATTTCAAGAATTATCTTTTGAAGAGAAAATGTTCTTGTTGGCTTATTTGGCATTTTGGGGATACTTTGAATATATGGCTGCCAGAGCATGGATTTGGCGTAAAAAGGGAATGGAAATTCTTAAACTAGGTGACGGGAATTTACACATGCAAAACAATCTGCCAACTTTTGGCTCACCCAAGAGCTATTTTTTGGAGAATATTAAAAACCTCGGAATTATTCAGCGTGAGGAAAATTCTTTTTCAAGTTCCTACTTTAGTTCATTTTGGATTATTGGCGGGGAAACAATTTCATTTGAATACTTTGATAAAACAGTTATTCTTGGAAAACAACTGAGTAGGGAGGATTCTCAAAAAGTACTAACTGCCTTAAGAAAGTTCCTTAAAAGGAAAAAGTAAATACCGCAGTTTTAACTCGTTTAGTCTTTTTTCCTTCAATAGTTTCTGAGAGAACTAATTTCTTTGATTCGGGTTTTTCAAAAACTTCCTTTAAATTGTTCACTTGCCCTATAGGAATATTGTGGGCGATACATCTAGTTATAAAGTCTTTAGAATTTACTTCTTCAATTTTAGTTTTTAGTATTTCATTTAATTCAACCCTATTTTTTACACGTAATTTATTGGTCGAGAATATTTTAGGTATTTCTTTTTTACCAAGAAGCTCCAGCAGGGAACTAAATTGTTTTTCTGTTCCGGCTGCTAAAATTATTTTTTTTCCATCGACTGTAATAAATAGGTCGCCATATGGAGCAATATTAGGATGTTGTGTTCCTATTGGTTTTGGAACAAATCCTTCCATTAAATAATTGCTTGCTTGATTTGCTAAAGCTGCAATGGCACTGTCATAAAGAGAGACTGATACACAAACGGGTTTCATGTTTTGAAGGAGTGCTATTAATATTGCTTCCTTTAATTGATGAGCCGCAAATAAATCAATGAAGGCAACAGGAAGTTTTGAAAGATTTGATTCGTTTTCTCCTGTCATTGATATGTACCCTGTTTCGGCTTGAAGAATGACATCGAAAGCAGTTCTGTTTACATTTTTTCCAAAACCAGTTATTTCTGAATAAATAATTTGAGGATTTATTTTTTTGCAATCGGAATAGGAAAGTCTGAATTTTTCTGCGTCTCCAGACTTAAAATTAGTTATTAAAATATCAGACTCAGAAATAAGTTTATTAAGTTTTTCTATATCTTCTTGATTTTTGAAATCGAGGAAAATACTTTTCTTATTATAATTTGCTGAAGCATAATAAGCGGAGATAGAACTCTCTGCTTTTTCAGAATCTAATTTCCAGTTTCTGGTGACATCCCCGCCGGTTGTTTTGTTTTCTATTTTAGTAACAGATGCTCCCAATTCGCTAAAAAATGATCCAACTTGAGGGCCAGCTAATACAGATGCAAGCTCCAATACTTTTAATTCTTTAATATTCATTATGAATACAAATTTATGCTTAAGCCAATTTGATGTTTAATATTCCTAAAACTAAATTACTCTTTGAGCTTAAATAAGTTTTTATCATTTCATGTCTTCTGGCTTTTGTCCAAAATATTTTACCTATGAATTAGATAGATGCAGGTATGGTGAAAGAGATTGGGGTTGGAGTTTTTATTGAACTACATTATTTAATGGTAGTAGGAAGTATTTAATTTAGTATCCAATTCGTTTAAATTGAAAAGGGGTTGCAAAACCAAAATGTTTGCAACCCCTTTAGTACCCGGAACTGGACTCGAACCAGCATGCCCTAATGAGCACCAGCCCCTCAAGCTGGCGTGTCTACCAATTCCACCACCCGGGTAGGTGATCTTAATTTATCCCGGCGTGTCTTCCTCCCGATATCTATCGGGATCCACCACCCGGGTAGGTGATTTTAATTTATCCCGGCGTGTCTTCCTCACGATATCTATCGGGATCGACCACTCGGGATTGTGCGGCGGCAAAAGTAATCCATTTAAATCAATCCTTTTTTATATGCATTAATGAATTATTTTTCCGTTTCAATTTTTTAGCATGTCAAAAAGAGAAGATACATTAATGGAAGAACTTACAAAAGAAGAATTTGAACTTTTGAGAACTTACGACGGATTAAAATCGATATTTAAAAATAATGAACCTAACCTCCGGAAAGCTTTAAATAACCTCAAGTATGAAAAAGAACTTGAATTACTTCAAACCGAATTGGTTCAGCTTCAAAATTCTATCCAAAAAGAAGGCCGAAGAGTGATGATAATATTTGAAGGCAGAGACTCTGCTGGAAAAGGCGGGAGTATTAAAAGATTTACGGAACATTTAAGTCCAAGGGCCATGAACGTAGTTGCCTTAAGTAAACCGTCGACTGAGGAAATTGGACAATGGTATTTTCAGAGGTATACCAATCAACTACCCAATGCTGGGGAAATTGTTTTTTTTGATCGA
>Ga0115566_10001419_pt1 | contig 20446 bp, 11 predicted proteins | sample COGITO_mtgs_1204_3_FD_87173 | JGI IMG/M metagenome (GOLD analysis project Ga0115566, IMG submission 87173) | Pelagic marine microbial communities from North Sea - COGITO_mtgs_120405 | ecosystem: Environmental > Aquatic > Marine > Epipelagic | place: Germany:Helgoland, sampling site Kabeltonne...
GCTCGTGCCGCGGCGTGGCTCGCCCTGCGCGAGGGGGTTGCGTTTCATCTCCTGCCTCCCATGCCCGCGGTTGCGCCGCGACCAGAGCGCGGGGATGCGTACATGTTCTTACCCCCGGGCGGCGAGAAAGACCCGGAGATGCTGGAGCTGTACGTTCAGTGCCTCGAAACTGGAGCGTTGGACAAGAGCCTCACGGGTACCAACACTGGTGGTATACCGAGCCTGTCGGCGGCGTTGGCGTTGCACGCGGCGACTCACGCGGTGTTCAAAGACACCGGCGTCGCGTCCTCGGCGACTGTCCTGAGACGGTTACTCAACAGACCCAACACCGGCACCGTGCTCCGGGGCATCATGTGTACCCCCCTCACCCAAAGACGACGCCCGGCGGTCGCACGAGCCGCGGCGGCGGGCACGCGCAGGGTGAGTGTTGACGGAGCCGGCAGCAACTTTGGGCCCGGGTTTGCGTACCGAATGGACCCGCCGGTGAACAACGTGGAGGCGAGGAGGTCCGTGATGCTCGCGGCGTGCGGGGACGACTCAGGTCTGAGGAAGGAACTCAGGGTAGCGCTGATGGAGGCCATCCCGCCACCGCCGCTGTCGGATGATGACGATGACGACGAGTGAATTACCTTCCGCGGCGCGCAGAGGGAATAGTGAAGTACCTTCGAAGGTATACGCGCAAAGCGAATAAGAAATACGAAGTTTCGTATAGGAACACAAGCGCGGTTTTTTTCAACCGCTTCTACAGACCCAAAGTCATCTTTCGGACCAGCATCGCGATCGTGTCGACTGTCCTCGCCATTCTACGCTGTTCTTGTATCAGCGCCCTCACTTGCTGCGCCGTAGCCTCCGATTGATGCACGATGAGCTCGATCTTTTCTGTCCCGCCGTCGGATGCAGACGGGGCAAAGGTGGTGATCAGCCGCGAGATCTCCATCCCTGCCGCGCTGTTGCGCATTCCAGTTGCCGAGTTCCTCAGCTCGCGGGGGACGTACGCGTTGGTCATCCTCGCCCTGAAAACTAGCGACCTAAACGCCTTCCTGACGCGCACACCTCTGTACCAAGACTGGATCTTCCTCACCGCATACTCAATTTGCTCCGCTTCACCGTTGACGTAGCGATACGCGAGCATCATCTTGTAGATGACGATGTTTCCCACTCCCAACGAAATCATCTCCCGTGCCAACGCGTTCGTCGCCTTCACACCTTTCTCACTTCGCCTCTGGGCGAGCTGGCAGTACATCGACAGCCCCCTGGCAACCAGGAACCGCACTGCCCTGTTGCGCATTATCCTCCAAAACACCGGATCTGATTTCCTGATGATCTGGTCGAGCTGGTGGACGTGGATCCGGGTCATGGATGCAAACGTCAGGGTATGCGTCGAGTGCACGCTATTGATCTCGTCGAACGCGCCCGAAAGAAGACAATCCTGCCCAAAAATTGACCCGGTCATGACGACGCGTCCCGCGGAGATCAGAAATCCCTTCTCCAGGACGCAAAGATGATCAGCGGGCTCACCCTCGCGTGAAACCACTTCCGCCGCGCCCAGCAGCATGGAACTGGACGCCATGGTGATTTTCATCAGGAGCTCGGGGGTGCAACCCTCAAAAAGCGGGCTCGTTTTCATACCAGCCTGGCTCATCTGGTCAGTGACCTGAACTTGCAAATGCGGACTCAGGGCGCGCATCATCTCCTGTCGCTCGGGACTCGACACCATATCCGACTCCCTGGCGTGCTTAAATCGCAAGAAATCACGGAGGCGGAAGCGAAGGTCGCTCGGGAAATTCTTCTCGCGCATCAGCGAGTTGAGCTCGTCGAGCATCCTCTGGAACGCGGCATCGCCCGCGGATGCGCTCTGCACCATGTCCGTGAGCTCGGCGATGGTGAACGCGGTGAGGACGTAGATGACGACCGAGGTGAAAATCTTAAGCTGCTGGTCTCCGAGAAGGGCAACCTGAATATCGCTAGTGAAGGTGAGCTGCACGATAGTGATGTACATCGAGTGCGCACTCGTGACATCTACGGAGTTTAGGTAGATCCATCGCTCGGGGTCGTCCTCGTCGTCGCCGTTTGCTTGGTACGCCCAGGCACACGTCAGGAAGTGGATGAGGATCATCAGGATGACCAAGTCCTTCAAGATCTTGATCGTAGCATGACTCACGTCGACATGGCTGAGAAGCCGCGAGATGATTCGGTTCGCCTTGAGCGCGCGAAGCAGCTTCAGCATGCGGAGAAACTTGATGGCTCTCAGCAACGGCGTGCTCGAGCTCGAAACCACCTGGTCGAATGGAAACAGCGACACGACGTCGATGATGAAGTAGCTCCGCAGGTACCTGTTTCGGATGTCTTTCAGGTTAGTCACCACCTTGCCGGTGAGCTGATCCACGTAGCCGAGCACAAACTGCAGAAAGAAATCCATTATGAAGAACGCGTCGAGTACGCGGTTGATCAGCAGAAACGTAAACTGCGTCTCCGACATCTCGCTCGTGGACAGGTCGGTGTACGACCGGACGAAGGCAGCCTCGTACGGCAGCAGGAATATGATCGCAAAGAGCAGCGCCATCATGAACACGTCCCAGTACACGATGTACCACGCGGATGGTAAGATGACGACGTCGACGCCGCAAACTCGTCCGTCGGGCGAGCCCTTGGCCGCAGCCTCGTTGCCCGCTCCCGCCCCTGACCAGCTTCCCGCGTTGCTGCCCGCGAGACGCTCCTTCATGTTCGGATCGTCGAGCACGTGCCTCTCCTCGTCTTTCATGAGCGCGAAGGTTGCCTTCTTCTGCTCTCGTTTAACCGCGGATGGGCTCTTCAACGAAGATTTCAGAGTCGCGACCGCCCCGAGAGTCTGACCGGCGGACCGCCACTTCGACGCCGCCCCTTGCCCGTTGAACCTCGCGCCTTCCCCCTCGGACTCGCTGTACGATAAACCCCGTGTATAGTCGGAATACTCCTCCGAAGACGCGTACTCGCTCTTGCCGTCCCTCCCGGACCGGGCACGGTTCGGCCCGTCGCTCTCCTCCTCGGAGCTAATCCCGTCGTGGTGCTCGTGCAGGCCTCGAAGCGCCCCCCGCCGAATGGCCGAGTGGGGGGTTTCGGGTGAAGCGTCCCTGCCCCGGGGTCGTCGCCGAGGATCATCGTCATCATCGTCGGCGTCCTGCGCCGGAGAACACGCGGAGCCGACGCCGAGCCAGTCCATGGCGTTCGCCATCGCGCGCTCCCTGCAGTTTTCGGCCCGCCAGAATCACTTTTCTGATCGCGACCTTTCAGGCCGGGGCGCGCCCTGAGACCGGGTTCGTGCGACAGGAACCCTGACAGCACGCAGTGCAGGGTCAACAGATACGCCGTACGCCTATTCGACCAGCTCAACCCGTGCTCTGGGTAGAATGGCCGTCACCTCGGCCTTCACCCCCTCTTCACCGTTTTAACACCCATGTGAGCGACCAGACAGGAATCTCGACTTCTCGAGAATGATGGTTCTACCTCGCCCGGTCCACGTCGGATTTACCTGCCATTGTCGCCCGCGAGTCCCGCGTCCGCGTGGCTCTGAAGGGCAGACGAAATGCCTATCGAGGCGCTCAGATGCCCGATTGGGCGATCTATGGGCCTCCCCGCTCGGCTGACGCGATGGATTCGGGTCGACCGCGCCGTCAGGGTGGCATCGACCAACACCGCAACTCGGAACCGGAACTTTCCTGTTATTCGAGCTCAGGCGCTCAGGCTGGTGCCGTGCGGTGATGGCACGAAGGATCACCTGCCAAAGGGGACACGCGTGCCGGGCTCACTGGCAAAGACCCAGATTCGCCTGCCGTCGCGCCCTGGCAACGCCGTGGTAGTCGGTCGAGAGTCGCCCGCCGATGTGGCTTTGGGCATCGGCACCGTCTCCGGGCAGCACGCCAAGTTCGAGGCTGGAGAGGACGGGGAGGTTTACGTCACCGACATGGGATCCTCGAACGGGACGGAGGTTGACGGGCGTCCAGTTCCTCGGGGGCAGATGTTCAAGCTGAGCGTTGGGGACGTCGTCACGCTGGGGGATCCGCACCTGGCGAGGTACGAGGTCGTCGAGGCTGTCGGGGATACGCTCGCAGACAGGTTCGCGGGGATACAGGAAACCGCCGCGGAGGCTGAGAAGAACGCCAGGGCGGTGGGGGAGGCTATAAACAAGGGGGCCACCACGGTCAAAAACGCACGGGCCGCCATCGCGGGAGTCGGGGACGTGTTCAAGGGGTTCGGAGGCAAGAACGAGAAGCGCGACGAGGAAGTTGTCGGAGAGGTGCTCGCGACTTTCGACGTGGACGACGGGTTCGACGCTGACCGGGACGACACCGTCGAGGTAATTCAACCGACGTACCTTTCAACCGACGAAGATGTCGTGGAAGAGACGATCGAGACAGCGACGGCCGTCGTGCCTGTTGCGAAGAAGTTTGCGTCGGAGGAGCGGGTCGTGTTCACGCCGGTGGGATGGTCCGGGCCCGCCGTCGAGCTCGAGCCCGGGGTCCCCGTCAAACTGGGAACCGGTCGTAAGAAGGGAGACGCGGATGTTATCCTGACCGGCGTCCAGGGCGTTGATAGCTCTCACGCAGCTCTGCTCAGGGTTGGAGGCGCGGTGTACATCGAAGACTTGGGGTCATCGGCGGGGACGTTTGTCGGCGGTAGGCAGGTCCGCCCGGGGCTCCAATACGAGCTCACCCCAGGTGCCGACGTCCAGCTCGGTGATGGGGGTTGTGCGTTCACGGTGACGTGTCCAGACGACGACGACGGGGGGCTTGATTTGGTCCCGCCCGCGATCATGGGCGGCGCAGGTGCCGCCACGGCTAAGCGTGACGAGGCTGAGAGTGCCGCGGTGGTGAGGAACGCCGACTTGTCGTTGTCGAAGGTTGACGACGGATCGGATCCCGCGGCGTCTCCTTGGGGGCTGATGGGAGGGCTCAAAGGCATGGGTGAAAATTTGGGCGCCGCCATATTCAACTCGAAGATCCAGGTCAACTACCAGTACAAGCCCGAGATCAACGTCGGCGGCGCGGGCGGAGGAGCCGCGGGCCTCGCCGACGTCAAGGCTGCGCTCCTTTTGGCCCTCGCAGACACTGAACGCGGTCTCCGCGCGGACAAAGAGCGAGTCAAGAAAATCGAGCAACTCACCAGAGCGATGGAGGCTAAGAATCCGACGCGTTCGCCCCTCAAGTCGCCGCTCATGAACGGTCGGTGGGCGCTGCAGTACACCACCGCGCTGAACGTGTTGGGGAAGGGAAAGCCGGGTTTCATGAGACCGAAAGGCGCAATTTTTCAAACGGTGGACATCTTCACGCTCCAGGTGAAGAACGAGGAGAGCTTCGAGCCCTTGCCGTTCATCAAGTTCACAAACGCCAGCACGTCCGATCTCAACGCTCAGACGGACTCGAGGGCTAGTGTCCGACCCAAGGACTATCGCGTCGCCGGGTTCAAAGTTGACGCGCCGCCTACGTCGCCCGGCCGCGTGGCGCGAGATTTGGAGATGGAGGCAACCGGCGCCGGGTCCCTGGCGTGGATGGATACGACGTTTGTGGATGGAGAGTTGAGGATCTCGAGGTCGCAATCCGGCGATCTCTTCATCCTCGTCAGGGATGATCCCAACGATTGAGTGGACTTCTCGTTTCCTATGTCAGTTATTCGTAGTCTTACATTCGCGTCGTGTTTCCCGCGCCGCCGTCGTCTCACCCGCTACTGTACAGTCTCACACCGTGTCTCACCCTACACCGCTCCCGCGACCGCCGCTATCGCCGTCGTTCCTACGCCGCAAGTGATCCTTCCCGCCGTATACATCGCGGCCACGATCATCTGCGCGATCCACGGGTTGGTGAACGCCGTGAGTGTGCCATATGTCCACGACGCGCCGCGGTACACCCCCACGCCCCAGTCCCAAACCCGTCTCGCCTTTCCCTTACCGTCCAGCCTGAGCTCCCCGAACGACTTGCCGAGGGCGCGCTGCAGTTGCTCGGGTGAAACCTGCACGGCGCGAGGGTGCGTCGCCACGTACCCCGCGATGAACGCCGCGATGGACTCGATCACGTCCTCCGCCTCCACGAATTCCCATTCGTCCTTGTCAGGGCCCGCGCCGGCCAGGTGCGAAGTGGACGAGGCCGGGTCGTGACTCTCCGCTTCGGGCTCCCAGAACGTCGGGTCGTTAACATCGAAGCTTTGGTGGAAGTTTCCATCCCCGGAAGGCGGCGTCTCCACCTCTCCCGGAAGGCCATCGTTCCCCATCGCTGCCCTCGACTCCCGCAACTTTTCGAGAAAATCCTCGGACTCCACCCTCTCCTGCACTTTGGCCAACACCTCATCCGTGCCCTCCGAGGTTGCGAGCTTGGCGCGCAGATACGCCGCCGCGGGAGCCCTCAGCCGCAGGAGTCGCCTGCTGAATCGGTTCACGGTGCGCTGCAGGCTTATGAGCAGCTCCCAAGACCCCCCACCTTCGTCGTCATCTTCGCGAAAGTCAGCCTCTCCCGCCAAATTCTCTTCCCCGAGGAGCTCCGCCGTGGACGCGACGAGAGCGACTCGCTCCCCGACCGCCTCGGGTTCTTTCGAGATCTCGCTCATTCCTCCGACTCTGACCCGCGCGAAGGGTTCGCCGGGTCCGTCGGGTTCGCAGCACCGCGTGCGCTCGTGCGTTTGGGAGCGCCGAAGCGCCCAACTCTTTTCCCCTTCTTCTCGGCAGTGGTGAGTCATGCCGAGTCATCCATTTGCACGGCCGAGAGAACGCCGCCGGCCTCACTCCGAAATGTCGGCCGACGACGCGCAGCCGCAGCAGACGTGCGGCGACCACTGGAAGAGGTGGAAGCCATGGATAATCAAGAACTATCTCGTGCTGGGGTTCATCTTCGTCATCACCCTGGCGCTCTCGTGGCCGCTCCCCGGCCGAGAGCTCGGTACCCCGATGAGCGGTGACTTCCCCATCGCGCAGACGTGCTGCATCGTGGTTATCTTCTTCATCTCCGGCCTGACGCTCAAGACGGCGGATATCAAGAAGGCGCTCGGCGAGCGCGCGGCGCTCGCGTACGGCATCATCACTATCCTTTTCGTCACGCCCATGTTGGGCTTCGCCCTGGTGCAGATCCCGTTCGAGCCCGTGGAGTTCCGGTACGGCCTCGCGCTCTTCGCCTGCGTGCCGACGACGTTGACTTCGGGGGTGACGCTGGTGACGTCCGCCCTGGGTAATGGCGTGATGGCGCTCATGCTGACCGTCACCACGAATGTCCTCGGTGTGTTCACCGTTCCTTTCATCCTGAACGCGGTGCTCCTTAGCGCTCCAGGGGGCGACTCCGGTGGAGCGGACACCGACATGGCGGCTGCCGCGGCCAAGCTCCTGCTGAAGCTCGTCATCTCCATCATCATCCCGATGGCGGTGGGCAAGGGGACCCGGGAGTTCGTGGAGCAGGCGCCAAAACTCACGACCAAGTACAAGACCGAGCTCGGGCTCACCAACAACTCGTGCCTCATCGCCATCGTCTGGATGAGCATAAGCAAATCCAGGGGGAAGCTGGTTCGCGAGAGCGCGCTAAACATCTTTGTCATCGTCGTCGCCGGCGTGACGCTGCACATGTTCTTCCTGGCCATGAACTGGGTGATGACCACCCCGGTGTTGAGACTGCCGGAGGCTGAGAGGCGGGCGGTGCTGCTGATGACGTCGCAAAAGACGCTACCGGTGGCGGTCACCATCATCGCGTACCTCGACGAGACGAGGTGGGGCGGGCACGGGTTGATTGCCATACCTTGCATCGTGGGGCACGTGTCGCAGCTCTTCATCGACGCGTACATCGCCTCGATCTGGGCGGGTAAGGACCCGAAGGAGATTGACGCGGCGAACGCGGCGAAACGTGCGGGGGGTGTTGTGGAGGAGGCTGAATCAAGGGCTGAGAATGGCGTGTCATCAGAGGCGAGGGTGGGCGTCGCGGGAGATACCAAGGCGTGAGTTGTTTAGTTTGCTTGTCATGAAGAGTTGTTTGCCATGAACAATCCGCTACTTGTATGCTACTTTCTCGGGGTCTTCTACCCCTTCGCTCTCCTCAGAGAACCTCGTCGAAGTGGTCTCGCTCGATACCCCTGCCCTGCCTGTATCTCCTGGACCCGCCGCGCGCTCCACCGAAGGGAAGCGAACGTCTCACGAATGGGTACCCGAGGATAGCCGCCGGGACCAACATGGCGATTCCAACGATGAGCATCACCGTCGCCATCGCGCTGGACTCCGCCGCTTTCTCCGCGAAGAACAGACTCCCCCCCGTCAGGTTCATGGCGGCGAAGAGGGGGTCGTGACCGTCGTGCAACACCGCGTGGCCCGCGCCGAGAAGCCGCACCGAGGAGAGCTTCGGCGGGTTGCCCTGCGACGGCGCTCTGATCCGTTTCCGCTCCGGGACGTCCCAGTTCCCCCTCGGACTGCAACCGTGGCCGCCGTACGTATCATCCAGACCCCACGACCCGTCTGTCAGTCGCACCTTGGCGCACAGGTTCGAGGTGACCTCGTACGTGGTGCACGATCCCCTGTGGTAGTATCCCGCCCTCTGAAACTTGCACACCTTCCACCCGTTTGCGCCGCTCACGCGTCTGGTGATGAGGGGATACGACCCCACGGGCACGAACTCATCCGTCCCTCCCTCTCGTTTGACAACGATGGAAAACTCCTTGGGGGTCATCAGGTATTCGAGCACGGCCGTGGCGTTGTACGGCGCGTGGTCGGCGGGATCGTCGACCTCCTCCCGACCCGCGTCGCTTTTTGACCCGTCACCGTCTCCGTCCTCCCCGCCCGTGCCCGCTGGGGCGCTGGTAGGTACCCTGACGTTAGCCTTGATCTCTCCCAGCGTCGGAAGCCGGTCGGGTAACATCCCTTTGGCCTGCATGTCCGGAATCGCCACCGTCTCCAGCAGAGACGCCGTTTCGAACGCCACCGGGTCGTACCGGTGACTCTTTCCCCAGGCGTTGTCCACGGTTGGGGCCGTCTCGGTGAACACGGCGGGGACCGCGGTGTCCCCAAACTTGAACTCGAACGTCGTCCCGTTGAAAACGTCACTGTGCTCGGTGGTCCAGGCGTCGACAGCTGTGATGAATGGTGGATGGAGGGGAGGAGGTGTCGCGACGTCGTCAGATCGGATCGTTGTTGGCGCGGGAAAAAAGTGGTGCGTGGGTGCCGAGCGTGGAACCCGCTCCCTCCCTTCCGGGTCTCACGCCTCTCACCTTTGTTGTACGCTTCCACCAGGTCCGTCTTGACGTGTCCGTAGTCCGCGCGTCTCATGATCACCGCTCCCGCGATGATTAAGGCCAATCCCCCGGCGAGTGCGAACACGGCGCACGATCGGCTCTTCCTCTCCTCGTTCACGATGAAGTCCTCGCGACTTGTACCCGAACGCGTGTACCGACCCCTTGGGCGCGTGGGCTGTCTCCAGGCGCCCGCAGCATCCATGACCTCCTCTCCCGCGCTCCTGTATCGCCTCATGACCCGTCGCTTCTCGCCTCTCGGGCTGCCCCGCGCGCCTCAATGTCTGCCTGTGTGCCACGACCCATCTTCTCTCAACGTTCGACATTTTCACGGCTGGTGCGCTCCGAAAAGAGCAGCGGCGCACCTCCATCCAGATCTGCACTCACACCGGCGCCACGACCCATTCCAAAGCCGCACGCGTCGAGGTGAGATCGATCACGACACCATGGGTGCGTTCAGTAACGGGCGCCCTCAGTCAGCCGGGGGCACGGGCCAGCCCGGCGGCTGGACGAGCAACGTCGCGAACATGGCGTCGGCGCCCAATCCGCTGATGCAGGGAGGCGCCTTTCCCGGCGCTCCCCCGCGGGCCTCGCAGCTCCCACCCCCACCCCCGACCTACCCCGGGGGAGGAGGGGGTTACGGCGCTCTGGCACAGGCTGGCAGGGCTTCCGGTGCGATGGGGGGCATGGGAAGCGGGCGCGGCGATGGATACTGGGGCCCAAAGCCCGGCGGATTCCAGGGCGGCGGCGGCGGCGACAAGCGCAAGTACCCCGGCAGCGACGACGTCTGGCGGCCGAACGACAGCGCGGGGAAGCTTGGCAAGCAGCCCAAGGGGCCCAAAAGTCCTTCCGCGAAGGCTCCGGCCAAGGTGGCCGGCGCCACCAAGGATGGCTCGCCGTGGCACCCGCCGCTCCGTCGCGTCACCGTCGCGCGGGCGGCCGTCGATGCGATGCGACACGCCTGCGACGCCGAGCTCCCGCCGGGACTTCTCGATCAGGCTGAGATCCAGAAGATCTCTTCCGTGCCCGACCTGAGCTACCTCGACCAGCCCGCACAAGCGGGGGATGACCTCAAGGCTGCACCCGCGAAGGTCATGTGGGCGCCTCCCCTGCCCAGAGACGGGGGACCGCACGGCGCGGTGCGTCGGTCGCTCCCGGTGTTCAAATACCGCCAGGCGCTCATCGACGCGTTCGAAAACAACCCGGTGACCATCGTGGAGGGTGAGACCGGAAGCGGTAAGACGACGCAGGTGGCGCAGTACCTGCTGGAGCGCGCCGCCGAGACTGGTGAGCCGGTGAACATCATCTGCACCCAGCCCAGGCGCATCTCGGCGATTGGCGTAGCCGACCGCGTCGCCGCGGAGAGGGGCGAGCGCGTGGGCCAGGGCGCTGTCGGATACGCCATCCGGGGGGAGTCGAGGATATCAGACAACACGCGTCTGCTGTTCTGCACCACCGGCGTGTTGCTGAGACGGCTGGAGAGGGACCCCACGCTCAAGGGGGTGACGCACGTCTTGGTCGACGAGGTGCACGAGAGGACGGTTGAGGGCGATTTCTTGCTTATGGCGCTCAAGGAGATGCTTCACAGGGGCGACGGGGATGACGACACGAAGTCTGGTGAGCGATCCAAGAAGAGCAAGAAGTCGAAGAAGAGCAAGAAGAGCCGCCTCGGTCCCGACGGCGGCGACGACGGATCCGACTCGGACAGCGACTCTGGAAAGTCCGCCGACAAGAAAGACTCAACCGAACGGCCCGAGACCACCGTCAAGCTCGGACTCATGAGCGCGACGATGGACGGTGACGTACTCGCGAGGTACTTCGACGATGCTCCGAGGGTGTCCTTCCCGGGCCGAGCCTTTCCGGTGGCGACCCTCCACCTGGAGGATGCCATCGCGGTGACGAAGCACTGGGTGGACCGTCAGGCTGAGTGGTGTCACGGCTCGTTCGCGCACCAGCGCAAGGCGGGCAAGGCTGCGTCCAGAGACGACTCCCTTCGTCCTCCGTCCGAGAACGAGTGGTTCTCCAGGCTGTCCCGCTCGTCGAAAAACCAGACCCGCGCGAGATCTGCGTGCCGGGCGCTGGCGCAGCTCGACACCGACGTGGTCAACAAACAGCTCATCGTCGAGCTGGTGCAGTGGTTCGTCGGTCAGGCTGGCGGAGATGTGGACAGGGCGCTCCAAAATCTGCCGGGTTCTAGGGATGACAGGTGGGATGCGGGCATGGCGGACAAGGCTGAGGCGAGGGGCGACATGGACACCGCCGCCATTCTGGTCTTCCTCCCGGGCACGAAGGAGATTGACGACCTTCGCGAGACTCTGGTGAACGTCGCCGGGCGGACCGCCGGTGGTAACTTTGTGCTCGACCCCAACTGGATCCTACCCTTGCACGGATCTCTCCCTCCCGATGACCAACGGAAGGTGTTCGAGCGTCCCCCGAGGGGCGTGATGAAGGTTGTCCTGTCCACCAACGTCGCCGAGACTTCAATCACCATCGACGACGTGGTCTGCGTCATCGACACCGGACGCGTCAAGGAGGAGAGGTACGACGCGGAGAGGCTGATGAGCTCTCTGGATGACGTCGCGGTATCGGCCGCGGCGGCGAAGCAGCGGCGCGGTCGCGCTGGACGCGTCCGGCCCGGCATCGCCTTCCACCTCTTCACCTCTGACTCGCTCGAACGAATGAACAGGTACACGGACCCGGAGGTGCGACGAGTGGGTCTGCAGCAGCTGGTGATGCGGGTCAAGGCTCTCAACCTCGAAGGTAACGCCGAGGCTGTTTGCTCCAGGCTCCCCGAACCGCCTCAAACCGCGGCGGTACACAACGCGGTAGAGGATCTGCGATGTATCGGCGCGCTCGCAGCCGCTGACGAGCATCTCACCCCGCTGGGCAAGCTCCTCGCGCAGCTTCCCACGGATGCGAGGTTGGGCAAACTGGTCGTCTACGGTTGCGCGCTGGGTCTGGCTGACGAGGCACTCACTCTCGCGTCCTTGCTCGGATCTAGGTCACCTTTTCTGATGCCCGCGGAGGCTAGAGAGAACGCGGACGCGAGCAAGAAGAGGTTCGGGACCCCGCCCCAAAGCGACGTCCTCGGCGCGCTCGCCGCGTACAACGAGTTTGACTCCATTCGGGGAGAGGCTAGGTTTGGCTTTGCCCGGGAGAGGTTCCTGTCCATCAAGACCCTGCAGCAGGTGGCGAACAACAAGCGACAGCTGTTGGAGAACCTGTCCACCCTCGGCGTGGTACCCAGGGGCTTGCGCGCGAACCACACCGAGTGGGTCGGGCGAAAGAACGACGGGACAGACGGGGTGCGGCTCGTCCTGGGTCAGACTCCCACCGCGCTCGCCGTCTCGTCTCAGATGGATGAACAAAACGGACGCGAGGAAGGTGCGTTCGAGGCGGGCCGCGGCGCGGTGCCCACGGGTCTCCTCGCCGCTCTCCTCTGCGCGGGTCTCTACCCTCAACTCGCGTACCTCTACGCGCCGCCCACGAAGAAGGGTGCCGCCAGTTCATCCGCCGTGAAGCTCCACGTCAGGCCGGCGGATCGAACACTTTCCGAGCCCGATCCGGCGTCTGTCCACCCGAGCTCCGTGAACTCTTCACTGGACGGCTCCCAGTGGCGCTCTTGCTACGTCGCCTTCCACGAGCGCGTCAAGACGACGAAAGTTTACGTGCGAGACTCCACCCCGGTGCCCCCGCTCGCCATGATGCTCCTGGCGGGAGGTGAGCTCCAGCGCGAAAACGGCGCGGGTAAGGATGGGCAGCAGCTCTACGAGACTGGAGGAGACGGGAACGATGACATCCTCGCCCTGGACGACTTCTACCGCCTGCACGTGCCCCGCGGCGCGTGCGATCTGATCCTCAAGCTCCGCGAACGTATCCAGGCGCTGGTCCGTCGACTGGTGAACAACAGCGGAGAGATCAAGGGGAAGAAGCAGTACAACCCTCGAAGCAACGATCCGACCCCGGCGCCACCTTGGGCCGGAGATCTCGAAGGGGAGACCGTCGTTCGCGACCTGGTCGACACTCTTTCTCACATCTCGAAGTGGGAGGACGTCAAGGTGGCGGCCGAGCTGAGCGCGCAAGAGAAGAAGAAGATGGAAGCGCGGCGCAGGCACGAGGCCAAGCTCGCGGAACAGCGACGGCTCAAGGCTGCGAGGCAGGCGACGCACAACAACAGGGGCGGCCGCGGTGGTTCGTTCCGCTCTTACGGCGGTGGCGGCGGCGGCGGAAGGAACAGAGGCGGTCGCGGCGGCGGCGGTGGCGGACCCGGCAAGAGACAACACTGGAACAGCTCGAGAGGCGGCGGCAGTGGAGGCGGGGGTGGGGGGAAGAGGCCCCACGGCGGCGGCGGCGGCGGTGGCGGTGGTGGACCCAACAAGAGGCACAAAAAATTCTGAGGCCATAGATATCATCTTGAAATACGTACGTACGTGGGTTCATCCGAACAGCGGGTGAGAGATCATTCAGGTGAACACTGACGAAAGGGGTCGAGAAATATCGACCCGCTTGGACCCGACGAGATTTCGGGAGCAGATGAGGTTTCACAACTGGCCACGCGTCGGCACTATGGGCTGCTTCGGTCCACCCCGGACCAAACTTCCCGACGCGGCCAGCGCCCATCTCGAGCGTATCGTCGGAATAGTCGGCGAGTCTTATCGCGGGCCTGCCAAGTGCCTGCTCATCAGTGACATTGGGGAGGTCCAGTGAGTCATTCAATCCCTCAGCTCGCGCCCCCGAATCTCAGCGTTGACTCACGCAACTGGCCTCCACAGGTACGAATCGGACGGGGATGTGCATGCCGACATGAAGACAGTGGAAAATCTTTGTATTCTGAAGCGTGCGTCGCTCACCGCAGGGCAGTCCGTACCCGCGATGCACCTGAGGACAGTGACCGGGGTAACCTCGTTGTACGACGCTGGAGATGGGCACATTTTCGCTGTGTGCTCGGAGATGCACCCAACCGCTGCGGAACTCTTCGACGGGGAGGCGGCTGAGGCGAGCATCGGAGAGGTTCTCCGGGAACTAAAGGACTCTCTTGGAACGATAGCTTGATTAGTAGTCTCTAGAGGTAGCATTCATAGAACACTGTAGCTAGCTAGTTAGTGATTGACCGAGGCACGAACACGGCGGCGGTCGGGTTCAGTTTCGCCTTCGCTGCAGCCTCCTCTTCCAGCCGCTTCTTGTTCGCGAACAGTTTACGACCTTCCTTCGCATCATCGAGCATCGCCTTGAACTGCTGCTCCGCGCCGCTCTCATCCAGCACCGCGAGCGCGGAGATCCTCATGCGCTTGCCGACAATCTGCCCGAGCCGACCTCGGGTGAGAGCGAAGATGAGGGGCGTGCCGTTCGCCTTGGCCTCCTCGATGATTTTGCCGAGCACGTCGTCCAAGCCTCCCTCTTGCTCGGTCTCCTCGATGTTGGGCGCGATGACGAGCGCCTTGGCCCGCTGCAACGTCACGTACTTGTGCACCTCCCGCAGGCCGAACACCAGGCGGCGACGCATCTTGGCTTTGATCGGGTCCTTGAAGTAGAGGCGGTCCTGGAACCTCTTGAGCTCACCGATGCATTCCACCACCGACTTGTTCACCTCTGGGGTAACCACCTGCTCGGCGTACCTGATCTTCACGTCGGTCCCCATGAAGGTGTTCATGTTCTTCTTGGACGTGTCGTTCGTGCTGCCCTCAACGCCGGGGGGGGAAGCCTTGAGCTTTTTCTGCGCCCGTTTGCCCGTGCCAGGCGGATTGGGCGGTTGTACGACCTCGCCGGCCGCTTCCCTCTCCTTCCTCAAGAGCGCCTTCTTGTGGTAGGCGCCCTCGATGTGCATCTGCCACGCTCCGTCTCCGGAAACACTCTTGCCGCACACGTCGCAGACCACCGTGGCCTGCTTTGGCCTGTCCTTCTTATTGCCGGCGTCCTTCTTTTTCGTCTCCTCGGGCTGCTTGAACCAGTTGACGGGGTTCAGAGCTGCCCATACGCCCCCGGGTTTATTCGCCTCGGGCTCGGGCTCTGAAACGGGCTCGGGTGCGGGATCTGCCTTGAGCTCGGGCACGGACTCTGCCCTGAGCTCGGGTGCGGGGTCTGCCTTGAGCTCGGGCACGGCCTCAGGCTCGGGCTCGGGCACGGCCTCAGGCTCGGGCTCGGCTACAGCTTCGTCAACCGCCTCGTACTCGTCATCCTCGTCGTCATCCTCGTCGTCCTCAAGGTACACGAGATCGACGCCAACGACGCCCTCGTCTCCCTCCGGCACGAGTAGGTTGACGTAAACCCTGCCAACCTCGACGGTAACCTCCAACTCCATGACACCCTTCTCTTCCTCCGCCTCCTTCTCACCCGTTTCTTTTGCGTTCGTCTCCAACTCCTTCTTTGCCGTCTCCTCCCTCTCCAGCCGCACCGCACGGTCGCTGAGGATGATCTTCTTCAGTTTGGTCATCCCTTTTTTCTTCCTACCGTCCGCCCTCTCTTTGCCGCGTCGATGGACGAGACCGCTGCTCGACGCCTGGTTGGGGTTCACCACCATCTGACCTCCGTGCTTCATCCTTCCAGTCGCGCCAATCGCCGCGGCACGCTTCTCTTTCTTCTTCGGGGTCTCGCGGATGTACGCGGCGAGGGAATGAGCCAGGTTAGCAATCGACGCATCACCCGGTCTGGACCTCGGCTGATCCAGGATTTCACCGAATTGGACCGCCATCCTGTCGGGCTTGGTCTTCTCCGACCCGTCGCCCGGGATGTGCACGCCCGCGGCGACCAGCTTGGCCTCCAGCGCCTTTGCCTCCATCGAGTTCAGACCGAAGTGGGACGCGGCGAGGTGCTGCTCCAGGGGTTTGTGCGCCAAAAACGCCCTGTTGCACACCAGACACCGCACTTTGCCGAATTGGTCCACCTTTGACTTGCGAGCCTCGGCTGTGAGTCCCTCGGGGGTGATCTTCGGAATCTTGGGGGGCGCGGGGCGCTGGATCATTCCAAGACTACCCACATCCTGCGACTGCATGTCCCACGCGGTGGTCCCTCCACCACCCGATGGCCGGCCTCGGAGACGATCTGCCCACCCACCGCCACCGCCGGATTTGTTCTTCGGTGCGACCCCGCCCTTGGGCAGGCGAATGATTCCCGGGGTCCCACTCGCCGCGTCTAGCTTCTGCGGCTGCCTCACCACCGGTCTCGTGGACTGCTCCTCGAGGATCTGCGACATGCTCGCTGAGGCAGGGGGTTTAGCGGACGCCGCACCTCCCCACGCGGGCACAGCGGGAGCCTCCGCGGGGATTAGGACCACCGGCACCTTCTTCTCGGGCTCCTTCTTCTCCTTCTTCTGCTTTTTGTCCCTCTTGGACGCGTCTCGCTCGGTCTGCTCAGCACCCCGGTGAGCTGACTTTGCTTTGTTCCAAGGGTTGGCTTTAGGAGGCGCCGCGGCACTATCGAGCTCGACCAGCTCCGCGGGTAGCTCGCTCTTCCTCCAAGCCATCGCCGCGGCCGCCGCCTCGGCGGACACCCCGCGGATGAACTTCCCGCATCGGAATTCGCCGTCCGGTGCCTTGTGCGCGGAACCGCACACGCCTCGCGCGATCTCAGGGTGAGCGGTGAGGTACCCGCGCAATATCGACGCAGCGGATGAAGAGTACTCGATGAGGAGATCCTCATCGCCCTCGACACGCCGGGTCATCGTCGGCGCTCCTTCCAGGTTCAGCCCCACCGACGTCTCTGAGGGCATCGCGAGAACCCCAACCCTCGCCACGACGTCGACCAGTAGCCCGCAGGTCACCACTGGGTGGTCAGGATCGACGCCGTCCAGGCTGGGCAGCGACGCAGCGATCTGCTGGCCGGTTGCCCACTCCCCGTCCTCGCCTTCGTCGTTCCCCATTGCGCCGCCGCTGTGTGACGTGTCAGTCATTTCACCGCCGACGAAAACGCGACGGGACGCGACTTCTCACTCTTGTGAGAGGAAGATTGATGAAGAAGTGCTACGTACTCTAATAATGCTCGAACGATTTACAATTGTGTTCTCTACGTATCCCACGTCTTCTCTCGTGAGTATTCTAATACGACACGCCACCACATGCACGGCGGGCGCGTCGTCCCATCGCTCCAGCCCCTCACTTGGGCTTGTTAAGGTACGCCGCAATCTCCGGCCTGGTTTCCATCCGCTCCCGAAACGCGGTGATCTTCGGGTACTTCGTCATGATATCGGCGGGGATGTGGTCGAGAACGCCGCTGCCCAGCCACCTGCACGTAACGAGGAACTGCGCATCCGCGATTGTCGGCGAGGAGCCGCACAGATAGTCGCTGTTCCCCAGCATCTGTTCGAAGTGCGACAGGAACTTCGGGATCTGGTCGGCGACGAGCTTCTCGCGCAACTCCTTGATCTTCCGCGCCTTCTCTTTCGGTTTGATGGTTTGGTCGTAGGAGATGACGATGCTGGGGCGCATTTCGCGCCTCAAGTCCTCATCGAGACCGATCGCCTCGTCAACACTCAACGCCTTGATGGGATCCTTGGGCACCAAGCCGGTGATTGCTCCGGCGAACCGAAGCATGGCTCCCGATTGCGCGTAGGGCTTCGTCTCGCCGTTGAGGTACATCTCCGGCAGCTGGCCGTACTTGGTGGTCGGCTTGAGCTCAGCCCATTCCTTGAAGGAAACACGGGTGTCCTTGAAGGGAACGCCGCCCATCAGCAGCGTGAACCGCACCTTCTCCGCGGCCCCCGCGAAGTCGAAGTACTTCAACTCGATCTGGGGCCGATTCAGTCCAAGCGTCGGCATCATGGAGGGGTACGCGTCGGCGGCGACAGCGGTCGCCGCAGCTCCGGCAAGCGCACCGAGGGCAAAGTTCACGGCGGACATCGAAAGTTTGGTCGATCGCGCTCAGCGCAGGCGTGCTCTGTGTGTCTGGGACCGTCCGATTGCAATCGACGCGTTATGTCAAGTCGCATCGCGTGATTGACGACTGAGAGTTCGGAGTCACACACGCGGGTGTCCAGCACGTGTCTAATTAACTCAAGAATGACGGTCTGATTTCCTTCAGAGGGCACCGAAAAGTGTTTTCCGCCTCTCATCCACACGGCATCCATCAAAGCAGAGGTGCCGAGCGGGAGGCGAAGCGATATAACGGGCGGTGACTGGCAGGCGGAGAGGCGTACTCCGCGGACGCGCTGGCGAGTGTATCGAGGAGAAAAGGGTAGGGAGCGGTTCATTGGCACGAGTGCACCGCGGCCTTGACGTCGGTCGCGAGTAAAGAAAGGCAGTAAAGGCACCCTCAAGCGCCAGTCGTCGACGCCCGATCGGCAGTCGTCGGCCCCAGACAGAGTGAGCCTAAACCCCTCGAATCCGATCCCTCGGGCTCCCGACCCTCCCTGGCGACCGCGCGAGTTTCCCCGATACATGGCACCCGAAGTCTCACTCACGACCCTGCCCCATCTCCTCATGATCACAGTGGCCACCGCCGAGATTCAGTTCGAGAACTATGTGCTGTCCAGGGGCGGCACGCGCCTCATCCGGAAGGTCCTCGTCGCGAACAATGGCTGTAAGTCTCCTTGTCAATCCGACCCCGGAACCCTCATCCCGCGCCCCGCGATTCCTTCCCCCTGTGGGTGTGAACCTTGACGGCCCAAACCATGTGAACCCCGACTCGACTTCGCGCTGATCGAACCACCAACCTCTTCCCTACCCATTCGCAGTGGGCGCGGTGAAGGCCATCCGGTCGCTCAGGCTCTGGGAGTACGAGACCTTCAGAACCCACGATATTCTGCACATCGTGTGCATGGCGACCGAGGACGACGTCAAGGCCAACGCCGAGTACATCAGGCTCGCGGACGAGTTCATCACCGTCGAAGGAGGCTCCAACAGGAATAACTACGCCAACGTGGACCTGATCGTCAAGGTGGCGCGCAGGTGCCAGGCGGACGCGGTGTGGCCCGGCTGGGGCCACGCCTCAGAGAACCCGAAGCTCCCAGCCGCGCTCGCGTACCACGACATCGCCTTCCTCGGACCATCCGCGGAATCGATGGACGCCGTCGGTGATAAGATCTGTGCGAATATTCTGGCGCAGTCGTGCGACGTGAACGTGATCCCGTGGTCGGGGTCCGGTCTGACCGTCCCGGAGACTTCGATTCCCGAGGATGTGTTATTGGCGGCTACGCTCGGGGACCTGGACCAGGCGGAGGAGAGCGCCGAGAAGGTTGGGTTCCCGCTGATGATCAAGGCATCGGAAGGAGGCGGCGGTAAGGGTATCCGCATGGTGACGAACATGGAGGAGCTCCGCACGGGTTTCGTGCAGGTTCAGGCGGAGGTGCCCGGCTCTCCCGTGTTCATCCAGCAGCTCTCGACCAACTCCAGGCACCTGGAGGTTCAGGTCGTGGCGGACAAGCACGGCAACGCCATCTCCCTTTACGGACGCGATTGCTCGGTGCAGCGCAGGCACCAGAAAATCATAGAGGAAGCTCCCGTGACGGTGGCGCCGAGGGAGCTGTGCGCGGAGCTCGAGCGCGGCGCCGTCAGGCTCGCCAAGAAGGTTCGGTACAGCGGCGTGGGCACCGTGGAGTACCTCTACAACATCACCACGGGCGAGTACTCGTTCTTGGAGGTGAACCCGCGTCTGCAGGTGGAACATCCGGTGACGGAGACGATCACGGGTGTGAACCTCCCGGCGGTTCAGCTCCAGATTGCCATGGGCATACCCCTGAACAAGATGCCCCACATCAGGAAGTTCTACGGCCAAACCGATCCCAACGGCGTCACCCCGATTGACTTTGACACCGCGCCTCAGAACCCTCCTTTGGGACACTGCATGGCGGCGAGGGTGACCGCGGAGGACCCGGAGAGTGGCTTTAAGCCCACGTCCGGTGCTATTCACTCGCTCCACTTCCGATCCCTGCCCGGCGTCACCGGCAACTTCTCCGTCGGCCTCACGGGAGGCGTGCACCAGTTCGCGGATAGCCAGTTTGGACACATCTTCGCGCACAAGCCAACCAGGGACGAGGCCGGTACCTTACTGATCCAGGCGCTCTCCGAGCTCAGCATCCGGGGCGAGATCCACACGAACGTCAAGTACCTCTGCTCGCTCATCGAGAAGGATCAGTTCCGAGCCGACCTCCACTCCACCGCGTGGCTCGACGGGTTAATCGCCGAGCAGGACAGGGCTCAGGCGCTGGACGACCACCTCGCGGTCGTGTGCGGCGCGGTGATGCGCGCCGCGTCCAGGCACCAGGAACTGGAGAGCAGGGTGGTCGATGCGCTGA
>Ga0115566_10001420_pt1 | contig 20438 bp, 20 predicted proteins | sample COGITO_mtgs_1204_3_FD_87173 | JGI IMG/M metagenome (GOLD analysis project Ga0115566, IMG submission 87173) | Pelagic marine microbial communities from North Sea - COGITO_mtgs_120405 | ecosystem: Environmental > Aquatic > Marine > Epipelagic | place: Germany:Helgoland, sampling site Kabeltonne...
ATGAACGTCTTTCGCATTCTCAGAACACCCAATCGGGTGTGGTTAATGAGATGACGTCATTGAACGCTTATTTGGTTAAGGAAGACTTTCCATGCGCACCCGAAAATGCGTCAAACGGCTTCCTGGATTTCACCGAGACCCCAGGCATCACAAAGACGCCGATAGGTTGACCAGCCACCCGCTTTCTCCAACTCGCACTGAAGATTTTGCGCAACGACCGGATCGAGATCGCGCTGCCAAACGCCGACCCGGTCATTGAAAAGAGGTCGTGACAGGCTTTCCAGTGTGGTGCTGCGCTTCCCGGTTGTGCGCAGGACAAGATCAAATTCGTCCTGCTGGCCCTCGAAAGTGGCAAGCGCAGAGCTCCATGTCAGATCGAGGAACTCCGAGAGCGGACGCATAACCAACTCGGGCCTGTTCACCAGATCGGCATAAAGCACAGTCCGAAATTTCTCCGGACCAATCTCGCGGCCCACCGCTTCACCACCGGACATCCAATCGCTCTAGGATCTGGCGAAAACCTCTGGAGCGTCACCTTTGCCGCAATTCAGCAGGGAGACATAAACATCAAGCGGGTCTCGCAGAATGTGTACGAAGCGCGCACTCGGCCAATGGTCAAAAATCCGGTCAACATGGAGAATATTGTCCGGTGTTTTCTCGGCCCAGCGCGACTTTTTCTGTGTTGTGAGATGCAACTGCATGAGGCGATCGAGAAATTCTTCACCAGTCTCAGCCTCGGCAGTGACCGCCCGGATATCGGCTTCATCCAGACCAAAAAATGCGGCAAGGCGCGAAACGCTATCGTGCAAAGCCTCACCGTGACGACCAAGCTGGCGTTTCGGATCAATCGCGAACCAGTGTGTCTCCAGCCCCGATGCCACATCTGGATGCTGCCCGAGCAAAGCGCGCAGGAGCGATGTTCCGGACTTGAAGTATCCGCCGACAAAAATTGGGCTGGTGCAAATCAAACTCACGCCACTCTCCTCGAGCTGACATCCGCCATTCGCGGAATGTCCTTCAGGAGTCCCGCGTATTGATTCTCCGTGACACGACACACCCGCAACGGATCTTGCCCTGCCACGTTCCAATCCGACATCAGGGTTAAGGCGACACGGAAATCAAAAGTTTCACAAAGCCGTTCGGTGTCCTGCGGAATTGCATCGCCGCGTACATAAGGAAACGAAATCCAGCCAGGCCGTTCACCCAGAATCCCATGCAACGCATCCCGATTCGTTGAAACCTCTGCATCCATTTCCTCCAGCAGCAAAGTCCCCAGCGGACGATGGGTGTGCCCGTGACAGGCAATCATATGGCCGTCATTGTGCAGGCTCCGCATCTGATCGGGATTCATATAGAGCTCGTCACACAGAACGGTCTCAGAGACACCGCATTCCGCGAGAAGTTCGTCCACGACCATCTCGGTATCATCATAGCCAAGCGAGAAATTCGCGAGATACTTCACACATGCATCCTCTTCGCTATCGTGCACATAGACACCGCACGCCTTCGCACGAAACGCAGGTTGCACCGCAAGCAACGCGGCTTCGGGTGGAACCAGAGAAAGAAACCGAGACCGGAACGCCTCAGGCGGAGTGATCGAGCGCAGATATTGCAGCTTATTGACGAGCAGGGCGCGCTGCTCCGTAAGCGGTCGGCTCGACACAAAGAAAGCACCCTTGATACCGAGGGGATCGAGCGCTTGCTGCGCCGCGCGCCAATGGTCCTGCAGGCCGTCATCAAAGGTGATCAGAATTTGCGGGCCATCATGCCCACCGCCCCCGGTCAGAAATTTTTCTGCCTCGCTCGGCGTCACGAATGTCCCGTGCTCACCGGGCCGGGCAAGATCGTTCCGAAAGCGCTGCATGGAAACCGGATGAATACCGGGGTAGCGCACTTCTCCGGGATCACGAACATAGTGATAGGTAACAATCAGCAGGGACGGGCAATAACCGGACATTGTGAGCAGGCGCCGAAGCAATCATCAGGGAATCTCAAACATCCCCATAAGACCCGCACACGGTTAAGAAAGAGTTATCCGATACGTGTCCGTTGCCAAGCTTGCGGCCTCTAACTGTCGCGCGCCGGAGACGATTCATCAACGTCGGCGGGTACCAGCGAAACCAATGTGCGATGGATTCGCGGCGGCTGGTTCCACTCCAAAGTTCCAAACGACCCACAGTTCCCGCACACCGCCGACCAGTCATCCGCAACAGTGCCACAATCCTTGCAGACCCACTGGGGATCAGCGTCGGCCGCGGCTGCGCGTTCGAGCCATTGATCCACCGTGGTGGTATCCTCAGAATCTTCTTCTGCCAAACGTGCACGGAGCTGATAAACACGCACGGTCGGGCGGGCGGCCTCCAGAGCCTCCAGCTGCGCGCGGGCCTCACCCCAAAGTTTGGCATCCAACGCCGCTTCCGCCAATGCAAGCCGACTATCAGGATGCTCGCGGGCAGGCCGGGTCATGTGTTCGACCGCCTTGTAGCGATCAAGCGGTTCCTTGCTCTCAACCCCGAAATCCAGATATGCCGCCATCAACGCCGGGTGTGGCGTACGTCCCCACGCCCGCTCCAGAACCTTGCGCGCACGCCGCGTGCGACCATCCTCGGCCACCATCCGGGCGACAAGTTCGGCGGCCGGCACCAGATCAGGATCAAGGTCATTGGCCTTGCGGGCCTGGACATACGCATCGGCCACCTGCCCCGCCGCGCGAGCCGCTCGGGCGCGTTCAGTCAGCAGGGCCGCCTGCTGCGCGTTGCCTGACTTGCCGGGGACACGCTTGGCTTTCTGTGATTCTTCAACAAGCCGCTGCGCCTCGCGCCAGTCTCCGGCACGGCTATGCAGGGAGATCATCGTATCGAGCACCCATGGCGTACGCGGCTTGAGCGCATAGGCGCGACGTGCATAAGAAAGCGCGCGGGAATCATCATTCTCGCGGAGCGCATCTGCTATCAGTCCCCGCAACCCGAGAAATTCTGTCTCCGGGGTCTTGAGCATTTTCTCAAATGTCTCGCGCGCCGTAACATCATCGCCTGCAATCTGCGCCGTTTGCGCTTCCAAAAGCAGGGTCATGGGTGCGTGTTCGAGCAGATTGCCCGCGCGGCGCGCCTGCTTGCGTGCGGTGTCGGCGTCACCTGCAGCGATGGCGACCAGCCCGTCGGACAACGCCTTCAGCCCGGCGTCCTGACGGTTTAACCGCCGATGGTTTGACCACGCCTGCGGGCGGCGGCGGAACCAGCGCCAGCCCGCATATAGCCCCGCAACGACGACAGCGAACAGAAAAACACAAAGCGCGAGGATCCCGATCGAAGTGTCGATCCGGTATCCCTGCCATTCGATCAAAACCTTCCCGGGTCGGTCGGCCAGCCAGACAGCAATCGCAATGACGATGGCGACCTCAAGAATATAAATGATGGTCCGCATGATCAGGACCCACCCGCAGTGCGCAGACGCGCCAATGCCTGCGCCTCAATGGTTTCAAGAGCCGCGCCAATTTCGACATAGGATTTCGCACGGACAACCCAGGACCGGGCAGCTTCAGCAGCACCGCCCTCAAGCAAATCGAGGATGGCAACGGCGCCAGCCACATCGCCTTCGCGCAGGCGGAACTCAACCCGGGAGAGACGCCCGTCGATACTATCGGGCGGAAGATCCGTTCCGACGCGACGCACTCGCACCACACGGCGGGCGCGATCGAGGATCTGGTCAACAATCGTGCTCTCGGCGTCTTCGGGCGCATTGTCGAGGATTGCGACAGCGGTCGCATCAAAGGAAAACACAAGTTCCTCCAGTGACGCCACACCGGCATCAGCATCCAGAGAGAGGCGCTTCACAACAGCTTCGAGTTCAACATCATCGCGCGAGATACTTTCCAGGGTCGTGAGTGCATCACGATAGGGTCCGCCGCGATCGATATCCCGTCGCAGCTGACTCGCAGCCAGGGTCAGGGAAATCGCATCAATGGCCGCTGCTTCCTGCCGTGCACCCTCGCTCTGCAACCCGGCCAACCGTTCGTCCAGAGTGACAAACTTGCGGCCGAGGTCTGCGATCGCATCCGCGCCCACCTGACTATTTTCGGCAGCCATCTGCTCTATCTTCAGGATTCTTGCATCCATGTCGCTGAGACGCTGGGTCAGCAACGGGTCGACAGCGGAACCATTCACTTCACCAGACTGCGCGACCTGAGCTCGCAACTTTGCAATTTCGACCTTGATGGGATCGAGGGCGATATTCAGGTCAGGGTTCGAAAGCGTCTCGATCTCGCCACGCAACATCAAGACTTGTTTGGATAGAGCCTCCCGGTCCGCCTTCCCGGGATCACCGGTCGTGTCCGCCAATCGTGCAATCCGCCCCTCCAAAGCCGATATCCGCGCATTCTCACCATGGCCCGCACCGGGTCCTTCGGTGCTCCACCACAACCAGCCTGCAGCACCGATCGAAACGAGAAGTGCCAACACGGCTATGCCGGAAGTCTTGCCACTCTTAACCGGAGCCGGGGCTTTTGTTTCGGGGGCTTTCTTTTCGGTTTTTGAACCGGTTTCAGAACGCTCTTTTGGTTCGCTATCGCGACTGTCCGGTAATTTGATTGCTGTTGCCTCAATGATCGGTTCGCCTGCTGCAGGCATCTGAATGTTGTTCTCGCTGGCAACACGACGAATTTCGGCCATACGGCCTGCCGGAATCGTGTCTCGCTGTTTCCAGCCCTGAACCGTGCTGACAGGAACACCCAGTTTCGTCGCCATCGGGCGGATCCCGCCAAAAGCCGCGATTATCCCGGTTGCTGCTTGATCCATCTCATCAGCCATCGCGACCTCCACTTCCGTCATTCATTGCGTACGCACACGTACATACGCATGTCAGGAAGCCGTGATCAAGGGTGCGCGTCGATAACTTCGAGGATGCCGGGGTGATCAGGCGTGTACGATACTCGTACGTCCAGAAAGTCTTCGGAATTCAGCCCGCCGGCAACTGCGGGTGAAAGACAAAACGCGGCGATGTTTCCCAGATATTCGGCCAGCCCGGCCTGCCCCACCAGATCCGTAAAGATACGTGCTGTGCGGGGAGAGAACAGAACTACTGCGTCGAATTCCTGCCTTTGAAGGCCATTTTTAGCTATTACGGGCAGAATATCCGCTGTTTTGGCCTGATATAGCGTCATTTTCTCGATTTCGAACCCATAAGAACCCAGAATTCCCGAAAGATCGCCGGCCGTTACCGACCCGGCGACGTGCAGGAGTTTGCCGGCCACTGGGTCAAGGCTTTGCCCAACCAATGCCGCAAGCGTCCCGACATCTCCCTCGGCGCTCTCGACATGGGTAAAACCTTCCTTGCGCGCGGCCTCCGCGCTTGCCGCCCCGACCGTAAACATCCGCATATCTCGCGCTGGAGTGGCTTGGGCAAACGCGCGAACTCCATTGGCACTGGTGATCAGAATCGCCTGAAATTCTTGAGCATTGAGGTTTTCCGGGGCGGAGCTGGGGACAATCTCCATCAAAGGACAAACGATTGCGTCATGGCCCCGGGCCCGCAGCAATTCGGCTGTCTGATCCGCATCTGGTTGCGGGCGGGTGACGAGAATGCGCATCTCAGTCGAGGGCAGCGAAGAAATCCGGCCCGATGGCCTCCCGCAGCGCCAGGCCCACTGCGCGCCCAAGCGCAACAGGATCATCCCGATCACCTGTCATCTGGCATCGCTGTAGTCCCGAACCATCCGGCCATGCCACCAATCCGTCGAGGTTCAAGCCATCCCCAACAATCCGCGCGAGCCCACCTATGGGCGTCCGGCAGGTGCCATCGAGGGCATCGAGCATCGCGCGCTCTGCATGCAGGCATGTCAGAGTCGCCCCATCATTGAGGGGCGCCAGCGCAAGGGCCGCGCTTTCATTGTCATCCCGACGCGCAATGGCGATGACACCCTGCCCGGCAGCCGGCAACATTTCATCTGTTCCCAATACCGCGTCGGCCGCCTCAGCCCGGCCCAACCTGTTGAGACCTGCCAATGCAAGAAGCGTCGCATCAGCCTCACCTTCAGCAAGCTTGCGCAGACGCGTTTCCACGTTCCCTCGAAACAGCACCACATTGAGGTCCGGACGCTGCGCCAGAAGCTGAGCCTGGCGGCGTTGGGAGGCAGATCCTATTTTGGCGCCACGCGGTATATCGCTGATCGATGTCGCGCCAATCAGGGCATCACGTGGGTCCTCTCTCTCCAGAGCAGCGCCGATCACGGTGCCTTCGGCAAGCCATGTTTCCATGTCCTTGGCTGAATGCACGGCAATATCAACTTCACGGTCCAACAGGGCCCGGTCGATTTCCTTGGTGAAGAGCCCCTTCCCGCCAGCATCGGCCAGCGAGCGATCCGTGATCGCGTCCCCGGTGGTGCGGATGGGAACAATTTCCGCCTCAGGCGAATCAGGAAACGCGTCGGCCAGAAGCCCGCGCACCATGCGTGCCTGGGTCAGGGCAAGCGGGCTTCCACGCGTGCCAATGCGAAGCGGTTGATCATTCATGCCTCACCTCATAACCGTCTGCGGCGCGAAGGCAAATCCGTTTTTCACAAACATACCCACACGCGTTGCGACCTATCGTCCAATTTGGGCTATATCAACGTCATGAACGTACTTGGAATTGAAACGAGCTGTGACGAAACAGCCGCCGCCATTGTGTCTGACATTGGTGATGGCGGCGGCACGATTTTATCAAACGTCGTGCTCAGCCAACTCGATGATCACCGGCCTTTCGGAGGCGTGGTGCCCGAGATCGCAGCCCGTGCGCATCTCGACCAGCTCGATTCCATCATCGCCCGTGCACTCGACGATGCCGGAATGACCCTTGAGGCCATAGACGGCATTGCCGCCACAGCGGGCCCTGGATTGATCGGCGGCGTCCATGTCGGCAGCATGACCGCCAAGGCGATTGCATCCGCGCGCCGCCTGCCATTCATCGCAGTCAATCATCTCGAAGCACATGCTTTGACAGCACGGCTGACCGACGACGTCGAATTCCCCTATCTGCTGCTGTTGGTCTCCGGCGGGCACTGCCAGTTGCTTGCCGTCGAGGGGCTTGGCCAATACACCCTGCTCGGCACCACGATCGACGACGCAATCGGAGAGGCCTTCGACAAAACCGCAAAACTTCTCGGGCTTGGATTCCCCGGCGGGCCTGCGGTCCAGGATGCCGCTGCAACGGGTGATGCAGCACGATTCAAATTGCCGCGCCCCCTCAAAGGCCGACCGGGTTGTGACTTTTCATTTTCCGGCCTGAAAACGGCTGTTCGCCAGACCGCCCTCAAGCTCGAGGGCACGGCAAGCGCTCAGGACATTGCAGATCTTGCGGCCTCTTTTCAGACCGCCGTTTGCGACACCGTGGCGGATCGATGCCGGCATGCCTTCGCAATGTTTGCCGATTCTCATGGTGGCACCCCGCCTGCGCTGGTTGCCGCCGGCGGCGTGGCAGCCAACATCGCGCTCCGGGAAACCCTGGAAAAAACATGCGCGCCACATGGCATCAAACTCGTCGTGCCACCGCCCGCATTGTGCACCGACAACGCAGCCATGGTCGCCTGGGCCGGTCTGGAACGCCTCAAGGCGGGCATCACCTCCCCGCTTGATTTTCGTCCTCGCCCGCGCTGGCCGCTGGCCGAACTGCGCGCGGCAGAATAAGCTGACGCAACACCCAAGCCGCAGCGGATCGACATGGCCCAAACTGACAACCCGGCAACCAAGATCGAGATTCAACCTCTCTTCGCGACACCGGTTGCCTTTGCCCCATTGCCAAAATCCGAAGCCATCAATGCAACGCTTCGTGCGACGATCCTTGCGCGTTCTGAAAACCACCCCTCCACAGCACATTCCAATCTTGGCGGCTGGCAGTCCTCATGGGACCTGCCCGAGTGGGGCGGCGACGAAACCCGATACCTCCTCGCCTTTGTTCGACAGCTCGCCGACAAGTTCACGGCCGACCGAACTGGTCAGCCTGCGCCACAGACCTGGCGCCTGAACGCCTGGGCGAACATCAATCGCGCCGGGCACGGCAACGAGTTCCACACCCATCCCGGCTGTATGTGGTCGGCTGTGTATTACGTAGACGATGGCGGCGCTGGTGAAGATCCGTCTCTGGGAGGAGAGTTTGAAATTCAGGATCCGCGCGGCGTGGCTCCTGCCATGTACCGGCCCGAGATCGTACCGGCCGTCCCCGACGGGCCTTCAATGGGCGCAAGCGAGGTCATCCGCCCTGCCGCTGGCACCGTGATCATGTTTCCGTCCTGGCTGTCTCACGCGGTGCGCCCCTATACGGGAACCGGCACCCGTATTTCCATCGCAATCAATCTGAGCTGACCATGGCCAAGCCGATACAGAGGATCACGGTTATCGGTGCAGGTGCATGGGGCACGGCACTCGCATCCGTTGCCCGTCGCGCGGGTCGTGACGTCACGATCCACGCCCACGAATCCGAAACCGCAGCAGCGATCAACGGGCACCATGAGAACACTGTATTTCTGCCAGACATCCCGCTTGATCGCGAGATTCGCGCGACACCTGACCTGCAGGACGCTGCGTCCGGCGCAGACGCAATTATGATGGTGACGCCCGCGCAGTTTCTGGGACACACGCTCCGCCAACTTGCGGCCAACAATCATGCCTCTGTCCCCCTGGTGATCTGCGCCAAGGGAATCGAACTCAAGACCGGGCTGTTGATGAATGAGGTCGCGGAAGCTGCCGCACCACAAGCCACCCTCGCGGTTCTCTCAGGGCCGACCTTTGCGGCCGAAGTCGCCCGCGGATTGCCCACCGCCGTCACACTCGCCTGTGCAGACAGCGCGCTGGCAACACAACTTGCCGATGCGCTGGGCACCCCATCCTTCCGGCCCTACACAGCCAGCGACGTCGTCGGGGCCGAAGTCGGTGGCGCCATCAAAAATGTCATTGCGATTGCCTGCGGCGTCGTCGACGGACGCGGTCTGGGGCAGAACGCCCGCGCGGCCGTGATCGCGCGGGGACTTGCGGAAATTACCCGGTTCGCAAGCGCGCTCGACGCAGATCCACGCACCCTGATGGGATTGTCGGGACTTGGTGATCTGACGCTGACCTGCACCTCCACCGCGTCACGGAATTATTCACTCGGTGCCACCCTGGGCAGTGGCACGTCCTTCAAAGATGCCATGGCAGGCCGCAAGACAGTGGCCGAGGGCGCCACCACGGCCCCTGCTGTCCTGACCCGCGCCGCCGCACTTGGTGTGGACATGCCGATCTGTGCTGCCGTCAACGCAATCCTGCATGCTGGTGCCGGTATCGATGAAACCATCGCCGAAATTCTCGCGCGACCTCTTCGCCCCGAAGGCTGAGTGGGCGGGGCGCATTGGAATTCCCAAACCACGCCGGTTAATGTGAGCGGCACAAAAAATCAGGGGAAATGGCACGTGGCGTATTGGCTGTTCAAAACCGAACCGGGCGCCTGGTCCTGGGATGACCAGGTCAGGAAGGGCACCGAACACTGGGACGGGGTTCGCAACTATCAGGCCAACAACAATATGAAGGCCATGAAAAGGGGCGACAAAGGCTTCTTCTATCACTCGGTCAACGAAAAGCAGGTGGTCGGCATCGTCGAGGTCGTCCGCGAGCATTATCCCGATCACACAGACGAGTCCGGGCGCTTCGGCATGGTCGACATCAAGACCGTCAAACCCGTCAAGACGCCGGTCACCCTGGCGGATTGCAAGTCGAACCCGAAGCTCGAGAAGATGGTGCTGGTCAACAATTCACGCCTGTCCGTCCAGCCGGTCACTGCCGCCGAGTGGAAGGAAGTGTGCCGCATGGCCGGTGTGAAGGCTTAGTGTTCAACCCTCTCCCATCGGGAGAGGGTGGCGAGCGCAGCGAGACGGGTGAGGGGTTACGTGGTTCTGAGGTTCTGAGGTTCTGAGGTTCTGGAACCACGAGGCAATACAGAACACCGAAGGTGTACTTATGGAAATTCTTAGCGTCCTGCAGTCTGGTTCAACCGATGACAGACCGTAACCCCTCACCCCAAACCCCTCTCCCTGTGGGAGAGGGGCCGTCAGAGAAACCCGTCATGCGCGGCAATCGCCGTGTGCTGTGCCATGTCGATGATGTTGGCGAAGCTGGCAAGGGCTTCGTCCTGAAACACATCTTCAAGGACAAGCCGGACGCCACCATGCCGGTGTTTTTGGTGCCCGATGGCACAGATATCCACTGCTACATGAACATGTGCCCGCATCAGGGGATCACCCTGGAACCGCGACCCGATACCTTCCTCGATGTCGGACGCGAGCTGATCCAGTGCTCCACTCACGGCGCGAAATTTCGCAAGGAAGACGGCTACTGCACCAAGGGGCCATGCATCGGCAAATCCCTGACCAAACTACCCGTGATGGTCGATGACGACGGCATGGTGCTGTTTGGTGCCTGAGTTATTGTAACGCCATATCGCGCTCAACAGATCGTATGAGTTGTACGGGCCGACTGATTTCCCGATAATGCCGCGCAACAAATCCGGCCCTCGCAACAGGGACCGGAAAACGTGATCAAAGGGGAGCGCACACGCCATGTATCAAGAAACTTTTCCAGTACCCGAAACATGGGCCAAGCGCGCCTGGGCTGACAAATCCAAATATCAGGAAATGTATGACCACTCGATCAAGGACCCCGACGGGTTCTGGGACGAACACGGCAAGCGTATCGACTGGATCAAGCCCTACACCAAAGTCCGCGACGTTTCGTTCGACGCGGCCGATCTGCATGTGAAATGGTACTACGACGGCGTGCTGAATGCCTCGGTCAACTGCCTCGATCGACACCTCCCGATGCGCGCCGATCAGGTGGCCATCATTTGGGAAGGCGACGACCCCAAGGACGATGCGAAGATCACCTATCGCGACCTCCATGAGCGGGTCTGCAAGTTCGCCAACGGTCTCAAGTCCTTGGGCGTCAAAAAAGGTGATCGGGTCACCATCTACCTTCCGATGATTCCCGAGATCGCCGTCGCCATGCTCGCCTGTGCCCGCATTGGCGCGGTCCATTCGGTGGTGTTCGGCGGCTTTTCACCGGATTCCATTGCCGGCCGCATCCACGACTGCGAATCCTCGCTGGTCATTACTTCGGATGAAGGCCTGCGCGGCGGACGGACGATCCCGCTCAAGGACAATGTCGATCAGGCGATCGAGAAACTCACAGTCGAACACATCGACAACGTCGTGGTGGTCAACCGCACCGGTGCCGACATCAACTGGGTCGAGGGCCGGGACGTCTGGTACCACGAGCTGGTTGACGCGCAGTCCGCCGACTGCCCGCCCGAGCCGATGGACGCCGAAGACCCGCTGTTCATCCTCTACACCTCCGGTTCGACCGGAAAGCCCAAGGGCGTACTGCACACGACCGGCGGCTACATGGTCTACGCGTCGATGACCCACCAATATGTCTTCGACTATCACGACGGTGACATCTACTGGTGCACCGCCGATTGCGGCTGGATCACCGGTCACAGCTATATCGTCTACGGCCCGCTGGCCAATGGCGCGACGACCCTGATCTTCGAAGGGCTGCCGAACTACCCGGACGCCTCGCGCCACTGGGAAGTCTGCGATAAGCATCAGGTCAATATTTATTACACCGCCCCGACCGCGATCCGCGCGCTGATGCGCGAAGGTGACGAACCGGTGAAGAAGACCTCGCGCAAGTCGATCCGCCTGCTCGGCACGGTCGGCGAGCCGATCAATCCCGAAGCCTGGCATTGGTATCATCAGGTGGTGGGCGAGAACCGCTGCCCGATCGTCGACACCTGGTGGCAGACCGAGACCGGCGGCATCCTGCTGACCCCGCTGCCCGGTGCCACCATGTTGAAACCGGGCTCGGCGACCCTGCCGTTCTTTGGCGTCAAGCCGATCATCCTCGATGCCGAAGGCAATGAGCTGGAAGGTGCCTGCGAAGGCATCCTGTGCATCGACGGCGGCTGGCCCGGCCAGATGCGCACGGTCTATGGCGACCACCAGCGTTTCGTGGACACCTATTTCACGGCCTATCCGGGCCTGTTCTTCACCGGCGATGGCTGCCGGCGCGACGAGGACGGCTACTACTGGATCACCGGCCGGGTCGACGATGTCATCAACGTCTCGGGCCACCGCATGGGCACCGCCGAGGTCGAAAGCGCGCTCGTCGAACATGATGATGTGGCCGAGGCCGCTGTCGTCGGCTACCCCCATGACATCAAGGGGCAGGGCATCTATGCCTATGTCACCCTGAAGGCCGGCGTGGACGCCACCGCCGAGTTGCACGACGAATTGATCAAATTCGTGCGCAAGGAAATCGGACCCATCGCCACCCCGGACCTGCTGCAATGGGCCCCGGGCCTGCCGAAAACCCGGTCGGGCAAGATCATGCGCCGCATCCTGCGCAAGATCGCCGCCAACGAACACGATCAGCTCGGCGACACATCAACCCTTGCCGACCCGGCTGTCGTTGACGACCTCGTCGACAATCGCCAGAACCGCTAGCACCACATTTAACAGGTGTACGTCTCATGCAAGTCGCAATGGTTGAATTCGCAGTTGGTCCGGACCGGGTCGATGCCTGCGTCGAAGCCCTCAAGGGCATCACCGGCACACTCGTGGCCGCACAGCCACAGTTCCATGGCGCCACGGTGCATGTGGAAAAAGCCACCGGCACGGTGATCAATTACATGCTCTGGGACACCCATGAGGACTTCATCAACTTCCGCGATTCCAACGCCGAGAAGATCGGCGAAGTTCTCGGAGAGTTTGGCCCCAAGGGCCGGATGATTGATATCGTTGCGGAGATTCCGAAGACGTAGTTTTTAACTGGTGTGCACCGCCGGCGCCTCGAAATGCGCGAGCACCGCAAGCAACGCGCGAGCATCCGCCAGTGCGTCATGGGTCTGACCTTTCTGAGGCAGCCCCAAATGCGCCGGGAGTTCCGAACTCATCAGATCACGACCCGTCATCGCGCGGATCCCGGGGTTGATATCGCGCCAGTCGTGATTGGCGAACGGGTTGTCGATCGACTTTTCCACGCATTCTTCCACGACCACCAGATCATCCCGCCCATGGGTCAGGATGGGCAGCGCGCCGGTGAACTGCGAAAACCGCTCCAATGCGTCGGTGACCGGAACGCCCGCTCGGGCGATGTCAGCATCGGTGATACCCGTCAGATTGGTGAAATAGTCTGACAGGACCGGGTTGAGAGTGGGGCGAACCAGAACCATCAGGGCGTCGACTTCGTGCCAGCCGCCGGCCCGGGTGACTTTCACAGCGCCGATCTGCACGATCTCGCGGAACTCACCGGGACCGCCCCAGTCGCGCGCCATCGCCCTGTCCCAGGATGTGTATTCCAGATCCGCGAGAACGAAGTCACCGTCGGGAAGGTTGATCATGCCGGGTGCAAAAACACGTCAGAAATCGACGCAACGCCCGTCACGTTCCCAATCTCCAAAGCGCGTGGGCTCGGGGCCCTTGGGTCCACCAAGCTCGGGCTTCTTTTCCGGATTCTCAGGTTTGGTTTCCGGCAAAGCGTCTGCCGCATTTTGGGCGGGTTTGGGTGCTGGTATCGGTGCGCGGGTGGGCGCGTGATCGGGCACCCGTTCGCGATAAACCGGTGTCGCACTGCTTGTATTGTCGGTTTTGTCAGCCATCTCTTTGATATGGACGATCAGACCGGGTTTGCCAAGAGACTGATCGTCGCGACCGAATTTCAGGACCAGAGACGAGACCCAGAGAAAAGACATGGCCAGTTACTTCAAGACCGCACTGCTGCTGGCAGCCCTCACCGCATTGTTCATGGGCGCGGGATTCCTGATGGCGGGCCAGACCGGCATGCTGATCGCACTTGTGATCGCCGCGGGCATGAACCTGTTTGCCTGGTGGAACTCGGGCGCAACGGTGCTGCGCTACTACAAGGCAAAGGAAGTCGATCCCAGCCACAGCCTGCACCGCATCGTTGCCGAGCTTGCCAAACGCGACAGTATGCCGATGCCCAAGGTCTATCTGATCGACAACCCGCAACCCAACGCCTTTGCAACGGGTCGCGGCCCCAAGAACGCTTCGGTGGCCGCCACAACCGGCCTGCTACAGCTCATGAACGAGCGCGAAGTCGCCGGGGTCATGGCCCATGAACTCGCCCATGTGAAACACCGTGACACCCTGATCATGACCGTGACCGCCACGGTGGCGGGCGCGCTTTCGATGCTTGCAAATTTCGCGCTGTTCTTCGGTGGCGGCCGGAACAATCAGATGGGCATCATCGGCATGCTGGCCATGATGATTCTGGCCCCCATGGCCGCGATGCTGGTGCAAATGGCGATCAGCCGGACACGGGAGTACGAAGCCGACCGGGGCGGTGCGGAGATCTGCGGCAACCCGGACTGGCTGGCCGACGCACTTGAAAAACTCGAGGCTGGATCCCGGCAAATCGACAATGACGCCGCTGAAAACAACCCGGCCACCGCCCACATGTTCATCATCAACCCATTGCACGCCCATAAACGGGACAAAATGTTCTCAACTCATCCCAACACAGCGAACCGGGTCGCCCGATTGCGGGAAATGTCCGGAACGCCCGGCAAGTCGTCTGTTGTGACCCCCGCCGGACCGCAAGGCCCTTGGTCACCGCGGGCGCGCACCCGTTCAGAGAGAAGAACCGGCCGGGGAAGCGTCCCCGGTGCCGGATCACGTCGCGGTCCCCGGTCGCGCTGAAAAGGCCAAAATGGGCATAAAAACACCAATTTTGGCGCAGAATGTGGATAGACTGTTAACAGATTGTCCACATCTAGTAGGTCCTACATTATTTTGTGGTCTTGCCCCAATGATCCCACATGATCTAGGCTCCGTTTCAGAATTGAGGGTGCCGACCGGTGCCCTCCAAGGGGCAGACGAAAAGATGGGACATCAACATGTCGTGGACTGACGAACGGGTAGCAATGCTTCGTGAATTGTGGACCAAAGGTCTGAGCGCGAGCCAGATTGCCGTCCAGTTGGGTGGAGTCACCCGTAACGCCGTGATCGGCAAGGCGCACCGTCTGGGCCTGGAAAGCCGCCCATCCCCGATCCGGGGTAACGGCACCGGGTCGCGTCGGCGCAATCGTGCCATTGACCGGGCCGCCGAAGCCAAGGCGCTGCGCGGCACGATGGCCGATGAGGAAATCGGTGGTGAAAAGATCGTGCCCGACGGCGACCAACGCATTGCTGAATCCGTTCTCCCGCCAATGGCGCGACGCGGCGGTGATGTCAAAGCGTGCTTGTGGCCGACCGGGGATCCGGGCAAGGACAATTTCAGCTTCTGTGAAGACGATACCGTGCCAGGCCGGCCGTATTGCTCCAAGCATTGTGCCGTTGCCTATATCCGGAAAGACAGCAAGAGCGCTGCCGCCTGATCGTCATATTGCATGACGCAAAAGAACGGGCGGGTTTCAAACCCGCCCTTTTCTTTGCACCCACCTTTGTCGTCCTCACAGAATATGGTCTAAAGCGCCATGGCTGACCCTCGCGCGATTTCCTGTGACATCCTCGACGCTGTGCTTGATCGCGGCGCGCCTCTTGATATCACCCTGGGTGAACACAAGGGGCTGGCCGCACTCGACCCGAGAGACCGGGCACAAGTACGCCGCATTATCGGGGCCACCCTACGTCGCCTCGGAGAGATCGACGCCATCATCAAGGCACGGCTCGACCGCCCAATATCCAGCCGCCACACACGCATCCGCAACATATTGCGGATCGGTGTCGCCGAGCTCGTCTTCCTCGAAACACCACCCCATGCCGCGGTGGACGCCGCTGTGCGGGTGGCGACCCAGCATCGCAAAGGTGCTTTGAAGGGCCTGGTGAACGCGATCCTCCGACGGCTTGATCGTGACCAGAAGACCGACACACCCATCACCGATCCCGCCAACCCCGGTGAAGCCAACACACCGAACTGGTTGTTCCACCGCTGGAACGCGAACTTCGGACTGGAAACCGCCGAGGCGATCGCGGCCGCCCATCTCCACGAAGCTCCCCTCGATATCTCGCTTTCGGTCAAAGCAGACCCTGCAGAATGGGCCGCAAAGCTCGAGGCCGAAATTCTACCAGGCGGCACCTTGCGTCGATCCGGCGGGGGGCGAATTTCCGACCTGCCGGGCTTTAACGAAGGCACATGGTGGATCCAGGATGCGGCCGCAGCCTTGCCCGTCCGCATGCTTGGCGATGTGACTGGCCAGTCCGTGATTGATCTTTGCGCCGCCCCGGGGGGCAAGGCCCTGCAACTCGCCGATGCCGGCGCGCAGGTGACCGCTGTCGACATTTCAAACGCCCGACTGGGACAATTGCAGGAAAACCTCGGGCGAACCGGTTTCAACATCGACATGGTGAATGCCGACGGCACCCAATGGCGGCCCGACACCCCGGCTGACGCGGTCCTCCTCGACGCACCGTGTTCTGCGACCGGCACCATCCGCCGGCATCCCGATATTCCCCGACGCCGTCGTTCAAAGGATATCGAGGCGGTCACGGGCCTTCAGCAGCGCTTGCTGGCCGCCGCGGTCGACATGGTCCGCCCCGGTGGCGTGATCATCTACGCGGTATGCTCCCTCGAGCCCGAGGAAGGCCCCGACCAGATCGCAGCACTTTGCAAAGCTGGTGCGCCCGTGCGCATCGACCCGATTGACCCGGCCACACGTCCCGAACTAGAAGGCCTCGCCCCATCGGCAATTGCCCCGGATGGCATGCTGCGCACCCTGCCATGCCACTGGCACGAACGGGGCGGGATGGACGGCTTTTTCGCCGCCCGTTTGGTGCGCACATGATCTTCCCATTCACCCCGCAGCTTTTCTTGCGGCGCAACGCGTAAATCAGGTACCAGAAACCATGGCTTCGTCCCAAGGGGCACAGACGCCCGTCCGTATTGCACCATCTATCCTGGCCGCCGATTTTTCAAAGCTCGGCGAAGAGGTTCGCGCTGTCGCCGAGGCGGGCGCTGACTGGATTCATATTGATGTGATGGATGGTCACTTCGTCCCCAACATCACCATCGGACCTGCCGTCGCAAAAGCGCTGCGTCCGCATTGTGATTTGCCGTTTGATGTCCATCTGATGATCAGCCCGGTTGACCCGATGATCGAGGGTTTTGTCGAAGCTGGTGCCGACATCATCTCGCTGCATCCCGAAGCTGGCCCCCATTTGCATCGTTCGCTGCAAACCATTCGTGGGTTCGGCAAGAAGGCCGGTGTTGTGTTGAACCCCGCCACACCGGTGAGCGTCGTCGACAACGTGATGGACATGGTCGATCTGATTCTGGTGATGAGCGTGAATCCGGGTTTTGGCGGACAGGCGTTCATCGAAAGTCAGCTTGAAAAAATCTCTGCCCTGCGTGCCCGTATCGACAACCACGTTGCAGGTGGTGGCCAGCATATCGACCTCGAAGTTGATGGTGGCATCGATCGGGTGACAGCACCGCGTGCCATTGCCGCGGGTGCAAATGTCCTCGTCGCGGGCACCGCCACCTTCAAAGGCGGGCCCGAAGCCTATGCCGATAATATCGCGGCCATGCGGGCCGGATGATGCGAGACGCGCCATGAGCGGCAACCAATGAGCGGAAACGTCTTTCAGGAATTCCGTTACGGCGTCGGAAAGCTGCTCTACGCCATACCGATCTATCGCTACACGCTCGTCGGCCGTGCGCCGACAGAACTTGCCGTCGTACCGCCCGACGCCTGGCCGGGGAATGCCGAACGTGGCAGCGCCATTTCAGCCGGAGAACTTTCCTTCCTGGGAGAAACGGTCCGCGGCGGAAAGCATGCCTGGCACCCTGTTGGGATGAGCGATGCGTGGCTTGCAGAATTGCACGGTTTTGACTGGCTGCGTGACCTGCGTGCTGTTGGTGGTGATGCCGCAAGGCGCCGCGCACGTGATCTGGTCGGCGACTGGATCGAGCGGCAGACAAGCTGGCAGGAAATCGCCTGGCGACCCGATGTGCTGGCAACCCGGCTTTACGCATGGCTGGGCCAACACGATTTTTTCTGCGCCTCTGCGGATGATGTCTATCGCCGCAGATACATCGCCACCATCGCAAGACAGACCAAGCATCTCTCGCGTGTCTTGCCGGGCGGCGTCGAGGGGGCAGGCCTGATCCGAGCGTCCAAGGGCCTGATCGCGGCGGGCGCGGCGCTGGGCGACAATGATGGTGCAATCCGTCAGGGCCTGAGAGTTCTCGAACGCGCCGTCGACCGACAAATCCGTCCCGATGGCGGCCATATTTCCCGCAACCCACAGATTCAGGAAACGGTTCTGCGCGATCTTGTGGATGTGCGCAGTGCCCTGCTGGCATCGGAAACCGATATCCCGTCCTTCCTGCTGGCAGCCATTGATCGCGCCGCACCCTTCCTGCGCATGCTGCGTCACAACGACGGTGGACTGGCGTTGTTCAATGGCAGCGGTGAGGGTGAAGACTGGCTGATCGACATGTTGTTGTCTCAGGCCGACGCACGGGGCCGCGCGCCTGCGCGCGCACCTCATTCAGGATTCGAACGCCTCGTGGCCAACCGGACGGTTGTTCTGGTGGATACGGGCACCCCGCCACAAGCCGGGCTCGACGCCACAGCCCATGCCGGTGCTCTCAGTCTGGAGGTCTCCATTGGCAAGGAACGACTGATCACCAATTGCGGGGCCCGCCCGGGCAATCGCGACCCCTGGGCCTCGGTCCAGCGATCCACCGCCGCGCATTCGACGATGGTCGTCGACGATACGAACTCGGCGGAGATTCTGCCTGATGGGACCTTTGGCAGGCGCCCCCAGGATGTCACCAGCCAGCGCAGCGAAGACGACGGCAACCACTGGATCAATACGCACCATGACGGATATGTGCCGGTTTTCGGCCTCAGCCATGAACGCCGGATCTATCTGGCCGCTGGCGGCGATGACATTCGCGGCGAGGACGCGCTCAACAGGATCGAGGATTCGGGCAACAACACCCGTCCCGCGCGCGGCTTTGCGCTGCGCTTCCATCTGCACCCGACAGTACAGGCCTCGCTGGTTCAGAATGGCTCGGCCGTCCTGCTTCGTCTTCCAAGTGGTATCGGCTGGCGCCTGATCGCTGAAGGCGGCACGCTTTCGCTTGCCGAGAGTGTGTACCTGGGAACCGCAGATGACGTCCGCCGCACTGAACAGGTTGTTGTATCGGGCACCCTTGAAGCCGGCGCGACCGCCGCACGGGTCAAATGGGCCTTGAAAAAGGTCCCCAAGAAAACCTGAGGCGTGCAAATATCCGCCTCCTAACCTTTCCTTAACCATCCTCGCCGACCATCACCGGGTCAGACCGTTCTGCGGTCATTTATCCATGTGAGGCAGTGTGTCGAAGGTTCTTGTTACAGGTGCTGGTGGTTTCATCGGCTCCCATCTGGTGGAGAAACTCGCCGCAGACGGCGCAGACGTCCGCGCGTTTGTTGAATATGATTCCCGCGGATCCTGGGGCTGGCTCGACGACGCCGCTCCTGAAACCCTGGACACTATCGAGATCATCGCCGGAGATATCCGTGACTCCCATGCCGTGCGTCAGGCCATGGCGGGATGTGAAACCGTGCTGCATCTCGCCGCGTTGATCGGAATTCCGTATTCCTATCTTGCGCCGGAAAGCTATGTCGACACCAACGTCACAGGCACGCTGAATGTGGTTCAGGCTGCGACCGACTTTGGCGTGTCGCGCGTTGTCCACACCTCCACCAGCGAGGTCTATGGCACCGCGCAATATGTTCCCATCGACGAAGCCCATCCGTTAAACCCGCAATCACCCTATGCCGCCACGAAGGTCGGTGCAGATCAGATCGCTCTCAGCTACGGACGCTCCTTCGGGACACCGGTGACCGTGGTGCGCCCCTTCAACACCTATGGCCCACGCCAATCCGCACGCGCGGTGATCCCGACAATCATCACACAACTGGCTGCTCATGACCCCCAGAACGGACCCGCCAAAATCCGTCTGGGCGCCATCGCACCAACACGGGATTTCACCTATGTCAGCGACACTGTCGCCGGGTTCCTGGCCGCTGCCGAGAGCAACGGGGCAGTTGGTGATGTGGTGAATATCGGGACAAACTTTGAAATCTCGGTCGGAGATACCGCCCAGACCATCGCCGACCTCATGGGTGTGGAACTCATCATCGAAACCGAGGACACACGCCTGCGCCCCGACGCTTCGGAAGTTGAACGCCTTTGGTGTGACAACCGAAAGGCAGCTGAACTGATTGGCTGGCAGCCTGCCCATGCCGGATTGACCGGATTCCGGCGCGGCCTGGAGGCAACGATCGACTGGTTTGCCGCCCCGGCCAACCGGGCCGGGTACAAGGCCCATCTCTACAATGTCTGACCAGACCCTAGGTTCCCTCGTCGAGACAGCACCCCCAAAAGGCCAAAACATTCTTGAGCGGATTTCCACGGTGTTGTCACCGCA
>Ga0115566_10001422_pt1 | contig 20405 bp, 15 predicted proteins | sample COGITO_mtgs_1204_3_FD_87173 | JGI IMG/M metagenome (GOLD analysis project Ga0115566, IMG submission 87173) | Pelagic marine microbial communities from North Sea - COGITO_mtgs_120405 | ecosystem: Environmental > Aquatic > Marine > Epipelagic | place: Germany:Helgoland, sampling site Kabeltonne...
GCCAACGATCAGTTTGTGGCCAACAACGGACTCGCGATGACCGTCACAAAGATTATCGAGAACGATCGGTGTATGCCCCTCTCGATCAAGGATCCGAACCATATGCGAGCCAATATACCCAGCACCACCCACCACTAAAACATTCATCAAGCTGCCGATCTTTCTGTTTTTTTCTCTGAATCGTCTTCTGTTAACCATTCTAACAAACAATTTGAATGATTGAGGAGTGTGGAAAAAGTCAGATTCGGATCATGGTTTTGATACCACGTTTCGGAATTTTCCTCCGCCGTTTTTTTGTAATGTGAGTACTGCGAGACCATTTCTTGAATCAATTGAGCAGTTTGCGACGGCGTCGTTGAAACCATTCCGACCGAACTTCGCGGAATAGGCCGATTCGAATCCAAAATCGTAACGGTTGCACTTGCGACACAACATTCATGATGCCCCAACGCATTTTTGCTATCGTCGACAAAAGCGGTTCGAATTCGCAAACTTGCGGTGGATTCTGCAGGGTCAATGTAGAATGCGAAATACCGGTCGCGATTTAAGACTGTGCTATTCACGGGGCTTTCTCCCGAGATCGTTGGACGACCAGCTATTTGCGAATCGCTTTCTTTTCCCTGCTCGTCCAATCTGCATACCTCGATGAAATCGGTAATTGGCGTATTCTCAACACTGATCCGTAGGACCACCATTCGTGAGTCTGGCGGGTCACTTGAATGGAGTTCACGTTGTACTACTGGCAAATTGATTTGACAGAGCCCATGGCCATCTACCGATACAGATTTTGATTCGGTCGAAATGCAATCGTTATTGGCAAGCCGTTGCAAATACTTTTGCTGCACCACTTCAATTTGCTGGGAGAGCCAACAACCGGCTGGCACAACAACTGGAATTCCTGCAGCAAGATACTCGCCCAATATCCCCGCACGACGCGAAAAATAAGTCCGGCTATCGTAGGTTGTGAGTAAACCAATATGCGTCCGCTTGATCAGGTTCTGATACTGCGAATCGGATAACGGAAATCGCAATGCTTCAAAAACTGAATCTTGCGGCTCATCAGGCTTTTGACTTAAAAAACCCGAAACCCTTCGCCAGAATTTTGCTTTCTTCTGCTGTGTCACGATTTTGACGTTATTCCGTTGAACAAAGTCCTTTGGCAGCTCGTCGGCCAGTTCACAAATGGCAAGCTCACCTTTCTCTTTTCGAGAAGCCCCCGCAAAGGTTAGGCGGAACACGCCATCAGCTGAAGCCTCCTCACCCCCAAAACTTCTATCATTTCGCGCTTCGCGAAAACTTGGATCGATGGGATAGGGTAAATTCTCAAAATCAATTCCTAGCTGCCTGTATTGCTCTCGAAGTGGAGCTGAGGTCACATAATATCGAATATTCGTGCCTCCCCGTAACAGCTCGAGTTTCTCAAAGACCGGACGGATCGATTTCAGGCGAAAACATTGCTCCGCATACTCAGACGTTCGGCCACGAAAGATCGGAAAGTGAAATTGCAAATGCCAATTCGCTTTCTGGGCATCTGACCGCTGGGAGATAAACTGCCGAAGCCCTTCTGCTTCCAAATCCGATAGCGTTGTAAAAAACACAATATCCGATTCGCTGAGTTCCTCGCAAAAAAACGTCTGGAGATTATTGCGAAATGTAGAAATTCGTTTTTTACGATCTGCTGCATTCGATCGCTCTTGATCGCCACGGCCAAACAACGACCTTAGCCATCCTGCTTCCTTCCGACGGCCAACCATCTCCCGAATTCCGACCAAATTCGAGCTTGGTGAATAAGTGGTGTAGCGAAAGCAACTCCTTACTTCGCACTGGGGAAAAGCATCAAAGTTAGAGAATTTTCGGTTTGCTCCTATGACGACCTTCAAATCCCTGGGCCCGCGTCCATTGGCCGTATCACCCACCCGAGAGCTCTGGGATGAACGGTTATGGGTTAAATCGGCGACCGCATGACGATTCATCGCCGCCTTCGCGATTTGATATGAATAATCGAAATGGTGTCCACCAACACCTTTTAGCGATTGATCAATGAGAAAAAAATTCGCCACGCCAGAATCCATTCGGTTGGCAACGCTATAAAACTAGAAAAACGACTGAGCATTAGAAATCAAAGAAACGCCATTGGTCCCCAACGACCAATCGTGATTTCCAAATTTTTGTATTTGGAGGATCGTACCCCGCAACAACTTGAGAAGTCAACGGAATTGTTTGAGGTTGACATTTTTCCTGATCTGAGAAAACTGTTATTTAATCATCAAGGACGATCGATGCGAATTCTCTATGACGGAGTGATATACCGTATCCAAAGATACGGCGGTGTCGTCAGGTACTTCAATGGCCTGATTCGGAACCTACCGGTCCACGTCCACCCCACCCTAATATCACCCAATCAACCCGCTTACCCTCCGGCTCACCCCAATCTTTCGACGTATATCGAAACCTGTGGGCCACTTCTCTGGCCAATCAAGCCACTTCGCAAACAGATCATTGCGACTCGGACGTTCAATCGCATCAAGTTTGCAAAGCCGGATGTCATTCATCCGACGTACTATTACAATTCAACCCGCAACCTCGCCAAGAACCTCAAAACACCGGTGGTTTTGACGGTTTACGATTTGATCCACGAGAGATTTCCCGCCCAAATGGATCCGTATGGCAAGCAGGTCAAGCTAAAACAATCTGCGTTGAATCGAGCTGATGCTATCATTTGCATTTCTGAGTCAACAAAAAATGACCTGCTCCGATATTATCAAATCGCTGAAGACCGAATTTCTATTGTTTACCCCGGCTGTGATTTCAAAGTCCAAAACTCACCCCAAGAAATCGACTCGACACACCCCTACATTCTTTTTGTCGGCGAACGTCGATCGTACAAGAACTTTGACCGGTTTGTTGAGGCTTTCAGCACGCTACATCTAAAACACCCTGACCTGCGAGTTCGATGTGTCGGAGGCGCCCCTTTCAGTCATGCCGAAATAAAAAAGCTTTCCAAGCTGGGCGTGGTTGACAAAGTCACACGTGAGAAACACCTGCCGGATGAAGAAATGCAAACGGTCTACTCGCAAGCGGTTGCAACCATTTACCCATCGCTCTACGAAGGCTTTGGCATTCCAATCCTTGAGGCAATGAGCTGCGGCACTGCGGTCTTAACCTCAGACCGGGCCAGCATGCCGGAAGTCGCTCGCAATGCTGCCATTTATTTTGACCCCTACTCCATTGATGCCATTGCCGAATCAATTGAGCAGGTCTTAGATTCTGAGCGACGGACGAGCATGATTCGTCGCGGCTTCGCCCAAGCCAAAAAGTTCTCTTGGAATCAATCTGCGTTTCGAACCGCAGAGATCTATGCAGCTGTGAGCGGAACCCGAATGAGGGCCGCGGCATGAGCCAGCTTCGTAACGCCTCAAAAAGACTGCTTTTGGATGTGACAATTGCATCATCGGTTGACGATCAAACAGGCATTCAACGGGTTGTCCGAAATATTTGTCAAGAATCCCAATATGCGGCAAAAGAACTGGGGTGCGTTTGCGTTCCAGTCGTTTGCCACGGACCGCACCTTGTTGCAGTCGGTTTCGACGGTCGACGAAGATGGGATGAACGACTATTTTCGTCGTTAGTGAACGGTTGGATGTCAGCGCAATACCGGATTGCCAAGTCCGCTGCGACCTTCAAATCGGGAGCAGACCAGACGTATCTTAAGTTTCTCTCACGGCTTCGGAAGCTGTTCTTACCCAAAACACCGCTGCGATGGCTTTCGAATCAATACTACCGCCTGACAGGGCAACAAATCAAATTCGACGACGACGACATTCTGGTCCTTCTTGACGCTTCCTGGAACCTTCCTGTCGCAGAGCTGCTCAGTTCTGCCAAACAATCTGGCGCTAATATTGCAACAGTGATCTACGACCTAATTCCGGTCAACTATCCACAATTTCACCACGAGAGCCTTCGGCGCATATTCGTGAATTGGCTGAACATAGTAATTGAACGATCTGATTTTTTTGTCGGCATCAGCGAAACCGTGTCCAAAGAGCTTGCCGCATATGCATCACAACAAAACGACCATCTCAATTCGAAATCATTTGGCCATTTCCGCTTGGGTGCAGATTTTTTAAACGACAAATGCGAGCTTGAAAATCAAACCCAATCAAACCGCGACGAAGCGGCCTATCACTCCATAGCCGATAAACTTTGCAAAGGACAAAACCAACTCCGTGACTTCTATCTGGCGGTCGGCACGCTCGAACCTCGAAAGAATCATTCCCTTTTGCTCGATGCGTTTGACAGACACTGGAACCAATATCCAGGTTCACAGCTATTGATCGCTGGAAAAGTTGGCTGGATGTGCGATGAACTGATTGACAGAATCAACAACCACCCGCAGCTTGGCACGTCACTTTTTCTATTGGAAGATGCAACCGACGTCGAGCTTTCTTGGCTTTATCGGAATGGTCGCGCTCTAATTTTCCCGTCGATCGTGGAAGGCTTTGGATTGCCGATTGTCGAAGCACTGCAGAATGGCTTGCCCGTCATCGCATCGGACACCCCCATCCACCGCGAAGTCGGCGGCGAACACTGCACTTACTTCGACCTTTCAAGTGCTAAAAATTTATCAACCGTACTTTCCGATGTTGAAACGTCGCGGCTGGATCTCATAACGCCCGACAACTATCAAACCTCTGGATGGAGAGAAAGCTGCCTGGAATTGCTCACCAAAATCGTGAGTCATTTCGACCGACCGGAAGAGACGCAAAAAGACCAATCCGCCAACATGGACGAACGGAAACAACGGAACGCCGCATAATGAATCAAATCCAAACAGCAGCATCACCCGCAACCGTGCCGGCAAACTCAAGCCGTTCGCAAAAACCAATTTCGCTTTTCCGAACGCTAAAAAACATCAGACGATTCGCAGCTGAATTGATCCCGCCAGCGGTTTCAAAACTTTTTCAAGAGAAACACCTCGCACTGACTAATGAATCGAAAGACGACGAGACAGTTGAATACTTGATTCCGGCGAAACGGCCGTCGGAAATCTGGCCAGCATTTGGCACTACAGAGGTCACAATGCTTCCTCGACATTTGCGAAATCACTTATGGGCAATGCCGGAGAATGAACTGCTTGTCCTGGCGACCATTTGCAAACTACTTAATCCAGTCAACGTATTCGAATTTGGAACGTTCACCGGCGGATCGACACTTGCGATCGCAGCCAATACCCCCAGTGACACTGAAATCATTACGCTGGACATCCCACCCGAAGAACGCAGGTCACACCGGACCGGGGTCGGAAGCGACATTCCCTTTGATTACGTCATTGGCGTGTCCTATCTGGGGACACGGTATGAATCAAAAATAAGTTCGATCCGATGCAACGCAACTGCATTTGACCCAACGCCATATCAGGGAAAAATGGATTTGGTGTTCATCGATGCCGATCACACCTATTCGTTTGCATCGAATGATACGCAAAATGCCATAAAGATGCTTTCTCCAAATGGTGTGATTCTTTGGCACGACTACCGCTGGGACGACGACACGCCAGAGTGCGTTGGTGTAACCCACTGCGTCAATGAGTTTCATCAGCAGCACAAGGGATGTATTGAGATCCTCGGAACACGATTTGCCGTTTACCAAAATTCTCAATGGAGCGAATCACTTTCTGAATCCTCGTGCCAACCAAGGCCAGTCGAGGCTGAGGTATGAACGAAGACATTCATTTCACCACGCTGATCACGCGCGATTATCATTGTTTTGCAAAGTCGTGGGCCGATTCGGTCCGACGCGTTTACCCGGATTCCCAAGTTTCAATTTGCATTGCTGATCGCGCATCTGCAGCGGTAAAAAAAGCCCTAGATCCACACACCGTTATTGAACTGCCCCGAATAGCAGAAACAAAACTTGGAATTGAGAATTATGGTCGCATGGCATTTCAATACACGCCATTTGAACTGACCTGCGCGCTGAAGCCGTTTGTGATGCGATACTTGCTGAGCGAGTCCGAAAAAACAATCTACATGGACGCTGACACTCAACTCTTCGGTCGACTCGACAATGTCGAAGAATACCTTCAATCCTCCAACGTTGTTCTTACTCCTCATTTATCGCGGCCGAGCGACATTGATTCCGAGCATCGGATTCAAAACGCGGGGACCATCAACGGTGGATTCATTGCCGTTCGAAACAACTTGACCTCAGAAGCGTTTCTACAGTGGTGGAGCGACCGATGCAAATATGATTGCTATGTTGATGCATGGAGCGGCCGTTTTGTCGACCAAACTTGGCTTGACCTCGTCCCTTCACTATTCGACGGCGTCGAAGTCTCACGCGACAAATCGCTGAACGTCGCCTACTGGAACATTAAAAATCGGCACATTGAGCGTACCGACAAGGGCTATTTTGTTGATGGAAAACCACTTCGTTTTTTCCATTTTAGCGGATTCAACCTAAGCACACCTCTGTCACTCAGCAAATTCTCAGACGGCAACATCAGCCCAGCTGTCAAAAGATTGCTCGCTGCGTACACCCAATCTCTGTTAAAGAATTTTAATCCAACACTGGATGAAACGGTTTGCGAATACCGGCGGTACTCAAACGGCGAGAGTGTCGACCCAATCCATCGTGAAGCAATCCGAAGCCGGCATCCGGAATTTATCGGGATCAAAAACCCGTTTGATTTGACATCAAACCCCAACTTACCTGGGCGTTTTGAGAAAGTCCGCGAAGAGCTTGTTCTAGGACGAAAAGAATGGCAGATCGAAGAACTGCAGGCCGCAGCAAATAGGCAAAACCAGTGGATCAAGAGAAAAATCGATGGACGGTTTAACAAACGAGCCGTTAGAGCTTTCCAAAACGCCATTCAGTTTTTTCGGAAAAATGCAGCTTAAATTGAGCGTTTGTTTCAAGTTTTTTGATTGATATTGACCGAACCTTTGATGCTAATTAAAACCCAACGTGAAAAAATGTGGTTACAAAGGATTTGTAATCTTCGATTAGAACGGAATTTCGATGTCTAATACGTACACGATCATACTGCCTTACTACTGCCAAGAGGAAGTCGACCGCTACCTTCGAATTGCGGACCATTTGATGGAGTTGGGACCGCAGGAGACACCGTATGAGTTCTTATTGGCTGCCAGTCCGAAGATGCGCCCGAGTCGTGACATGGAAAAGCGGCTGTCTCGAATCGCGCCAACCACTTCTTTTTCGTGTCCAACGCAAATTTTTGGATATCCTGAGGGTCCAACCGCAATGTACTGGGATTGCATGGATTACTTGGCGGAAAACTCAAAAGAGAATGACCAAGGCTTTGGCTTGTGGCTGGAATCGGACATGATTCCTGTTAAACCACATTGGCTTGACGCGATTGTCAATGACTGGCATTCAGGTGAGCAAACGCCATGGCAAATGGGTGCGTTGATTCCGGATGTTTATAAACATCGAGTCCTAAAACGACCACGCAAGTGGATAACAGCCCATGTCAATGGCGGAGCTTGTTACAACAGACAGTTTGCGAAGCTCATTCCCGAAGCGGCTAAGAAAGAGGTTTTTGACGTAGCGATTTATCCCCATGTCTTGGCGGGAAAAAGGATGAAAGCCACTTCTACGATCGCCTTGTCAACGATGCAGCGATGCCGCAAAGACATCGTCGATGACAGACGAATGTTACTTCACGGCTTCATGCAAGACAAAGACGATTTTATCGATAAATGCCGCCAACCAGTCACCCGATCCGAAATTCAGGCCTACAAAAATTCTGAGCATTACCGGGCATTTACTCAGGCCTACGAACGCACCAAACTGATGATCTCCGGCCGCGGCCCGGAAGCAATGCTAAATGCGATGTTCCTTGAGATTGACAAAAAGGAACACGTTGAAAATAGCGAAAACCAGCAACGCCATGCTGCATAGCACCTTGCGAAAGCGTGCCGTTTGTTCCAGTAAAGTTTTCTAATTTGGTTTGTAGGTTCGCATCTTGCAAACGGCCGCAACGAAAGAGGATCGGTTCGAATAGCAAAAAGGGCTTACATGCTTTGCGTGTGGCCATGCGTTAGTGGCGAAACTTGAATCCCAACTTCTTCAGCGATGCCTCAAAAACCGCATAGTCATCCGTAGAAAAAAGCAGTCCGCAGCAAACCGCCCCGAAAACGACGGCCACTCCTGTCCACCCGGTACTTCCGTCAATCAAGATCACGATTGGAAGGCACAACGCGGTAAGCATCCGCTTCTCAAATGTCAGCCCGTAAGCCAGGGATAAAAAGTACAGGCAAAACATCTGACAACCCACTGCCATCACTGTCCCGATCGCTGCACCAGCAATACCAAGCGAGGGAATCAGCAGCATGTTGGCAACGGCGTTCACCACGAGACTGACGAGCATAGTACTCGTTGCAACCCCACCGCGCTGGCGACACCAAAAGTAGTTCATTAACAAAAAGCTGACGGCGTTGCCAACATAGAAAAACAATACATAGCCCAAAATTGACTGCCCAGCCGAATACTTGCCTCGGAAAATCGTTTGGAAAATCCAATTGGACGCCGGTAAAAACACAACCGATCCCAGCACAAGAACAACCACGGCTATTTTGATCGAGAGGTTGATTTGATGGTGTACCTGATCCTGTTTGCCAGTTTCCCAATCTCGTGACAAGTAGGGCAGCAATGTCCTTGCGACTAACGCGGTTACAGTAGCGAACAACGCTGGAATAATATGTGCTGATTCATAGTTCCCGATTTGAGCTAAAACGGGTGTTGATGTTTCTTTCACCAAGTTAATCAACATGTAACGATCAACCGAGAAGAAAAGATTCGTCAAGAAGTCATTGATCCAAAATACGAGGATGATCGGCGTCAGCATTCTCCATGTTGCAAAAAATCTTAGTTTCGTCGTATCAGGAGCCACTGCTTGTAAGGCCGATCGCAATTTTTTGGCCACCCAGACCAACGCAAACACATGTGCCAATAGAAAAGCCACAAACATCGAATTGGCATCAGCGTTCCAAAACGTTAGCAGGGAAACGGCAAGGGCAGTAAACAGGACCCCGTAAATAAAATTTCCAAGGGTAGCCAATCGACTGACTCGCAATGCCGTCAACATTTGACAGCCAACACCAAACAATCCGAATGGGATAATTGCACAAAGCCCCATGAGCACAAAACGCGTTGCGTCAGGGTCACCGAATACATAGCTGGCGATCGTCGTCCGAAATACCAGCACTAGGAACGTGCATACGACAAACACACTTAGAACGATTAAAAACGCCTGCCGAACAAACGCATGCAATTGCCGCTTCACGGTGAACGATTCAAAATACCGCCCAAAGCAAGCTGGAATACTGAGGATAAAAAGTGGCAAGGACGTTTCCACCATGGTCAAAATCATGCTCCACGTTCCCATTTCTTCGGGTGCTAACGTCCTGCAGACGAAAACGGAACGAAAGAATCCCAGTGATTTCTGAACGATCGTAATCACCGCAAGAATTACAATACTCGTCAAAAGAGTATCGCCGCCCGCTTTAGTAGATTCCACGGAGGGACTGGGATGATGATTAGCGGGATTCGACTCGGGTGAGATCAATTCCGCTGAATCAGCGTCTACCGGATTCGGTTCGACGTTTGGCAATTGATTAACGTCTTCATTGCCATTGGGTTTGATGCTCAGCGGGACTTGCCCTGCTCCAACATTACTAGATTCCGATGTCAAATTATTCATGGTGAAGCGACGTTATCGAATTCGCATTGAGATAGGGTGGGCGATGACGAACCTGCCAGAAACGGGAATTCAATGCATTGGAAAACGTAGCTTTTTCGAATCGGTAGGCCGCATGAATTCGAAATTTATTCAGGCTGCGTAAACACTGAAATCGGTTGTACGGAATCTGATGGATGTTCGTGCTATCGAAAACACAACCTTTATGGCATTGGACTCAGGCGGTAAACTGCGAAGACCCATGAACTAACCCAGCGGCAAACCATAGTCACGAAATTGAGCCAATGCCTAAGTGTTGTGACGAAATGCTGATAAATTCAATCACCTGCGGAAAACGCTTTGTCAAATATCAAGAGCCGAGCCATTAAGAAAAACGAGCAACGTGTTGCACTCATCACAGGATCTGCGGCTCCACGCGTCGGTCACGTGATCGCGGAAAAACTGGCGGCGGCCGGCTATCAAATTGCCATTCATAGCAATTCCTCGCGGTCGGAGGGCGAACGTTTTGCAGCGGAATTAAACGCAGTCGGAACGAAGGCCATGGCCTATCAGGCCAATCTGGAAAAGGAAACGGAATGTCGCCAGCTCGTTCAGAATGTGTGGTCATCATTTGAGCGAATTGATGTTGTCGTCAATTCTGCGGCGATATGGCAGCCAATTCCGTTTGAAAAAGTGACCGGAGATGACCTCGACGAATACTTCAGAATCAATCTCGCCGGTTCGTTTTTTGTCGCTCAGGAGGCCGGTTTGCTCATGGTTGGTCAAGAACAAGGAGGCGTGATCATTAATATCGGCGACTGGTCACCAACCCGGCCCTATGTTGATTATGCCGCCTATTTCCTTTCGAAAGGCAGTATTCCAACCATGACTCGCTCGTTGGCGGTCGAACTGGCGACAAGGAATCCCAATATCCGCGTCAACGCTGTTCTACCGGGCCCAGTCATGATTCCCAAAAATATTGACGCGGAAAAACGAAATGAAATTATTAATGCAACGCTGTTGAAACGTGAGGGTTCGCCGGAAAATGTCGCCGATGCCTGCATTTGCTTGATTGAAAATGATTTCATTACCGGAGTGACCCTTCCTGTCGATGGCGGTCGAAGCATATACTCACCTTACAACCCAGTTTGATGGTTTACCAAACTTACGCATTCGTTAGTGAACTGATAACAAAGCAATCCGATGTACCTGCAAGCCACCAGAACGTTCAGGTCACTTTAAGCGATCGCACCCCAACTTGACGCTGGGCTGGGTCCAAGATTTGCCGTTTCTTCTCGAATGATGCTACGCTTACGCCAATCTCATTTCACCACCTGTTCGTCCACATCAATTGTCGAATCAAACCCCAAATTTGCCGAGAAGTTTTGCGGCCTTGATTATTGGTAATGTTATCGCGATTCTCGTGTCTAGCGTGATCTCGCTCTTGATATGCCAGACGTACTTTCCTGAGTTCTTCCAAACGTTTATCGAGCGAGGGCGTGCCGTCAAAGCGTTGAAGAAATTGGACAATGGAAAAGACGCTGAAAATCAATCGGTGCGGGGTAAGGGGAAGCAAAACAAAGACGATCAACCGGCTGCCGACAAAGTCCCAGCATTGGACGAAGACTCGATCGAAAAACTAAGGGAAAAAGCGGAGAAACAGATCGATTTCCCGTTTGGATGCACTGTGGCTTTTTTTGCTTGCGATATCGTTTTCGCTGCATTGGCTGGTTGCATATGTGTTTGGATCGCTAGAAATGCCAAATTCAGTCACGCATTGCTGCTGGCACTGCTAATCGGCGTCTTTAAGTTCCAGGCGATGCTCGGGTTTGTCGAAAACCAGATTCCGAAAACATTGCTGACTATTGAATTAGTCGCGGCGCCGTTGGCTTGCATGTTCGGTGCTTCGTTTCAGTTCGAAACCAACGAGTCACAGGGTGACGGTAATTCCAATGAAGGGCTCGAACGCGCCTTTGATTCTGAGAATGAGCTTCGTTCAAACGACCAATTCAATTAATTGCGGCTTACACGCTCAACCATGGCCTTCTATTTCTGGTGCGTAACTAGCGACAAAACCGATAATGCAAGAACGATGCATGGGTGATAACCATCGTTTCATGAGAAAAAGCCTGCCAAAACAATCGTTCCCGTTTCTAACGAATGTATAATTCTGAGGACAAAAACATCTTTAAGGAGTTTACCGATAAATTTTTCGCACCAATTTACAGCGTTTGTGATTTGTTTTCTGGTGGTCGGCGAAGTGGTCTCGGCTCAAGTCGAATTGGGGGATCCGAAAATTGGATTGGTGGTCGATGCTGAAAGAGTGAAAGCCAATGGAATCCGATCGGTTGAAGGAAAATTCGTCACGATTTTCACTGATCTACCGAGAAGCAAAACCATCGATGAATTGGCAATCGTATTCGATCAAGCAGTCCCACAGTGGATGACTTTCTTTCGCGTAGATCAACAACAGGTTGCGAACTTTCGTGCGACCGGTTTTCTCATAAAAGACAAATCGAAATTCCAGCGTGCCAACCTGCTACCCAACGGTTTGCCGGCATTCAAGAACGGCTATACCTACGGAACAAAAACCTTCTGGATGTTTGATCAACCAAGTGAATTCATGCGCAGACAACTGATGCTGCACGAAGGAACACATGCGTTTATCTTTAGTCATTTGGGGGATCAGATTCCACCTTGGTTCAACGAAGGATTGGCAGAATTATTTGCAAGCCATCGTTGGATCGATCAAAAGTTAACGACTTGTTACACGATAAGAAATCGTGACGAAGCAAAGTTCTGGGGACGTCCTAAGGCGATTCGTGACTCCTCGGCAAAAAACGAGTTGTTATCGATTGCTGACGTAATGAACCTGGATAACGCCTCGTTTTTGCAGGTAGACCCTTATGCCTGGGTCTGGGCATTTTCATCATTTCTCTACCACCACCCTGCGTATCGTTCGAATTTTCAAAAATTGGCGCAAGCCGTTGCCCAAAAAGGCCAGGTGGAAATCGAATTCAAACGGTATTTTGGTAGTGACCTTGCCAATATGAAAGAGGACTGGAGAGCCTACATACATGAATTGGATTACGGAACGGATTCAGCGTTTTCGCAAATCGTCCATGATAAACCGCGATTACACAAACCGAGCATTCCGAAAATCTCCGCTTCAAGAAGTTGGCAAAATTCAGGCCTGAAGGTCGTTGCGGGGGAGAATTATCTGATTCGATCGACGGGAAGATTTACGATTCGTGTCACCAACTCGACAAATCAAAGGCCCGTTGCCTGGCCCTGTGAACCCAACGGCGTCTCGGTCGAATACTATCTTGGTTCACCACTGGGTAAACTCATGATGATTGTCAAACGCGATGGTCAGCCGCTCGAACTTCAGTCTGCCCGCCCCATTGGACTTTCGACCAACATAATCCCCAGGGAGTCCGGCACGCTCTACTTTCGCGTTAACGAATCACCCGCTGGTTTGAGAGACAATGAGGGTGATATCCTGATCTCCGTGCAAAAAAGATAAGCCCCCAAAACGTGTCTGATTCACCTTTTGTTTGGATTTCGACATCGATTGAAACCAATAAAAAACGGCCGCGAGCAATCCGTGCTCGCAGCCGAATATGGCTCCGGATTTCGCTGCGAGACAGTACAAAACCGAATTTCCAATCAACGAATTGACTCGTGTCGGTTTTGATTCAATCCATAAGCATGGACGAACGCCTCACACCTTATTCCCGCCGGTTTGTACAAGCCCGTCCTGCGCTTGCCGGATGCCGAAGCTTCCCGTGGCCAAAAAGCCAAGGCAAATTCCGAGACAAACCTTATCAACGATATCTTCTTGGATCCAAATCGCGCCGTTGACGATTCCCAAAATGACGCGATCGACTTTAACCGTCAACAGAAGTCGAGTCGAAAACTTAGCAAAAAAAAACACGTCGTCGCAGATCGTTTTGCTGTAACCACTTACGGTAAAAACTTTTTTTTGAAAGCACTTCCAGCTAGCTTCAGGCTGAGAAGAATCAGAAGCCTAGGTAAGCTTGCTCGTATTCAGCTATCATTTTTTTTAACGAGAAGTTGGCAGCGATGCACTCTTGATTCGCCATTCCGATTTGCGCCGCAAGCTCTTTATTGCCAACAACTTGTGTCAGATTATCAAAAAATTGTTGATAGTCGCCGGGAGGCACGCATTGTATTTGATTCCGTGCACTTGGTTCATCAATGTTGCCATTTAAAAGCTCCGATACACCATCAACGGAGAACGCCACAAACGGCCGTGCGGACGCCATCGTTTCCAGCAGCACATTTGGCATCCCTTCCCAAAGCGATGGCAGAAAGAGCGTCTCTGCGGCCAAGATGAAGGCCTGCGGATTGGATTGCCAGCCGACAAAATGGCAACGCCGATGCTTCAATGCTGCTGCCAGGCCCTCAATCGTTTTTCGAATGGGTCCATCACCAACGAACACAAGATCCACTGGCGGAATCTGATCATCGACCTTCGCAAATTCGCTCAGAAACGGTGCCAGCCCTTTTTGTTCTGTAAGTCTGCCAACAAACAGAGCGAACGGCCTATCAATACCGAAAGATGACCATTCAGACCGCATCGAATCCTTGTACGTGCTGATGACTGAATCGGATATTGGTTTGGCATCAATTCCATTGGGTATCGAAATTAGCTTTGCCCGCGGAAGACGCATTTGAATTTCCGCAAATTGTTTAACCGAGTCACTGACGCATATGATCTTTTTGGCGATCTTCGTCGCTCGCCGTTCGACAAAATGCCGAAATCGACTCGGATCAGCGACACGAATTCCGGTGAATAATCGAACCGAGCTTTGCTGCGATTTTGCCAGCTGTGAAACGGCAATTCCTGCAACCAAATTTCCGGGGAAAAGGAACGATTGCACCAAATCAATTTTGTGTTCGACGATAATTTTTTTCAGCTTTTTAACTGCCGAAAATACAGAAAGCTTCGAGTCACAATTCAAAAAATCGATTTCGATACCAGCGTCGCCCAGTTTTTCCACCAGCCGTTGCTGACGATGCTCCGGCTTTGACCAAATCGAAACCACTCGGCACCGGAATTTGGATTTGTCCAAACCGCAGGCAAGATTCGCCAAGCACTTTTCCGCGCCACCGGGTCGCAATTCAGTTGTAATGAGCAAAATGTGCTTTTGGGGCATCATGGTTCTCGTTTGACACACTCAAAGCCTTGCTCGAGGTACAATCACGAACAAAAAACCTCTAAGTTTTATCATAAGCCGTGCGGACGATTTGCGATACAGAATGCAACGGGGCTTAACGGTTTCAGCATTTGCCTTCAGAATATAGATTCTCCACCTCATTCGCCAACCCATGACACCATCAGTTTGTGTTGGCATCAAAACGCCGACCGACAAAGGACACTTCATTGAGTACCCATCCGATGGATTTAACCATCGAACAATACGACTACACATTGCCAAAGGAATTGATCGCCCAAGACCCGCTTCCCAACCGAACTGATTCACGATTGATGATTGTGGACAGGAAAACGGGGACGATCGAGCATTCACACTTTCGGGATATTGGCGAACAATTTCGAAAAAACGATTGCTTGATCTTTAATGACTCGCGAGTCGTGCCGGCTAAACTGGTGGGCAAACGTGTTCAGACTGGTGGACGCTGGCAGGGCCTTTTTCTGGAGAAGAATGAACTCGGATTGTGGAAAGTCCTTTGCAAGACACGTGGAAAAATCCAACCGGGCGAAAAAGTTGTTATCGAAAATCGCCTTGGTGTAGAAAGTTTTGAGATCGAAATGGTAGCAAGGCTCTCTGAGGGGCAGTGGGCAGTCAAGCCATTAATCGAAAAAGAATGGTCGGAAGTCCTTGATGATGTCGGACAAATCCCATTACCTCACTACATTCGCGGCGGAACAATGAAAGATTCCGACATCAAGAATTACCAAACGGTGTTTGCAAAACATGCTGGTGCGGTCGCGGCACCTACTGCAGGACTCCACTTTTCGAAAGAGCTCTTGCTGGCGATTAAGGAATCCGGTGTCAACATCGGCACCGTGACTCTGCATGTTGGCGTCGGAACGTTCCGTCCGATCAAGGTCAGCAAACTCGATGACCACGAAATGCATGAAGAGCGTGGGACCATCGACGAGGCGACTGTCAAGAAAATCGCAAGCTGCCGAGCAAATGAAGGTCGAGTCATTTCGGTAGGAACGACGTCATTACGAACGCTCGAGACAGCTGGAAAAAATGGAGCTATCACGCCTTGGTCCGGCGAAACCAACCTGTTTATCAAACCGCCATTTCAATTTAACGTTGCCGATTGCCTGCTAACCAATTTCCATCTTCCCAAAAGCACATTGCTGGTACTGGTTAGAACATTTGGCGGTGACGAATTAGTCAAAGAAGCTTACAAAAAAGCCGTAAAAGAACGCTATCGATTCTTCAGTTATGGCGATGCGATGTTGATTGTGTAAATCGTTCAAGCCGCACAATCAATCTGCCTTTTTGGTCCATTTTGTTGAGAGGCACGTTATTAAAGCCACTCATTTTTTGCCGGGAAATCAGAACTGAGTCGCCAGAGAAGCCCTGCTTGATCATTCCCTTCGCGAGTTCGCTAACCGGTCATTGTTTATCAATTGCGAATTGTATTTCCACGTTGTCGCCTAAATCGAACTCAAGAATGGGCATCACGATCTTCCTGTGATGCGATCCGGTTTTAACGGAGCACACCCAATCATTTCAATCTCGAATTCCAGACTTCAATCCATCTTCAAAGCGTGATAAGCGGGCGATTGACGGCGCAATAATTCCGAACAACCGAGTGGTCGGCATATCGGCAATGCCTATCTGCTCGATAGATTGCGAGACAGCCACTCTTCCCCAACCCATTGAAGTCACTATCAAAACAAAAGCGAAGATCAGCACACCGATTCGAATTGTATGCATCCTATTCTTCCAACCGGTTAAATACGGATAATGCGGTTGTATTTGATGCGAATGCACAGCGGGAAGGTTTTTGCAAATTGAAAACAATTTGTAATGTTCCAACTCGGCTTACCATTAAAAGAGCATTCCAGAGGGAATGGATGGAAGCGAATTTTCAATTCAAAATGCGAAATTCAATCGTCGAAAGTAATCGGGTTGTCGCCTAAGGCATCCGATATTCTAAGAGCCGTCTTTCCACGGAGCACATCCCGCAGACGACTGCCGATAACTTCGGCTCGCCAGCCCAAATTCAATGCCGGAACAGCAGTCGATTTGGTCAGCTTAAACTCGTAAGAAATAAAATCTTTAACATCGGTCGAGTTTCCAACAATTGCTGGTGCCAGTCCGTGATTCTTACAGATTCCAGCAAGGACCGCATTCATAAATTGACCAATCAGATTAAGTTGCTGGTTCTGATTTCTACTCGGCGCCGGCGGCATCTTCGGTTTGGGCAAGTCAACGGACTCCTGAATTACAGCAGCAATCGAGCGAATGTGTGGCGCAATGTCGCGGCGTTCCATCCCGCGAATCGCCTTAATGCGGGTTTCATCATAGGACTTTCGTTTTGCGAGCTCAGTGATCAAGTCGTCCCGCAGGACACGTCGGACAGGACTATCCCGTCTCTCGGCTTCTCGCGCACGCCAAAACCATAATTCTTTTGCAATCGCCAGCTCGCTACCTCGCAGCGAATTCAGACCGGACAAACGTGTCCAGGCATATTCCGAATCCTGGTTCTCGAATTTCGATTGCTGCAACTCCATCTCGTCGAGAAACCATTCGGCCCGAGCTTGTTTGGCGAGTTCCTTGTTGGCCCAATCGTACAAAGAATGCAAGTAAAGCACATCTTTTTGACCATACTCGATTTGCTTGGAAGTTAATGGGCGTTTCCGCCAATCGGTTCGAGTCTCACCTTTGGGAAGGTTTTCGCCCAGGATTTTCTGTATCAATGTCGAATAGGCAGCAGGATACTCAATCCCAACCATTCCTGCCGCAACCTGCACGTCGAATAGTTTCGCGGGACGCTTGCCGGACTCTCGTTTACAGAATCGATACTCCTCGCGTGCCGCATGAACGATGATTTCAGTGTTCGGAGCAGTTAAGCGATCCCAAAACGGCGTTAAGTCCCTGATAGCTTTTGGGTCGATGACACCTACAACATCCCGCGTTGCGACCTGGATTAGGCAAAGATCGGGCTTGTAACTGTGCTCTGAAACGAATTCCGTATCAAATGCGATTGTTTCCGCGGACTGAAGACAATCCAAAAAATCATCCAGCGTTTTCGAACTATCTATAAAAAAGTCACGCACAGGTTAATCGATTCTTTCTACTCATATTCTCGGCCGCTTGGAAAGCAAGCATGCTCATAGGTGTTTCGCAAGCTCTTATTGCATCAAAATCACACGTCAATCATCGAGGCATTACTCTGGAACATCGTACTCGAGAACAATTGGCGATGTCGCCCCATCTTCAGAAATCGTCAAGTCGACCTCGAAGGCAACATATCCAATTTTGCAAACGCCAGCATCACCGACTTGGCAATAATAGTACGGCATCTCAATTCGAACCGAGTCGCGGCCATTGGCTCTAGCCGGAAGCATGAACTCAAACTCATTGGACGGTTTTGCCAAGGCGATCTTTTTGATCGAAACACTGGCGCGATCCAAGGCACCAGTTGCGTCCGGAAAATAAACATAATAACCAAACGGAGCCATATCATTCGTTTTCCAACCGTTCGGCCAATTCAGCTTCACCGAATACGAAATCTGATTTTCAATCGCCTGTGCCTTAGCTGAAACTTTGACTACTTTTGCTTTCGGGAATTGAACCTTTCCTTTAGGAGCAGACGGTTTGGGCGGCTGTAAACCATCGATTGTCAACGTTGAAACCGCGCCGGACTTTGGATCAACGGTTCGAATTAAATGATTGTTGGTGTCCGCGACAAAAAGCGTTCCGTTCGCGTACGCGATCCCGGCAGGTTCATCAAAGGTTGCAGCTGCATCGTCATTTCCGGGCTTGCCGGTACCAGCCAGCGTTTTTGTCTCGCCCGTTTCGGCATTCACAATCTTGATTTTGTTGTTGTATGTATCGCAAATGAAAAGCTGCTTTTCGTGGTATGCAATTCCAATTGCATGCTGCAATAAAACGTCGTCTTTTTCTCCATCTTTGTCACCAAAAATAAAGAGCCGCCCCCGGGATTGCTCCGCAGTTCCGACAACCGTTCGCACGCTTTGCTTATCATCAAACGGCACTGCACGAATCGAACTACCCTCTGTGTCGGCTACGTAAAGCCATTTTCCGTCCGAGGCCAAACCACTCGGCTGAGCAAAAGACGAGAAACCTGGCTGATACGGTTCACGCGGCAAAAGAGAACCGTCGACAATGTCCTCACGTCCGTTTCCGGCGTAAGGCCCGATTCTTGATTCATCCAACGGCATTTTCCAGATTTGATGGGGCCCCGCCATTGCGATGTAAAGATCATTTCCATGAATCCAGAGTGCCCACGGACTGTTCAATGCAGTTGTCTTTGGATCTCCACTGAAAACGTCAAACTGATTCTTCCCCTCAACGTTAAAGTACTGAAACGCTCGATTTGCTTGTTTGCCGGTTCCCGAAATGGTGGTTACGGTTTTCTTTTTTAAATCCGCTTTTCGCAAATTATGATTTTCCGTATCGCAAATATAAAGCATGTCGCCATGGAGCATGGTGCCTTGAGGGTGATCGAATTCGCAAGAATCGAAGTCGCCGTCCTCCGCGCCAATTCTCCCAGAACCGATCGTATCCAGTAATTTGCCATTCAAATCCGTAATCACAATTCGATTGTGGTTACTATCGGTAATGAAAAGTCGCTTCGTCGATTCATCCGCGAGAATCTTTCCCGGAAAACGAAGTGGCGTCGGTTTAGCGTTCACTTTTTCCAGATCAAATTTGAGCGGCTTCAAATCGATCAGGCCACGTTTTTCATAGTATTCAAAGGCCGGCTTCAGAAAGGCATCGAGGTCTTCGAAGCGAATCTCTCCAGAATGACCAGCCACGATTTTCCCTTCAGGATCAAGCAAACGCATCGTCGGCCAACTGTTCGCATTGAATTGATCCCATACTTTATGGTCAAAGTCATTAATCACAGGGTGCTCGATTTCATAGCGAAGGATCGCTTCGCGAATGTTTTGCGTATCTTTTTCTGTTTCAAATTTCGCTGAATGGACCCCGATAACAACTAATCGATTCGGATATTTCCTCTCAAGCTTCTTCAGTTCGGGCAGAATGTGAATGCAATTGATGCAACAATACGTCCAAAAATCGAGCAGTACGAACTTCCCTTTTAAGTCGCGTTTGCTGATCGGCTTGCTCGTATTAAGCCAAGTAATTCCCTTCGGAAAGTCACTCACGTCGAAGCGACGTGGAAATGGTGCATTTGGATCATCGTCGATCGAAATCTTTGCGTCTTTATCTGCCTTCTGTTTCGCCGCCGACTTCTTGATCTGTATTTTTTTACCGCTATCCTGTGCTTGAATCTGCGTCATCGCAATCCAAGTGCAACACACAAAAGCGATCACGAATCGTAACAAACGTCGACCGAAAAAATGAGAAAGGTTCAAATTTTGTTTCATGATCGCTCCAGGTGGGAATTTAAGAGATCGGTAAGTTGAGAGATCGGTAAGTTGAGAGATCGGTAAGTTGAGTAGCGTAAACCGCTTTGAATTGTCGCAGCGAAATCGCCA
>Ga0115566_10001433_pt1 | contig 20341 bp, 15 predicted proteins | sample COGITO_mtgs_1204_3_FD_87173 | JGI IMG/M metagenome (GOLD analysis project Ga0115566, IMG submission 87173) | Pelagic marine microbial communities from North Sea - COGITO_mtgs_120405 | ecosystem: Environmental > Aquatic > Marine > Epipelagic | place: Germany:Helgoland, sampling site Kabeltonne...
GAGCCGGCCTCCTGGCGCAGATCTCCGACGCCAAGACGGCGGACAAGAAGGAGACGAAGAAGAAGTCCGGCGACAAGAGCGCGACGGCATCCAAGAAGGGATCCAAGACGACGACGGAGAAGATGGGCAAGAAGGGATCCAATGCGACGAATAAGTCATCCGCGGCGCCCGAGACGATCGGTGACTTTCTGACGTATTTGCCCGTGAATCACCCGCTGCGCAAGCCGTGGACGCCCTACCCGTGGGACAAGCCCGGCGTCGCCGGGTACGACCCACGGCCCATCTCCGATCTCAAGTACAGCATCAACGGCAACGCGCTGATGCAGGTGGACCGACAGACCATCCCGTACAACCAGTTCATCCGGGACCTCACCGCGGAGGAACCGACGATTAAAGAGCTCTGGTGGCAGCGCGACGGCCTGGACAGGTATCTCCTCGTCTACCACGACGACAGGGTGGCGTACGTGCAGGTGCCCGTGGACGAGTGGAAGACCAGCGAGCTCATCAACCGAGCGGGTTTGGAGATTCAGGAGATCATCGACGACACGGAGGCGGACGCCACCGGCACCGGCATCGACATGGGAGCCAAGGACTCGTCCGCGCTGCTCTTCACCAACTACGGCGTGCCGCTCATCGGCGTCGGGATCGTGTGGTTCATCGTGTGGAGCATGAACAGGTTCAAGGGTGACTTTGACGACAGGCAGAAGATGATGGAGATTGAGCGCAGGGAAGAGGCGATGAAGAAGGTGGAGGGGGACATCTCGCTCAAGCTCCTGCAGACCAAGATCGACGCCATCGACAAGGAAACGGACCCGGACGGATACAAACAGGCGCAGAAGGAGCTCGAGGTTCGCAGGGCGAAGCTCCAGGCGCGGGCGCGGTTCTTCATCTCCGAGGAAGGGGGCGGACCCGGGGGTGGGAGCACCGGCGGCGGCGACGCCGCCGCCGCGGCTGATAAGTTCATGAAGCTCGGATCCATGAAGGTCATCGGGAAGCGCGACGCCGGCGGGGACGGCGACGCCGTGAAGGAGGCCATGGCGGCTGCGCAGCGCGCCAAGGAGGAGGATGATAAGAAGCGCAAGGAGAAGGCCGTCGCCGCGGCTGAGCAGGCGGCGTTTGACGAGGTTGATCTGTCCGAGATTGACAAAAAGGCGGAGGAGGAGGTTGAGAAGGCTGGCCGCCGGATGAAGCAAGGTCAGCTCCGGTCCAAGATGAAAATGCGCGACGAGTCGCAGGTTGTCAAGTTCAACGACGTCGCCGGGATCGGCGACGCGAAGATTGAGCTCGCGGAGATTGTCGACTTTTTCCGCAAGCCTGAAAAGTTCAAGGCGTCGGGCGCGAAGGTTCCCAAAGGCGTGATGCTCACCGGTCCCCCCGGCTGCGGCAAGACCCTGTTGGCTCGGGCCGTCGCGGGGGAGTCCGGCGCCACGTTCTTCTCCCTCACCGCGTCCGAGTTTGTCGAGATGTTCGTGGGCGTCGGCGCAGCGCGGGTCCGCGACCTCTTCGCGCAGGCGAAGAAACAGGCGCCGTCCATCATCTTCATCGACGAGCTCGACGCCATCGGCCGGCCCCGCGGCGCCGGCGGGTCCGGCAACGACGAACGCGACCAGACCCTCAACCAGCTCCTGGTGGAGCTCGACGGGTTCGGGAGCGACTCCGGGGTGGTGTGCATCGCCGCGACGAACCGCATCGACGTACTGGACAAGGCGTTGGTTCGCGCCGGTCGGTTCGATCGAAAGATCACGGTGCAACCACCCACGCGCGAGGGCCGCCTGCAGATTCTCAAGGTTCACGTCAGGGACAAGCCTTTGGCGGACGACGTGGACCTGGAGGACCTGGCGTACGAGATGAACGGGTTCACGGGTGCGATCATCGCCAACGTGGTCAACACCGCGTGCCTCGCCGCCGCTCGCGAGGGCCGCGACGACATCAGCCAGGCGAATTTCGACCAGGCGGTGGAGGCTGAGCAACTGGGTAAGATCTTGCCCGTCGATCGCGGCGAGGAGAACGAGCGACGGATCGCGCGCGTGCACGCGGGATGCGCGGTGGCCACCGCTATTCTGCTCAGGGACGTCTGCAAGCTCAACTTTGCGACGATCACGCCGAGGGAGACCAACATGGACGGGTGCGTGGCGCTGAAGGATTTCCCCGGAGTCGAAAGGCCCAACGCGATGACGAGAGCGATCATCCAGCGGCACCTGCGCTCGTGCTTCGTGCCCCAGCTCGCCGAGGAGGAGCACTACGGCTTCGATAACCTCACCGCGGCGGCGGCGCCGTACACGGCTCGCGCCCGGGAGATCGCCGCGATGATGGTCACGAGCGCGGGTATGTCCTTTGAGGGAAGCCAGCTCAATTACGTCCCCGCGGTTGACCAGTACGAGGTTAAAGATTTCCTACGAACCGAAGCGGTGGAGATGCTGATCCGGTCCACCACCGTGGACCGGTACTACCGTTCCGACATCGAGGCGAGGGAGATGATGGAGATGGAGCACCGGGCGGCGAGGAGGTTCGCGCGGCGGCAAAAGGCGGCGATTGACGCCGTGACGGATGCGTTGGTGGAGCACAAGACGGTGGACTGGGACAAAATGCAAACGATCCTCGAGACGCACGCGGTGCCCGAGCCGGAGTTTGAGGAGGAGATCGGGAAGCTTTGGGTGTCGCCGGAGGACCGCGACCGGCTGGAGCCGTCCACGAGCGAGCCGAGGGAGGGTGCCGTGCCCGCGACGAATGAGTGGATTGAAACTTGAGTCCGTCTGTGGGACCCTATGGGCAAACACACACAAATTTCGGCTAATAATAAACTTGGTTGATGACTCGGCTAAAATTGAAAGAATCATAGATACCGCCCCGACTCAGGCGTGGAGCTCCCGAAAGTACGCCTTGACGCTATCGTTCACGAAGAAGCTCACCGCGACGCTGAAAGGCCCCTTCACCCAGTTCATCGTCACGCCCTTGTACAAACCCCCGCGCAGACCCTCCGTACGCGCGATGTCCAACAGCGCCTTCCAGGGGCTCACGTACCCCCCGGCTGAACCCAAAACTTGGATCCGCCTTCGCACGATGTCCAGAGGGTAGGTCATGCTCTGCGCGAACAGACCCGCGAGCCCGCCGAAGAGCAGCCGCGTGGTCACCGGCATCTGCGCCGCGCCCGGGGCGTCGGGATCCCACGTCTCACCCGCCGCGGACGCCGTCGCCGCGGCTCGTTTCCTCCACGTACCCTTCAGCGTCTCAAACGTCGCGAAAGATATCCCGGCGTACGGGACGATACCCACGAGCGTCGGAGTGAGACCGCCGTAGAGACCGCGGATCCCCTCCGTGCGCAGTATCGTGGACACCACGCTCATGTTTGGCCTGGCGGCGTGCGTGTGGGATCCCACCATGCCACTCGCCGCGTACCTGGCTCGCATGAGATCGAGCGGGTAAGTGAGCGCCGTCGCCGTCGCGCCCGCCGCGGAGCCGGCGATGAACCGCACCGCGATGCGCTTCCCGCCGCCTTCCTCCCCGCCGCCCTCGCCCGCCTTATCCCCGAAGAGTCGTTCGCACGCGCGCTTGGCGGCGGCTTCGTACCGCGGGTAGCTCAGGAAGGTGACGCCCGCGTAGGGTACCACCCTCGCCATCATGACGCCGTTGCCCCGCCACAGACCGAGCGGGCCCTCTTTTTGGACGATGTCCCCGGCGGTCCTCGCCGCGGATCGCAAGGTGAACGGGCGGGACGGGTCGACCTGGTATATGATCTTCACCCTGTCCGCGGGCGCGATCGTGGTCTTGGCGACGGCACCCGCGAGTCCCCCCGCCACCAAGCTCTCGATGGCGTTGACCTGTCAACAAAACATGCCGTCAGTCTAATTGCCTATACACAAATTGAAATGAACTCACCTGTTTGGCTTCCAGATACGTCGCCGGAGTCGGCTCCGGTGGCTTCGCGGCCGCGTCTAGAAGCGCGCGCCTCGCGGCCGGCACCGCCAGCTTGAACACGTCGTTCGCGGTGAACCCGATCGCGGCCGCGATCGGGCCCTTCAGCCACGTCAGACCCACGCCCTTGAACAGCCCGTTCACGACGCCCTCCTTCGCGTGTATATCCCTCAGCCCCTCGAACACGCCCGCGTAGATACCCGCGCCGTGCACCTGCATGCGCCGTCGAACGACGTGCAACGGGTACGTCGCGGTCTGCGCCACGAACCCGGCGGCGGCACCCGCGGCGAGCTTGTACCCTAAAGGCATGTCGTCCTCGTCCCAGTCGTGGTCGTCGCGTCGCTTGTAAAACGTCTTCATCGTCTCAAACGTCGCGAAGGAGATGCCGCCGTACGGGACGATGCCCATGAGCGTGGGGCCTATGCCGGCGTAGAGCGAACGGGTACCTCCGTTGGCGAACACCGCGTGGAGGTGTCGGACGGATCCCCGGAACCCCATCGGCGCCGGGGATTTACTCGACGCCTTCGACGGGTCCGCCGCGGACTTGGCGACGCCGGCGAAGTTTACTCCGTGATGGGTGCCAAAGTCGGCGGTATGCGGCGTGAGATGCGCGGCAGACCTGGCGTGCAGGAGGTCCAGCGGGTACGTGAACACCGTCGCGGTGGTCCCCGCGAGCGCCCCGGCGGCGAACCTCGTGGCGATGTCGCCGCTCTCGGGCGTCCCGAACGCGTGCGCGAGGGCGGCGTTGTACATTGGGTACACGGCGAAGGTCGTCGCGCTGTAGGGGAGGATGCGGGTGACCGCCGCGCCGGTTCCGCGCCACAGAGCGGTCACGCCCTCCTGCGCGATGATCCTCCGCGCGGCGCCCAACGCGGCGACGGGGGTGACGGATCCGCCGGGCGCGACGAGCCCGTCGCGGTTCACCTGGAACAAGATTTTCACGCGATCTATCGGAGCCGTCAGGACCCTCGACAACGCCCCGGCCGCACCGCCCGCGACGAGCCGCTCCATCGTCAGGGGCTCGGGAGCGTGTCTAGCCGTGTCATCCATCGTTGAGGACGGCGACGCGGACGCGCCCGACGACGCCCGGTCTTCCATGGCCCCACCTCTTCCCTCTGCGTCACATAAATCTGACTTTTCCACTCCAAACGTCGTCCGAGATCTATCAGTCTGTGCGTCGTCGCGCGTCATGTCCGTCACCGTCGCGTGATTGAATGAACACGGCCGCCTCGACTCCTACACAATCGAGATCATTACGAAGACGCGAGAGAATGGTGCGCGCGTTCCAGAACATCTACGGACAGGTGCGGGAATGCCTGGGTCCTGACTCCAGGCGCACCCTGAGGGAGGGGAAGCTCCCGGCGGCGTTCCACCGCCTGGCCAGGGCGATCGACGCGAACAGGACGTTGGCCGCGTTCGTGGCGCTCATCCTCTTCGGGCTCATCGCGGGCGGGGCGATGTTCCACACCACGAGCGCCATCGCCGCGGGCGGGGGGGGCATCGGAAGCCCGGGATCCGTCGTCACCCCGATCGCGGTGCCCACGGACGACGACGATCGATCGGCGACGCCAAAGTCCCCCGGCGCGTCCGCCACCGACGCGCTCGCCGCCACCGACGACGCGTCCACCTCCGATGACCACCTCAAGAACGTGAACCAGTCCGACCCGGACGCGGTGAAGAAGGCGGAGGAGAAGAAGGCGGAGGACGACAAGGTGGAAGCCATGAAAGCCGCCGCGGACACCATGGTGTACACCGAGGACGGCAAGAGCGGCAAACGCCCGATGCACAACATGACGGGCACGTGGCAAGGGATGCTGTCGCTGCTGGTGTTCATCGGAGGGTACACCGCCGCGATCATGGAGGAGAGCGTCGGGCACGGGTTCAAGAAGTCGATACCGGTGACGTTAGCCGCCGGGATCATCTGGGTGCTGGTGGCGCTGGGGTACCGCGAGGGCGGTCACTCGCTGTACTTCGTGACCACCGCGGCGAGGCACAACCTGACGGAGTTCGTCGAGGTGTTTTTGTTCCTACTCTGCGCCATGACGTTCATCAACACCATGCACAGGCTCAACGTGTTCAACAGGCTGCGGTGGTTCCTGGTGGAGAGCGGGTTCAGTTACCGGAGCTGCTTCTGGATCACCGGGTTGATCGCCTTCTGGCTCTCGCCCATAGCGGATAACCTGACCACGGCGGTGCTCATGGGCGCGGTGATCAGCAACCTCGGGCACGGGTACGACGAGTACGTGTCCATGTGCTGCGTCAACATCGTCGTCGCCGCAAACGCGGGTGGAGCGTTTTCACCCTTCGGCGATCTGACCACGCTCATGGTGTGGCAGAAAGGGAAGGTACGGCTGGAGGAGTTCCCGGGTCTACTGGCGCCCGCGGTGGTGAACTGGCTCGTCCCCGCGTTCTTGATGAACAGGCGGATCAAGGATGCAGTCCCGCCGAGGGTCGAGGGTGAAGTCGCGGTGGCGCTCCTCCCCGGCGCCGTCGAGGTGATTCTGCTCTTTGTCGCCACCGTGTTCATGACGGCGTGCTTCCACTCGTACGCGCACTTACCCCCGGTGCTCGGGATGATGACCGGGCTCGGTATGCTCAAGGTGTACGGGTGGTGGCGGGGACGCGCGATTGATAAGAAGAACGATGCAGAAGATACATCAACGCCAGACGATGAGGAAGCCGGCGCGGTTCAATCGCCGCGGAAACCCACCCCACGGCCCTCCTCGGCTGAGCCAGACGGAGGCATGGGCGGTCGCATCGGCGGAGGTGATGGACGTAAAGACCACGCGCTGGACATCTTCAAGCGCCTGGAGCAGACGGAGTGGGACACTTTGATCTTCTTCTACGGCGTCATCATGTGCGTGGGCGGGCTCGGCGTGATGGGATACCTCTCCGCGTTGTCCACGTTCATGTACGGCAACTTCGGGCCCAACGTCGCCAACGTGGTGCTCGGCGCGCTCTCCGCGGTCATCGATAACATCCCGATGACGTACGCGGTGCTGCAGACGGACCCGCTGATGACCACCACGCAGTGGCTGCTGTTAACGCTGACGGCTGGAGTCGGCGGGTCGCTGCTCAGCGTGGGATCGGCGGCGGGCGTGGGTTTGATGGGGGTGAACTCGAGGTGCTACACGTTCAGGTCACACCTCAAGTGGACGCCCGCGGTGGCGCTGGGATACCTCGCGTCCGTCATAGTGCACCTCATCGTGAACGGGTTCGAATGAGCCGCCCTCTCGGTTACTGTACTACTTCATCACAATCTAATTCTACACTAACGTTTCGCCTCGCCTCGAAGCCTCTCGTTCTCCGCCTTGAGCGCCTCGACCTGCGTCCGGAGCTTACGCCGGTCGTCCTTGACCTTGGCGAGCTCCTGGAAGTGTCGCTCGAACGCACCGTTGTTCTGTCGCGCCATGTGCTGCGACAAGCCGAAGAACGCGACCGCGGCGACGCAGAACGTGAGGAACTGCCTGCTGATGTACGGCCCTTCCCCTCCTTGCGACGGACGGTGGTGGCTCCGGTACCTGCCCCTGCCGCCGGGGGTCCCCCATGGTGTGCGCCGCGCGGGGCTCGGAACCACGTCGTCTTCCGCCTCGTCCATGGCCGTCGCCGCGCCCCCGCCAACTGATTAGGAAAAGCCGAGGTCTCCATCCTGTCGTCGCAGTCCTCTCCGATCGATCGTCCAAAATAAGACGCGCCACCACCCGCCATGCGCACGCGGCGCGGGGGTGCGATCGTGGCGCTCGTGGCGCTCTTGGCGCTCGCGACCGCCCCGGACGTGCACGGCTTCAAGGAGAACGACTTCAAGAAATGCGACACGTCATCCTTCTGCAAACGCCACCGCGATCGACCCGAGGGCGCCACGCGCGAGATCTACTCTATCGCCGGACGGTGGGAGCCCATCGCGGGCGGCGGAGGATGGGGCGCCGACCTCGCCGCGGTCGGTGAATCCGCCCCGCTGCGCATCGAGCTCACGCCCTACGGCACCGAGGGCGTCGTGCGCCTGCGCGTGGACGAGCCGGATCACCCGCGGTACGTCATCCCCGACGTCCTCGTCGACGACCTCGCACCGTCCGAATTCGCCGACGTCGATCGCACCGCGAAGGGACGCACCGTCTTCATCACGAAGAACGCCGACGTGGACGTCGTCGTGACCCACGCGCCGTTCCGCGTCGCGCTCCGCGTCCGCGGCCACGAGACCGTCGTCTTCAACCACCGATCGCTCTTCCAGTTCGAGTACAAGAAGGCATCGCCCGCCACCGAGGGCGAGTCGTGGTCCGAATCGTTCAACTCGCACACGGACTCGCGTCCCAACGGACCCACCGCGCTCGCCTTCGACGTCACATTCCCCGACGCCGAGCACGTCTACGGCATCCCCGAACGCGCCACATCGTTGGCGCTCAAGGAGACGTACGCCAACGGCGCCGCGGTCACGGAGCCGTACCGAATGTACAACCTCGACGTCTTCGAGTACACCGCGGAATCACCGTTCGGTCTCTACGGGTCCATACCGGTCATGCTCGCGCACGCCAAGGTGAGTGGCGGTGGGATGTTCGGGAAAGACGTGGACACCGTCACCTCCGGCGTCTACTTCCACAACCCCACGGAGACGTACGTAGACGTGAGCGGGGACAAGGGGAGCACAAATACTCATTGGATGGCTGAGAGCGGGTCGTTGGATCTGTTCATCGCGCCGGGTCCGTCCCCAGCCGCCGTGATCCGGCAGTACACCTCACTCACGGGCACGACGACGATGCCCCCGCAGTTCGCGCTGGGGTACCACCAGTGCAGGTGGAACTACAGGGACGAGAAGGACGTCGCCGAGGTTGACGCCGGGTTTGACGCTCACGAGATCCCGTACGACGTGCTGTGGTGAGTTTATTTTTATTTTCATTTCACATGGGCAATTATAATGACGGCGTGTTTTGTTCACAGGCTCGACATCGAACACACCGACGGGAAACGGTACATGACGTGGGACCGCGCCAAGTTTCCCACGCCGCGACGGATGATCGAGGATGTGGCGTCGCGCGGGCGTAAGATGGTCACCATCGTGGACCCGCACGTCAAGAAGGACGGAGGGTACCCGGTGTTCAAGGAGGCGGAGAGCAAAAACTTTTACGTCAAAAAAGCAGACGGCACGACGGACTTCGACGGCTGGTGCTGGCCCGGGAGCTCCATGTACCTTGACGTCACCTCACCGGTGGTGCGGGACTGGTGGGCGGGTAAGTTCGGACTGGACCAGTACGTAGGGAGCACCAAGGACCTGTACATATGGAACGACATGAACGAGCCATCGGGTGAGTGTATTTTAATTCTTCTCGTATGGGCAATTTGAGGGCTGACGTCCCGTGTGTTTTGTGTACAGTGTTCAACGGCCCGGAGGTGACGATGCAGAAGGACCTCATACACGCCGGGGGGGTGGAGCACAGGGAGGTGCACAACGCGTTCGGCATGTACTATCACGCGGCGACCGCGGAGGGCATCCGAAGACGGAACGACGAGCGGCCGTTCGTGCTCTCCCGAGCGTTCTTCGCAGGTACGTCAATTTTCATCATCTCACACGGGCAATTGGACTGAGCAATTCGTGTTTTGTGTATAGGTACTCAGCGAGTGGGTCCGGTGTGGACCGGTGACAACGCCGCGGACTGGGATCACCTCCGCGTGTCCATCCCGATGGTCACCACGCTCGGTCTCACCGGGCTCACGTTCTCGGGAGCTGACGTGGGCGGCTTCTTCGGCAACCCAGACGCCGAGCTCATGACGCGATGGTGAGTTTATTTCAACGCTCGTACGGGCAATTGGACTGACGGCGTGTTTTGTGTACAGGTACCAGATCGGCATCTACTACCCCTTCTTCCGCGGGCACGCGCATCTGGAGACCAAGCGACGCGAGCCGTGGCTGTTCGGCGACGAGTACACCCCCGTGATCCGCGATGCGATCCGTCGCAGGTACCAGCTCATGCCGTACCTCTACACCCTATTCGACGCCGCGAGTCGAGAAGGATCGCCGGTGCTCCGACCGCTGGTAAGTTTATTTTTAATCATCGTATGGGCAATTATACTGACGTCGTGTTTTGTTTACAGTGGTATGAATTCCCCGACGATCCGTCTGTGTGGGCCAGGGAAGACGCCGTCATGCTCGGGCCCGCGATTTTGGTCCACCCCGTGCTTCACCAGGGTGCCGACGGCGTGGACGTGAGTCTGCCGAAGGGTGTCTGGTACGATTTCGACACTGGGGAGAAACACGTCGGTCCCAAGCGTTGGAGGTGAGTTACGTTTTACCATAATCTTCGTATGGGCAATTGGACTGAGGCCTTGTGTTTTGTTTCAACTCGCGCAGGTATCCGACGTCAATTGCGGATGTGCCCACGTTTGTCCGGGGCGGGTACGTCGTGCCCCGGCGCGATCGTCCGCGGCGGTCCACGGCGGCGATGGCCGGTGACCCGCTCACGCTGGTCGTCGCGCCGGATGCGAACGGCGACGCGGTGGGCGAGGTGTATCTGGACGACGGCGCCAGCGAGATGGGCTCGTACGTTCGAAGGGCGGTGACGTTCTCCAAGCACAAGGAGCTGAGGTGTTCGGCGCCGACGGCTGCGAGCGCGCGCGCGGGCGGCGTGGAGGGTGGCGCCGGCGGACGTGGCGCGGCGTCCGCCGGGGACGCGGCATCGAGAGGAGCGGCGTGGGCGGATGTTTCGGTGGAGCGGGTGTTGATCCTGGGAGCCGCGAGGCACGGGGGCGCTGTGGTGAACGGGGAGGCGCGCGACGTCGTCGCGGCGCCGGCGTCGACGCGGGACGGAGCGCCGGCGAACGCGGTGGCGGTGCGCAAACCGGACGTTCGCATCGCGGAGGACTGGACCATCGCGCTCGCCGCCTCGGCTGGGCGGTAGTCACGAGACTGGTCCCGCGGTAAAATTGTTCCGGGAGGTTTCGTGAGCGGCGGTGGTTCCTCGCGTAGCCTCCCGAGTTGAGGGTTCAATAGACCCAGACATTTATATGAGGAATGTAAACCGTCATTTCTTGAGTAAATTTCATGCGATTCGTGTGAAACCGATTTTTCATGAAACACCCAAACCGAGGATTTTTTAGTACGAGCTAGACGACTGAAACTTGAACCACCCAAAGACTCATTTTGCGCAAGTCTCGAGGTTGAGGCTCGGCGGTGGTTGAGGTTGAGGCTGGGCGCGATGTTTGAGGCGAGTGTAGGCGCGTGGAGACGGTTGTGTGTGTTTAAGAATAAGTGATGTAATCTTCATTACAGGTTAACATCAAATGGAAAAGCAGGGTAAATTAGGCAGGAGCCCCCACAGCCCACGGGGCTCCGCGATATATACAGCATCGTCTCTTCACTTAGTTCTGGGCGGCAACCGGGCGGTCCTTGCACAGCTCAACAAGGGGCTTCTCGTTGCGCACGCATCCCTGCTCAGACTTGGTGACGTAGTCGGAGAACTTGTTCTGCATCTCGTACGAGCACACCGCGGTCATCTCGCAGTCGGTGAGACCGCAGGTGCCCGCCGCCGCGCCGGACGCAAAGGTCATGTAAGTCTCGAGGTCGCCGTGGAACTTGTCAGACACGGAGCCCTTCACCGGGTTGAACACGCCAAACGCCTCCTCAGCCGCAGCCTTCTTGGTGTACTTGTCCGCCACAGCGCTGTTGTAGCCGACGACAGCAGCCTTGTAGGAGGAGAGAGTGTTGTTGTAGATCTCGTAAGAGTTGAGGAGCTCCTGGAACTTGTAGTTTTCAAGCGCGCGGGTGTTCACGCACTCAGAGGCGAAGCACTGAATCTGGCGGGAGGCGAGGTCGGTATCCGCCTTGATCTGCTCGATGAGGTCCTGGATCTGGGCGCAGGTCTGGTTGTTGGAGACCTGGAGGAGCTTGCGGTTGGGCTGGGCGGCGGCGGCGGCGGCCTCAAAGTCAAACTCCTCGGCGTTGCACACCATCTCCGAAACCTTCTGGATGTTGTCCATGTTCTGGTGGTGCTGGACGAAAGCCATGCCGTTGTAGTCACGGATGGCGGCGCCAACCTTGCACGCGTGGGACGCGTTGTTGTACGCGAACACCCAGCTATCGTAGGCGAGACGGTAGGACTCGTGGGCATCCTTGGTCACGTCGAAGATGGTGGACTTGCACGGGGAGTTGTCCACGTCGAGCTTGTTGTACGAGTTGGTGGCGTCGATGACCTTCTGGGCCGCGAGGTCGCAAGCGGTCGCGGAGTTGTCGAGGAGGTCGCAGATGCCGTCAACGGTGGGCGCGCACACGCCGAAGGAGGAGGCGGTGGAGTTGCACTTGGGCGGGACCGCGAGGTGGCAGTCGGTGTCGCAAGCGCCGCCGTCGCAGAATTCGCTCTGGGAGAACTTGTTCACGGGGGGAGCCGCGCAGGTGAGGATGGCGAGGTGCTCGGTGTTCACCTCGTAGGTGACGGCGGGGACACCGCCGCGGTCGACGTTGAACTCGAGGTTGGACTCCTTGTGCACGTAGCCCTGGGGGGGCGCGGAGTCGAGCTCGTAGCAGCCGGTGAGGGGCGCGCCGACGGTGGTCGGGGGGGTGGTTACGGGCTCCTTCTCAGCCTTGGCCGCCTCCTCGGGGGTGAGCATGGGGGTCGCGGTGCCCTCGGGCTCGTCCATGTAGTTGGGGGTGGGGCAGGGAACCTGCACGTAGGACATGATGCCGTTGGAATCCCACACGTAGTCCATGCAGGGCTCGGAGGCGTCCACGCCCTTCTTCTTCTCGCCGCCGAAGTACGTGGGTTCGTACTTGGGGGTAGCCTCGGGCTGGGGGAAGAGCTCATCCACGGAGGGCATGTGCGAGGGGTCGAAGGACCTCTCGGGGGAGGCGGCGGGGCCACGGGAGGGGCCGGCGGCGGGGGCGGGGCCGGGCGCGCGGCCGGGAGCCATGGCGCCGATGTGGCCAGTCTTGGAGGACACGCCAACCTGCGCGGGGGGAGCCATCATGGAGGCCCAGGCGTTGGCGGACGCGAAGCATCCAGCCAGGACGACGTTACGAAGGACGGTGCGGCCCATCGTGAATGCGTTCGAGTAAAGAAAGAAGCTTTACTGTGGGCGGTTTAACAGCCGAATCTGAGATGATCGGGTGGGTGGAGGGTGGGGGAGGGCGCGGTCAGTTTGGGGCGGACGGGGATTTTTTCTCGGTAACCACTACAGTGTACACAGGTGTTGAAACCCGGATCCTGGGAGGTCCGCGGCGATGAGGCGCGCCCGCGTGGGGGCGCGCGCGCGTGATAGCCGCGATACGCCGCGATGGGAAGTACCAATTGATCAGATTAGTACTCCCCGTCGCGTCGTAGCGCCGATATTCAAGCGCGCGCGCCCCGAACGGGCGCGTCCCGTGCCGCCGGCCACCCGTGGAACACCCCACTTTCCGGCCGCCCAAAACACCCATCCCCGGTGGGGGCGTGAGGGTCCGAACGACCGCGGGAGCGGTGCGCGCTTCGTGCTGTGCGTACCTGATGCAGATACGGCGTTGGGTACGCGAGTTACTGAGGCAACTAGCGAAGTTGGTCGGAGCGTCCGCGTTGGTTGCGCGTGCGATCCAGTGGCTGTGCCGCGGCGACGATCAGTTCTTTTAGTCGAATTGAAGCCGAAACTGGGAAAGTTTCACTTTCGGGTGTTACCAAAACTGAGAGGTGCGGGGCGGCCCGTAAAACTTGTATGAGCATTTACCCTCGTCACCCATCGTGATTTGTGTGTCGTTTACCTCCCTGTTTGCAAACCAATAAAATCAACCCGCGCCTTGGATTTTCAACTTGACGAGATTTTCAGCCCCGTGAAAAGGAATTTGTATGGCTATTTAGACTCATCACAGGCTGAATCGGATCGATCTCGCCGATTCTCCCGAGCCCATCTCGGATTCACGAGAAAAAAAACACCCATCGATTCCGTTTGGATGTAACCGTATTTCCATAAATCGTATGGGCAAACAGTATAAACTGTCACCAGATCCAAATCCAAAAAATGTACCACCCGGCTCATCGCCAAAAAATAATGTTTCAAGTCGACGTCGATTTTTTCAAGATAAGTTTTGCGTAGTAGTCCTGACTACTAGGCAGTAGCAGCCCGTAACCTAAATTTTCTGTTACAAAACCCAAAATCAGCCTCGTTTTTAACGAAAATGGCCTCGATAATCCCTGATTCATACTAACTTTCCATACGAAATCTCGGAATTCGTTCCGAAAAAGTTAAATTGAGACGTTTCTCGGGCCGCGGGCTCCGAAACCGATATCAACGCACGAAACACGCCGCGGATGGCACAACTTGACACGCACGTGCCCGAGAAGACACGTACGTATCACCCGGGTTTGATCGCGCGGACAGGTTCCAGGCGACACCCCCGAGCTAGTTTCGCCACCCACGCACAGCGTTTCGGCTACATCGACGATGCAGAGCTACGATCGCTCTCGCGTCCTCATCCCCACCCTCGGGGATGACACCGAGTACGGCGCGGCGCCCGCGCCCCCGCCCAAGGCCTCCAGGCAGCAGGGTGACGGCTACGGCCGCGCCAAGATGGTCGTCGCGGCCCTCGGCGGTGCCGCGATGCTCGCGGTGGCCGGCCTCCGCGGCAACAACATGGCCGCGCTCGGCGGACCCACCGGCATTGAGAAGGTCCTCGCCTCCCAGGTGCGTTTCCGGGACGCGGCTTCCCGCACACTCTCGATCCAAACACCGCGCTGGTTTTCACTCGTGGGGCGCGTGACGCGAGGGAGGGATCGAGAATGGGTCCCTTTCGCGATATCGCGCGCGCGATCCGGGCGATACGCCCGAAATCGCGAGCGGCGCGCCCCGCGGTCCCCGCGCGAGATGGCCCCAAAACATTTGGTAACAGCTGCAATTTCACCCGCTGACCTCCGCCACCCCGAACCCTTTCCCAACAGAACACCCACTTCCAGGAGATCGCCGCCTCCAGGCTCAAGGGCATCGAGATGATGGCGAACATGAAGGTTCGCCCCCAGCACGGCGTTCCCAACGCCCGCGCCGCCCTCGGCGCCTCCGAGTACCAGCGCTGCGTCTCGCACGACTCGCACGCATCCGCCGTGTACAACACCTCGGATCACGAACAGTTGCGCGAGGATCTCCTCTTCGACATCTCCCGCGACGAGTACCCCGCCGTGACGGCGTACAACGACTCCAAGGCCTTACTCGCCGAGGTGACCTGCGAGGCTGCGCCCCCCGCGTCGTTCACCGACACCGAGGTTTGCACCTCCGTGGAGGGCTTCTGCGACGTGAGCTGCGAGATGCCCGTCCCCGACCACTGCATCACCGGCGATAAGTCCTTCGGCACGTGCGAGCCCACCGTGAACCACATCTGCGGCTCCCTCGAGGTGACCCACAACAACTGCGAGCACACCCAGCGCCAGTCCATGGCGGCTGAGGACAGGTACAACAAGCACGAGGTTGGCACTCCCCCGTGCCGCGTCGACGCCGACGCCCCTTTCGCCAAGGCGGCTTACGCGCAGATGAAGTACGAGGCTTCCTACGTTGACTGGGTCAACGCCGTCAACGACGCCACCGAGGTGTGCACCATCGGCCACGCCCTCTGGGTCCACAACCTCGGCCTCTACCAGGCGCACTACGCCAAGCTCGAGGCGACCACCGCGGACCTCATCCAGCTGTGCAGCGGCCAGAACCACACCGACGAGTTTGACATCGACGGCGCAATCGCCGACGCGTCTCTCTCCTACCAGAGGGCGTCCAAGGGCCCTTTGTCCCACGCCAACGACCGCCGTCGCCTCGTGTGGTGGCAGCAGCTCTGCGAGCCCTCCATCCACGCGCTTGAGGAGCTCATCAAGTCCCTGGAGATTGCCTCCCCCCAGCTCATGTGCTTTGCCGAGACGTGCCAGCAGAAGAAGGCTGGCGAGCAAGTCGCGTTTGAGGTTCTCGTCAACGCGCACAACAAGTTCGAGATGGCCTTCGCCGACTACCGCGACGAGGTTGTCGCCTACAACGACGGCGTCGAGCAGAAGCACCTCGCGCTCGCCGCCACCATCTCCTCCTTTGAGTCCTTCCACGTGATCCAGGAGGAGCTCCACCTGGGTTACGAGAAGGACATGGACCTCTTTGACCGCTTTGACAGCGGCGCGGATAACGGGCACTGCGGCCTCACCGACTGCCAGGTGCAGGCGGTGTGCGGCGCCCAGCTCAAGAGCCACTTCGAAACCTTCGTGTCCACCGACACCTGCACCCCGGCGCCCTACTCGGTCGACAAGATCTGCAACCCTCCCCCCTCGCCCCCTCCTCCCTCCCCGGCGCCCGTAGCCGTGGAGGTGGAGAAGGACCTGGAGGTGGAGACGTTGCCGGAGCCGGTGCTCCCGGAGGAGAAGGCGAAGGAGGAGAAGGCTGAGGCTGAGCATGCGGGCGAGGAGCCCATGCCGATGCCTCAGGGGCCCTACTCCGTGGGCGCCAGGGCATGGTAACCGGTAAACTATAAGGGAATTGGGGGGTATACATAGAGCTTGATCCATTGTTTCGCTTGTTTGTAAATATTGAAACTCAGAGTCGCAAAATTCGAGTCTCGGAACCAAAGCGCCACCCGACGAACACAAACCCACGGATAGCCCAAGACTAACTCATCTTAATCACGTAAATCTAACCACAACTCCAGCGTCCGAGGCGCCAGTCCACGCCCGCCGTCCCACCCCAGTGAACTCTCGCGTCCCGTCCAATTGAGAACTCTCAAGTCTAAACATCCGCCACTGGGCACGCAAACGCCGCGGCTCCAATCGCCGCCATCACCCGCCAGTGGCTCCTCATCGCGCACCACGCCACGACACATCGCAGCAGCGGCGCCCCGAGCCTCAACGCCACCTCTTTAGCCACCGACCACCCGAGTTCGTCGGACCAGAGGAGCGCGTTGGGGTGCGTAGCTACCCACCGCGCCGTCGGCCAGTGCATCCCGCTCAGCCCCCACCACCAGAAGACCGCGGCGATGAGCAGCCCTCCGATCGTGCACCGCCTCCAGAACCCCTCCGGATGTGGGTCGATGGACGCGGTCGCGTCCTGTGCGCCCGGGGATGGCGACGGGACGTCGTCCGCGGCGGGGGCGGTCGACGAGGCTTGGGAGGGATCGGCGTCGCCGCGCATCATGGCGTCGCGCTCCACGTCGAGCTGCTCGTTCATGCGCCTCAGCATGGGCACCCCGCCCCGGCTCTTGCCCACCTCGTCCCAGAAGTCCTCGGAGAACTTCTCGGAAGCCTCCCGCAGCGTCGGGCGCTTCGGGGTCGCTTCCTCGCCGTCGCCGTCGGGTGTCTCGTCGCGCGTCGTCGCGAGCGAGACCACTCGGGACGAGCGGCGGGGTAGACGCGCGTGGGAGGAGCGCGCGACGCCGCATCGATGAGGGAGTTTTGGTGCCGGGGAGGTCCTCCCGGACGTGGTCGGGAGCGAGACGCGCGCGAGCGCCGACATGGCGGACGAATCCGCGGCGCCGGCCGAAGTGAGACACCGTCGAGGCGGTCAGGCTGGATATCATATTTTCTCGTTTCGCTCAACACGTCTCTCATTGTTAAGGAGCGCCGTAGGAGGACGGCGGCTGCACTTTCGCGACCATGGCAGCCGCCGACTGCGCGGTCTGCCTCGAGGCATTCAACGATACCGACTGCGTCGCCGCCAGGCTGCCGTGCTGCCAGAGGGAGACTTCCACCTTTGGCGTTTGCCTCGGATGCCTCGAGTCGATCTGCGCGCATTACACGGTGGAGGCAGGGAGGACGGGGAAGTGCCCTCGTTGCCGCGAGCGCATCACCGTCTCCGTCGACGGGGTTGTGACCAAAAGCCCGGCACCGAGGGCCAAGTGCAACTTCTGCCAGCAGGAGAAAACTCTCGTGGACGGTCGCTCGTGCGACGCGTGCATCCTCGGCTCACAGTTCAACCTCGCGTACGAGTGCAGTAGATGCCACCAGGCGCAGCGGATACCGCACCCGATGTGGAGGTACCAGGCCACGCCGACGGAGTTCGGGACGTGCACGTGGGCGTGCCACCGCGGGTGCGGTGACTACACGTACTGGAGGGTGCTCACGGCGGACTTGGGCAGGGTGCCCACGCACGACGCGCCGGAGGGATGGGGCATGAGAGACAGATGGCTCGAGCAGCTTAGAGAACACAGGGCGACTCACCAGAGGAACCCGGAGGAACCCAGACCCGGCGTGGTCAGAGACGTGCGCGGATGCGTGATTAGCTAGCTAGAAGACGTGTGTACGGACGACGTGTGTACTTAAGTTTCGCGTTCGTCATTGCCAACTACTTTGTCAACGCCGAGCGCTTTCCCCAACGACCCGTTCCCGACCTGCACAGCTTAGATGCTGGAGGGGTAGAGCATGCAGCGAATCTTGCCGCCCATGGAGGAGGGGGGGAGGTTCTTCTTGAACTTGGCCCTCACCACGCCGCTCGACCCGTGAGCGCGCGTCACCTTGCCCCAGCTGGTGCGGAACACGGTGCCCTTCTTCTTGGTCTTCGCCTTGTACACGTAGCAGAGCTTCTTGCCGAGGTAAAAGTCAGCAGACGCCTTGTCGTTCACGTTCTCGAGCTTGATCAGAGAGGTGTGGTTGGTCTGGTTGGTACGAGCACTGTCGATGGAAGGGAGGGAAGGGAGGTGGAGGGTCAGCGACGTGTTCATCGAGAGCGGCGCGGGTCGACGCGAGATTTGGCAGTGAAGAGATGGCGTGATCCCCGGAGGTCGGCGTCGCCGGGTCCGAACGTCCCCACGCGACGGTGAGACGCGGACGGGTCCCCGCGCGACGTCGACGCGTTTAACCATAACGACGATCATCGCATGGACCGCCGAATGGACGCGTCGGATCGCGCGCGGGCCCGGCGCCGCGCGTTTCCGGGGGCACCCGCCACCCCAACCCTAGACGGAAAAAGGCAGGAGACGCGAGATGCGCCCGCTCGAGACGGGTCGTTCGGGCCGGAGGATGCACTCACCGCTTGTACCCCAGGATGATACCACGCACGTAGAGGCTGTGGAGGGAGGGGGAAGATATGAAGAGGTCAGCGGGGTCGTGAAGGTTCGCGACGGCGACGCGCGACGACGTCGCCGGCGCCCCGTGCGTCTCGCTAGGGTTTCCGATTTTTCGCGGGCCAGCGCGGCGGATCCGCGGCGGTGGAGGCGCCGCGACGCGCCGGCGGGACACGCAAAGGGGCCAGGCACTCACCGGCAAGATTCCCCCATGATGATATCCGGTGTTGTCCTTGACGGCGCAACGTAAAGAGGGCGAGGGGGCCGTGTTCGGGCGGCACTAAAGGGGCTTGGATGAAGATTTCAGTCGGGCAAAAATTGCAGCCGACCTAATGATCTAACTCTTATTTCTAGAGTAATTTATGTGGGTACTCTCAAGAGCCCGGTCGGACACCACAGTTTGGCCGAGCCAGTCATCATTCTCCATCTCGTCAGTCATCAGTCCGGCACGCGAGGGAGTCCGGGACGCCAGACGCCAGATGGCGTCCGCCACGACCGCCCCGCCGCGTCTCGGGTACACATCGCGTCGATGTGGAACGATGCGGCGCGCACGACGCTGGGCGGCGGTTCACGCGACGGCACGGGCGCGCGGCACGATCTCTCGGCCCCTGGACGTGGTCAGCACCACCCTCATCGTGGATGACCTGGTCTTCCACGACGGGTCCACGAAGATGGCGGTGCTCGGCGGAGGTGGACCGCAGTCGCTCTTCGGCGCCGGGTTGGCCCGACGGGACCCTCCGCTGACCCTCGGGCTCGTCGCCGGCGTCGGGGGCGACGGAGATTGCCCGCGCGAGTGCGTGACATGGCTCGAACAACACGACATCGACACCACCGGGCTGCTACCTTACCCGAACATGCCCACGCCGCGCGCGTGGCAGATCACGGAGCTGGACGGACGACGCACGCAGGTGTGGAGGCTGGAGGACATGGGCGCGGCGCTGTACGCCATGCTCCGACCGGACCATTCCCTGTGGCCGAGACGCGCGGCGACGGCGATTTGCGTGCATTTCGGCGTCAATCCAGCCCGCCCGGACGTCACCCTCGCCCGCGCCCTGAGGGACGCCGGGTGCCCGTTCGTGTCCATCGAGCCGTTCACGCACGCGTTGACTCCACTGACGCCCGACGCGCTGAGGGAGCTGTGCGGAATGGGCGACGTGTTCTCGCCGAACGAGCGCGAGGCTCGGTCACTCTTTCCCGGCGGCGCCGACTTGTCTCACAAAGAGTTGATTAAACGCATGGCGGACGCGGGCGCGCGGTACGTGTGCCTGCGCCGCGGCGAGGAGGGCGCGATGGTGTACGACACGGAGACGCGCGAGGGGTACGAGTGTCCGACGGTGGCGGTAAAGGTCGTGGACGAGACGGGATGCGGCAACGCGTTTTGCGGAGCGTTCGCCGCGGCGGTTGCATCCGGCGACGGGATCGCGGAGGGACTGGCGTTGGGCCACGCCGCGGCGAGTATAATGCTGGAGC
>Ga0115566_10001436_pt1 | contig 20319 bp, 19 predicted proteins | sample COGITO_mtgs_1204_3_FD_87173 | JGI IMG/M metagenome (GOLD analysis project Ga0115566, IMG submission 87173) | Pelagic marine microbial communities from North Sea - COGITO_mtgs_120405 | ecosystem: Environmental > Aquatic > Marine > Epipelagic | place: Germany:Helgoland, sampling site Kabeltonne...
ATGCACAGGAAAAGCTGGACTTTGGCACTCATAAGACTCAGAAGTGGCTTAAAATGGCAGTTTTTGGGCAAAAAAAGGCCGTCACCACGCAAAGGCAGCGACGGCCAGTTCCCGAAACCAGACGAGCTCTAAAGTAGGGGTTTAGAAGCTGGTGCCGATCCCGATGGTTCCAGTTACGAAGTTGTCTTCCGGATTGGTTGTGGTTGGGATGACGTCTTCGTCGGTGTGCCAGTACTTTACGCCGCCATGGACGTCCCAGGAGCCAAGCTCTTCAGGGATAAAGGTCAGTGGAACGGAAACGTCCAGACCAATGCAGGCGTATGCAAAGCCATCTCGGCCGCCGTGGAACTCGTCGCTGGCCCAAGCAATGTTTGCAGGAATGGTAATGCTCATGCCTTCCACTTCAATGGTGTGGGAGATGCCGAGGTCAACAACGGTGCCATTCTTCTGGGCGCCGTTCTCTTCGATGCGGTTATGGATGGTCAGTGTTGGGGCAAGAATTGGAGCGTCGTACGCCAGAATGACGTCGATGATGCCTTCGGTCTCGGAGGCGAAGTACCACTGCTGGAAGACGATATCGATGGTCAGGTCTTCAACCAAACCAAAGGAAGCACCGAACCACCAGTCCAATTCTTGGAAGTTACCGCCAAGGCTGTCAGTAGCATTGTCGTTGATATCAGCCCAGATACCGGTGTAGAGGCTGACGCCATTACCAAGATCCCAAGTGATATCTACGGCTGGGTTGAATAGGGAATCCTGCCAGTCATCGCCTGCGCTCCAAACATCTGCACCGTAGGAGATGAAATGGGTGTTGAGGTCGAGGCTAAGGGAGCCCGAAACGGATGCGTCGTCAGCCAGGGCTGCCGGTGCTGCGGCCAGAAAAAGTGCCGCGATGAGTGCTGTAATCTTGTGTGTCATGTGAAATCTCTCGTTGTGAGTTGATGAAAACTGGGGGGATGGGGTCTTAATGTAGTTAGGGGTTTCGGGAGTTGTGCTGGTTAGCGGCTCCCTCTCGAGGGAACCGCTGGCCGGTAATCTCTGCCTACTTCTTGGTCGTGTACGTGCCGCCGTGAGAAACGTGATCACAGTCTTTATCGGGACTTGTGTACTTACTCCACGGATTCGGCCGGACATTACCTTCAGTCTGCCAAACTGGCTTGAACTGACCGTTAGACTTGACCTCGCCAATCATAACAGGTTTCCACAGATGATGATTGACTTCGTCCATTTTTACTTTGCCACCGGGCGAGTCCCACTCAAGTCCATATAGAGCTTTCTTGACTTTGTCCACGTCAAAGCTTCCTGCCTTCTCTACCGCTGCTTTCCACAAATAGACGCCAGTGTAGCTCCAGACAATCGGATCATCCGTCACGCGCTTGCTGCCGCCAGGAAGGTTGGTGGTTGCACAGAACTGCTTAAAAGCTTTAACAAACTTCTTGTTGTCTGCCGAACGAACGAACTGGAAATAGTTCCAGGCGGCCAGATGGCCAACAAGAGGCTTGGTGTCCATAGCACGCAGTTCGTCTTCGGCTACGGAGAACGCCATGATTGGGCACTCGGAGGACTTCAGCCCCTGGCCGGCGAATTCCGTGTAGAAAGGAACGTTCGAGTCACCATTGATCGTGCTCAGCACGCAGGCCTTGCCGTCCGCCGCGAAATCTTTTACGCTTTTGACGATGGACTGGTAGTCCTGATGATGGAACGGCGTGTACTCTTCCTTGATGTTCGCTGCCGGCACTCCCTGGGCCAGCAGGAAGGCGCGCAGGATTTTATTGGCCGTACGCGGGAACACATAGTCAGTCCCCAGCAGGTAGAACTTCTTGTAGCTACCACCCTCTTCGCTCATCAAATACTCGGCAGCAGGAATCAACTGCTGGTTCGGTGTAGCTCCGGTGTATACAATATTCGGGGAGCACTCTTCGCCCTCGTACTGAACCGGGTAGAAGAGTAGGCCATTGTTTTGCTCGTACACAGGGAGTACGGACTTGCGAGATACGCTGGTCCAACAACCAAAGGTGACAGAAACTTTTTCCTTCTCCAACAATTGCTTGGCCTTCTCCGCGAACAGGTCCCAATCCGACGCCGGATCGACTTCTACCAACTCGATCTGCTTGCCCAGGACGCCGCCGGCGGCATTGATCTCCTGAGCAGCCATTGCCACGACATCACGCAGCGATACTTCGGAGATGGCCATCGTGCCAGTCAGTGAATGCAGAACGCCTACTTTCACTTTTTCCTCTGCGGTAGCAGCCCACACCAGCGTGATCGTGAGCAACATGGCCAAGAGTGTGTGTGTCATTGATTTCATAGCTTAATTACCTCAGTGATTGAATAGAAAAGAACTTTTGCCTCGTCCCTCACTTCCAACTAGCGGTCACCCTCCCTTCCGAACATCTTCGATCGTGGTTTCGCAATCTGTCTAGCATCTTGCGTGCCAACTTTCCCGAAGCATGAATTAGCCGCGAAAACGCCAATTCGGCACACAATTTTGTAGCGACGCCCAGCCTTGCGACATTTTTGTACTACACAACAGTCCTTACCGCGTGGGGAGAACACCGGCGCGCACCTCCCACTCCCAAATCCTTCCATCAGGGGCGCGCGCGGCCAGAACCACCAGTGCGCGAAACTGGCTTTCTGTCGTCTTTGGGGTCACCTCCAAGTCCCAGCTGTCTTCGCCGGACCTAATTAAAGTGGCTACAATCTCCGGAGACGCGGACTGGATGGTCAAGTCTTTGAGCAAGTCGAGCCGAGTGAGTCGCGCGCGCTTGGCGGTGGGAGAATCGCCGCGACGCCAGGCCAGGTACGTGGTGTCCAAGCCTAGGCGCTGCGGGCGCTCTACCTCGACCCACAGCCTATGTGCTTCTTCTTCTCCCTCGAAGAACACATCGATATGTTTGCGTTGCAGGCTGTGCTTCCGCACAAACTGGAAGGTCACGAGCAGCGCACTTCCGGCTCCCGCAGGCACCGGCTCCCGCTCATACTCCGCCACCGTGCAGCCGCACGAACTGCGCACCCTGCGAATGACCAGTGGCGTCTCGCCCACATTTAGGAATACGAACTCCGCAGCAACAGAGTCAGCCTGCGGTACCGGCTCAAAGCGAGCAACCTGGCGCTCCCATTCCGCGCTCGCGAGACCGCCGCACGAAAGTAACAAGAGCCACAGTCTCAACATGCTAATTCCTCCTCGCAAAGTTAGTCAGCCAGTGCCTGAGCAGATTACGTGCCACTGCTTGCATCAGGAAGTGGCACTTGCATGGTAGGGTAATGGATTCAAAAGAAAGAGCACGCCAACCCTGGCTGGCGGATGAATTACTCCCGCTGCGACCAGTCGACCTGGCATTCGGCTACGAATGTCCTGGCGATGCGCCGCCTGCCAAGGCCAGCCTGCTTGAGATGCGACAGCGAATGCTTCCAGGCCTGAGTCACTTGCTGGGGGTGGGCCGAGACGGCTCGGAACCTCTGTTTCCAGAGTGGGTGTTTACGCCCGATCGAGTCCATCTGTGCCTCGCCTACCATGTCCCGGAGTTGCGCGAGATCTACGTCATGACGCAGCTAAAAGTCTTGCGATTGACGATGGTGTTCTCTGCGGTGCTGGTCGCTCTCTTGATCGTAGCGACCTGCGCAATCGTGCACATCGAATCCTCACTGCTTCCGCTGCTGCTTCTGCTCCCGCTTGCCCGGGCGGCATGCGAACTGGTCGCAGCCACAGCGGGCTTCCGGCGCCTGCGCACAGATCCGGAGCGTTATGCGGCAGAGCGAGTTGCTGCACGCAAGCGCGAGGCATGGGTTTCAGCAGTCACGGCTCGATTCGACCGCACTAACGTGGTCTCATTGATTTCGGCCATGACCATCCTGCTCGCTTCTCTCGCCTGGTTACCGGGGATGGAGTTGGACTGGCGCGCGAGTCTTGTCACCGTGCCACTCGCGGGCGTACCACTTTGCTGGGTTCTGGTGGCGGCATCGCGCGGCATCAGAGTGTTCGTCCACCGCTCCATGAGTTGGATCACATTCCTACTCGGGGGGACCGTGGCGTATGGGGTCGGACTACTCATTGGCAGCCCTGGTCCCGCCGGAGCCTGTGGTGGCGTCGCCGCGCTGTGCGGCGTATTGCTGGCACTCTGGCGCAAGTACCCCGATCTTTCCGGCCCGGGAAAGAACACGACTCAGATTGCCGCCGCGCTGCTCCTGCTCAGCCTCGCGACTCCAGCCCACTTTCTACAACGCGAGCTCCACGCTCTGCCTGGTACGCTTGCCGAACTCATGCCGCATCCGCTCGAGATTCTCGCTGGCCTTGCTACGGGCTTTGCGCTCGGTACGATCATCCTGCGCCGAGGAAGCGCCCTTCCCATCGCACCCAGCTTTCGCTGGCGTTGCGTCAATAGTGCGGTTGGCATCCTTATCGTTTACGTAGCCGCAATCACACTGATCCATAGCTACGTCTGAACGAAACTGCAGTCTGGCAGTTGCAGGTATGTGCGATTCGGTGAAAGGTGCGCAGGGCGCGCTATCGAATGCGTGTTTCCAAAAACAATTATAGGGCAGGAAGCCAGTGGCGGATCTTACAAAAAACCGAAAAGCGTATCACGACTACCACGTCCTTGAGAAGTTCCAGGCTGGGATCATTCTTCAAGGCACCGAGGTAAAGTCCTGCCGTGCTCATAACATCCAGCTGCACGAAGCCTACATTCGCATTGATGATGGGGAGGCTTGGCTGATTAACGCGCACATCAGCCTCTACGAGCAGGGGAATCTCAATAACCACGAGCCACTTCGCTCCAGAAAACTGCTGCTTAACAAGCGCGAACTCCGCAAGCTTGGTGACGCCGTAGACCAGAAGGGGCTGGCGCTAATTCCGCTGAACTTCCACATCGGGCATGGCAAAATCAAAGTATCGGTTGGCCTTTGTCGCGGCAAATCCAAAGGCGATAAGCGTGAGAACCTAAAAGAACGTCAGGCGAAGCGGGAAATGGACCGCGCCATAAAGAATCAATGAAAGTCAGCGAGTTCGACTACACCCTCCCCGAAGAACTGATCGCCAGCCACCCGGTTCCCTGCCGATCTGACTCACGGATGCTCGTCCTCGACCGGGACACCGGCAGCCCCGAGATTTCAGCCTTTCCCACACTCTGCGACAGACTGCGGCCGGGTGATGTTCTGGTCCTTAATGATACAAAAGTCCTGGCCAGCCGGCTCTCCTCCCGCAAGGCTGGCACGGGTGCCGCCATCTCCATTACCCTGATCCATGGCTCGCCGGGCTCCTCCTCGCAGTGGCAGGCTTTGCTAAAGCCTGGGAAGCGCGCGCGGGTCGGCACTGTGCTGGAAATCGGAGAGGAGACCGCCACCGTTTTGGAGAAAACCGAAGACGGCTTCTTTACCCTGCAATTCAGCACCTACGACGTGCCGGCGCTATTGGTCGCGTGCGGCGCTCCACCGCTTCCGCCCTACATGCGTCGAACCGCGGAACAGGACGATCATGATCGCTACCAGACCGTCTACGCCACCCAACCTGGTGCCGTAGCCGCCCCCACCGCCGGCCTCCATTTCACCAACGAGATATTGACCAGTATCCGCGAAAAAGGCGTAGACATCGTGCCGCTCACGCTCCACGTGGGCTACGGCACCTTCAAGCCAGTCGCTGCCGAAGACACCGATGACCATCCCATGCATGCGGAAAGCTTTGAACTGAGCGCGGACTCCGCAGCACGAATCAACCGCGCCAAGGCCTCCGGTGGCCGCGTTGTCGCCGTCGGCACCACCTCTGTTCGCGTCCTCGAGACGCTCGCCTCCGACTCCGGCATCAAGCCAGGCGCCGGAGAGACAAACATCTTCCTAGTCCCGCCCTACACTCCCAAAGTGGTGGATTGCCTGCTGACAAACTTTCACCTGCCGCGGTCTACCTTACTCATGCTGGTAAGCTGCTTCGCCACCCGTGAGCGCATCCTCGATGCCTACCAAGCTGCGATCGCCGCACAGATGCGCTTTTATAGCTACGGAGACTGCATGTTTCTCACGCAGAACACGAGGCCCTGAGCATGTATCGCAAGTCCCGAGGGTACGCGGCCAATCAGCCGAGGAGCCATGGACTGAAGGTCGTCCTGTTACTCGTCCTACTTGGTGCCGCAGCAGCCGGCTGGTTCTTCCTGTGGCCAGATCGCAGCGCAGCGGTAGCGCCTCTTATCAGGGAGATCGCAACCACCCACAACCTTGCTCCCTCCCTGGTGCTCGCCGTTGTCCATCAAGAAAGCGGTTTCGATGCCGATGCACGCGGCCGAGTTGGCGAGGTCGGGCTGATGCAGATCACCAAGGGCGCAGCCACCGACTGGGCCGAGAAGAACGGGCGAGAAATTCCCACCACAGCCATGATGTTCAGCCCTCGCACGAACCTTACCATCGGCTGTTGGTACCTCGCTCGAGCCAGGAACAGATGGCGAACTCGCGAAGATGGTGTTATCCTCGCGCTGTACGAGTACAACGCCGGCGCGTCGCGCGTGTTCGATTGGTTGGAGCACTCCCAAGACCTAAAATTGGTCGAAGATGTTCCCATCCTGTCGTCCCGCGCGTACATTAAGAAGATACTCGCTCTCCAAGCCTTTTACCTACAGGACGCCCAAGCCCCATGAACCACCCAAAAAAGATCGACGCTCTGTTGAGTCTTTTGCAAGACGAAGATCGTCAGGTGTCCTCTATGGCAATGGAAGAGCTGCTGCATTTGGATAAGGACGTCGACCAACTCCTCGCAGAACTGCAGGAAACCGACAACCCGATCCTCCGCGGCCGCATCCACCAATTGAGCTGCATCCTGAAACTGCGCCGGGCGCGCACCGCATTCATCGACAGCGTGCGCGATAACAGCGTCTCGCTCTGGGAAGGGCTCCAGGCCATCAACTATCAGTTCAATCCGCGCATGAACATCCATGACATCGACCGGATGGTCGAAGAACTCGACCGCCAGTTGCCGCCGCGGCTTTCCTGCGTCCGCTTAGCCTCTTTCATGCGCAAGGAAAAATTCACCTTCACTGATGAAGACTCGCTCGGCGCAGACCTCTATCTGATTGAAGACGTTCTGCTGCAGCGCGTGGGTACGCCCATCCTGTTGGCCCTTCTCGCCCAGAAACTCGCTGCCGGTCGCGACTTCCATACCAGCCTAGTCCTGCATAAGGGCCGCCATTGCCTACTGGACACCAACTGCAACCTGATCGCGCCCGCAGACAACTGGAGAGTCACCCGCCTGTCGAATAACGAACGGCTCCATCCCTGCGGCACACAGGACGCTTGGCTGACCATCCTATCACAGCTCTTCGTTTCAGCTGTCCAGGAAGGCCGCCTGCACGCCATCCACCGCGTCGGATCCATCCTGGCAAAGCTCTGCGGTGGCGAATTTTCAAAGCTTTCCTTTCCGCTCGGGAGTTAACACGATGCCTCTACGCCTTATAGCTCTTCTCCTTCTACCTGGCACCCTCTGCTTTGCCCAGGGCCAGCCAGCCGCAGGCCTTCATATTGAGTCAAACAGCCCCGAGCGCTTTGCGCTGCAGATCGAATTGCAGACCCGGAAGGCCGTCAACAGCAAGCTCAACGCCGTCACCTTCGCCCTCGAATCCAACATTATCACCCCGATTCCGCCACAGCGCAACACCCACGCTCAAGTAGAGCAGATGATCGAAGCCCTCGCCGAAAGTCGCGTGGAGAAAGAGTATCCCCGCGGCTTTCACGAGCAGATCAAGGAAGAAGCTGCAGCAGTCTACAAGATGTGGGAAATCGGCGACACCGTAAAGATTTCGTTCCGGCATCATGCTAGAGACAAAGGCCGCCTTGGCCGTCTCGAGGCCAAAACCTCCACAAGAGTCATCGTCAGCAGCATGCCGGTCGCCAAGGAGGATCTTCATCCCGAGAACTTGGCACGCCTCTACGTAAACGACCATGAGGAAGCAATCCAGCGCTATATCCGCGTCAAAACTGACGCTTTCACGCGAGAACGGGAGCGCCGCCTCAAGCAAATCATCGCTGAACTGGAGACCAGGATGTGGCCAGAGAACGAGTTCGAGCAGCAGGCTAATAATAAGTGGCGCGCCAGAAAAGTTGTCTTCGATGAAGTGTACAGCAAGAAGTGGCAGAGCGTCTATCGCCAACTCCGCCCCCAGTTTCAAAAATCTATCTACGAAGCAAACGGCGGCGTATACGATGAAATCAACAGCGTCTGGACCTTCCCGGACGCAGACGAAGGCGCTCCCGTTGTCCGCCTGCGCCCTCCCCAACGGCCCGAATCTCGGTCCTTGCTGGCGCGTTTCAGACGCCTTTTTCTCGGAGATGCCGCGGACCAGCCTGGAGAGTTCGAGCCCGAGTCTGGGCAAGCTGATGGCGGATTCACCGCGGCTAACATCTTTGACGACACCGACATTGCGAACGGTCGCGGTGCCAGTGCGCCTGCGGTCAGTTCCGAGGACGCCCCGCCCGAAGAACCCGCAGAGGCCGAAACCGAGACCACGGACGGCACTGGCATTGAACCCGTTAACGACCTGTACGAAGAGTAATACCTATCAGCTCTGACAAGCGCCCAACCGCGCCCCAAATGTGGCTACAAGCCCCCCCGCTGGAAATCAGCGCCTGCACCTGGCAAGCCGAACACTCGGCCACCAGCATCATCGGCCCTAGCGCCCTAACTCTGCATGACCGCAAGATTCTTGAGGACCTGCATAACTGCATCGGTGAGACACGTGACACCTTCGCGCTTGTGGACCAACTGCGTAAGTTTACGCGCAACAACGCCGACGTCATCCTCTCCCGCGGCCGCCTTCCCTTTGGCGCCGAAGTACGCCTGCGCTACACCCATCGCTATTCCGACGGCTTCCTTCGTCTGGTCAGTGACCTCCATATTCCCAAGGGCGTCTCACTTCGCAAAGAGATCCAGCTCGGCTCCTTTACAGCCGTCGGGCCGTGGCCCGAATACCAGGTATTGCGCAGTTCGTCACTTGGCCTAGAACTCTCACCGCGGCAAGAGCTGCCCGCCGCAGGAATCGTGCTTACAGACACCATCTCCTGCGTCCTTTGGAACGGATCCACCTTCATCGAGTTCGGGATTGGCGCCGATCTTTGGCGGTGGGCCGAAGGCATAGGCGACTGCCTGCCTGGCTCAGTCACCCTGCGGCCTGCAGAAGACGGCGTAACCGTAGAACGACGGCTCTGCCAGGCCCTGAAAGAACCAGACCTGCTAGTCCCAGAACGCCCGACTTGGCGTTATTCATCCTATCTGAGCTGGGGGCAACTCCCCTCCAGCAGCGTGCAGCGCCCCGACTTCCCTCAGATCCCGCTGCTGGAGAATGGCAAACTCGATCGCCAGACCTTCGCCAGAACGTGCGCGGGTGCCGAGGGAGTGACCATCGACTTCTCGGCCTATCCTTGGACCAGATCCCAGCGACGCTCCACCGACGAGCAAGCCTGCTTCACGTCCAAGGCCGTTGTCACCCGCGCCAAGACCTTACTGAGGCAGCTCAATCCCTGTCTGACCGATGGCATGGCCGTCTGCATCGTTGGCCTCAAATCAGGCTTTTGCGAGCACGCCAACCATCTCGAACGGCGCGGCACGCGAGACCATTGGGATCACTGTGCCATCCACGAGCTTTCCCTCTGGATCCGCCAGTACCTCGGCGAACGCCCGCTGATTTTGCCCGATGAACAGCTGCTACCAAGCTGCGCGTCCTGGTTCCGCAAACTGCCGGACACACATGGACTTTGACCGAATTCCCATGCAGTCCTGGTATCCAGGACACATGCGCAAGGCCGAGCGCCAGATCGACGAACGCCTCGCACTGGTCGATGTCGTGCTCGAATTGCGCGATGCACGAGCTCCAGTATCCAGCGAGAACGCCGTCCTAGGCCAGCTAACCGGCAAGCGACAGCGCGTCATACTGCTGGCCAAGAAAGACCTGGCTGAGGCCCCCGTAACATCCACCTGGGTTCGCACCTTTCGCGGCGCCGGATCTGCAATCGCCGTCAGCATGCAGGACTCAAACCTGCTGCACAAAATCCAGGTGGCCATTGACCACAGTGGAGCTCGCGAGCGAATCAAAGTCAAGCGCCGCCTCCGCGCCATCGTAGTGGGCGTCCCCAATGTCGGCAAATCCACCCTCATAAACCGACTCGCAGGGGCCAAAAAAGCAGAGACCGGCCCCCGCCCCGGAGTGACCCGCAGCCAGCAATGGGTAGCCCTGAACGACGAGCTCGAGCTGCTTGATACCCCGGGAATCATGATGCCCAGGATCAAAGATGCCGAGACCGGCCTGCGCCTCGGACTCATCGCCGCGCTCAAAGAAGAGCACATCGGTGAGCCACTGCTGGCGACCTATCTTCTGCACCTAGTGGCCGCGCGCTCACGCCAGCAGGTCCTCGCTCCGTTAAAGGTCCCCACTGCTGAGGTCAACGCGGACTACTTAGCAGCCTTCGCTACCAGACGAGGCTACGTTTCGCTCGGTGGAGAACCAGATTTGCGACGCGCATCGCAACAGCTCCTGCGCGAGTTCCGGCAGGGAAATCTTGGAAGATGGACTCTGGACCTGCCTGCCACTTGACAGCGCGTCTCCTGCCCCGTACGTTGGCCTAATACCGTTCGTTCTGTGGATTAATTATGGCCAAGCACACAAACACCAACACCACCGTCATCAAGGTCCCCCACGCGGCTAGAAAGACTGCCGGGCGTTCGGTGGGCCCTGCAGAAGACTCTCAAGACGAGCAAGCCTCCCAGCGCAGGAAGCGCCTCCAGCAAGACCCTCTCTTCCAGCAGCTCATCGAGAACATCTACGATGGGCTAGTCGTCACCTCCATGGACGGGCGCATCATCCAGGCAAATTCGCGCGCCGAGGAGATTTTCGGCACCGTCGCCGGGGGCCTGAACGGGCAAGGCATTATCGAACTGATCATGGGCGCAGATCTCGCTCTCATCAGCGGCATCATAGACGCCCTCGAGTCAGACAAGTTTCTCGTCATCGAAGGGTTCTGCGCAGGTGCAGACCGGGAGTTTCCCGCAGAAATCACCGTAAACTCCCTGCTCATCGACGGCGTGTTCTTCTTCTGCTTCTTCGTGCGCGACATCTCGAAACGCATGGAGTTGGAGATGGACCTGCTGCGTCGCAGCAAAGCGTTGGCCAGCGCCAACAACGCCATCAACATCATGGATGCAGACGGCATGATCGTCTATCAGAACCAGGCCTTATTCCACCTCTTTGGGTTCGAAGCGGAAGAACTCAACATATTGGGGGGACTTGGTGCCATTTTTGATGAAAATGACCTGCGTGCCGAGATCGTCCAAGCCATCACCGAGGAAGGCGGTGAGTGGGAAGGCGAGCTCGAGATCGCAGCTGCTGATGGCACCCTGGTGCCTGTCGCCGTCAGAGCAGCCGCCATCGAAGATGAAGAAGAGAACATCACTGGACTCATCTGCGTCTACACCGACATCACCGCGCGCATTCAAGCAGAGCATCAACTGCGCGCCGCGCATGACGATCTTGAACGCCGCGTCGAAGAGCGCACCGCAGAACTCCAGACCACCAATATCGAGCTAGAGAAGCGCACACTCACCCTCGAGAAAGCGACCAAAGACCTCGAAGAGAAAGCAGAGCAACTCGCGCAAGCCAATCGCTATAAGACAGAGTTTCTCGCCAACGTCTCCCATGAATTGCGCACTCCGCTGAACAGCATCCTGCTGCTCTCCAAGATGCTCAGCACCAACAAAGACCAGAACCTTAGCGATGACCAAATCCGTGCAGCCGAAGTCATCCACAAGTCCGGAAGTGACCTGCTGTCGCTCATTAGCGAAATCCTCGACCTCTCCAAGGTAGAAGCTGGCCGCATGGAGATTCGCCCCGAGGAGATCACCCTCGCGGACGTGTTGGACGAACTCACCGACACATTCGCGCCCCAGGCAGAGAAGAAGGGCCTGGACCTGCTCATTAGGCTGGACTCCACCATCCCTTCCGCGCTCGTCACCGATCCACAGCGCCTGCACCAGATCCTCAAGAACCTCATTGCCAACGCCATAAAGTTTACCGACGACGGATCCGTAGCAGTCTCCGTACAGTCAGCACCAGTTGGCTCCGGCTATGATTTGGCCTTTAACATAATCGATACCGGCATGGGCATCGCCAAAGACCAGCATGAGATGATCTTCTCCGCCTTTCATCAAGTAGATGGCAGCATCAGCCGCCGCCACGGGGGCACTGGCCTGGGCCTCTCCATTTCCACTGAGCTAGCGATGCTGCTTGGCGGTCAAATCACGCTTGAGAGCGATGTTGGGCAGGGCGCTAAGTTTTCCCTCCTGCTGCCGCGAGATTTCCGCGGCATCAGACCCGAGACCGGCGGTTCCACCGTGCACATGCTCCCGCTGAAACAGAAAAGAAACAATCGAGAAGTACCACGCCTGTCCAAGGACTTTGGCCAGGCCGATCCACGCCTGAAAGGCTGTGTCGTCCTTGTTGTCGATGACGATATGCGCAATGTCTTTGCCGTGGCAAGCTTCCTGCGCGAGCGCGGCATGGTCGTCCACGCAGCGGAGAACGGGGAAAAATCAATCGCTCTCGTCCAGAGCCACCCAGACATCTGTATGGTCCTGATGGATGTCATGATGCCCGTCATGGACGGCCTGGAAGCCACCAAAAGAATCCGGGCTGGCGGCCAGACTGATCTCCCAATTATCGCCCTCACGGCCAAAGCGATGAAGGGCGATCGCGAAGCCTGTCTCGAAGCTGGCATGACCGACTATCTTGCCAAGCCATTGGACGTGGACGCGCTGGAGGAAATGCTGCACCGCTACATCTCTTTTGCGGAGTCGCAGACTTCCGGGCCTCTTGCGGTCACAGCAGCAGAGTAGACACAGCCGATGTCCACGGAACCTCCTGTCCCTGCGGCGACCGATCGCGCCTACCGCGGGCGCATCGCCCCCACTCCCACCGGCTACCTCCATCTAGGGCACGGTAGGACCTTTCTCGCAGCTTATTGGCGGGCACAAGCTGCAGCAGGCTCCGTCGTCCTGCGCATCGAAGACCTTGACACTGGCAGGTGCAAGCCCGGCTTCGTCCAGGCCATCATTCAAGATCTCGACTGGCTCGGGATCCACGCCAATGCACCGGCGATCCACCAGCGAGACCGGCGAGACCGGTACCTAGAGGCCTGGCGCAGACTGCGCGATAGAGACGCCATCTACCCCTGCAACCGTTCCCGGCGCGACGTTCGCACTGCCACGCAGGCACCTCATGCCGACGACGATGCCGAGCCAATCTTCCCCACCAGTTGGCGCCCTGCTCCCGGTGCCGCGGCCAGCCACGAGCAGCCAGCCGGTGTGAACTGGCGCTTCCGAGTGCCTGACGGAGCCTGCATCCAATTCCACGACGCCGTACACGGGCTGGTCTGGTTCACCGCGGGAGTCGACTTTGGGGACTTTGTGGTCTGGCGGCGCGATGACGTCCCCGCTTATGAGCTTTCCGTAGTCGTAGACGATGCCGCCCAGCGCATCAGCGAAGTTGTTCGTGGAGATGACCTGCTGCTTTCGACCGCCCGCCAAGCACTCCTTTACCAAGCCCTACACCTCCCCATGCCGGGGATGTGTCACCTGCCTCTCGTACTCGACGAGAAGGGGAAGCGACTGGCCAAGCGTCACGCCCCGCTGGCAATGCGCGAGCTGCGCCAACGCGGCCTCACACCCGAGCAGGCCCTCGCTCAGATCCCAGCGGTCCCCCAGAAAGCCCTCGCTGCGCCGCCAATTCCGGCACGCCCCAGTATTCTTCCCGCCGTGGAGGCCCACTGATGCTCCAATGCCCTGGCTGCAGTGCGACCATGCCGCGAAAGTTACCCGGCACCACCATCCACTGCCCGGACTGCGCCAAAGAACTCACCGTCCCCGACGACGACCATGTCTTAGCTGCCGGCACCATGCTCGGTGCATTCGAGATTCTGGATCTGATCGGCACCGGTGGCATGGGCCATGTCTACCTCGCCCGCGATACCGCCACCGACAGGCAAGTCGCACTCAAGGTGCTTGCCAATGTGTTCTGCGACGACGCCACTATGCGTCGGCGTTTCCTCAACGAGATGCGTCTGCTCGCCGCCCTCGAACACCCCAACATTGTCACCGTGTTCGGAGCAGGCGAAGACGGCTCCCATACCTTTCTGAGCATGGCCTTCGTCAAAGGCGTCGCCCTGGATGAGCGCCTCGAAGAAGTAGGCCAGCCCCTTGAAGAAGCAGAAGTGCTACGCATCGCCGCCGAGATCGCCAAAGGCCTGGATTACGCATTCCGCAAGAAGGGGATCCTACACCGAGACATCAAACCGGCCAACGTCATGCTGGCCAAAAACCAGGTAAAGATCCTCGACCTCGGGATCGCCCGGCGGGCAACTCGGCGAACTGATGTCACCGAGAAGGGCCTGGCCATCGGCACCCCCCAGTACATGAGCCCCGAACAAGCCATGGCCAAAGAGGTAGACTGTCGTTCAGACATGTACGCGCTCGGCGTCACCATGTATCACCTGCTCACCGGCCGCTGCCCGCACGATGGCGGTAGCCCCGCCGAAGTGATGACCCGCGTCGTCAGCGACGACCTGCCCCCGATCCGTACCATCAGGCCCGATCTCTCCATAGGCTGCGAGCGCTTTCTCCAGCAGATCACTGCCCGCCCCCCGGAAGCGCGGCACGACAGCTGGCGCGAAGTCCGCATTGAGCTCGAACGAATCCGCACCCAGCAGGTTGCTGAAGTCCCAGATTCTGCGGACTCCGCACCGCCCGCCCGCCTGGGGCTGGTCATCACCGGCCTCCTCCTCCTCACCCTCGCCCTCTATGCCGCGAGTCGCCTGTTGTGAGCGAGCCCCCCCTTCTCCAACTCCAAGACCTCACCGTCGGCTACAAAACTCGCAGGGGCACCGGCTATGCCGTCCGCGGCGTCGACCTCACTATCCGCAGCGGTGAATCCTGGGCCATCGTCGGGGAAAGCGGCAGTGGCAAGAGCTCACTGGCTCTGGCCGTCATGGGCCTGCTCGATCGCCAGACCAGCGAAGTCTCCGGCAGCGCCCGCTACGACGGCCGCGAGTTACTGACCATGTCCGAACGCGAACTCCGCGATTTGCGGGGTTCGCACATCGGCATGATCTTCCAAGATCCGATGACCTGTCTCACGCCACACTTACGCATCGGCGATCAAGTGGCCGAGCCTCTAGTCTGCCACCACAACACACCCTGGTCAAATGCGCGCAAAGAAGCCGCAGAACTGCTCGGCGCCATGGGCATCCAGAATCCTGCCGAGCGCGCCCGGCAGTATCCTCACGAGTTCTCGGGCGGCATGCGCCAGCGGGCCATGATCGCCTCGGCCATGGCCTGTGGTCCGCAGCTGCTCGTCGCCGATGAACCCACCACCGCGCTTGATGTCACCATCCAGCAACAGATCCTCGATCTGCTGCGCCAGGAGCGCCAGAAGCGAAACCTCACCGTCTTACTGATCACCCACGATCTCGGCGTCGTCTCTGAGCTATGCGACCACATCGCCGTGCTCTACGCAGGTCGCGTGGTCGAAACTGGCCCGGCTGCAGCCGTGTTTGCAGACCCGCAGCATCCGTACACCCGAGCCTTACTGCGCGCCGTCCCGCGCACCGATCAGGCCGCAGGTGGTGAGTTATTCTCCCTCTCTGGCCAGCCGCCCTCTCCGCTCGATGACATTTACGGTTGCCCCTTTGCGCCACGTTGTAACCACGCCGAGCCACGCTGTCACAAAGAGCGCCCCGAGCTTCCGGCCAGCGACGGACATGCCAAGGCCTGCCATGTGTCACTTGCGAAGTTTGCATTGCCGGCCAGCGACCTTTCGGAGCGGCAGGCCGCCAACCACAGTCCCGTCCTCTCCTGTCAGGACCTCGCCGTCAGTTATCCCATACGCAAGGGCATGTTCTCTCGAGAGCGGCACGCGGTCCTGAAAGGCATCGACCTCACCGTCGGCCAGGGTGAGATCGTCGGGCTGGTTGGGGAAAGTGGCTGCGGCAAGACCACCCTTCTACGCACCGTCCTTGGGCTCCAGCAACCCGACTCCGGCTCCGTCACCGTCTGTGGCCTAGGCGCTGCCCAAGACAGCCATCAGCGGCGTTTCTTGTTCAGCAAAGTCCAGCTCGTGTTTCAGGATCCCTACGCCAGCCTCAATCCCCGACGCCGCATCGGCTGGAGTATCGCGGAGCCGCTCCGAAACTTCACCAACCAGTCTCGCGCCGAGATCGAGGAATCCGTGCGCGCGCTCCTCGGCGAAGTCGGCCTCGACGCATCTTGGTCGGCACGTTACCCGCACGAGTTTTCCGGCGGCCAGCGCCAACGCATTGGCATCGCCCGGGCACTTGCCGTCTCGCCCCAGGTCCTACTCTGCGACGAGCCCGTCAGCGCCCTCGACGTCTCGATCCAGGCGCAGATTCTCAATCTGCTCAGCGAACTCCGCAAGACTCGCAACGTCGCTATTCTCTTCGTCTCTCACGACCTCGCCGTCGTTCGTCAGATGGCAGATCGCGTCGCCGTCATGCGCAAAGGCCGGATCATCGAATGTCGCCCCACCGACGCGCTATTTGCCGCCCCCGAGCAACCCTACACCCGCCAACTCCTTGCCGCCGCTCCCAAAGTCCCCGCCGTATAGTTGCGACGAACTCGGAAAGCTCTTTTTCATCAACAACCAACCGAGGGAATCCGGCACGGTAATCGTCAAGAACGAACTCCCCTTCGCATCTTATGAAGACGTGCGCCAGCGCCTACATCGCAATGATCTATCAGAGCGGGCTCATTTACTGGGGTTAGTGGGGCGATTGCTGGATGGGGAAGTTTGCCAAAGGCAGCAAGCGCTTTCATGCTCGTTTTCAGGATCAAGCAAGCCCGCACGCAGTGCGCGATGCATTGCAGGCAGAGCTATGCGGCCTGATGATGAAGCTGGACGACGTGCAGCATGTCGTCGCCGTGACGGGAGCAGTCCAACGTTTCAAGCAGAACGATATCCATGGCTACATCAAGACCGCTGCCGGCAAGACCCACGTGGTTCTGGTTTGTGTAGGCGCAAATGGCGCATTCGAGGTACGCTACCGAATGTCACCGAGATCATGCCACTCTTGGGCCCAGCCACAGCAGTCATGCGGGACGGGAGACTGTCGGTTCAGTTGGCCCAAGGCAAGGTCCTCATCCTGGAAGGCACCCGAACTCAGTAACTGTAGGCTCCTATATATCGGTGCTGTCAGTTCGCTCACTCACAAATTTCCCTTGCCAGGCGTTATCCCCTGATAAGCTGAGATGCCGGGCGACGTACTTTCCGAGGAGATCGAATTCAAGGTTCACCGCGGTGCCAGCTTGGCCTGTCTGCAGATTGGTAATCGCCACCGTATGCGGGATAAGGTGGACAGAAAAGCTGTCGGCATCCAGCGAGGCCACGGTCAATGAAATGCCGTCGACAGCGATTGACCCCTTATCGATCATCGCCGGCGCGTGCGCGGCTGGGAGAGCGATGCGAAAGACGCTGTCGCCATTGATCACTTCGCACGACAGAATCTCGCTCACGCAGTCGATGTGCCCACTGACGAAATGCCCACCCAAGCGATCGCCAAGCCGCAGCGCTGGCTCGATGTTTACCAGCGTTCCCTCTCGGCAGGAGCCGAGCGAAGTGACCGCACAAGTCTGCGCTAAGACGTCGAATCTCGCGCCCTCGGGTGCGAACTCCGCAACGGTGAGGCAAACGCCGTTGACGGCGATGCTGTCGCCAATCTCGGCCACCGCCGCTAAGTCAGACGCGACCCACAACCGCGTCATTGCCGCGTCGCGGTCGATCCGCGCCACCCGTCCTACTTCCCTAATCAGCCCTGTGAACATCGCTCAACCTCCCAGTAATCAATAAATCATCACCACAGCGCACGGCCTTCATCTCGCGGACCGCTGCGGAGTTCGCAAGCGCCAGCGGATCTGTCCCAGCCACGACCGATCGAGAGTTGCGCCCACCCAATAGTTTGGGCGCAATAAAAAAGGCAATCTCGTCCACCAGGCCATACTCCAAGAGTACACCCGCCAGTTCGCCACCGCCCTCCACGAGCAGGGCCGTGATCTCGCGCTGGCCCAGGCCTGCCAGCCAGGCCTGCCATTGCTCGCGTGTCTCGCAGTGCACGGCCTCGGCCGGGACGCCGCCGTCGCGGATCACCTGTGCGGACTCCGCAATTGGCGCGCGCGTCGCGACGAAGCGCAGCGGCTGGTGTGCCCAGTTCTGCGGAGTTCGCACCAGCAACTGGGGATCATCCTGGCGAATGGTCTCACCACCGACCATGATGGCGTCGGCCCACTGGCGCAGGCGTTGGACGCGCCGACGCGCCACGGGCCCCGTGATCCATTGGGACTGCCCACTCTGCGTGGCAATCTTGCCATCCAAGGTCATGGCCATCTTCAATAAGACCAGCGGCCGCTGGTGCCGAATCCAGCAGTAGAATGCTTCGTTGAGCGCGTGACAACGATCTGCCAGAACGCCGCTGCGAACTTCGCATCCGGCCGCACGGAGCAGCTCGATACCGGCACCGCAGTGCGCAGGATTGGGGTCCGTCGCGCCAATGACTATCTGGCTAATTCCTGCCTTTAGAATAGCCTCGACACAAGGGGGCGTTCGGCCATGCGTCGAGCACGGCTCCAAGGTCACATAGATAGTGGCGTTGCGGAGATCGCAATTCGCCGCCTGAATGGCAGCAACCTCGGCGTGCGATCCACCCGCTCTTACATGCCACCCCTCTCCCACTGCCTGGTCGCCAATCACGAGTATGGCGCCGACGAGCGGATTAGGGGAGGTGCAGCCGAACCCTCTGCGTGCCAAGGCGATGGCGCGGCGCATCCAATGGGCGTGGTCTTGGCTCACTTCTTCTTGCCCTTGATCGCCTGCCATTGGTTGTAGTAGGCACGCGCGACCTCGCCGCTACTGATACGCACCAGGTTCTCGTAGTTGTCAGTCGTGGCCTTGGTGGTGAAGTTGTAGCTGCCGGTAAGCACCTCGCGCCGGTCGACGACCATGAATTTGTGGTGCATCGACGAATACGGGGGCATAGCGATGTGCTCGATCGGGATCTTAGCCTTCTTAAGGACTGCGAGCGCGGACTGGGAATACTTGGATTTTGCCTGGAACTCGTCCAGCTTCAGCTGCACATCCACGCCGCGTTCTTGGGCTTCGACCAGCGCCTTGGCGATGTTGGTACGGGTAAAGCTGAACACGGCCAGCAAGAGTTCACGTTGGGCCCCCTCGATGGATTCTAGGACGAGGGTCTCGCAGTCGCCCTGGAAGGCTACTTGGACCTTGGCCGGGCCGGGGGCCACGAGTGCTTTTTCCCGGGCAGACAGCGCTGCAGAGCAAAGCAGCAAGCACAAGGCAAGGAGTGGGACCGCAGGCTTCATGACTCGTACCTGTCTCGAGCGCGGTACTTGCGTTGCAGCCCAGTCAGCAAATTGCGCAGAATCTGATCTTGGCAGTCGCGGTAGTGCTTGTGCTCCGGCCGGCGAAAGAAGGCACTCAGCTCATGCTTACTAATCTCGCGATTGGCCAGCCGCAAAATCTCCAGCATGTCGTCATCCCTCAGCTCCAGCGCAATCTTTAGCTTGCGCAGAATCGCGTTATTCGACAGCATCGTTTCCGGCTCCGGCTGCGGATCACGCGGGCCGCGCTTAAGATTGATGAAACCGTTCAGGAAACGAGCAAGCTCAATATCGGGGCACTCGACAAAGTCCTGATCTTCCTCACGGGCCATCCAGTCCAGAATCTGCGTGTGTGTGACTTTGACCCCGGTGGAGGCGAAAATCTTCAGCATTTGGGAGTCGCTAAAGTCGAAGGTGTGGCGCAGTCGCCGAATGATGTCGTTGTTGGTCATTGTCCGCTCTATACTTGGATAAGCCGGGAGGTTACGGTAGCGCCATCGAGCTGAGACTGCTACTGCCCAGCTCGATTTCAGGAGCGCCGCTTGCTTCCTGCTCTGCCGCCCCCTATCTTCGCCTCCCGTCATGCGTCCAAAGCATTGAGACCGGAGGCCGGAGTGGCACACAGATTGACGATGAAGAAACGTAGCAGAATACTGACGATCACCTATAACGATCAAGGAATTTCCTGGGGCCCGGCGGTTCACTTCCTGGAGCTCTGGAATTCTGTATCACGCGGCCACTCGGAAGAGGTTGAGGTGATCGGGATCGCCCCGTCCTGGACGGGCCAGGCACCAATCATCCCGCCCCTGTTCACGCTGAAGGCGATCTGGGTACCCAACATTCCGCTGCTCCGACAGCTCGTTTTCGATGCCATCGCCTCGGCGTACATCGTCAAGCAT
>Ga0115566_10001442_pt1 | contig 20276 bp, 13 predicted proteins | sample COGITO_mtgs_1204_3_FD_87173 | JGI IMG/M metagenome (GOLD analysis project Ga0115566, IMG submission 87173) | Pelagic marine microbial communities from North Sea - COGITO_mtgs_120405 | ecosystem: Environmental > Aquatic > Marine > Epipelagic | place: Germany:Helgoland, sampling site Kabeltonne...
GCGATATGGATTTGAAATTTGGACTGGCAACGCCCAGTCAATTGTGGTCGCTGCAATGGGCTGATCGGCAGGCGTTGCTGAACGAGATCGATGACGGTGGCTTCACCCATGTGTTCTTAGCCGATCATGTCTCGTTTCGAAATGGTGCGGGGGCTGATGGGTTTGTTGAGGCCGCAGCGCTGGCTCAACTGCACCCCAGTTTGGGTGTCATGATCAGCATTTATTTATTGCCTTTACGACATCCGCTGCCCGTGGCCCGGCAGTTGGCGTCGATGGCGCGCGTTGCCCCCGGGCGGTTTACGTTTGGGGTGGGTATCGGCGGTGAAGATCCGCACGAGCTCGCCGTGTGTGGGGTTAATCCTCGGCAGCGTGGTGTTCGCGCCAACGAATCCTTGACGATCATTCAAGGATTGCTTCGAGGTGAGACCGTGTCTTTCTCGGGGCAAGCCTTTGAAATCGATAATGCGGTGATTCGGCCGACGCCTGCAATTGCGATTCCAACGCTGGTGGGCGGTCGGTCCGATGCTGCGCTTCAGCGAACCGCGCGGTTTGGCGATGGCTGGATTGGGGTGTGGTGCTCGGTCAAACGCTATGCGCAAGCGCTTGCAATGATTGAGGCGGAAGCCATCTGCCTTGGACGAAACAACGTCGATTGGTGTCACGGCTACCAGCCTTGGATTGGTGTGGATTGGCACAGTGCGGAGACGGCGAAGACCGCGGTGAAGTCCGGTATGGAAGCCTTTTATAAAATCCCCTTTGAACAGTTTGAGCGCTATACGCCTGCTGGGACGCCTTCAGAGGTTGCGGCGCAATTAGCGCCCTATGCCCGGGCTGGTTGCAAAATGTTCAACTTAAAAGTCTGTGCCGAGCATGCCGAGGAAGAAGTCGCGCTCGGTGCGGCGGTGATTGAACAGTTGGCGCAGCTAGTGGCATCAGAATAATCTTGGGGGATCTGCGCGCGGGCTTCGCCAAAGACCTTGTCAAAGACTTCGTCGAGGACGTCGTCGCGGACTTCGTCACGGACTTCGTCGAGGACTGCGTTAAAAGCTCTGTCCAGGGCAGCTCGGGCACTGTGCTTTTGGGTTGCCCCGAAGCGATCAGGTCAAGTTAGGCAGAGCCGGTTGCCGCGTTCGAGGTCAGGGTTCTGGACGGCGGGTGGTGGGTGCCGGCAAAGCATCGGCGCCTTTATTCGGTTGCTGCACGGTTAAGGTGGGTGCGGTAATCGGTTAATCGATGCATCGCGTCAGCGCGAGCGTGATTGTGCGAGTGGACCAAAAAAGAGCACCAGGGAGTCACAATGATCGAGGTTTATGTCGCTAAAAATATCGTCACGATGAATCGTTCGTTGCCAGAGGCGACGGCGATTGCGATTCGTGATGGTGAGATCCTTGAGGTGGGAAGCCTTGAGAGCCTATCACCATGGCTCATACGCGACGAGTATCAAATCATTGAGCGCTTTCAGGACTGCGTGATCGTGCCAGGGTTCATTGACCCGCATCTGCACCCTGCAATGGCGGCGGTGATTCTCCCGATGCACTTTATAACGGCAATGCCTTGGACGCTGCCCTGGTGCGAGGTCCCGGCATCGCTCACGCCGCACGCCTTTGATCAAGAAATGCAGCGCATCTGTGCAGCGGTTAACGACGAGATACTCATCTTCTGGGGTCATCATGATCTCTGGCACGGCGCCATGCACCGAGATCGGTTGGACGCCATTGATGCCGACAGGCCGATCGTTGCGTGGAACCGGTCTTTCCATGAGTTGCATATGAACTCTGCCTGCATGGCGCAGCTTGGCATGACCGAGGCGTCGATTTCGGGTCGCACGCAGATCGATTTTGAGAAGGGTCGTTTCTTTGAAAATGGTCTGGCGTTTGCCATTCAAAAGTTAAATCCTTACATCCTCTCAGACACGCGATTCACGCTGGGTCTTGAACGGCTAAAACAAGTCGTGCACGCCGGTGGTCACACAACCATTGGCGACATGGCCGTAGGATTGTTCGACTTTGAGCGAGAGTTGGCCACAGCGGTTGCGATTTTTGAACGCGATGACACGCCCTTTCGAATTGAGCAAGTCCCGCACGGTGCTGTGATTACGCATAATCGCAGTTTTGAGCAAACGCAAGCACTGCTGTCGGACTTGTCCGCAAATAGCACGCACCGTTTGAATTTTCGAGCCAGGATAAAATTGTTTTCCGATGGGGCATTTTTTTCTGAGCTTGCACAGCTCTTGTCACCAGGATATCTAGACGGGCATACCGGTGAGTGGCTCACTGCGCCCGAGGTCTTGCACGAGCATATTCTGAATTTTTGGCAGGCGGGTTATCAAATCCATGTTCATGTTACGGGCGATATGGGGGTTGAAGTTGCCTTAGACGGGTTAGCAAAGGCCCAGGCCGAATATCCAAGGCTGATGCATGGTTTTACGCTAGAGCACATGGGGTACGCAACGCCAGAGCAAATCGAGCGCGCGAAAGCGCTGGGGGCATCGGTTTCGGCGAATATTTATTATTTGCACGAATTATCAGGACGCTACGCGGAACTGTCTGTGGGGTATGAACGGGCCGCCACCATGGGGCGTCTAAAAACCTGTTTTGATGCCGGTATTACGACGGCGCTGCATTCGGATTTTACGATGGCCCCGGCTCAGCCCTTGCTGAATATGTGGGTCGCGGTGAACCGCCTGAATGCCCAAGGTGACCAGATGGCCCCGGCAGAATGCCTCAACCCGAATCAAGCACTGGCGGCGGTGACCATTAATGCGGCCAAAATACTTGGCATTGAGTCTTTCACCGGAAGCTTGAGGGCCGGTAAACGCGGGGATCTAACCGTTTTGTCCGACAACCCTCTAACCGTTGACCCATTGCGGATCAGAGATATTCGGGTCGTTGCAACCGTGTTCGAAGGCCGGGTTGCCCCCATTGAAAACGCTTAACGCCTTCAATACCAGCCTTGAAGGCCGACCGTTGACGGTCATTGCCGGTTATCTTGGGGCTGGGAAAACAACTTTGATTAATCGGATGCTGGCCGAGGCGGAGCAGCCGTTTGCGGTCATCGTGAACGATTTGGGGGCGCTCGCGGTGGATGAGGCCTTGATTGCTGGCCAGCAAGGCGCGACCCTTTCGCTAACCAACGGTTGTGCCTGCTGTCAGATCAGCGCCGATCTCGCCGCTCAGCTGGCGAGATTACGGCAGGAAAAGTTTAGTGCGTTGGTGTTTGAAGCCAGTGGGGTTGCCAAGGCCAGCCGGCTTGCGACCCTGACCAGTCAAGCCGAGGGCTATGCGCTGGCGAAAGTGGTGACGTTGGTCGACGGCCAAGATGTGCCCCGATTACTCGCGGATACTTATTTGTCGCCCTTGATCAAAGAGCAGATTGCCGCGGCAGACTGGGTTCTGCAAACGAAACGATCCGAGGGGCTGCATCCGTCACTGGCTTCGTTATCAACAAAGGTTGGTCAATTGCCTTCATCGGGTCCGCTCCCTGCGGCCCTGGCGCCCGCGTATCGTCTCGATCAAAGCGGTCGCCTTGAGGCTGGCATCAAAGCGCCGTTATTTCAACATCGGGTCATTTTCCCAAAACCCGACCTTGCCCCGGGCGTGCTACAAACGTTCATTACAGATCACCCCGAAATTGAACGGGTTAAGGGCTGGCTGGTCAGTCCAACGGATGCGGTCTTCGTTCAGGCCACGCGCGCGCATTTTCAGGCACAGGCAGGCGCAGGTGCTCAGGGACAGGGTTTACAGTTTATTTGGCGGGGTGACAGTGAGCTTGATTTCTCGGCGTTAACCTAATGTTTGGAGGCGCGCGCTTAGTTCAGGTGCTTGAGTGACTAAGCGTTAAAGATCCTGAGTTAAATCTGTAGATCATAGCGCTTGTTTCGAACGGCGCAGCCTCTCGGAGGCACCGAAGGCCGGGTCCCAGTGAGATCGCATTGTGTCGGTCAACCGGCCGCCCCATCGGATAAAATAGAGCTGCCTTGATGGCACTAACAAGCTGCTTGGCTTTGAGGCCTTGCTCAATAACGGCTCGAATCAGAAAAGCCGTTCAATCTGGGTTTGACTCAAAAATCTAGGGTGATAGCAGATTGGGTAACGACGGTAGAATCGAGGTAACCTTGTTCAAAAAACGACTCAGACTCGAGGAGGTCGATGTGTTCTATGTGGGTTTAGGTTTATTTTTTGGTCCTCACGGTTTGATGTTGATTCAACCCATCCGGCAGCGCATCCAGACCGTCGTACCGACAGCGCACTATCTGTCATTGTTCAGTTTGATGAGCCTATTGGGTCTTGGCTTGATCAGCGCGGGTTATGACCCGAAACTTGCAATTGCGGCACCCGTCTTGCCCTGGGTGGTTGCGCTGAGTCCTTGGCTCATGTTTGCGGCCTTTTTCTTCTTAATTGCGGCAAATGTCCCTGGCTGGACGCGATATCGCGTTCAACATCCGATGACCCTTGGTATCAGTCTTTGGGCGTTGACGCATTTGGCGGTTAACCCGGACCTGCATGCTTGGCTCCTGTTTGGTTGCTTTTTTGTTTTGGTGGTGGCCTCGGCCGTGACGGCGTCTACGAGACAAAAAAATAAACCCAAACCGGCGCCCCGTTGGATCTTTGATGGCCTGGCGTTAGTTTTAGCCGCGGGTGTAACCTTCTGCGTTGACACATTTCATGGCGCGCTGTTTGGGGTTGCATTGTCTTGATTAAAACAGTGGACAACGAAGGGGGAATGGCGCCGATCAGCGACCTGGAGCGAGATCAAGCCTACATGACGCTCGCGTTGGAACAAGCGGCCTTAGGGGAACGTCTGGGAGAAGTACCGGTTGGCGCGATCGTGGTTTCTAACGGGGTCGTTATCGGCCGTGGTCATAATCGAATGATCTTGGATCAGGATCCGACGGCCCACGCTGAGATTGTGGCGCTCCGGGCGGCTGCAAAAACGCTCAAAAATTATCGTGTCGTGCCGGCGACGCTTTATGTCACCTTAGAACCTTGCGCAATGTGCGCTGGCGCGATGTTTCATGCTCGGCTCCAAACGCTCGTGTTTGGTGCCAGTGAACCAAGGGCCGGGGCGGTTTGCTCGCAACAGCGTTTTTTTGAATCAACGTACTTGAATCATCAGGTCGTAACGCGCGGGGGCATCCTGGCCGAGGCGAGTGCAGCGCGGCTGAAGGCTTTTTTTAAGGCTAAACGACGAGGCTCGGCGGGGCCTTAAAACTTTGTCGACAAGGTGAGATTGAGATCCTCCAGCGCGACCTGATCCGTGTGACTAAAATCTTTGAGGTGAATGCTGTCAATATCCAGCACACCAACGACTTGATTTTGTACCCAGATCGGAACCACGATCTCCGACTTTGAGGCGCTCGAGCAGGCGATGTGCCCTGGAAAGTCATCAACATTGTCAACAATGAGGGTTTTTCGTTGTGCCCAACTTTGACCGCAAACGCCTTGATGCTGTTTGATCCGGGTGCAGGCAATGGGACCTTGAAATGGGCCAAGCACCAACTCTTTATGTTTAACCAGATAGAAACCGACCCAAAGCACGTTTAAGCCTTGAAAGAGGCCCGCGGCGGTATTGGCAAGGCTTGCAATCAGATCGTCTTCATCTTGAATCAGTGCTTTGATTTGAGGGATAAGCGCCTGATAGCGCGTGGCCCGATCGTGTGTTTCAGGGAGGCTGAGGGTTTCGGTCATAAATTATCCCCTTTTTTGAGCGGGCCAGTGCAGCAAGTCATGTGACCGCGGGCAAAGCGCGGCTATAATAAGGGTTTATTCCAATTGGCGATAGCATGCTTTACATACCGGGTCAGAGGGCGCTCTCAGCATTTCGGACAGAAAAGCTGCAAACAAAAATCCAAGCTGCCGGATTATCATGCGTTCTGGAAGAGAGCCAGTATGAATATTATTTGGAAACCTCAGGCAAGCTGACGAGCGAGATGCAGGGGCGACTTAACACCCTGCTCGATGCCGGCACTGAACCAAACCCGCGTTTACCGAGACTGGCGCTATTTGTCGTGCCTCGGCTCGGAACCTTATCGCCTTGGCGATCAAAGGCGACTGAAATTGCGAATATTTGTGGTCTCACAGCGGTGCAGCACTTAGAACGTGGGATCCGATATGCGTTCTCGGTCGACGGTGACACGACGATCTCAAAGGCAGATCAGGAGACCTTGGCGGCACTGCTGTTTGATCCCATGACTGAGTCTGTTTTAACTGAGCGCTCTGCAGCGCAGCAATTGTTTGAGCGAATACCGCCGCAAGCCGGACGGTCTATCCCCCTTTTGGAAATCGGTATCGGCGCCATTGAGCGCGCCAATGTGGACTTGGGGTTGGCACTGGCAGTCGATGAAATTGACTATTTAAAAACCGCGTTTGAAAACCTGGCGCGCAATCCAACCGACGTTGAATTGATGATGTTTGCCCAGGCAAATTCAGAACACTGCCGGCATAAAATCTTTAGAGCCGATTGGACATTAGATGGTGCGGTTCGCGCGCATAGTCTGATGGATATGATCCAGAACACCTACGATGAAAGCGCGGGTCGGGGTGTATTAAGCGCCTACAGCGACAATGCCTCGGTAATAGAGGGGTCCGTGTCCGAGCGATTCTATCCGGATCCCGAAACCGGCGTGTTTGGGTATCGTTTAGAGCAAACACCGATTTTGATGAAGGTTGAAACCCATAACCATCCAACAGCCATTGCGCCGTTTCCTGGTGCCGCGACGGGGGCGGGTGGCGAAATACGAGACGAAGGCGCGGTTGGCCGCGGTTCTAAACCCAAGGCGGGGTTGATTGGCTTTACCGTCTCTAATTTGAGAATCCCCAATGCGCGCGCGCCTTGGGAGACAGACTTTGGTTTGCCCGCCCGAATTGCCTCGCCCCTATCGATTATGCTCGAGGGCCCGATAGGGGGGGCGGCGTTTAATAATGAGTTTGGTCGGCCCAACCTGGCGGGCTATTTTCGATCGTTTGAAATGACCTTGGCGGGCGAGCGTTGGGGCTACCATAAACCGATTATGATTGCGGGGGGAATGGGGAATATCCGACCGGATCATGTTGATAAGGGTGCCATTGAGCCGGGAGACGCCCTGGTGGTTTTGGGCGGTCCGGCGATGTTAATTGGTTTGGGTGGTGGCGCGGCCTCCTCGATTGCAACGGGTACGGGTGATGAGGATCTGGATTTTGCGAGTGTCCAGCGGGGTAATCCAGAAATGGAGCATCGTTGTCAGGAGGTGATTGATCGTTGCTGGCAGCTTGGGCCTGCCAACCCGATTCGATTTATTCATGACGTGGGTGCCGGTGGGTTATCGAACGCTTTGCCCGAACTGGTGAAAGATGGGGGTTGCGGCGGCGCGTTCGATTTGCGCGCGATTCCGAGTGCTGAGTCCAAGTTATCGCCGCTTGAGATTTGGTGTAACGAAGCCCAAGAGCGGTATGTCTTGGCGATCGGTCCTGAGCAACTTGAACGCTTTTTGTTCTTATGCGCCCGAGAACGCTGTCCCGCCGCAGTGGTCGGGCGGGCGGTCAAGGCGGCGCATTTGACGGTTGAGGATCCGTTGTTAGAGGGCCAGCCAGTTGATTTGCCAATGTCGGTATTGTTTGGCAAGCCGCCAAAATTGCACAAACAGGCAACGAAGATAAAGCGCACGGCGCCAAGGCAGCCGTTAACCGCGACGCTTGACGAGGCCGTTGAACGGGTGCTGACCCATCCCAGTGTCGGCAGTAAGAGCTTTTTAATTACCATTGGCGATCGCAGTGTTGGCGGTTTGGTCGCTCGGGATCAGATGGTGGGGCCATGGCAAGTACCGGTTTCGGATGTGGCGGTTACGGCTGCCGGCTTTAAAGATAGTGTGGGCGAGGCGATGGCGCTGGGTGAGCGAACGCCGCTTGCTGTCTTCAATGGCCCTGCATCAGGTCGGATGGCAGTGGCCGAGTCCCTAACCAATTTATCAGCGGCGAGGATTGGTGCTTTGAGTCAGGTGAAGTTGTCGGCTAATTGGATGGCCGCCAGTGGTCATGCCGGAGAGGATGCAAGCCTTTACGAGACCGTCGAGGCGGTCGGGATGCAGATGTGTCCGGCGCTTGGGATCTGCATTCCAGTGGGTAAAGACTCGATGTCGATGCAAACCAAATGGCGTCAAAATGACGAGGACAAACAGGTCACGTCACCCGTGTCTTTGATTATTTCAGCGTTTGCACCGGTTACAGACATTGCCCGGACCTTAACACCGGCGCTTTCAAAGCGGGCCAGTCGTTTAATTCTATTAGAATTGCCAGGTGGGCACCGGCGGCTTGGCGGCGCGATCATTCAACAATGTTTTTCGCAGATGGATGCCGATGTGCCGGATGTCACCGACTTCACAAGCCTCAAGGCGTTGTGGGCGGTTCTTCAAGATCCAGGGCTGCGCGCCACGATGCTTGCATTGCACGATCGCTCCGATGGCGGGCTGTTTACAACCTTAGTTGAAATGGCCTTTGCAGGACATTGTGGTTTAACCCTTGAAGTCCCAAAGGGCGAGCATTTACTGCCTTTTCTGTTCAATGAAGAGCTGGGCGTCGTGCTGCAGATTGAACCTGAAAGCCTCAGTCTGTGGTCGGAAACGGTGCGCGCTCGTGGCCTGCGCATGTTCGACCTGGGGGCGCCGCAACCGGATCATCAAATACAGATTTTCCAAGATTCGCGACCAGTCGCGTGCTATGCACGCGGCGCGCTCGCCCAGTGCTGGTCGACGGTCAGCTATCAACTGCAGGGCCTTCGCGATCATCCTGAGTGTGTTGAGGAGGCTTTCTCGGCGCTGGCGGATGACTCAGACCCAGGACTGAGTATGACGGTACCTGCTGGTGTGACGGCGGCGTTGTTAGCGCCGATGGTTCACACCGGCGTGAAACCCAAGGTTGCGATTTTGCGCGAGCAGGGCGTGAACAGCCAGATGGAAATGGCGGCCGCGTTTACGGCGGCAGGCTTTGAAGCCGTTGATGTGCATATGAGTGATCTGCTTTATGCGCGTCAATCTTTGGCGGGCTTTCAGGCGCTCGCTGCGTGCGGCGGATTCTCCTATGGCGATGTTTTAGGTGCTGGGTCAGGTTGGGCCAAAAGTATCTTGATGAATGCAGGGATTGCGGATCAGTTCGAGGCTTTTTTTCATCGCTCGGATACGTTGGCGCTGGGCGTTTGTAACGGGTGTCAGATGTTATCGCAACTAACAGATCTGATTCCTGGCGCTGAGCATTGGCCTGGCTTTGTCAGAAATCGCTCAGAGCAGTTTGAAGCGCGGTTTTCGATGGTTGAAGTGATGCCCAGTCATAGCGTGTTGCTGAAAGACTTAGAAGGCGCCCAATTACCGATAGTGGTTTCTCATGGGGAGGGGCGCGCGGCGTTGTCGGACGCAGCGGCGCAAGCGCTTGCTGCCAATCAACAAATAGCGATGCGATTTGTCGGTAATGATGGCGTACCGACTCAGCGGTATCCGGCCAATCCAAATGGTTCGCCCGGCGGTTTAACGGCGGTTACCTCCTTGGATGGCCGAGTTACGGCCATGATGCCGCATCCAGAGCGATCCTTCCGTTCTGCGCAATGGTCGTGGCAACCGCAAGGGATGGGTGAATTGAGCCCTTGGGCGATGATGTTCAAAGCGGCGGCAACCTGGCTGCGTTAAGCAGGGTTTGGCCGTGGGTCGATGGTTGCTTCTCGAGTGATGAAAATGCCTTGACGCTGATCTGAAAAGAAATGCTCAAGGGTTTGCGTGATGGCTGCAAAGGAGAGGTCAGACCACGGAATATCGGCTTCTGCGAAGAGTTTGGTCTCAAGACTTTCGATGCCCGAGAAAAAATCAAGATCCAGTAGGCTTGCCTTATAAAACACATACACTTGGGAAATATGCGGTAGGCTAAAAATGGTATAGAGCGAATCGATCTCGACTCGGGCGTTGGCTTCTTCCAGGGTTTCTCGCATGGCGCCCTGTGCGATAGACTCTCCGTTTTCAAGAAATCCGGCGGGTAACGTCCATTTTCCATAGCGCGGTTCGATCGCGCGTTTGCACAAAAGGACTTGACCTTCATATACCGGGATGCACCCGGCAATGATTCTAGGATTTTGATAATGGATAACGTCACAATGTCCGCAAACGAAACGTTGCCGAGTATCGCCGTCAGGAATGCTCAGAGCGACAGTGCCGCCGCATTGGCTACAATATTTCATGGCGCAATGATAAAGGTTTGTCGCCACGCTTCACAGCGGTATGCAAAACGATGATGGATTTATTGCGATCAAGACTTGCGGGGTTGCGCTTGCGTCCTCGACCGGAACAGTATCTCAGCCAAGCCGATGCTGCTGTGATGGTTTTGATTCGATTAAGCAGTTCGCCGACCATCGTTCTCACCGTTCGGGCAAGTGCCCTGTCTTCCCACGCGGGTGAGGTGGCGCTTCCGGGCGGCAAGCGCGACCGAGACGATGCCGATCTTGCCGCGACGGCCCGGCGAGAAACGGCGGAAGAATTGGGCGTGGCAATCGATCAGATTGAGTTGATTGGCGAGTTGCCTGGACTCATCTCAAAACATGGTCTTTGGGTGACGCCCTTTGTTGGAATCCTACCTGAAGCGGTGGCCGTAAAGCCGAATCAAGATGAAGTCAGCGACGTTTTTGAGGTGCCTCTAGCTTGGCTGGGAAAAGATGAAAGGGTTGGCACTGAGCGTTTGGCGCGCCAAGGTGTGGTTCAATTGGCTCCGATCTATGAGTTTGAGGGCTACCGGATTTGGGGCTTAACAGCGCTCATTTTGTTGGATTTTCTAACCCTTGCATTAAGGTCTAAGGAGGGTGCGTGATGCGAGAAGCCGCCGCCGATTGTTAATTTTTAAAGGAGCATTGATGATTTATAAATTAGATGATTTAAGTCCCGAAATTCATGCCGACACTTGGGTTGCTGACAGTGCCGCCGTGATTGGGCAAGTCTTTTTGGCCGCTGGGGTAAGCGTTTGGTTTAACGCCGTTTTAAGGGCAGAGAACGCCGCCATTCACATTGGTGAAGGCTCAAATATTCAAGATGGCTCGGTCTTACACGTTGACCCTGGGATGCCCTTAACGATTGGCAAAGGGGTCACTATTGGGCACAAGGTGATGCTTCACGGCTGTACGATTGGTGATGAGTCGCTGGTCGGGATTAACGCGGTGATTTTGAATGGCGCTAAAATCGGTAAAAATTGTCTGATTGGTGCAAATGCGTTGATTCCAGAAGGAAAAGAAATCCCGGATGGCTCCTTGGTCATGGGCTCGCCGGGTAAAATCGTGCGCAGCCTAACGCCGGAACAGATGCAGGGATTAAAGCTCAGTGCGCAGCACTATGTGGAGAATGCTCGTCGGTATAAGCGCGGTTTGATCGCCTTGTAAAATGGCGGTAAGGCTTGGCATCCTGCTCGCTCGGGGTTATATTGCGGTCGTAGAGTGATCGATTACCTAAGTTGACTTGGCACAATGATGCAAAAGCTCGCCATCAATGAAAACCTGCTGCGCGACTTCGCGCCCCTTCTGCTGTGCGGTTTACTAGGTCTGCTACGACTGCCGTTGTAGGCGGCCAGTACCAATTCCTACATCGTTTGAAATCTATCGGCTACACCAGCCGACGAATACCAATAGATCGAGATCAAACACTATGAGTTCAAACACCAATCAGTTTCCAAAATTGGCGGACCAGAAGGTCATGCCATACCAAAAATACAAACCGTTTAAGGCCATTGGGTTGAAAGATCGCACTTGGCCTGATCGGGTTATCGAGCGCGCGCCAAGATGGTGTAGTGTGGATCTACGGGATGGTAATCAAGCGCTGATTGAGCCGATGACACCGACCGAAAAACAAGCCATGTACGATCTGCTTTTGGGAATTGGTTTTAAGGAGATCGAAGTCGGGTTCCCGGCGGCATCTCAAACCGATTTTGATTTTGTTCGCAAAATTATTGATGAAGATTTGATTCCTGAGGATGTGACCATCCAGGTGCTGTGTCAGGCCAGAGAAGACTTGATTACGCGTACCATTGAGGCAGTATCGGGCGCTCGGCGCGTTATTTTTCACTTATACAACTCAACCTCAACGCTCCAAAGGCGCGTTGTTTTTGGCATGAGCCAAGCTGAGATTATTGGTCTTGCGACCCGCGCGACCGAGATGGTGAAACGCTACACGCAGCCTTTGGTGGATGCCGGAACCGATGTGGTGCTCGAGTACTCTCCTGAAAGTTATACCGCCACCGAGATGGATTTTGCGGTTGAGATTTGTACGGCGGTCATGGCTGCTTGGGGTCCAACGCCCGATAAAAAGATAATTTTGAATCTGCCCGCGACCGTTGAAATGGCGACGCCCAATATTTATGCGGATCAGCTTGAGTATTTCATGCGCGCTTTGCCAAATCGCGATACTGCGGTGATCAGCTTACACACGCATAACGACCGGGGAACGGGCGTTGCGGCCTCTGAGCTTGGGTTAATGGCTGGCGCGGACCGAATCGAGGGAACCTTGTTCGGCAATGGTGAGCGGACTGGCAACTGCGACATTATCACAATGGCTATGAATCTGTTTTCACAGGGGATTGATCCCAAATTGTATTTGACAGACATGGCGCGGATCGTAGCGGTTTCCGAAGCCTGTACCAAAATCCCGGTCCATGTCCGTCAACCCTATGCAGGCGAGTTGGTGTTTACGGCTTTTTCGGGCTCGCACCAGGATGCGATCCGAAAGGGGATGAATCATGTTGAGTCGGGCTCAGATGGCGCCTGGGAAGTGCCGTATTTGCCCATTGATCCGGCGGATGTTGGCGGCTCTTATCGAGAAACGGTTCGGGTCAATAGCCAGTCAGGAAAGGGCGGTATTGCCTTTATTTTGGAGAATTACTTCGATGTGCACCTGCCGCGGGAGCTATTGCTTGAGCTCAGTCCGCTGGTTCAGAAAGAGTCCGAGGCGGATGGCGGCGAACTCAAGCCTGCTCGGATTTGGGATGCTTTTATCCGTGAGTTAGTCGAGGTGACTGGGCCCTATCATTTAATCGACTATGAGGTGCGCTCCGTTAGCGGCGAACGCGAACATTGCCAAGCGCGCGTTCAGGTTGGCGACAACGAACTTAAAATCGAAGGCGAAGGCACTGGCCCAATCGATGCTTTTGTGAACGCGCTGACCTTGACGTTGAACGAGTCCATCAACGTTGTGGATTATCAGGAGTACGCGCTGAATGAAGGCAGCCAAGCAAAGGCGATTAGTATTATCAAGATTGCGGATTCGAAAGCCAACAAGTGTTTCGGTGTTGGGATCAGTCCAAATACGACAACGGCCGCTTTTAAATCAATCATTGCAGCGTTGAATCGGCTTTGGCGCTAAAGCGTGCATCACTTAGCGGCGGCGAATGGGTCTAACGACCGTTAGCTAATGCGCCAATGTTTTGATCAATCAAAGCGTTGTGCACTGCGGTCTGCGCGCTTTGCCGCCGCCTTGGTCGGCTGCAAAGATGAGCTGCTCGATTGATGCGACGAACCGGGATTGCTCTGAAGTGAATGGGTTTCGATAAGAGGTGCGCTAATGGATGCTCAATGGGTCTTGGTAATTTGTGTTATTGCGCTGTTGCTTGGGCTCTACAGAATGAGCCGCCGAATTGATCAGAAAATTGCCGAGGCCCTGCAACAAACGCCGAAGCCTCAGGGGGTGCCGACCGCCGTGCCGACGTCTTCAGAAGAAGCCGGCGACGATAGTTTTTGGAAGTGGTTTCAATCGAGCAAGGTCGCCTCAATCGTTGTTCGTCGCCAAGTGATTTTAAGTGTAAACCCGGCGGCGGAACAGTTATTAGGCCGCAGCGCAATCGATCTAAAAGATCGGCCCGCATCAGCGTTTATGACGCAGACGAGCGCAGCTTATGCGCAGAAGGTGGGAATCGAACCAGAATTAGCTGAGCGAGAGTATGAAATTCTCAAGCCAGACGGTGAAGTGATCACGATTATAACCCAACCGTCTATGCTCACCCTGGGCGGCGAAAATACTCGGGTTTTGATGATCTTTGATGTGACTGAGCAGCGTCGACGTGAAGCCGTTCTTCGGGATTCGGAGAAGACACTTGAATCTGAACTGAACCAAAAATCAGTCTCGTTGGGTGAGGCGCAAACTTATCTGAACTTGGCCCTCGAGCATTTCTCGGAAGGCTATATTTTAGTGGATCCGTCGCATTCGATTCGTTTTTTAAATCGAAGGGTTAGGGCGATCTTTCCGGAAGTGGCGCAGATGCTGCGTCCTGAGGCGGATTGGATCCGGGTGATCGACGCGATGCTCGACCAAGCGCTTATTGTCGCCCCGGCTGGCGCAGATAAAGCGACGATAAAAACCTGGTTTGAACAAGGCAGCCTCGCCGGCTTTGCGCAGCAGGATCTTGAATTGAATGGCCATCGGTGGGTGCGCGTCACGATCAAAAGTTTGCCAGCGGGTGATCAGATTATTACCGTTGTTGATATTTCAGAGCTCAAAGCGGCCATTGAAAACGCTGAAATTGCCGCGAGTTCTAAGTCAAATTTCTTGGCCAGCATGAGCCATGAGATTAGAACGCCCATGAACGGCATTCTCGGCATGGTCGATTTGATGAAACGCAGCCCGCTGAGTGAAGATCAAAAGGAAATGGTCTCGACCATTCAAGATTCCGGAAAAGCGCTTTTGTCATTGATTAATGACATCTTGGATATCTCAAAAATTGAGGCTGGTCGAATAGAGTTAGAGAGTTTGCCCTCAGATCTCGCTGAAGTCTCGGAAGGTGCGCTGGAAGTCATCGCCGCCAATGCCGCGAAAAATGAGCAGTCCCTGATTTTAATTCAAGATCCGGCGGTGCCCAGTAATTTGCTGTTAGACGGCCTGCGGCTGCGCCAAATCTTGGTTAACTTGGTGGGTAATGCCATCAAGTTTTCGCCTTTGGCGGCCGAGATCGTCGTTCGCATAGAGCTGCTAGAGCGTCAAGTGGGGGACTATTGCGATGTTTTGATTCGGGTGATCGATCAAGGCATTGGGTTGTCTGCTGAGGCACAAGAAAATATTTTTGCTGATTTCGCTCAAGCCGAAAAATCGACCAGTCGAATTTATGGGGGCACCGGTTTGGGTCTTGCAATCTGCCGCCGCCTCGTCGAGGTCATGCAGGGCCGGATTGAAGTGATCAGTCAGTTAGGTCAGGGCGCGGAATTTCAAATACAGCTTAGGTTGCTGGAATCACCTGATGTGCCGCCTGAGCGTGGCGTCGTGGATCTCTCTGGGGTCGATGTTTTCTACGTCAGCGCTTCAGAGCGAAGCTTTGAATCGGTCAGCGGCGTTTTAACCCCGCTGGGCGCCCATTGCCATGCGGTTGTGGATCCGGTGAATTTGGAAAGATCGCTCGCCTTGGATGCGGTTTCGACGATGCCGGTGGTGATTTTGCCGGACAGTTTTAGTCGGCCTGAGCAAGAATCAATCTGGCGTCGAGTTGAAGCCAATCCTTTGCCGCAACAGGTGGGCTGGGTGTTTTTCAGTGCAGGTCGTGGACAGCGGCTGCGCTTGGTCAATGATCGATTGGCCTTGATCAGTAGCAACCCGTTTAGACGGCGCGAATTAATGTCCGCCGCCGCGCAGGTTGTGGGGCGCGATGCGTTAGTAACTGAAACCGAGATGGCGGAGGTGCTCCAAAATGCGTGGGTGCCGATGACAGCGGCTGAAGCCGCGCAAGAGGGCCTCTTAATCTTGGTGGCTGAAGATAATGCGGTGAATCAGCAAGTTATTCGGCGACAACTCAACACCCTTGGCTTGGCCTGCGAGTTGGTGGATGATGGGGTTGCGGCCTTGGACCGCATTCGCAGGGGGGGAATTGGTTTGCTCTTGACGGATTGCGATATGCCCAATATGGATGGGTACGAATTAACGCGTAGGATTCGCCAAGAAGAAGTTGGCTCAAGCAACCCCTTGCCGATTATTGCGATTACCGCCAATGCCATGGACGGTGCCGCGGCGGCCTGCTTTGAGGCTGGAATGAACGATTATCTATCCAAACCACTAGAAATCGGCGCCCTGCAAACGATGCTGAGAACTTATTTGCCAAGCACGGACCCCGACCAGAATTCGGTAACCGATGCTGCTGCGGCTGAGGCCGATCAATCAATCAATCAGGCAGCCGAAGCGCCCGCTGAGGACGATGGGGTTAGCGACGGTGCTGCCATTTTAGATCTGTCAGAGCTCAAGGCCTTATTTGGTGATGACACTGAAGTGCTTAATCAACTTCTGGAGGAGTTTGTAGCCTCGCTCGATGCAGGCATCTCGGAGATGCTGTCTGGGTTTGATTCCGAAGATTACGAACGGGTTCGAGCCGAAGCCCATAAGTTAAAGTCTTCGGCGCGGACTGTCGGCGCCCACACGCTAGCAGATCTCTGCTTCGAGCTTGAAATGGCGGGTAAAGCCAAGGCTGGTCAAGCGTTACAAGCCCACCTCGGCTCGTTGCAATCGGTTTGTGATCAAACGAAGAACGCCATAACGCGGGCAATCGCCACCGAGGCCTGATGAGCGGTGCTCAAGTGCGGGCCTTGCGTTCAGGGGTTGTTTGTTGCCTGTTTAATCGTCGGTGTTGAACCGAGGAAAGAGTTTGGCGGTGACGATCATGTTGCCTTTAAGGCGAATGATTTCGATCTGATAGCCTGTGATCGTTAAGCAAACCGGGGCTTCCGGAATTGTCTCGAGCGTCTCAGTAATGAGTCCGTTCAGTGTTTTCGGTCCCTCGGCAGGTAATTGCCAGTTCAGCGCCCGATTAATCGCGCGAATGGTTGCGCCGCCATCGACATAAAATGAACCATCTTCCTGAGGATGAATGTCGCTGCTTGCGGCAGCGAGGTCCGTCGTGAACTCACCGACAATTTCTTCAAGGATGTCCTCGAGCGTGACAATGCCTTGAATGTCCCCGTACTCATCAACGACCAGCCCGATCCGTTCTTTTCGCTTTTGAAAATGTCTGATTTGGGTTTGCAGCGAAGTGTTCTCGGGCACGAAATAGGCATCGTCAATTTCCTGCATCAAAGCTGCTTTGGTCAGGGTCTCGCTCGACAAAAATCGAATCGCGCTTCTAACGTGCAAAATTCCGACGATGTTTTCGATGCTCTCATGAAAAACAGGCAGCCGGGTATGCTGGGCGTTACGGAGCTGTTGAATGATGGTATCGAGGTCGTCATCGAGATCAATGCCAATGATCTCGCTTTTAGGGACCATAATGTCATCAACAGAGACCTCATCGAGATCCAATACGCCCAGCATCATATTCTGAGATTGGGATGCGATTTTTGCGCCATCAAAGACAAGGGTCCTGAGTTCCTCTCGACTGAGGTGATCATTTTGTGAGCCCAAGTGATTGATGCCAAAGACGCGCAAAAGACCGTTGGAAAGTGCTGAAACCAGCCACACCAGCGGGTAGAACAAGAATAAGAGCACCCGCAATAGATGCGAGGAGGGTAACGCAACGCGCTCAGGAAAAGCTGCGGCAATGGTTTTGGGGGCAACCTCTGCAAAAATGAGAAAAACAAACGTGCAAATCACAGGTGCCCAGGCCACACCACTTTCTCCGAGCAGTTCAATTGCGAGCAGCGTGGCGATCGATGCGGCCGAGAAGTTGACAAAGTTATTGCCAATAAGGATGACGCCAAGCAACCGATCTGGGCGCTCAAGCAAACGTGCCGCGCGTTGCGCGCCCCGGTGACCTTTTTTCGCAAGGTGTCGCATCCGATAACGGTTCAGCGCCATCATGGCGGTTTCAGAGGCGGAGAAATAAGCTGATAAGAAAACGAGGCAAATGACAGCGATGAGCAGCGTGCCTGTTGATGGGGCGTCCAAGATGCGTTGAGCCTTAGAGTATTAAGAAGACCTTGTAGCGGATCGGTCCCTTTGGTGTCAAGGCCCGAGTTTTAGGAAAGGAGTACTTCGACCACAAACTTGCTGCCAAAATAACCCAGCGCAAGAAAGGCAAAGCCAACTAGGGTCCAAGCGGCAGCCAGGCTACCACGCCAACCCAGCCGGTATCGGCCCCAGAGTAGAACGACAAAAACCAGCCACGCCATAGTGGTTAGGATTGTGTGATGAATCAGTCCGGGTACTGAGCGGGAATCCATAAATAAAAAGCCCGTGGCGATGGCGAGGGTCAAGGCAATTAAGCCGGTCCAAATTGACTCAAATAACAGTGTGTCGAGGGTTTGAATCGGCAAAAATAACCTCGCGCCAGATTGCTTTTTCTTCATTCGTTGGTCATGCCAGGTCAGATACACGGCTTGCAGTGCCCCTAAGGCCAATAAACTGTAGGCGAGGATTGAAAGGATGATGTGCAAAGTGAGTGCTGGCGCAACATCGACCCGCACTGGACCGTGATCTGAGTAGACGGTTTGTATCAAAAGCGTGAGACCTGCGACGGGAAAGACCACTTGGGCGATATGATTCATGGGGCGCCTGAGTTGGTTGAGTGCAACCACAAGGCTCATCGCAAAGGCGGTAAGGCTCAGCATAGGCACAAGGCCAAGACTCAGGGCTTGACTGTTAAGCCAGCTGGACTTGAGTAAAAAGCCGTGACCCAAGCAGGCAACCAGCCCAAGGATGATACTTAAGATATCGGCCTTGGAGGCCTGCGTCAGATTTTGAACGCGATGGCGTGCCCTGAGCCCATTTGCGAAATACAGTAAGCCCGTCAGCAGCGCCAGCACTAGGAAGCTCGGGGAGGTTTGGAAGCTTTCGCTCATCGTAAGCCCTTTGGGGAGTTCTTGGTCTATAATATCAGCTCGTCAGTCGAAACTCTGCTGCCAGTTGCGATCTTCTTGCATTGCGCTGACGGCGCCGAGCGAAATCCACAAGCCACGTCTTAGGTGGGCGATGTCCTTTCGGTTTGGGTAACGCTGGGCCGGAGTGGGCATCGATGCATCGCGGGCGACACGACAGATCGATGCGACGAGGGTCATGCTGGTAACAAATTTAAAGAAGGTGCAACACTATGTTTGATAATTTAACCCGCCGAGTCAGTGCGGCACTGGGTCAAATTGGCGGCAAAAAAACCTTAACAGATGCGAACATTGCAGAGACCTTGCGTGAGGTGCGTCTGGCTTTGCTCGACGCCGACGTTGCCTTAGCCGTGGTCCAAGATTTTATGGATCGAATCCGGCAGCGGGCGATTGGCGCTGAGGTCGGCGCGAGTTTGTCGCCTGCGCAATCTTTTTTAAAGATCGTTAATGAAGAATTGATGGTCGTTTTAGGGGGCGCCTCTGAGGGCCTCGACCTCAATCGGCAGCCGCCTGCAGTCATCCTCCTGGCCGGACTTCAAGGTGCGGGTAAAACCACAACGGCAGCAAAACTTGGCGTTTGGTTGAAGCAGCGTGAAGCAAAGCAGGTGATGTTGGTTAGCACAGATGTTTATCGTCCTGCGGCGATTCAGCAGTTGCAGACGCTTGCAGAAAGTGCAGGTCTTAGTTTTTTTGCGTCCTCGATTGATCAGGCACCTGAGCAAATCGCCAAAGATGCCTTGCAGGCCGCAAAGCGACAGTTTGTGGATGTGCTGATCGTGGACACGGCCGGGCGGCTTGCGATTGACGATGAGATGATGCGGGAAATCTCGAAGTTGCACGGACATCTAGATCCGGTTGAAACCCTCTTCGTGGTGGATGCCATGACGGGTCAGGATGCGGCCAATACGGCCAAACAGTTTGGCGAAGTCTTGCCCTTAACGGGCGTTATTTTAACCAAGGCGGATGGGGATGCTCGTGGTGGCGCCGCCTTATCGGTGCGCCAAGTCACTGGTCGGCCAATCAAATTTATCGGTCAAGGCGAAACGATCGAGGCTTTAGAGTTGTTCCACCCAGATCGAATTGCGTCCAGGATTCTGGGAATGGGCGATGTGATGTCGCTAATTGAAGAAGCTGAGCAAAAAATTGATAAAGACAAAGCAACAAAGCTGGCTAAGAAAATCCAAAAGGGTCGTAGTTTTGATCTTTCGGATTTTCGAGATCAGATCCAACAAATGAACAACATGGGCGGATTAACGGGAATGCTGGATAAGCTTCCGGGTATGGGCAACATGGCTGAAACGGCAAAGGCGCGAGTGGATCAACAAAATTTCGGTCAGCTTGAAGCGATAATCAATTCGATGACGCCAAAAGAACGCAGTTTTCCTGACCTGATAAGCGGTTCGCGCAAACGCAGGATTGCCCGGGGTTCGGGAACAGAAATTCAAGATGTGAACCGGTTGCTCAAACAGCATAAACAAATGCAAAAAATGATGAAAAAGCTGGGCAAGAAA
>Ga0115566_10001444_pt1 | contig 20271 bp, 15 predicted proteins | sample COGITO_mtgs_1204_3_FD_87173 | JGI IMG/M metagenome (GOLD analysis project Ga0115566, IMG submission 87173) | Pelagic marine microbial communities from North Sea - COGITO_mtgs_120405 | ecosystem: Environmental > Aquatic > Marine > Epipelagic | place: Germany:Helgoland, sampling site Kabeltonne...
AGGCTCAGTTTCCTGGGGCTGACCAATGCACTACTCACCACCGGGCTAAGCCTGCGCGACTCGGAAGTGTTAGACCCTTTTCTTAAGGTTAAGCGCAGGATGCGCAACAACGGTCGTTGGACCGCCAGATCGAGTTTTCGGCATGATATTACCAGCCTTGGTATGAGTTATGGTTTTCGCTATGAGATGAACTCAAACGGCGGAAGCGGCAGGAAACAAGTCGATGTCTTCGATACGGAAGAGCGCTTCTTTCAGCCCGAAATCTCGGCCTTTATCGAGAAACAGGCGTTTAGGAGCTATACGTTTCGTTTCGAGGCGAGCAATATACATCAGAATGAGTTTTGCAGAACGCGTACACGTTACGTGGGCGCTACTGCAGACGGTGTGTTAGAGGAAGTCGAGAAATACTGTTCGGGCAGTGGTATGAAATTGGCATTGGAGATGAAAACAACCTTCTAGTGTGTGATCTCGAATCACGTATTCGCCGGATAATACGGTAAATTTTATGAAAAAAATAATTTCACATAAAAGACTATCTACTGCGCGCAGCGCTAGAGCATTTCTCTGTGCCCTCTCGTTTTTGGGTTTGCCAGGCTGCGTCGCAGATGGCTCTATCTCTCAGTCATCCTCTGTCGTTGCTAATTTTGAGGTGACGCCGCCACCAAACTTCACCCGGGGATTGCTCGAGCGACGAGCGCCGGAGCCACTGTATCCATTGCGGGCTAGAAACCTTGGCGTCGAGGGCTGGGTGATGCTCGGTTTTTCTGTGAACGCTGACGGCGAGGTGATCAACAGTAGTATCCGCACAATCCAGGAACAGCCTGAGGGCTATTTCGAATTGTCGGCCACGAATGCGGCGCGACGTCTATCGTTCCAAAATATCAGGGGCGAACTGGTTGAAGATATACGCTATGTGTTTCGCTATCAATTAGAGGGACTCGATCCGCCCAGTCCGAATGCGCCTGCCGATATCATCCAGTTCAGAGAGATGCTGCCGCTGCGGCTCATCACCCCGGCCTATCCCGAGGTTGCGCAGGAGCTAGGCTTAGAGGGTTTCGTCGTGCTCAAGTTCACCGTTAACGAGAGCGGGGCGGTTTCCGATATCGTTATCGACCAGAGCGAACCTCTCGGCGTATTCGATGCTGAGGCAATACGAGCGACGCAGCGCCTGAGATTTGATCCGCGTATTGTAGTTGGCGAGCCTGTGCGCGTAGAAGAAGTTTCCTATCGCTTCGACTGGCAATTACCGCAGTAACTCGGTTAAGAATTGTACTTTACTTGATGCTTTAGAGTTGAGTCTTGAGAAATTCAGCCAGTTTGAATCCGCTTAGAAAGGCGTCTTCGACTCGGTTGCCACGACACCATTCTCCGCAGACCGCCAATCTATTTCCCCTATCAATCAGATAGTCCTCTTGTGCAGAGGTTTCCACTTTCGCATAGAGCCATCTATGCAGAGCCGCATATTGCACATCCTGCAGAGAATTATTGAGCAATTGCTGTGCGCTAGTGAATAGTTGTTCCTGTAGCAGCTCCTTCTCGTCATTGATATGCGTTTTGGCCCAGGCATTGTCGCTGTGAATGACCAGGCCATAACTATTCGCCTGCTCAGAATGGGTCTGGGCCAGCCAGCTAATTGAGGAATTCTTCACTACGGCTGCATCGAAACCTAGAGCGGGCTTGTTCTTTAGGCCAAGCATCAGACTAAAACAGGGAGAGAAAACCACATCGGCGATCTCTGCATGCTGTTGTAGTTTTGAACCGAGAATATTCAATGCCTGCGCAGAGGGGATAGCGGAGATTACCCAGTCGAACTCCCCGTAGTCATTATGTTCCGTGTCCTGTAATTGCCATTTTTTGCCAATGGATTTCAGACTCGCTATCTCGCAGCGATAACGAACATCGAGATTCTCTGCCAGGGAGCCGGCAAGCGCAGACATGCCTAGTGTGCCAACATAATGTGGCTCGTACCAGATTCTCTTGAAAGGCTTGTCGAGGGGGTCTAGCGTAGTAATGCGGGGGTTCCACTGCGCAACGATGTCTTGGTCAATATAAGGCTTCAGGAAGCCCTTGAATTGAGGGTCTCTTGCCGTGAAGAACTGGGCGCCGTGATTGAAACTGTATGTCTCGACTCGGCGCGTAGACATGCGCCCGCCGGCCCTGCCAGATTTCTCAAACACGGTGACCTTGGCTGACGTCTGCAGGCTATGGGCGACAATACTGCCCGCTAATCCTGCACCTATAACTGCGATAGATTTCATAGTGAGGTATATCTGTACCTAGAGCGTGGACTTGCTTCGATATTGTTATTGAAGGGTTTAGTTTGCAATTGGGAAATGTACCCCGGCCCTTAGGCTTTGTGTTTTTTCATTGTAGGAAATTAGCGCCTCACCATAGCCATCGTAGTAGCCTAGCAAGAACTGCCCGTTTATATGTGCGAATTCTAGTGCAGATCTGACTAATTGTCAGATATGCGAACAGATCGAATTGGCATTTGCCTCATTTTTTCTTAGTATGGCAGGCTTTCGGGCTTCAGGTTGCTTTTCAGCGGCATTGGTTGGAGCTAATAACAAGGAATAAGTGAATGGATGCGGTAAATCTCACAGACGGTGATATCACCCATAGAAAGGAAGTCGTCCAGGTATTAAAGATGGCGATCTCTCAGAAATGGACGTTCTCCTGCGTGACCACTGTTAAAAAGCGTATTACTAGCCAGACGCTAGAACTATTGGCTATCAACGCGAATGAAGGAACATTCTCAGTTAGCTATGAACCACTCATTGCACAATTAGACTCTAGCGTTCCGCTAATGTTTCGAGCGCAAAGTGGTGGCGTGTCGATTATATTTCAGAGCCTAGTAAACGAAATGCCTAGCCATGACCCGTTAGCGAAGAGTTCATCTCTGCACCATTTCGGCCTTCCCTATAAGATCGCTTGCACCCAGCTGCGAAAGACGCTCCGTGTTAATTTGGAGGCCGTGACGGAGGTGCCTGTAGTGCTGTATCTGGTGAATGGTGCGCTGCTAGAGGGAACGGTAGTCGATATTTCGACCTCCGGTGCTAAATTTAAAGTTAACAAAAACCTGGGGCAAGAGCTTAGCGATCCTGAGGTTTTAGATGCCTGTAAGATAAGCCTGTCGAATGAGCAAGCTCTGCAAACTGGAGCACAGCTCATTGGTATGACGAACGATGCTGAAAGCAATATCTCTTACCTGCGCTGCCAGTTTGTGCATATGCGTACTCAAGACGAGGAGAAGTTGGATGGCTATATTAATGATATGTTGCAAGAGATAGAGTCAACGTTTAGCGAATAGACTTTCTCGTATAGAGTTTCTCAGTTAGTTTCTGGAATCATAAAAAAAGGCCCTACTGATAAATAGGGCCTTTTTTATGAGCGTCGATGAAGTAATTGAGACGCAGAGATTATCGACTCCGAAGAATAGATTAGAGGTTAGGAGGAAAATGCATCCAGCCTGTAATGACGTATTTAACACCGGAGTTCACAACATTCCCTCTATGGGCATGTGTCCACTCTGCTGGCCAGATTAGGGTCTTTCCTTTCTGCGGTTGAATTTCCAGATTTTGATGTTCGAATTGTGTGGAGCCTCCATCGCTTACGTCGTTTAGATAAGTCATCCAGGCCAATATTCTATGTGAGGTATCTATCGTTGTCCGTTCCGAGTGAACCTTTGAAAAGTGCCCTCCTGGATCATAACGCTGGAGATTGAATGAGCCGATGTCGACGGTAGGGATAATGTCTTTCAGGAATGGCCACTGTTCTAAGTAGTCTTTATGACAGGCGAACAGTGCTTCTATGTAGTCTCGAACCGGCTGATGGTCTGGTAATTGCAAATCTTTGGGCCGAATAGCAAGGTCGGTAGAGTTTTTGGATTGGGTGTTTAATCCGGATGCGGTCTGTCCCTTGGTGTGATTTCCCTGCTGCGTCTCGAAAAAAGTAATTAGCTCATCGCAAAGAGCCAGATGTTCTAAGGTCCAGCTTCCGATGAAGTGGGGGTCTGCGCCTGGCTTGTCTATTTCGATTCGCTTCATTCTGCGTTTCCGTGATTAATTGTTAGGCCCTTTTCCGTATCGAAGTGAATGACTCCAAAGCCTTTATCTTCCATTTCAAGACCTTCTTTAGTCTTGCCCATGGCAAGCAGTACGGAACCAAGAGAGCCCGCAGCTTCTGCCATTTCAGGCTCGATCGCCAAGGCGGCGCGGTAGCTAGTGGCAGCCTCTTCGAGCCTGCGCAGTCCCCATAGCGCGCTTCCCAGATTGCTGTGCCCGTTCGCATAATTCGGATTAATTGACACTGCCTTCCCGTAGCACGCGGCGGCTTCTGCAAGCTGCCCTAGTGTTTGATAGGCCGTGCCCAGATTATTGTGAGCATCGGGGTAATCTGGTTTTATCTCGATTGCGGTTCGATAAGAAAGTATAGCCTCGTCGATATTTCCCTGATTTTTTAGCGCTGACCCTAGATTGCAATGGACCTCAGCAAAGTCGGGCTTGATGTCTAACGCCTTTCGATAGCTCGCAATGGCTTCGTCGAGCCCGTTTTTGCTTAGATGGGCGTTGCCAAGATTGCAGTGCGTATTGGAAAGATTAGGATCGATGGCAAGAGAACTGTGATAGCTGTCTATTGCTTCGTCCGTTCTGTCTGCCCTGTGCAGAGCGATACCAAGATTGGTATAGGCTTCTGCATAGTCGGGTTTTGCTGCGATAGCCTGCTTGTAGCTGAAGATGGCATCGTCATACTGCCCTAGATCAAGAAACACATTACCCAGATTACAGTGTGCGCCATAATAATCTGGCGCGTTCGTCACTGCTGAGCTAATGAGTTCTATAGCAATATCGCTGCGGCCTGACATATGCGCTAACAGGCCAAGCAGGTGCAGGGCAGCTGGGTTATTCGGCTCCACCTCGAGTATCTGCCGGTAGATTCGTTCGGCCTCGGCAAAACGGCCCGTGGCCTGATGTTGCATGGCCAGCGATAGGCCCTCCTCAATTGTCATGGAATCTTTGCTCGACATATTTCTCTAGCTCGTTGGCCTCAGATTTTGCGCATTACTATAAGGAGGTACTGGTAGCGATAAGTCTACACCGCCGGCCATGGGCAAGAAAGTATGTCTGCTTAGTGAATCGGTGTGCTTTCGAATCCGCTCTGGCCAGAATGCCATTAATCATGGAGGCAGGGGCAGGCTCCTACAGGGTTTTGGTTTATGCGAGGCAAGCCATTACCTTTAGATGAATTGATTGATCCGGCGATCACATTCGAAGTGCTATTTTTCATGGGCAAGCTCCAGGAGGTCTGTCGGTTCTCAACACTCAAGATTGAGCACTCCAGAACCCTCTGGTCCGCTATAGCTAACCCTCGCTCGTAGATTGAGGGCGATTTTTCCCTAATGGAATCGCAGCTACCGCTATCGACTTGCTGCCGATTCTGATCTACATTGAAGAAAACACTTCGCCCCCGTCTGATTTTATTCTGCGGAGCCCAACAGGGAGCTTATGGAGCGCCATGCCTTTTCTTACCTTATTTTTTTCCAGTATTTATTCCAGCCTTCTCGTCATATTTGGCTTGATATCGGTAGTCGTGGGATCTAGCGATGCCCATGCCCAAGCTGTCTCCGGCAATCCCTATCAGGTCATCTATCACTGGGGTGAGCTCCCCGATGGAAGAACAATGGGTGTTGTGACGGGTGTGCATCCGGACCCCGATGGCGAGCATATGTGGATCTTAGAACGCTGCAGTACGAATCAGTGCGCTGGCTCAAATCTTCCGCCTATTCACAAACTGGATAGTCAGGGGCGGGTCGTCAAGAGTATTGGAGCCGGGCTGTTCGCCTGGCCCCATGGCTTCGATCTCGACAGCGAGGGCAATATATGGGTTACCGAAGGCGCGCCTGCGGGTGATGCCCGGGGTAGGGATGGCTTTGCCCTTGGCATGGGGCATCAGGTGTTGAAGCTCAATCAGGACGGCGAGGTGTTGATGCGCTTGGGCGAGGCCGGTGTTGCCGGTGACGACGCTAAGCATTTCAACGGACCCTCGGCTGTGCAGGTGGCTGACGATGGCGCTATATGGATCGCCGATGGACATCGCGGTGGCAACAATCGCGTGCTTAAATTTTCTGCCCAGGGAGAATTATTATTGCAGCTGGGTGGCGGCATAGATTCGCTGAGCCGCGAAGTTGCCAGGTTCAATGACCCCCATGACCTGAAGATGGACTCACAGGGCAGGCTGTTCGTGGCCGACCGTGGTAATAATCGCATTCAGATCTTCGATTCCGAAGGCGAGCTTCTCTCGATATGGACACAGTTCGGCAGGCCTAGCGGTATCTGGATAGACGGGCAGGACAAGATCTACGTCGCCGATGGCATGTCGGGAGACCAATGGAATCCCGGCTGGCAGCGGGGCATTCGCATTGGCGATGCCAAGACGAGTTGGATTACAGATTTCATACCCGACTATGAGGTGCAAAACGGCAGTGGCATAGAATTTCTGGCGACAGATGCCGAAGGTAATATCTATGCCGGGCAAGTAGGTCGCCAGCGCTTTGAGAAATATGTGCGGGTAAGGCCTTGAGTAAATTAGCTCGCGGTATTTCCAGCGCTGCCGGAGGAATAGGACATCACTAAAATGGATGCCGTCAGAGGGCGCAGTCTCCGTCTTGGAGCCAGGTGACACCTTGCGGTATAAATAGTCTATTCTGGCTAGCTATCAAATCAGATTGATTGCTTTTTGCAGCTGAATGTTTCTTCAACTCTCGGTAATGTTCTACTAGTATGGTCAGTCGGCGGTCTATGGTGTGCTCGCTCTCACCGCTTATCTTGAGCGCTAACTTTATAAATTTGAAGAGAACTATTCATGCTTAAGCAATTATCTCAGTATCGAAACTCACTAATAGCTAGCGCGGCGATGTTGTTTTCTGCCCACGGCATGGCTATTGAGATTGATCCAGACTCTACCATCTACGACTCGCCCACCACCTTACTGGGGATTAATCACATTGGCTTGTCTGTCAAAGACCTGGATACGGTATTGCCCTTCTATCAGGGAGTAAGTGGTTTTAAGCTGGTAAGCCGAGAGACGATTCGCAATAACCCCGCGGCTGATAAATTGTTTGGTCATGCGGGCATAGAGTACGAAGTGGCTATTCTTGAAGCGCCCAATATGTTGTTCGAGCTCACTGAGTTTTCTCACAATGCTATGAAAGAGACGAGCAAGATGCCGGCCTATGGCCCTGGCATGACGCACACCTGTTTTCAGTCTCCGTCCGATGACTCAGCCTATTATAAATTTCGCGATGCAGGTGCAGACATTCTCAGCGCAGGCAGCGAGCCCATCGACCTCGGTGGCTATGGCGTGACTTACGCCTATGCCTATGACCCCGAAGGCAATATGTTTGAGCTGGAGCAGCTAGATAGAGGCGGGCCTCTGGAAGGCTCCGCCTACGATTCAGCCTGGAAGGAAGAAGGCTATAACACCTGGATGACCCAGGTCGCACTCGTTACCCACGACATCGAAAGACTTACGGGTTTCTACGAAAAAATAATGGCATTTGCCCCCTATAGAAAGGGTGACTATGTCGATCATCCGCGCATGATGGAGATTGCCGATGAACCTGCGATGTCGTTGATGGCTTCTTGGTTCAGGATGAATAAGCGTTCGAAGACTATCGAGCTGTGGGAATATCGGGTTCCTCTGACCGAGGAATATATAGGCAAACGCGGTCTTACCGATTTTGGGTATTCCTTCTCTATTGAGGTTGGAGATATCCAGGCTGAGTACAGTCGCATGCAGGAACTTGGGGTCGAATTCGTCAGCGAGCCTGCCAAGCTCGGAGAATTTTGGCAGGCCTATGCACACGATATCGATGGCAACGTCTTCTCTGTGCGTCAGGCCGTGGACCCAGACTCGAGATTCTCGGTACCCAATTTAGAACTCTGATCAAATCTAACACTGCGCAGCAACTGCGGTAAAACTAATCTATCCAGGAAGCATATACCTTCAATGAAAAACATAAGCAGAATACTTTTAGCGGCATGCAGTTTGGTTTTCGCAAGCGGACTGGTCGCCGCGGAATTTATCGACAGCGTCGAACATAAATTTGCCGATAGCGACGGTGTAAAGATTCACTATGCCAAGGCTGGCTCCGGCCCCTTGGCCGTATTTATCCATGGCTTTCCAGATTTCTGGTATTCCTGGCGTCATCAGATGGAGGGCCTTGCCTCGGATTTTACTGTAGCGGCAATGGATACTCGCGGTTACAACAAGAGCGATCAGCCGGTGGGTGTCGAAAATTATGATATGGAGCTATTGATCAACGACGTGGCGGCTGTCATAGAGGCTGAGGGTCACGAGAGTGCCGTAATCATCGGTCACGATTGGGGTGGAGGAATAGCATGGAGCTTTGCCGCGGCAAGACCGGATCTAACTTCACATCTCATTATTATCAACTTGCCTCATGTAAAAAATCTGGCACGGGAGCTCGCCAAATTTGATCAGCAGCATCGAAATTCGCAATATGCACGAAATTTTCAAAGCCCCACATCTCATGAGAATATCAGTGCACAAAGGTTGGCTACTTCTCTATCCAGAGGTGATGCAACACTGCATCCAATTTATCTGGAGGCCTTCGAGAATTCCAGTGCCGATGCAATGATGAACTACTATCGCGCCAACTTTCCTAGAGAGCCTTATACCTCGGGGGCGTTCGTAGAGCTGGATAGAATTAAGATGCCCGTCTTACAGTTTCATGGGCTTGACGACACAGCCCTGTTGGCCGATTCGCTCAATGATACCTGGGATGAATTGGATCAGGACTGGACGCTGGTTACTATTCCAGGGGCAGGGCATTGGCCTCATCATGACAAGCCGGAGAAGGTGACAAATATGATGAAGGCCTGGCTACAGCTGCAGAGTGAGTAGCTTTGTTAGGCTTAATCAGTCGGGTCTGAATTTTTATAGCAGGCGCGCAACACCAGATAGCCGACGATCCCGGAGGCTAGCGACCCCATGATAATGCCCAGGCGTTCATCGAATATCCGGTCAACGCCAGAGGCCTCGAACGCCAACGAGCCAATGAATAGGCTCATGGTGAAGCCAATGCCGCATAGTGCGGCAGTTCCAAACAATGACCCATAGGTCATGCCCTCTGGCAGTTTAGTTAGGCCAAGGCGGATAGCTATCCAGCACACCCCAAAGATTCCTATCTGTTTTCCGAAGAATAGGCCTAGCGCGATGCCTAGGGGCACCGGGTGGAGAACTTCTTCGGCCCCCACATTCGCCAGACTTAGTCCTGCATTGGCGAAGGCAAATACCGGTAGTACGAAGTAGGCGACAGTTCCATGCAGATCATGTTCCATGCTCTTAAGCATGGAATAGCCAGTCGCGTCTCGCTTCAGTGGGATGAACAGCGCGAGGATGATGCCGGCTAGGGTGGCATGAACCCCGGACTTCAACATCGCAACCCACATCAGTATGCCGATAAATATGAAGGGGAACTTCGAGTCGGTGCCGCGTAGGTTTAAGTAAAAAAGCAGAGGTAGGCACACCAGGACGAACAGGAAGGCAAGCGTTGAGATATTTTCGGTATAGAAAATGGCGATGATTACGATGGCGGCGATGTCATCGAAGATTGCTAGTGAGGTGAGAAAGATCTTGACGCTGACGGGAACTCTGGACCCCAGTAGTGACAGAATGCCCAGGGCGAAGGCTATGTCGGTAGCTGTCGGAATCGCCCATCCCTGCATCGCGAGGCTGTCGCCGCTGTTAAACCAGGCGTAAATCAAGCCAGGCACGGCTATTCCGCCTACGGCTCCAACCGCAGGCATGATGATATTCTCTACCTTCGATAGCTCGCCTTCGATCAGTTCTCGCTTGAGCTCCAGACCGACCAGAAAGAAAAAGATCGCCATCAGTCCGTCGTTGATCCATAGCAGCAATGGCTTGGCGATCTCGAGTGCGCCGATCTGCACCGCAACGGGGGTAGAGAGAAGCAGGTCGTAGTAGCGCGCCAGGGGTGTGTTTGCCAGAACCAGAGCTGAGAGAGCGGCAATGATAAGAAGTATGCCGCCGGCCGCCTCGAGCTTGAGGAATTCGTGGATTAGCGATGGTTCTTCTTTAGTTTCTTCAAGCATGAGTAGCCTTGGGATTAATTGGCTTGGCATTCACCAGCTAATAACGCGCCGAACCATGAATTCTATAGAGAAACTTTGCCGATTGCAGTGAGTAATTCGATTGCCATGCGATGGCGTGTCTCTAGTGAATAGAGTTGGTAATCCAGAGGGTCTGATAGGGGCGCAAAATCAACTGACCGCCCAGATCGGAAATGCTGGTCTCGCCAATTAGGTCTAGCCATTCATCGGTGCTAATCAGGTTGATGTCTGCAAGGTTTAAGGTTTGGCTATCGCTGTTAATATTGCTCAAGCTGAAGATACTCTGGCTGCGGTCTATGCTCTGGCGCCAGAAGGCAAATATCTTTTCGCCCAGGTGCAGGGTGAACTGTGTCGCGTTGGGGTGGAATGCGGGCTGGGCTTTGCGAATCTTGAGCAGACGAGTCATCTGAGCAAACACCTTGCCATGGAGTGAGTTCGTGTCGGCGAGCTCGGCTTCAAGATCGGCCTCCTGCCAGATATGCCTATTAATGGAACGGTTGCGCCCGGTATGCTCGAAACGGCGGTGGTCATTTCTGGAGCCAAAGAGACTCTGAATATAAATACCCGGTATGCCCTCTAGCCCCAGCATAATCGCATGGGCACAGATGAAACGCTGATAGGCCCACTCGTCCTCGCCAGATTCTATCGTTCCTTTCAATGCGTCGAAAAGGGCCACGTTTAACTCATAGGGCTTATCAAAACCTTCACGCGCCTTCCTGTAGGTCACCCTGCCGCCAAAGTTCTTGATAGTGTCGACCAGTTGGTCTCTCTCGCTCTCCTCTAACAGTCCGTCCAGAGGGCGCAGGCCTATGCCATCGTGTGATGCGATGAAGTTTAGGTAGCTCGTTCCCGATTGAGCGGGAGGCATGCTCATCATCCAGGTTTTAAGGTGTCTGCAGTGTCCGCTAAGCAGCGTATAGAGAAGCAGCGGTGGCAGCGAAAAGTTATAGATTATGTGTGCCTCGTTCGCATTTCCGAAATAGGTAAGGTTCTCTCGGTTGGGCACATTACATTCGCATATCAAAATAACTTCGGGGAAGTAATGCTCGATCAGTGTCCGCAGCAGTTTAATAATTTCGTGAGTCTGTTGCAGGTGGATACAGGGGGTGCCCGGTTCCTTCCAGAGAAAGGCCACCGCGTCGAGGCGGAATATCGCGACGCCATGATTCAGGTACTTGCGTATTATCTTCACGAATTCCAGCAGAACTTTTGGGTTTCTGAAATTCAGGTCGATCTGATCTGAACTAAAAGTACACCAGACATGGCGTTCACCATCGTCGGTTTCGATGGCGGTCAATAGTGGGGAGTTTCTCGGCCTGACTACCTGGCTGTAGTCATCTTCCGGATTGCCTTCGGCAAAATAGTCTTTGCCGGGGTCTATGCGCTTCTTGAAATTGTCGAACCATCTGCTGCGGCTGGACATGTGATTGATTACCAGATCAGACATCAGGCTATAGTCTTTGCCTATGGCTTCGATGTCTTCCCAATCACCGAGTGAGGGGTTTACCGCCAGGTAGTCCATGACCGAGAAGCCGTCGTCGGAGCTGAACGGAAAGAACGGCAGTATGTGTATCGCCTTGATTGTTTCGGCTAGATGTCTGTTTAGAAATCTATGCAGTGTATGCAGCGGCAGCTCACCTTCTTTCATGACGCTATTGCCATAGGTGATGAGGATGCTGTCAGTCTCATCCCAATTATTATGATGCTGATCGACAAGCTGAAGGTTTCTGCCCAGGCTCATCTCGGCGATTAGTTGCTCGGCCAGTTCGTCGTTGTCATGACCTGGATAGATGAAGCGAAGATGGTCACCAACGCGCCTGCTCAATTCCTTCTGCTGTGCTTCTTGCTCTTCCATCTGGCTGCAGTCTCTAGCGGGCGAATTCTTCGTTATCTAACTCTACCGCTTCTTTAATCTGCTCCAGGATATCTGGAATCGCGCTGATTACTCGATTCCAACTTGGTATGAAGGGTTTGTCCATCGGATTCTCGAGGAAATGATCGCCCGCAGACATGATATTGCTGGCAAACAGCTCAACGGATTGCTCTTCTTGGTGCCTGTCATATTCCAGCCCGTTGATAATGGCATCGTTGTGATAGGTGTCGATAAAGTCCAGGGCGATGCGGTAGTAGGTTGCCTTGATGGTTCTAAATTTCTCTGTCGAGAAAACATCGCCGTTGGTTGCGAGTTTCCGAAACAAGGCCTTGGCGATATCGATGGTCATCTTCGAGAGGCCCTTCTCGGCATCGTCGGCCGAAAGCTCCTGATGCTTGTGATCGTAGATGTCGGCGATATCTGCCTGACATAGGCGGTTGTTTGCATAGTTGCGTTTCATCTCGGACAGTACGCCAACCTCCAGTCCCCAGTCGCTGGGTATACGCAGATCGTTGATAACGTCGGAGCGAAGTGAAAATTCGCCGGCTAAGGGATAACGAAAACTATCCAGGTAGTCGAGGAATTCGTTCTGCTCACTGACCTTCTTCAGTGTGCGGATAAGCGGTGTGACGAACAGGCGCATTACGCGTCCGCCAATTCTGTTCCCTGCGACTCTGGCATAGTAGCCCTTGCAAAACACATAGCTGAAATTGGGGTTCGCGACGGGGTAGATCAGTCTGGCTAATAGGCTGCGATCGTAGGTAAGAATGTCACAGTCATGCAGCGCTACTGCCTTGGATCTACCGGATGCGAGGGTATAACCGTAGCAATACCAAACATTTCTACCCTTGCCCAGATGCGTAGGTGCCAAACCGATGTCTTTTAATTGTTTGTCGATTGCCAAGAGGCGGGGGCCGTCATTCCAGAGCACGCGGTGATGCTGGGGTAGACGTGAAAAATAATCCAATGCGTGTCGATACTCGCTCTCATCGGCTCTATCCAATCCGATTACGATCTCGTTGAGATAGGGTACTGAGGTAAGTTCATCGACGATCTTCGACAGCGCCGGGCCCTGAAGTTCGGAGAACAGAGAGGGTAATACCAGGCCCATAGGGCGATCTTTCTTGAATGTTTCGAGTTCTTTCTCCATGCATTCGATAGGGCGCTGCCCAAGATTGTGCAACGTTGTGATGAGTCCGTTTTGATGAAAGTCGCCCATGTCAGTTTCTCGTCTTTGTATGAGTGGTTGGATGAGTGGTTGGATTAGTTATTGGAATAATCGGTGTCATTACTGTGTTTCATGCCTTCTTAAGCTGACCTGCGTCATACAGTGAAAGTATTTCCAGCAGGGCCTCGTTCCAGCCTGCCGGGCCTGGGATCTTTGTGTGGATTAGCTGCCTGGCATCGGGGCAAAGAATCTGATTCGATTTGCCGGATTTAATTATTACGGCTATGTCGGATGCGTTGAGCATGGCGGCATCATTCGGGCTATCGCCCAGGGCTATCGTATGCACCACACTCTCTGGGTTTTGTTCCGTCTCTTTAGAGACCATCCAGCGCAGAGCATCACTCTTGTCGTACATGCCCTGAATGCTCTGGAACCGGCCACCCTGTAACAGCCGCAGCTGCATCGCTTCTAACTGGGTATGAAATTTGTGCAGCGACGCCTCCGAATCCCGCCACAGAATCGGTTCGCTATAGCATCTGTCTTTGGCTTGTTCGGCCTGTGTTTTAGACAATCCGGTAAGCGTTGATATTTCGCTAGCTGTCCAGTCTGCAAAGCCCTGGAAGGAATAGCTAAACCGATCACGCAGTGCATGCACGCGCTGTAACCACAGCTCGCGAGGAGTTGCGAATTCGATGGTTTCCTCATTCGGGCGAAACAGGGCTGCGCCGTTCTCGCAGATGAAGGGGTAGCGCAGTTCCAGCTGCTCTTGAATTGCGGTCATTTCTGCTGCGCTCTTGCTGGAATTTAGAATAAGTGGAATCTTTCTGGCGGCTAGCTCATTCAGCGCTGGTCTCGCCGCCTCGATCGAATAGGACTCGTGCTCCATGAGGCTGCCATCTAGGTCTGTGAAAACGAGTAGGGTCATGTTCTGGACTAAGCCGCTATTTGGAATTATTCGTATCAATTACCTTTCAATAAGTGCGCCAAGATTGGGTTGGCTGAACGCTTTCTTGCCCATAATAGGGGCATTTTCTAACTAAGTTATTGATAAATAAGAGCTAAAAATATTTTCTCGGAAGCTCTTGGGCAGGCTCTCGGTGAGTTTTGTTCGGATCAGGCGCAGAATTCAACCCCATTCAATGCCTTCTTGCACCAAATGGGTGCGTAAAAGCCTCCTCCTGAGCCATGCTTTGTTAGTACTTACTAACTGGAAATGCTAGAAAAATAGAGGATTTTTCTTCCAAGCCCATAAAATGGCACTAATGCCCTGCCATAGAGTTGCAAGCTGTGGACTTGGGGCGGGATAGCTTCTATTCTCTGAGCTTGTAACTCTTTCCTAACAATAAATGTCTTCAAGGAGCATTCATGAATTCACTTTCTTCATCGCCAATTTCCAAATTTACGCTGTTCGCTTGCGTATCTGCGCTGCTCACTGGCTGTGTCGGTACAGGCAACTATATTTCGGGTGATGGGCTGCCTAATCCCGCTCCCGTTGTCACTCAGAACTGGGGGCAACTCCCCGCTGGAAGGAACTGGGGTTCTACCGCGGGCATCGATATTGATCCAAATGACGGCCATATCTGGGCCTACGAGCGCTGTGGCGCAGGCACATTCGGTGGCGGCACGCCAATCAACTGCGACACCAATCCGGTAGACCCTATCTTCAAGTTCGATCGCAATACGGGTGAGGTATTGGCGAACTTCGGTGGCGGCGTCATGATGACACCGCACGGCATTCACGCAGCAGCAGACGGCAGTGTCTGGGTAACAGACTTCGCAACCAATGCCGATGGCACCAAGGGCCAGCAGGTGCATAATTTTAGCGCCGATGGCGAATTGCTAATGAGTCTGGGTACGGCGGGTTCGGCAGGCAGTGGCCCGAACCAATTCAATCAGCCTAACGATGTAATCGTAGGTCCCGATGGCAGCATCTATGTCTCCGACGGACACAACGGCCAGGGCATGACCAGTAATCAGGCTATGGAAGAGGGCCGAGCGGCAGGCAATACGGCCAGAATCATGAAGTTTTCTCCCGAAGGCAGGTTCATTAAGCAATGGGGTAGCATCGGCGTGCGCCACGGTGAGTTCCGCACACCACATGCGATGGAATTCGATTCCCAGGGGCGCCTGTGGGTTGCCGATCGTGGCAATCATCGCCTGGAGCTTTTCGATCAGGACGGCAACTATCTCGAGTCTCGATATACCTACGGCCGCATCAGCGGATTGTTCATAACAGCTGATGATATGGTCTATGCGATTGACTCCGAGTCCAGCCCGACCGGGCATGTCGGTTGGAGAAACGGTGTGCGCATCGGGCCTCTAAATGAAGACCGCATCGTTGCTTTCATTCAGCCTTTCGAGCGTGATGATCGCGTGTACCAAGGCACTGCAGGTGAGGGTATCGCAGTCGATGCCGATGGCAATGTCTTCGCGGCAGAAGGGCCAAACTCTCTTGCGCAGGCGGGCGGCGCGTTTACCAAGTACTCAGCTCGCTAACTGAGACGAGCCTAAGCTAGTCAACAAAAAGGCCAGAGGGTAACCCCTCTGGCCTTTTTGTTATTGCAGCATAGTTCACCGCGACTGACTCACTTTTCGGCGAAGGCGGTTCTATCTGCTTTCTAATTCTTCCCGCAAGGCACCAAGAATGGCGTTTAACTCCCGGAAATATTCGTTCTCGGCGGAGAGTTCCGTCATCGCGGCTGTTAGTGCTTCATACTCGGAGGCCAGGGCAGTCCGTAGATCGGTGGGCGAGAGCAGTACATCGTTGCCAGAACGCAGATCGTTAACGTTAGCCCCGCGCTTGTCGATCAGGAACTGCGGTTCGCAGAGATCTACACTGATGTTTGAGCCGGTAGGGGTGTGTTTGTAGCAGATGACTGCGAGATTCTGATCGTCAATATTGGTATTAAATACTCGGTAGAATTCGGTTTCAATTCTCTTAATCTGCGCGCGCAGCTGCCTTGGCGACAGGTCCTCGATGACTATCTGCTCTTCTTCCCCTAGTGTTTGCGTTGGGCTTAGAGCGAGTATGAGTAGACCGCATAAAGTTGGAATTAATGCGGATACATATTTCTTTCGTAGTTGCTTCATTGTCGATTCCTCTAGTCTGCGACTATGCTTTATAGGTGATGCAGATGATGTGAAGTATAAGCCGCAATTACCATTAGTGCAGTAGCATTTTAAGCGGGTCAGCCCGTGGATCGCTCGTTTGGTGAAAAAAGGCGCGCTATTGTTATTGATTTGCACAAATAGCTATTCAGAGCAGATCAGACTATATACCGAACCACCGCTCGGAAACTTGTTGCGAGAAGCCCATTGACCTGCTCCAACACATTGTAAACTAACTATAATTACTGAAAACCCTAGCGTATCTGCAGGCCGCACATTGCGTGACTCTGGCATTTAGGAAAGAACGAGGCAGAGATGCGTCCCACTTTACTTTCGGGGATGCACTTAAATAGTGCGGAAAGCCAGAAATTAGGGCTTTTTAAGCGCTAGAAAAGTAGGTACACTGATCCGATCGTCGATTAGTTCGTATTATTTGGCGTTGCTGTGAGAGATCGATTTATAAAAAATTGACTACTCGCAGAGATAGGTTTGACAGAGCATTCCGGAAGATATGAGTTTTGTTCAGCCTATTGGTTTTACTCTAATTAAAGCTTTAATAAACAGTAAAAAATTAAAATTATGGAGAGAAATATGCAACGAAGAATCCCACATAAGCGCAGCTTGCTGTGCGCGGCAATCTCACTCTCACTCCTGCCTTTGGCGAGCCAATCGATAGCTCAACAAGACACAGTGGAAGAAGTAGTCGTTACTGGTTCCTTTATTCGACGGTCCGAGGGTTTTACCGGCGCGTCTGCTGTCGTTCAGCTAAGTGCTGAAGATCTGGAAGCTCAAGGTACTCTAAACATTGGTGAGGTTGTTCAAAACCTTGCATTTGTAAACGGTTCAGCTTCCGCCATTACTAACACTATTCAAGGCCAAGATTCTCGCTCTACTTCGATCGACTTGCGCGGTCTTGGTGCGAGCTCGACTCTGACTCTTCTCGATGGCAAGCGTCTAGCTAGCCAGAACGTGAACGCATTAATCCCAACAATCGCTATCCAGCGTATGGATATCGTGGCTGACGGCGCTGCCGCTCTCTACGGTTCTGAGGCTGTGGCGGGTGTGGTTAACTTTGTACCTTATAAGTCTTACGACGGTCTCAAGATCGACACCTATGCAGAGCAAGATGAGCGTGGTGACTACGATCAGCAGTCTATCCAAGCAATGTGGGGCGGCCAGATCGGCGAGATAGATGTCGTTTTAGCCACTCAACACAATACCAACTCACGACTTGGTTGGGACGAACGTAGTGACTTGGCGAATGCCGGTCTTACAGTTTCTTCTAACGCGCCGGGTAACTGGTATACACCAGACCGGGACGCAGCTGGTCAATACACGGGCACACGAAGTCGTACGCCAGATCCTTCCTGTGCACCATCGGCAAGTCGAACAGGTTATACACCTGACGTAGCTAACATTCCTTTCGGAGTTCGATTGGGTAACAGCTGTCTGTTCGATTTCGGCGATAACAGAAGCTATCGCGAGCCTATGCAGACCAATCAGTACTACGGCAACGCGACTTGGGAAGTGGACGAAAATCTAACACTGAGCCTACAAGGTTTTCGCACCTACCTAAGAGAAAACACCTTTACCTCTACTTCGAATCCCGGCAACTCTCGTATCGGTGAGCTTCCAGCAGTACGTGGTGAGATTCCAGGCAACCCGTTCCGCGCATTGGATGCCAATGGCAACCAGCTTTATGGTATAGACGCGAATGGCGATGGCGTCCCTGATCGTGGCACGAGCGACCTGAATAACGATGGAACAATGGACTATCTTATTTCTGGTATTACGCCAAACGGTGTATTGCTGAACGAAGATGTTGTACCTCGTACTCTGCGTCCGATCAACAAGACGCACACGCGCTCTTCCGGTCACACCAAAGACGGAGACAACAAGGGTAATTCCACCGATAAGATTAGCCGCTGGAGCGCACAAGCCGATTTCACTGTGCCTTTTATAGACGGCTGGGAAGGCATGGCGTCGTATACGCATAACACGAAAGACCTCACATTCATGTCAAACCAGAACTACGACATCACAGCGATGATACAGGGTTTGAACTGTGACGTGGTCAGAGATCGACAGTCTTGCTACAACCCTTTCTTCGTTACGGATCAGGCCAACAACAACTCCCTCCAGGTTATGGATGCGATCGCGGCGCGTGACAAGGAATTTAATAGGAGCCAGCTTGACGTGATCGATATCGTCTTGAACGGTGAAGTGCCTCTACTTGGTTTCGAATTCCCAGGCGGTCCTGTCAGTGCGGCGGTCGGTTACCAGTTCCGTGACGATAAGTTCACCAACACGCCGTCTGCTGTTGAGCTAGCTGGCGATACATGGATCGGTGGAACCGCAAAGGAAACGATCACCTCCGGTAGTCGTGAAGTAGATGCCTATTTCGCGGAATTCTCGATTCCTGTGCTGTCTAACCTTGAACTCGAACTGGCGGTACGCCGGGAAGAATTCAGCACTGGACAGTCAGCGACTACACCGAAGTACGGTCTGACTTATGCTGCTACTGATTGGTTGACACTACGTGCTACGCAAGGTGATGCCTTTATCGCACCTAGCCTAACGAACCTGTTCAATCCGGTCAGCTGTGGTCTGTCTACAGTAACTGACCGATTCGGCCCGTTCTCTGCCTTTACCACTGCCTGTGGCGGCGGTAATCCTAACTTGACGAATGAGGAATCAACGTCTCAGCAGCTTGGTTTCGATATCGTGTTGGGTGATTTCGACATGCAGGTAACTTGGAATAACACCGAGTTCTTTAATCGAATTATCGGCATTAACGGCCAAGATATCATGCAGTTGGATTTCCTTAACTTCCAGCGAGCCACTGGCTTTGCTGGTGACGGACTTCCTGGTAATCAGCCATCTGAGCAACAGCTCAGAGACTGGGTTGCAAGCCCGGCATCGAACAAAGACATCATTCGCGACCCGGGTGATATCTTCACGATTCTTCAGGTGAACAACACCAGTACGATTAACGCAGAAAGTGTGGAAGTGGAAGCAATCGATATTGCGGCTAACTACCGTCTTAGCACTAACGACTGGGGTAACTTCCGTTTCGGTCTGCAGGCGACTTTTATCGATCACTTCTTCTATCAAGGTGATGCGTCTGCGCCTGTCGTAGACGGAGCTGGTCTCTACAACGATGTAACTGGTGCGGCGCCAGAGCTTCCCGAGTGGAAGGCCAACCTGAACATAGGCTGGAGCATGGGTAACCACAATATAAACACCATCACGCGTTACATCGACTCCATGCCGTATGACGGTCCTCAGTATACATTCCTGGACGGCATCGGCGGCTTCGTGCGTCCTCAGAATATGGACACAGTTGACACATGGGTTCAAGTAGATGCGTCTTATACCTACCGTGGCATCGAGATGTTCGGTGGCGAAGGTGCGTTTACAATCGGTTCGCGTAACTTGTTCGACAAGGATCCACAGCCGTCTCCGGAATTTGCCGGTGTAATCGGTGGCCTTCAGGATCCAATGGGTCGTAACATCTACGCACGTTTCATATACGATTTCTAAGAAATCGTGAAACCGCAGGTTTGACTACTGCGGCAACTTTGAAGATCACCTTGGTGATCGGATGAAGTAGAAGGGGCTCTTTAAGAGCCCCTTTTTTATGGGTGGGGATAACGGGGTCGGAGGCATAACGGGGTCGGGATAACGGGGTCGGAGGGATTAATTTTTAACCAGTACCGATTTCGGTACTGGTTAAAAATTAATCCCTCCGACCCCTTAAGCTGTACTGGTTAAAAATTAATCCCTCCGACCCCTTTGCGCCACTCCGACCCCATAAGCTGATCAAAAATAAATCCCTCCGACCCCATTAATTCTTTATAATTTAACTCGCTTCGAATCACCCAGAGGACACTTCAGTGGAAATCGAAACTCAAGCGCTGTTCCCCAGCCTGGTCTGGACCACCCTGTTCGACGATAGAGTGAGCTTC